>Ga0137390_10003053_pt1 | contig 13535 bp, 10 predicted proteins | sample 15con2h24AmetaG_FD_104937 | JGI IMG/M metagenome (GOLD analysis project Ga0137390, IMG submission 104937) | Vadose zone soil microbial communities from Angelo Coast Range Reserve, California, USA - 15con2h2.4A metaG | ecosystem: Environmental > Terrestrial > Soil > Vadose zone > Saprolite... | reverse complement strand
TTGCCGGGTCATGACCCAACGCGCGATCCTCGACTTCTATTCGGCGCCGGGGGAGATGACCGTGATCCCCGAACCGGCGGCCGAGATCAAGGCGCTGCCCGACGAGCTGTCGGAGCTGGTTCGCTGCGTGCAGGGTCTGTTGCTGCACCAGCAATGGGCGTCGGCCTATGACGTCGCCCTGTCAGCGGACCGCAACGAAGAGCCGCATCTCCGCTCGGTCGCGCAGATGCTGCACCGTTTGCGCGCTCGCGATCGCAGGCCGCTTTCGGTGGCGCGAACCCTCGACGCGCGCCTGGTCTGCATCTGCCGCCATTTCTCGGTTTTGCTGGTCGCGCTATTGCGCGCGAAGGGTGTGCCGGCGCGGGCGCGCTGCGGCTTCGGCACCTATTTCGAGCGGGACAAGTTCGTCGACCATTGGGTCGGCGAATACTGGAATGGCAACCAAGCGCGCTGGATACTCGTCGATGCCCAGCTCGACGAACTGCAACGCCACAAAATACGGGCTGATTTTGATCCGCTCGACGTGCCGCGCGACCGCTTCCTCGTCGCCGGCGACGGCTGGGCGCGATGCCGCAGCAGCGCGGCCGACCCGGCCGCGTTCGGCATCTTCGGCCTGCGCGGGCTGTGGTTCGTCGCCGGCAATTTGCTGCACGACCTCGCGGCACTCAACAACAAGGAGATGCTGCCGTGGGACGTATGGGGCGCGATGGTGCGCGAGGGAGAGCCGATCGCCGCGGACCGGCTCGCGCTGTTCGATCGGATCGCCGCGCTCACGCGCACTCCCGACAGCGGATTTGCGGCGCTGCGCGCTCTCTACAAGGAGGACCCCCGGCTAAGTGTGCCGCCGGTCGTCTTCAATGCCCTGCGCCAGCGCCCGGAGCCGGTTTTCACCGACTAGCGGCGCGCCGCGATTTGACAGGCGGGGCGCGGCATCCCAAATGATCCCAGCCAGACGGTCGGATGGCCGCTCTCCACTCGGTCTCGCGGCTGAGCGGAGGGAGGAAAGTCCGGGCTCCACGGAGGCACGGTGCCGGGTAACCCCCGGCGGGGGCGACCCCAGGGAAAGTGCCACAGAAACACACCGCCGAGCCCATCCGGTCCCTTTCGTGGGGCCGGCGGGCGGCAAGGGTGAAATGGTGCGGTAAGAGCGCACCGCGCCGCCGGCAACGGCGGCGGCAGGGAAAACCCCACCGGGAGCAAGACCAAGTAGGAGCGGCAGGCGGCATGAGCCTCGGCTCACGCCGCTGGGCGGGCCTTCCGCGCCGCCGCTCGGGTCGGTCGCGCGAGGCGCTCGGCGACGAGCGTCCCAGATGAATGGCCATCCCCGTCTTCGGACGGGACAGAACCCGGCTTACAGACCGTCTGGCCCGTCGTTTATTGGAACATACCGAGAACTGGATTTCGCCGATAGATCCGAATATCTTCTGCACGACTACATCATGTGGTAACCAGTATCGAGTAACGAACATTTAGCATCAGCGAAATTTCTACAGAATAGTGCTTGACGTCCCAAGCTAGCCCATGCTATCCCAAATCCACCCAGAGGCGAGCGCCGCCGGTTGGGGGGAACTATCGACGGCGCTACCGGGCCTGCCCCTTGCCGGGCGCCTGTGGGGGAGCGTTGGGGGAAGGCAAGTGGAACTGTTTCTGTCCACTTATGTGAATAAGGTCGACCGCAAGGGGCGAGTTTCAGTGCCGGCGACCTTTCGCTCCACTCTCGCGACCCATCGCGAGTCTAATCTGGTGGTTCTGTTTCCGTCATTCAAAGTCCCGGCGCTTGACGGCACCGGCAGCGACTACGTCGAGGAAATGAAGGACCGGCTCGAAACGCTCGACCAGTTCTCGGACGAGCACGAGAATTTGTCCTGGCTGTTTGCCGACGCGCATCCGCTGACGATGGACGGCGAAGGCCGCATCGTCCTGCCCGAGCCGCTCAAGGAACACGCCAACATCAGCACCGATGTGGCGTTTGTCGGGCTCGGCGCAATGTTCCAGATGTGGGAGCCGGGCCGCTACGCCGAGCATCGCAGCGCGGTGCGCGAGCGCTCGCGGCGCCAGGGCGCGACCCTGCCGGCGCGCGGCGCCATGGCGCGGCGGTCGTCATGAGCAAGGCGCGCCCCGCGGCCGGAAAGTCGCGCCGCCGCTCGGTGCCAAGCGGCGGCGAGGCGCTTCCAATCGGCGATCATGTTTCGGTTCTGCTCGAGGAAGTGCTGACGGCGCTCGCGCCGCGCGACGATGCGACCTATGTCGACGGCACCTTCGGCGCGGGCGGTTACACCGCGGGGTTGCTCGCCGCGGCGCGCTGTCGCGTGCTCGGCCTCGACCGCGACCCCGAGGCGGTGCGCCGCGGTGCCGGGCTCGCCGCCCGACATGATGGGCGGCTGACCTTGATCGAAGGCCGCTTCGGCGACATGGAACGGCTGGTGCGCGCGGCGTCCGCCGAGCCGATCGTCGGCGTCGCGCTCGACCTCGGCGTCTCCTCGCTCCAGCTCGACGCCGCCGAGCGCGGCTTTTCCTTTCGCCTCGATGGGCCGCTCGACATGCGCATGGGCCGCGATGGGACGAGCGCCGCCGACCTCGTCGCCCGGCTGAGCGAGGATGAACTCGCCGAGCTGATCCGCGCCCTCGGCGAAGAGCGCTTTGCCCGCCGCGTCGCGCTGGCGATCGCAACGGCGCGCCGGCATGCCCCGATCCGGCGCACCGGCGAATTGGCGGACATCGTCCGGGCGGCAATCCCGCAGCGCGAGCCCGGCCTCGACCCAGCGACCCGCACCTTTCAGGCATTGCGCATCGCGGTCAATGACGAGCTCGGCGAACTCGACCGCGGCCTTGCCGCCGCCGAGCGCCTGTTGCAGCCGGGCGGGCGGCTCGCCGTCGTCGCCTTCCATTCGCTGGAAGACACCAGGGTCAAGACCTTCCTGCGGCGGCGCAGCGGCGCCATGGCGAGCGCCTCGCGCCATATGCCGCCGTCCCCGGACACGCCACCGCCGAGTTTCACGCTGCTGACGCGCCGGCCGATCCGACCCGGGCCCGAGGAGATCGCGCGCAACCCGCGCGCCCGCTCGGCCCGTCTGCGCGCCGCCGAGCGCACCGCCGCGCCGCCGTGGCCGGCGATGCGCGACCGTGTGGCGTCGCGCCACGCCAGCCGCGCGGAGCCGCTGCGATGATCCGGCTCGCCTCGCTGTTCTGGCTGGCGCTGGTCGCCGCGACCGGTTTTGCCACCTTCAAGGTCAAATACGCGGTCCAGGACATCGAGGAGGCATTGAACCGGGTCCGCAAGCAGACGGTTGTCGAGCACCAGGAAATCCGCCTGTTGCGGGCGGAATGGACCACGCTCAACCAGCCCGAACGCCTCGCCGATCTGAACCGCCGTTTTCTGTCGCTGGCGGCGATGGCGCCGAAGCAGCTGCAGCGCGCGATCGAGGATGTCCCGCTGCGGCCCGTGCCGGCGCCGCCCGATGCGCTGATCGCCGCCGCTCCCGCGGGTCCCGCTGCCACCGCCGTTTCCGAGCCGGCAGTGCCGCAACCCGCGGCGAGCGAGGCGCCACCGCCGCGGTCGGAAAAACCGCTCGCCGCGCTTGCTGCGGCGCTGATGCCGGTCAAGCCTGCCGCCGCCGCGCAACTGGCGATGAGTGGTGCGCAGGGCCCGCTGCCGGAGAACCCGGTCGCAGCGATCCCGGCGGCGGTGAAATTGGCGCCGGTCAAACCGGCCGCCGCCGCGCAATTGGTCAAGACCGGGGCGCCTCGCCCGGCGCAGTCGATCGACCGCCTGTTCGCCGCGATTGCCGAGGGCCGGTGATGCTGGCTGTGCAGCGCCTCGACGACAACCCCTGCCGGCCGCGCCATTTCAAGCCGCCGCCGCCCTGCGCGCCGGTGGTCGGCGACGAGCGGGCCAACCAGCTGCTCGAAACCTGCCGCACCCGGCTGCTCGCGGCCGCGGCGCTGTTCGCGTTTGTGTTCCTCGTCGTGGTGCTGCGCCTGGCCGAGATCGTGCTGCTGGCGGGCGGCGCCGCGGAGTCGCATATCGGCCGCTTGCCGCCGGTCGCGCCGCCGCCGCCGGCTCGCGCCGACATCACCGATCGCAATGGCGAGCTGTTGGCGACGATGCTTCCGAAACCGTCGCTGTTCGTCAATTCGAAGGCGTTGCTCGCGGCCGGTCAGGATCCCGACGAGGCCGCCGGCAAGCTTGCCGCGGTATTGCCGGAAAAGGCGTTGGGCGAGATCCGCGCCAAGCTCGTCTCGGGCAAGAGCTTTGTCTATCTGAAGCGGTCGCTGACCCCGCGCCAGCAATACGCGATCAATCGGCTCGGCATTCCCGGCCTCGATTTCACCCCCGAAGAGCGCCGCTTCTATCCGTATGGCGATCTGGCCGCCCATGTCGTCGGCTATTGCGGGATCGATAATGAGGGTCTCGCCGGGGTCGAGCGCGGTCTCGACGTCGCGATGAAGGGTCGCCGCGAGCCGCTTGAACTGTCGCTCGACGCGCGGGTGCAGTTCATCCTGCGCGAGGAATTGACCCGGGTCGTCGGCGAGTTCAGCGCCAAGGGCGCCGCCGGGATCATTATGGATGTGCAGACCGGCGAGATCATCGCGATGGTGTCGCTGCCGGATTTCGACCCGAACCGCCCCGGCGGGACCGATCCCGACCTGACGCCGGCCAATGCGAGCGAGCGGATCTTCAACAAGATCACGCTCGGCGACTACGAGATGGGCTCGGTGTTCAAGATCTTTAACACCGCGATGGCGCTCGATTCCGGCGTCACTTCGCTGACCAAAGGCTATGATGCCAGCCATCCGATCCATATCGGCCGCTTCACGATCGAGGATTATCACGGCAAGCACCGGTGGCTGAGCGTCCCCGAAATCTTCATGTATTCATCGAATATCGGCTCGGCCCACATGGCGGTGGATGCCGGCGCCGAGCGGCAGCGCTCTTTTCTGGCGCGGCTCGGCTTATTGAAGCCGGTGCCGATCGAGCTGGACGAGGTGGCCAGGCCGCACTATCCGGCGGTGTGGCGGCCGGTCAATGTGATGACGATTGCCTACGGTCACGGCATCGCGGTGAGCCCGCTGCATCTGATCACCGCGGTGTCGGCGATCGTCAATGGCGGGGTGTTGCACCTGCCGACCCTGCGCAAGCTGCCGCCCGGCGCCGTTCCGCCGGGCGAACAGGTCATGTCGCCGAAGACCTCGGAGCAGATGCGCAAGCTGATGCGTCTCGTCGTCGAATTCGGCACCGCCAAGCTGGCCGCCGCGCCGGGCTACGTGGTCGGCGGCAAGACCGGCACCGCCGAGAAGAATGCGGGCGGCCGTTATCTGGAAAAGAAACTGCTGTCGTCCTTCATCGGCGCGTTTCCGATACAAGAGCCGCGCTATGCCATCCTGACCCTGGTCGATGAGCCGCACGGCACCAAGCAGAGCCATGGTTATGCGACCGCCGGATGGACCGTGGCGCCGGCCACCAGCCGCATCATCCAGCGCATCGCGCCGATATTGGGAGTGGCGCCGGTCGACGAGGCATCCCCGGCGATCACCCGGGCGTTGACGATCGAGAGCATGCAGGGCAAGCGGGTTGAATCTTACTGAGCTGATGAGCCCGGCCGCGCCATCCGGTCCGGCCGCCTCCCCGGGCGCGATTAGGGCTCCGCCGCTCGCCGATCCCGAGATCGTCGGCCTCACCGCCGATTCGCGTCAGGTCAGACCCGGTTTTCTGTTCGCCGCATTGCGCGGCGCGCAGCAGGACGGCCGCGCCTTTGCGGCCGAAGCGGTTGCCAAGGGCGCCGTCGCGATCCTCACCGACGATCGGGCCGCGCTGAACCTCGACGCCGAAGCCCGGCGCCATATCGCGATCATCGCCGATCCCAACCCGCACCGCCGGCTCGCCTTACTCGCCGCGCGCTTTTATCCGCGCCAGCCGGAAACCATCGCCGCCGTGACCGGAACCAACGGCAAGACCTCGGTGGTGCATTTCACCCGTGGGATCTGGGCGGCGCTCGGCCACCTGGCGGCGAGCCTGGGAACGCTCGGGCAGGTGTCGCCGGCGGGCCGCCGTGCCGGCGCGCTGACCACCCCCGACCCGGTGGCCTTGCAGCGCGATCTCGCCGAGCTGGCGGCGCAGGGCGTCGAGCATGTCGCGATCGAGGCGTCGAGCCACGGCCTTGCGCAATACCGCCTCGACGGGGTCGCGGTGGCCGCGGCGGCGTTCACCAATCTGACCCGCGACCATCTCGATTATCACGGCGACATGGCGTCCTACCGCGCCGCGAAGCAGCGCCTGTTTGCGGAATTGCTGGCGCCGGACGGCACGGCAATCCTCAACGCCGACAGCCCGGAATTCGCCGGCCTCGCCATGCTGTGTCGCGAGCGCGGTCAGCGGGTGATCGCCTTTGGCATCGCCGCGGAGGCGGAGCTGTGCCTCCTCGCCCGCACACCAAGCCGCGACGGCCAGCGCATCAGCCTTGCCCTGTTCGGCGAGACCCGCGAGATCGACCTGCCGCTCGTCGGCGAGTTCCAGGCAATGAATGTGCTGGCGGCGCTCGGGCTGGCGGTCGCGAGCGGTACGCCGGTGTCGGATGCCGCTGACATCTTGTCTCGCCTCAGTGGCGTGCCCGGCCGGATGCAGCGGGTCGGCGAAACGGCGAGCGGCGCCGTGGTCTTTGTCGATTACGCCCACACCCCGGATGCGCTGGCGACCGTGCTGGCCGCCTTGCGTCCGCATGCCGGGGGCCGGCTCGCCATTGTGTTCGGCGCCGGCGGCGACCGCGACCGCGGCAAGCGCCCGCTGATGGGGCAGGTGGCGAGCGAGGGCGCCGATCTCGTCTATGTCACCGACGACAATCCGCGCGGCGAAGCGCCCGCCGAGATCCGCCGCGCGATCCTCGCCGCGGCGCCGCACGCGGTCGAGATCGGCGACCGCGGCGAGGCGATCGCGACCGCGGTCGCCGGGCTGCGCCGGGGCGACATCCTCGTCATTGCCGGCAAGGGCCATGAGACCGGCCAGATCATCGGCGGCACGGTGCTGCCCTTCGACGACGCGCTCGTCCCCCGCGACGCGATCGCAGCGGACGGCGGCGGCTGAGATGGTGGAGGCGGCGCATGATCGCCGAGACGGGCGGGTTGTGGCGATGCCGCGATCCGGCTATGCCTGCCGGCGTGGGTTCCCGTCGCCGAGCGACATCGTGACGGTTTTCAGCTGTTTTCCCGGTCGCCCCGGCTCCAGCATCCCCGGGCAACCGCATTGGCAAGCGATGCTCTGCGAAACGTAAACACATGCTTTACCTTCTTCTGGCACCGCTCGCCGAACAGTTTCACGCGCTGAACCTGTTCCGCTACATCACATTTCGCGCGGGGGGAGCGCTGTATACCTCGCTGGCGATCAGCCTGATCTTTGGCCCGCAAGTCATCGCCTGGCTCAAATCGATGCAGGGCGACGGCCAGCCGATCCGCAGCGATGGCCCGCAGGGGCACCTCGTCCGCAAAAAAGGAACCCCGACGATGGGCGGGTTCCTGATCCTGCTCGCGTTGAGCATCTCGACCCTGTTGTGGGCCGATCTCGGCAATCCTTATGTCTGGATCGTGTTGTGGATGACCGTCAGCTTCGGTCTGATCGGGTTTCTCGACGACTATCGGAAATTGACGCGGCGCTCGCATCACGGCATGCCCGGCCGGGTTAAGCTGCTGCTCGAAATTATCCTGGCTGTCGCCGCCTGCATCGCGCTCGCCTACATCATGCCCGCACCATTGGCGAACTCGATTGCAATCCCGTTTGTGAAGGTTGCGTTGTTGAACATCGGCTGGTTCTTCCTGCTTTTCGGGGTGCTGGTCATCGTCGGCGCCTCGAACGCGGTCAACCTGACCGACGGGCTCGACGGCCTCGCCATCGGCCCGTCGATGATCGCGGCGGGATGCTTTGCGTTCATTGCCTATCTCGTCGGCAACGCCGTATTCGCCAATTACCTGCAGCTGAATCACATCCCGCGCGCCGACGAATTGGCCGTGCTCCTCGGCGCGATGGTCGGCGCGAGCCTCGGTTTTCTCTGGTTCAACGCGCCGCCCGCCAGCGTCTTCATGGGCGATACCGGGTCATTGGCGATCGGCGCCGCGCTCGGCACGATCAGCGTCATAACGAAGCATGAACTGGTGCTGGCGATTATCGGCGGGCTGTTCGTGCTCGAAGCCGTTTCGGTGATCGTCCAGGTGGCCAGCTTCAAGATGACCGGTCGCCGGGTGTTCCGAATGGCGCCGTTGCATCATCATTTCGAGCAGAAGGGCTGGGAGGAGCCGACGATCGTGATTCGCTTCTGGATCATCGCCTCGGTCCTGGCGATTGCCGGGCTGGCGACATTGAAGCTGCGGTAGGCCGTCATGGTCGTGGTCGGCGGCTTCAAGGGTCGACGGGTCGCGGTATTGGGGGTGGCCAAATCGGGACGCGCCGCGGCGCACTCGCTCGCTGCCGGCGGCGCGCAGGTCCTTGCCTGGGACGACAATTCGGCGGTGCGGGATGCGGTTGCTTCCGAGATCCCGCTGTACGATCTGGCGGCGGTCGATTGGCGCGACATCCCGGCCCTCGTGCTGTCGCCTGGTATCCCGCTCAGCTTCCCCGAGCCGCACCCGGTCGTGCTCCGCGCCCGCGCGGCCGGGGCCGAGATCATCGGCGACATCGAGCTGCTCGGGCGGGCGCAGCCGGCGGCGCGTTATGTCGGGATCACCGGCACCAACGGCAAATCGACCACGACGGCGTTGACCGGTCACATCCTCGCCGCGGCCGGCCGGCGGGTCGAGGTGGGCGGCAATCTCGGCACGCCCGCCCTGACATTGGCGCCGCTCGCAGCCGATGAGACCTATGTCCTCGAAGCCAGCTCGTTCCAGCTCGACCTGATCACCCGGCTCGCCTTCGACATCGCGGTGTTGCTCAACGTCACCCCCGACCACCTTGAGCGCCATGGCGCCATGGACGGGTACATTGCCGCCAAGCGGCGCATCTTCGACCGCCAGACCGGAACCGCCACGGCGATCGTCGGCATCGACGACCCGATCTGCCGCGCGCTTTGCGACGAGCTGCGCCGTGCCGGTGCGGCGCGGGTCGTGCCGATCTCGGTCAACGAGCCGGTCGCCGGCGGTGTCTATGTCGAGGAGGGCTGGCTCGTCGACGCTCTCGACGCGAAGCCGGTTCGCGTGCTCGATCTCGTGCTCGCCGAGCGGCTGCCGGGCGCGCACAACTGGCAGAACGCCGCCGCCGCCTATGCCGTCGCGCGCGCCGTCGGGGTCGGAGCGGCGGCTGTGACGGCGGCGATCTGCTCTTTCCCCGGTCTCGCCCACCGACAAGAACTGGTAGATACGATCGATGGCATACGCTATATAAACGATTCCAAAGCCACCAACGCCGACGCTACCGAAAAGGCGCTGCTGTGCTATCAGGCGATCTACTGGATCGCCGGCGGGCTGCCCAAGGCCGGGGGGATCACTCCGCTCGCGCCGCATTTCGGCCGGCTGCGGCACGCATTCCTGATCGGCCAGGCAACCGAGGAGTTTGCCGCGACGCTCGACGGCTCTGTCCCCTTCACCCGCTGCGGCGATCTGGCGACCGCCCTGGCGACGGCTTCTGAGCAGGCGCGGCGCGACGGCGTGCCGGGCGCCGTCGTGCTGCTGTCGCCGGCCTGCGCCTCGTACGATCAGTTCAAGAATTTCGAAGAACGCGGCGACCGCTTCCGTGCGCTCGTCGTCGAGCGGCGCGGCCTGGGCGCCGCCGCGCCGCCAGCCAGACAACGCCCGCCCGGAGAACGTCCGCCGTCATGATGTTCGCGCGCATCGATCAGAGCCCGGTCGCGCGCTGGTGGTGGACGGTCGACCGCTGGAGCCTCGGCGCGCTGGCGCTGCTGCTCGGCTTCGGCTCGGTGATGAGCATGGCGGCCAGCCCCGCCGTCGCCGAGCGGCTCGGCTATGCGCCGTTGCATTTCGCCGAGCGCCATCTGGTCATGGTGCCCCTCGCGTTGGCGATCATCCTCGGGGTGTCGCTGCTGACGCCGCGCAGCGTGCGGCGCCTCGCCTTCATCGGCTTCGCGCTGGCGCTGGTCGGCGTCGCGCTGACCTTCGTGATCGGCGCCGAGATCAAGGGCGCGCGGCGCTGGATCAACCTTCCCGGGTTCTCGCTGCAGCCGTCTGAATTCGTCAAGCCGACCTTCACGATCGTCGCCGCCTGGCTGTTCGCCGAGCAGAAGGAGCGCCCGCGGTTTCCCGCCAACGCGATCTCGATCGCGCTGTTCGTGGCGTTCGTCGTCATGCTGTTCCGGCAGCCCGATCTCGGCATGGCGGTCGTCGTCGCGGTCGTCTGGTTCGCGCAATTCTTCATGGCCGGGCTCAGGCTTTATTGGGCCGCCGCCGGGACGCTGGTCGGGCTCGCCGGGTTTGTCGGGGCCTATGTCTGGCTGCCGCATGTGGCGAGCCGGATCAACCGGTTTCTCGATCCGGCGGCGGGTGACAGCTATCAGGTCAATCGCTCGATCGAGGCGTTTGCCAATGGCGGGCTGTGGGGCCGCGGGCCCGGCGAAGGGACGGTCAAGGACGTGCTGCCGGATGCGCATGCCGATTTCGTCTTCGCGGTCGCCGGCGAGGAATTCGGGCTGGTCGTGTGCGTGATCATCGTCGGCGTCTTTGCGTTTATCGTGCTGCGCGGTTTCTCGCGGTTGCTGCAAGAGGGCAATCTGTTCGTGCTGCTCTCGGCGACCGGGCTGTTGATCCAGTTCGGGTTGCAGGCGGTCATCAACATGGCCTCGAGCCTGCACCTGATCCCGACCAAGGGCATGACATTGCCCTTTCTGTCCTATGGTGGCTCATCGATGCTGGCGCTGGCGCTCGGCATGGGGATGATGCTGGCCCTGACCAGGCGGCGGCTCGGCGGGAGCGAATTGTGAGCGCGGTTTTCGTGCTGGCGGCTGGCGGGACCGGCGGGCATCTGTTCCCGGCCGAGGCGCTGGCGCGCGAGCTGGTGCGCCAGGGCGGCGCGGTTCATCTGGCGACCGACAGCCGGGCCGACGCCTTCGCCGAGCATGTGCCGGGGGTCGCAATCTGCCAGGTGCGCGCCGGGCGGCTCGGCGGCGGCCCGGTTCATGCCGCCTATGGGCTGGCGGAGATGGCGGTCGGCATCGTCCAGGCGCGGCTGCTGCTGCGCCGGCTCATGCCCGACGCGGTGATCGGCTTTGGCGGCTATCCCTCGGTGCCGACGATGCTGGCGGCGACCCGGCTCGGCTTGCCGACCGTGATCCACGAGCAGAACGCCGTTCTCGGGCGCGCCAACCGGCTGCTGGCGCCGCGCGTCCAACGGATTGCGACCGGCTTCGCCGAGACCGCCGGTATGCGCTCCGCCGAGCGGGCCCGCGCGGTCCACACCGGCAACCCGGTGCGTCCGGCGATCCTCGCCATTGCGCAAACCGGCTACGCCGCGCCCGAGCCGGGCAAGCCGATCGAGCTGCTGATCCTTGGCGGCAGCCAGGGAGCGCGGATCTTTGCCGACATCGTGCCGCCGGCCTTGACGGCGCTGCCGCCGGCGATCCGCGGTGCGCTGCGGGTCAGCCAGCAGGCCCGGCCCGAGGACCGCGCCCGGGTGACGGCGGAGCTGCGAGAGAGCGGCATCGAGGCCGAGGTCGAGACCTTCTTCACCGATGTGCCGAGCCGCCTCGCCCGCGCGCATCTGGTGATCTGCCGCTCCGGCGCCTCGACCGTCGCGGAATTAGCCGTCGCCGGCCGCCCGGCGCTGCTCGTGCCCTACCCGCATGCGACCGACGATCACCAGGCCGCCAATGCCCGCGCGGTCGCCGAAGCCGGCGCCGGCTGGGTCATGCCGCAAGCCTCGCTGACGCCGGCGATCCTGACCGAGCGTCTGGTCGAACTCCTCGGCGACCCCGCCCGGCTGCGCGACGCGGCGAGCCGCGCGCGCCGGTTTGGCTGCGACGACGCGGCCGAACGGCTGGCCCAGCTGGTCGCCGATTTGGTGGGCACCGCGCGGGAGCGCGCGGCATGAGATCGCTGCCCGAAACGATCGGCCCGATCCATTTCGTCGGGATCGGCGGCATCGGCATGAGCGGCATCGCCGAGGTATTGCACAATCTCGGCTACCGGGTGCAGGGCAGCGACCTCGCCGACAGCGCCAATACCAAGCGGCTGGCCGAGCTCGGCATTCGCGTGATGATCGGCCACCGCGCCGAAAACCTCGATGCGGCCGAAGTCGTCGTCGTGTCATCGGCCGTCAAACCCGACAATCCGGAAGTCGTCGCCGGGCGGGCGCGGCGCTTGCCGGTGGTGCGCCGCGCCGAGATGCTGGCCGAGCTGATGCGGCTCAAATGGTCGATCGCGATCGCCGGCACGCACGGCAAGACGACCACGACCTCGATCATCGGCGCCCTGCTCGAAACCGCCGGGCTCGACCCGACCGTGATCAACGGCGGGATCATCAACGCCTATGGCACCAATACCAGGCTCGGCGCCGGCGACTGGATGGCGGTCGAGGCGGACGAGAGCGACGGCACCTTTACCCGGCTGCCGGCGACGGTCGCCGTCGTCACCAACATCGACCCCGAGCACCTCGATTTCTACGGCGATTTTGCTGCGCTGCAGCAAGCCTTCGAGACCTTTGTCGGCAACATCCCCTTCTACGGCTTCGCGGTGATGTGCATCGATCATCCGGTGGTGCAGGGCATGGTCGCCAAGCTGTCGGAGCGGCGCATCCTGACCTATGGCCTCAGCCCGCAGGCCGATATTCGCGCCGTCAATATCCGGCTTGGCGGCGACGGCAGCCATTTCGATGTGGTCGTCACCGACCGGATGAGCCGCGAGGAGCGGACGATCCCGAAGCTGTTCCTGCCGATGTTCGGCGACCACAATGTGCAGAACGCGCTGGCCGCGGTCGCCGTCGCCGAGGAATTGGGCCTTGGCGACGAGGTCGTGCGCGCCACCTTGCGCAACTTCCGCGGCGTCCGCCGCCGCTTCACCAAGACCGGCGAATGGAACGGCGTCTCGATCATCGATGATTACGGTCACCATCCGGTCGAGATTGCCGCAGTGCTCAAGGCGGCGCGGGCAATTGTCGGCGGGCGGGTCGTCGCGGTCGTACAGCCGCATCGCTATACCCGGCTTGCCGATTTGTTCGAGGGTTTCTGCACCTGCTTCAACGATGCCGATACGGTGCTGGTCGCCGATGTCTACCCCGCCGGCGAGGCGCCGATCGCGGGGATCAACCGCGAGGCGCTCGTTGCCGGGTTGGGTGCGCATGGCCACCGCGACGCCCGCGCCCTGGCCGGCGCGGAGGCGCTTCCCCCGACCATCCGGGAGCTGACCCGGCCCGGCGACATGGTGGTGTGCCTCGGCGCCGGGTCGATTACCAACTGGGCGAACAGCCTGCCGGCCGAGTTGGCCGAGTTTGCCAAACAGGGCCGGGTCGCGTGACCGCGCCGAGCGAAATGCCCGACAGCGATCTCGTCCGGCGTCTGCCGCCGCTGCGCGGCCGCCTCACCGCCAACGCGCCGATCGGCCCGTTGACCTGG
>Ga0137390_10003038_pt1 | contig 13560 bp, 12 predicted proteins | sample 15con2h24AmetaG_FD_104937 | JGI IMG/M metagenome (GOLD analysis project Ga0137390, IMG submission 104937) | Vadose zone soil microbial communities from Angelo Coast Range Reserve, California, USA - 15con2h2.4A metaG | ecosystem: Environmental > Terrestrial > Soil > Vadose zone > Saprolite... | reverse complement strand
CCGCGCACTCGATCAGCGTCACCTGTGAGAAAGCCGGCTGCTGGTCCGGCCGCGACAACACCAGGCTCCAGTTCGACCCATTGTCGACTGTGCGGAGGATGAAGACACCCTCAGCGCTGCCGACCCACCCCTGGGTCGCCTCGCTGAAGCAGACCGTCTGCGGGTTCGACGGCCCTCCGAGTGCCGCCCAGGTCGACCCACCATCGTGGGTGACGACCAGCGTCGCACCGTCGTGCGGAATCAACCATCCATGGATTTGCTGCGGATCGGTACCACCGGCGACGCCAAAGCCAAGCATCGCGCTGACGAAATGTACCGACCGAATCGGCGTTCGCGGCTCGCCCAGCTGGCGCCACGACCGCCCACCATCGGTCGTGCCCAGCAGGGACCGGGTCGCGACCGCCCAGCCCGTAGTCGCGCTGATGAAATCCACGCCGACGAATTCCTCGGTCGAGGTGTACTGCTTCGTCCAGTGCGCGCCGTCGGCCGTGGTGAAGATGGCGTGCGAACCGACGGCCCAGCCGAGCCGCGGCCCAACCATCTGGATCGCCCCCAGCGATGGCACGAAGAGCGGATCGATGCCCGACGACGTGGGCGTCGCGCTCGGTGACGAGGTCGCGGCCGTGGTCGGCGATGGCGATGGTGAATCGGTCGCGAACGGCGATGCGCTGGCGCTCGGCGTCGGCGTGGCGGCCGAGGGCGAAGTGCAGCCGGCCAGCACGATCATGATGAGGCTGGTCGCCCCGAGTGGGGGCAAGCGTAAACCCATGGTTGATGCAACGGCGCAAAGGCCTGCGTCGTGCACATCAAAAGTTTGTTATGATGCGCTCGAGGCATATGAGCTACGCTCAGAGCGAAGATGCAAGTTCGATTCGGATCGCACTCGGCGCCTCGCTGCGCCGGCGACGCCAGGAAGCCGAGCGGTCGTTGACCGAGCTGGCCGAGGCCGCGGAGCTGTCCCCGGCGTATCTTTCCGAAGTGGAGCGGGGACTCAAGGACGTCTCGATGGAGCGCCTCCTCGCGATTGCGAAAGCACTGGAGGTGCCGGTCGCGGACGTCTACCTCGACCTGGCTCGAGCGCTGGGGAGCCGGGAGGCGATGTCGCAGCGGCATAGCTGGCCTGACGATCCCAAGATGCAGCTGCGAATTGCCACCGCCAATCTTCGTCCGCAAGCTTTGCGCAGCGTTGCGCATTTCAGCTTGTACCTGGCCGCGACGCAGGCGACACCGCCCAAACGGCGGATCGGATTCAATCTCGACCGGTAAGGAGGATATTTCATGGCGCTTGTGCCCAACGTCGTCGAGACCACCGCGCGTGGCGAGCGCGCCTACGACATCTACTCGCGGTTGCTGCGCGACCGGATCATTTTTCTTGGCAGCGAGATCGATGACGACCTCGCGAACCTGGTGATCGCGCAGCTGCTCTTCCTCGACAGCGAGGATCCCGACAAGGAGATCAATATCTACATCAACAGCCCGGGTGGCTCGCTTTCGGCGGGACTCGCGATCTACGACACCATGCGCTATGTCCACCCGCCGGTCAGCACGCTGTGCACCGGGATGGCGGCGAGTGCCGCTTCACTGATCCTGGTGGGTGGAGCGAAGGGCAAGCGGTTTTCGTTGCCGCATTGCCAGATCGTGCTGCACCAGCCGAGTGGCGGCATGCGGACCGCTCAGGCCACGGATATCGAGATCCACGCACGCGAGATTCTCCGGCTGCGGGAGATCATCGTCGGCATCTATGCGCAGCACACCGGGCGGTCGACGGAGCAGGTCGAGCGCGACATCGAGCGCGACTTCTTCATGACGCCGGAGATGGCGAAGGACTATGGCCTGATCGATGAGATCATCCTGCCAGCGGAGAAGAAGCCGTTCATCGCCGCGCAATCGCCGAACGGCCACAGCCTGATCCCAACCAAGTCCTGACCCACCCCGAAACTTAGGGATCGGCGCCCTTCGGGCGGATTTGATGCCAGCGGCCGGATACCGCGGCAACTGGCTGCTCGTCCTGGCGAAGGCAGGCTTCGATCGTCTCTGCCAGAGCGCACGTACTGATTCGATCATCCAGCCACTCCTGCCGGAAGAGCCGAGCCTGGGGATGCAGATGGGCTGGAAGCGCTGGCCGGCTTACGACCCCAAGCATGGAATGAGCGGACCGTCGAGGGCCGGCTTCGACCACCATCATCGCCAGCGGCCCAAACGGATCGGTGGGTTTGCGCTTAACAGCCGCGGGAGCGGTCCGAAGAATCGCATAGAGCTGCCGCGCGCCGTCTGGGTTCAGGCGAACCGCGGCCTCGATGGCCTGTCGAGCTTGCTCGGACATGGCCACAAACTGAGATTAGTGCGACGGGCCGTCGAGTAGCATGGCGCCCAGTGTTCCTCGGGATCGATCTGGGCACGAGCTCGCTCAAGGCGCTGGTCCTCGACCTCGATGGATCGGTCGTGGGAACCGGGTCCGCGCCGTATCCGCTTCTGGCGCCGCAGCCGGGCTGGGCCGAGGCTGAACCTGAGGCCTGGTGGGAGGCCGCGGCGATCGCCGTCCCGGAGGCGGCTGGCGTACACGCCGCGGAAATCGCGGCGATCGGACTTTCAGGCCAGATGCATGGCGTCGTGCTCAGCGATGAGCTGGGGCACGCGCTGCGGCCCGCGATCATCTGGGCCGACTCGAGAACACGCAAACAGCTGGCAACCTACAGCGAGCTGAGCCCGGAGCGTCGGCGCACGCTCGCGAATCCCATTGCCACGGGGATGGCCGGCCTGACCCTGCTCTGGCTCAAAGAGCACGAGCGCCAGCTGTACCGGCGAGCGCAGTGGGCGCTACAGCCAAAGGATTGGCTGCGATTGCGGATGGTGCACGAGGCGGCGACCGAGCCGAGCGACGCCTCCGCCACGTTGCTGTACGACATGACCACCGACTATTGGGCCAAGGAACTGCTCGAGGAGCTCGACCTCCGTCTCGACTTCCTGGCACCGATCCGGGAGTCGGTCGAGATTTGCGGCATCCTGACCAGCTCAGCCGCGGAGCATCTCGGGGTTCGTCCTAACCTTCCGGTGGTCGCCGGTGCCGCGGACGCGGCCGCGGCCGCGATCGCCGGCGGCCTACTCGACCCCGGGCCGGTGCAGCTGACGATCGGCAGCGGCGCCCAGGTGGTCGCGCCTCGTGATCGCCTCGCGATCGACTCGACCGGGCGCACGCACCTCTATCGCGCCGCAGCCCCGGATCGCTGGTACGCGATGGCCGCGATGCAGAACGCCGGCATTGCGCTGGAATGGGTTCGAACCATGCTCCGCGCCAGCTGGGATGAGGTCTACGACGAGGCGTTCGCCGTTGCGCCCGGCGCCGAAGGTCTGCTGTTTCTGCCCTACCTCACCGGGGAGCGCACGCCGTATTTCGATCCCGATGCCCGCGGCGCCTGGGTTGGCCTACGACTGGTACACACGCGGGGTCACCTGCTGCGCGCCGCGCTGGAGGGTGTCGCCTTTGCGGTTCGGCAGGGGGTGGAGGCATTGCTGGCAACCGGCGTTCCCGCGACTGAATTGCGCCTCGCGGGCGGTGGGAGCTTCGATCCACGCTGGCGTCAGTTGCTTGCGGATGTCCTTGAGCAGCCGCTGCTCGCGTCGGCGACCTCGTCCGCGTCGTCACTGGGCGCCGCGCTGCTCGCAGGCGTGGGCTTTGGCGCCTGGCCCGATGCGCACCGGGTCGCGGCGCTTGCGGCGCCGCCAACGCTGGTCGCCACGCCAGGCCCATCGAGCGAGGCGTACGTCGAGCCATATCTCCGATATCGGCAGCTCTATTTGCCTATCGCCGCGGCGATGTCCTGAGCTTCGACCGCGAGCTCTTACGGCCAGCCGGTTCGACGCCTCAGCCACTCCACAGCTGGGATCCCCTGATCACGCTGAAACGCCCGCAGGGTGGGAAGTCCGGGCGGCGCCGGCAGGCGCGATTGACGGGTAAAGTACCCGGCCAGCGCCGCCAGCACCGCGGTGACCTCCCGGTCGGGCGCGCGGCGGCCGAGTGGATGCGAATCGAAGATCTCCCACGGCTTTGGTCCGCCCTGCATCCCCACACTCGGCAGCATGAACAAGAGATCGATCCACGCGGCCCCATGTGAAGCCCAGGGCCAGTCGACGAAGAACACCCGGGTCGGCGTGAGTAGGATATTGTCTGCGCGGATGTCGGCATGGACCAGTGTCGTCCCATCGGCCGATTGCGCGGAGGCCGCCTCGAGATCGACCATTTCCGCGAGGTGACGCTGCGCCCAGGGGTCGAAGCCGTTCAGGTCGTCCTCGCCAGCTGCGACGGCGGCCGCCAGACGGCTCCAGCCCTGAAAGGTGTCGGGCATCAACTCACTGAGCGACTGGACGGCGATCGGCGCTGGCGTCAACCCGTACGTCAAATCCGTGATCGCGGCGAGGACGCGGTCAAGCTCGTCACGCCGCCATGGCGTAGCCGGTGTCCAGCCGTCGACGTCTTCGAAGGCAATCGCCACCCAATCGCCATCGTCGTACGACCACAGAAACCGTGGGGTCGGGACGAAGCGGGGTAGGGCGGCGGCGATCCTCGCCTCGCGCCGGTGCATCGCCGGCGAGTCAGGGTTCGGGTGGCTGCTGATGGCCTTCAGGAACACCCGCCGGCCGTCGGCCAGCCGAAGCCGGCCCGCGACCCCGGGTGAAAACCCGCCGGGCTGGGTAGCGGATTCGGTGACGGTCGAGCCAAGCCGAGCTTCCAGGGCATGCCGGACGGTCCCCGGGAGTTGTCCCCAGTGGAGGCGCGCTCCGGTCGCCGGCGTGAACGCCAAGTCGTCAGCTTGTTTTGAGATGCGCAATAAGATAAGGCCCATGCGGCTCGCCAATGTGAGCGCCGGCGCCGCCGCCCGAGTGCGGCTCGCCCTCCTGTTGACCGCGATCGTGCTGGTGGTCGAGGTGGTCGGTGGCCTCCGGGCGCATAGCCTTGCCCTACTCAGCGACGCCGGCCATATCGTGACCGACCTCGTGGTGCTCGGGCTCTCCACCTTCGCGCTGGCGCAGGTGCAACGGCCCGCCAGTGCGCGGCGTACCTTCGGCTACCAGCGGGTCGGGATCCTCGTGGCGCTGGTCAATGCGCTGCTGCTCGCCGCGGTCGTCGTCGGAATCGTCGTTGAAGCCATTCGGCGGTTGCAAAGTCCGGGCGCCGTCCAGGGCGGGATCATGGCGGGAGCCGCCGTGGTCGGGCTGGTCATCTCTCTGGTCATCGCCCGCTCGCTGCAGCCGATGCGGGCCGACCTCACGGTGCGCAGCGCGTTGATGCATGTCTGGGGTGACGCCTGGGCCGCCGGTGGCATCATCGTTGCCGGGCTGGTGATCGTGGCTACGGGCTGGCTCACGATCGACCCGCTGCTCAGCCTGGCGATCGCGGCGCTGATCGCCTGGAGCGCGTGGCGGGTGGTTGCCGAGGCCATCAACATCCTGCTCGAGTCGACCCCGGCCGATGTACGGACCGACGCCGTCGTCAGCGCCGTGAAGCGGGTGCCCGGCGTGCGCGATCTGCACGACCTGCATATCTGGTCACTCGGCGCGCAGACTCGGGCGATGAGCGGGCATCTCCTGATCGATGACCAGCGAGTGGCGCAGGCGCAAGACATCTTGGCTGAGGTCCGCGAAGTGCTGGCGCATGAGTTCCAGATCGAGCACACCACGATCCAGTTCGAGAGCCTGGTTTGCCGGCCAGGCGATGTCTTCTGCGTACAGCCCGACGGCCATCCGCACCTCGATGATGCGCACGACCGCATGACGCGCCGAGCTGCCGGCTGATGCCGTGAGCGGCGCCGAACGGCGCCGGGCGCTCTTCGTCGTCAACCCGGCGCTGATCGGAACCGGCAGCGATTTCGGCGCCCGCCTGATCGCGCTCGCCGAGCAGATGGGCTGGGACGGCATGGTGCTGGAGACCAGCGCCGGGCTGAACGTCGAGGCGATCGGCGCGGCGCTCAGCCGTCGCGACTTTCATCTGGTCTTAGCCGCCGGCGGCGATGGGACGGTCGCCGAGGTGATGGCGGCGGCCCATCAACAGAATGTGCCGATGGGGATCGTCCCCCGGGGCACGGCGAACATCGTCGCTCGCGAGCTGGGTCTCCCTGCCGGCTGGCGGAAGGCGACGCGGCGAGCGCTCGAGCGCTTTCCGGCGACCCGTCCGGTGGACCTCGTCCGCGTCAATGACGGCTACTCGGCACTGGCATCGGGCATTGGTTTCGATGCCACGGTGATGCGCTACACGCCACGCGCGCTGAAATACTGGTTCGGTCGCGCGGCGTACCTGGTGGCGGGCGCCTGGTGGTTGCCGCAAGCGCCAATGTTTGAGTGCACCATCCGCGCCGACGGCGAGGCGATCGAGATGACGGCGGTCGTCGTGCTGGTGGTGAACGCGGGGATGCTGGGCGCGGCCCCGTTCCGGTTTGGCCCGAATATCGCCATCGACGACGGCTTGCTCGACATCGTCGTCTACCGGCCGCGCACCCTTGGCGACCGGGCCGGCGTACTCTGGCGGATCTTCCGGCAGCGCTCCGACGGAAGCAGCATGATGCAACGCAAAGCGCGATCGGTCGAGATCAAGGCGCCGGACGTCCAGTGGTACGAGGTGGACGGCGAGGTCCACCGCGGCAACGTGCTGCGCGCCGAGATCGTCCCCGGTGGAGTCCGCGTCGTCGCATGACGACCGTCAACGCGCGCTTTCCCTGGGCGCTCTTCCTCCCCCTGGCGGGCGTCACCGAAATAGGGGGAGTGGTGTTGCTGCTCTCCGGTCGCAGCATCGGCTGGGCCGCGATCGCGGCGCCGCTGGTTGGGTTCTTTGCCATGCGCGGACCGGTGCGTCCCCGCTTCGAGTTCACAAAAGAGGGCGTGATTTTTCGCCGCTCCGATAAGAGCCCGCTCCTCCCCTGGGACGAGATCGCTGCCGTGTCCCTGGTCAAGGCGAGCGGCCGGACGGTGCTCGCCTACCGGCTCAAGCCAGGGGTTGCCGTCATGAAGCGCCACCCCGGCGCAGGCTTTCTGCGGGCCAAGGGCCTCGACTTCGATGGCGGCTATTTCGTCGACCAGATGACCGAGACACCGGAGGAGATCCTGCGCCGGTTCGAGCAACGCGTGCGTGCTTGATGTCGCGTCTGCTACGCGGCGTGCTCTGCTCGCGCTTCGCGCAGCGCGGTGCGCACCGGACGGGCAGAGATCGGCGAGGCCATGGGGGCGAGCTTCTTAAGGCTGAAGATCATCTCGGACCCGCCGACGTAGGCGACGCTCTCGATCTCGAAGCCTTTGCCCTGCAGGTAAGGGCCGAGATTCCCGCGGCTGTAGTGCGTCATGTGCTCGTCGGCGTAGCCACCGGGTGAGACGCGCGCGTAGACCCACTCCAGCGCGCGCCAGCGCCAGCGGTCGTAGTCCGGGGTACCGAGAATCAGCCGCCCGCCGATCTTGAGCACGCGGGTCAGTTCGTCAAACGGCTTCTCCTGCGCGGGAATGTGTTCGACAACCTCGGAACAGATGACGCAATCGAAGCTGGCATCGGCAAAGGGCAGCTCGAAGATCGAGCCGTGCACGAGCTCGTTGCCGTAGCGTCGCGAGTAGCGCAACTTGTGGAGCTGGATGTCGAGCCCGATCATGCCGCGGATGGCGCCGAGGATGCGACTCGAACCGCAGCCGACGTCGAGCACCTGGGTGAAGCCGGAGGCCATCCCCATGATCGCCCGGTAGCGCCCCCGCTGCCAGTAGCGCTGCAGCGGGATGACGCTGTCGTAGGCGCGGGCATCGTAGTCAGACGAGGTGATGGAATTGCGGAGCCGCCACATCGCGAGGAACGTCTTAAGGTACGAGAGCGCAAACTTGAACAGTCGCGCATGGCTGCGTCCGGCGACGCGCGCCCGATAGCGGAAAGGAACCTCGTGGACGCGATACCCGGCTGCCAGCGCCCGGATCAGGATTTCCTCCAGCACGTCGAAGTCCGTGGCTTTCAACTCGAGGTCCCGCAGCACAGGCCGGTGGTAGAGCCGAAAGCCGCTGGAGAGATCGTGCACCGGCAGCGAGAGGCCCCGGCGGAATGTGACATTGAGGATGCGGCTCAGCAGGCGGCGCCAGGCCGGCATCTCCGCCGAGCCTCCGGGGACATACCGTGAGGCGATCACGACGTCGCCCTCGCCGCGCGCTTTCCAGAGGTCGCTAAGGAAGGCAGGGTCGTGCGAGCCGTCGGCGTCGAGGGTCAGCACGTACTCGCCGCGCGCCTGGTCGAAGCCGGCGTGGTAGGCGCCGCCAAACCCGGGCAGCTTCTGGCTGACCAGGCGGACCTCGTGCTTGCGCACAATCTCCTGCGTCCCATCGGTCGACCCGCCGTCAACCACGATGATCTCGTTGCTGGGTCCCAGGGCCGTCAGCGCCTTTTTGAGTTCCGGAATGACACGGTCGAGGTTCTGGGCCTCATTCAGGGCGGGAAGGATCAGACTCAGGGCACAGCCGGGTAGCGCTAGTGCCTCGGGGGCGGGCATCATGAACGACGGAATGCCATCGACGATCGGATATCGGGTGCCGTCGCGGCGGCAGCAGAGCTCCTGCCTGGGCTCGCCTATTAACGGACCGTGGCATTTCGGGCAGACCAGGTTGGCGAACGTCGGCATGGGCTATCGAATAAACGGAAAAGTGACATCCGAGCTTGCTTCGGACAAGACGGGGTCCGCATGAGCGGGCCGCGCATCCTCGCCATCGATGTCGGCACCGGCACCCAGGACGTCCTCGTCTTTGAGGCGGGCACCCTGGTCGAGAACGCAGCGCAGCTGATCATGCCTTCGCCAACGGCCCTGGTTGCGCAGAGGGTCAAGGAGGCCACGGCTGACCGGGTCGACCTTGTCCTGACCGGCGTCACCATGGGCGGTGGTCCCAACCATTGGGCGGTCGAGGCGCATCTGAAGGCGGGCTTGCGCGTGTATGCGACGGAGGACGCGGCGCGAACGTTCGATGACGACTTGGAACGCGTGACCGCGATGGGCATTCGGATCGTGGATGGGCCGAATGGCGCGGGCGATGCCCGTCGGCTGGAGCTGCGTGACGTCTATACCGCCGAGCTCATGACGGCGCTGGGGGCATTCGGCGTGAGCACGGCATTCGACGCCGTCGCGGTTGCCGTCTTCGACCACGGCGCCGCGCCGCCTGGGGTGAGCGACCGCCGCTTTCGGTTCGATTACCTGCGCGAGCAGGTCGAGCGCGGCGTCGGGCTGCCGGGTTTTGGGTTCCTTGCCGACGAGATCCCGCGGCGGATGACCCGGATGCGCGCCGTTGCCGGCAGCTGGACCGGTTCGGAGCCGCTGTTCGTCATGGACACCGCGCCCGCGGCGGTGCTCGGAGCCCTGGAGGATGAGCGCGTCCAGTCGGTGGATCGTGTGATGATCGCCAACCTCGGCAACTTCCACACCATCGCCGTATCGCTCGAGGGGCAGAAGATCCGCGGGTTGCTCGAGCACCACACCGGCGAGCTCACCAAAGCCAAGCTCGAGGACTATCTCGACGCGATGGCGGCGGGAACGCTGTCCGACCAGGCGGTGTTCGATGACATGGGTCACGGCGCGCTGCAGGCTGGCACGCGATCGGCGCCGCCCGAACTCCTCACCGTGATCGGGCCTCGCCGCGGGCTGCTCGACGGATCGCGGCTGCATCCGTACCTGGCGGTGCCGCACGGCGACATGATGCTGGCGGGGTGTTTTGGTCTGTTGCGGGCGCTGGCCAGCCGCGTGCCGGGCTTTGCGCCGGCGATCGAGGATCAGCTCGGGGCGCAAAAGCCGAACTGAAATACGGTCGTGCGAAAGCGCGGCTCGTAGAATCTGGGCAAGCGTCATCCCATTCCATAGAGGTTGTCCCTTGGCTCACCCCACGACCATCGCCCAGCTGCGACAGAGCGAGTACCGCGTGCTTTCCGTCAAGGAAGAGATGCGCAAGAACCTGGTGCGCAAGATCAAGACCAGCGAGGAGCTCTTCCCGGGCATCATCGGCTACGAGGGATCCGTCATCCCGCAGGTCGAGAACGCCATCCTCTCGGGCCAGGACATCGTCTTCCTCGGCGAGCGCGGCCAGGCCAAGAGCCGCCTGATCCGATCGCTCGTCCAACTGCTCGACGAGCAGGTCCCGGTGATCGAGGGCTGCGAGATCAATGACAATCCCTATGCGCCGATCTGTCGGGCCTGCCGAGACCGCGTGGCGGCGCAGGGCGATCAGGTCTCGGTGCGCTGGATCACTCCCGATGAGCGCTACAGCGAAAAACTGGCCACCCCGGATACCTCGATTGCCGACCTGATCGGTGAGGTCGACCCGATCCGGGTCGCCGAGGGCAAGTATCTCGCCGATGAGCTGACGATCCACTACGGTCTGGTACCGCGCACCAACCGTGGCATCTTCGCCATCAACGAGCTGCCGGACCTGGCCGAGCGGATCCAGGTCGGGTTGTTGAACCTGATCGAGGAGCGCGACGTGCAGATCCGCGGCTTCAAGCTTCGCCTTCCGATCGATGTTTACGTCGTGGCCAGTGCCAACCCGGAGGACTACACCAACCGCGGCCGCATCATCACGCCGCTGAAGGACCGCTTCGGGGCGCAAATTCGTACGCACTACCCGCGCAACGTCGACGACGAGATTCGCATCGTGGAGCAGGAGCGCACCGATTTCCAGGACCGCGAGCTGTCGGTCACGATGCCCGACTTCATGAAGGAGATCGTCGCCGAGGTGACGCAGCTCGCACGGCGAAGCTCGAAAATCAATCAGCGCTCGGGGGTCAGCGTTCGGATCTCGATCACCAACTACGAGAATCTCGTGTCCAACGCCACGCGTCGCGCGCTCCGGACTGGCGAGACCGAGGCCGTGCCGCGCATCACCGACTTGCCGTCGATCATTCCTTCGAGCGCCGGCAAGCTCGAGATGGAGACCTGGGAAGACGGCGACGACCAGACGGTACTGGAAAAGATCATCAAGACCGCCGTGCTCAACGTCTTCCGACGCCACTTCGAGGCCACCCAATTCAACGAGCTGGTGCAGCGCTTCGACGGGGGCCTCACCTTCGAGGTGTCCGAACTGCAGGCCGCCGAGCGCTACGCCAGCATGATGCGCGAGCTGCCCGGGATGGAAAAAGCACTCAAGAGCCTCGGGCTGGACAAGCGCCCGGCGCTGGCCGCCTCGGGTGTCGAGTTCATCCTCGAGGGTCTGCACCTCAGCAAGCGAATCAATAAGACGGAGCTCGACGGGGCCGCCGTCTACGCGGGCTGAATGGTCGCACGCGCCAACCGCTATGAGCGCTGGGACGGTTCGCAGGAACCGTTCGGCCGCGATGCCGAGGACCTGTTCGATCGCCTAGCCGAGGACCTCTTCCAGGGAGGCGACTTCGACTACGCGCTGCATCGGCTGATGAGCCGCGGCTGGCGCGACAAGCAGGGGCGCAAACTTCCCGGCTTCGAGGAAATGCTCGAACGTCTCCGGCAGAAGCGACTCCAGCAGTTGAAGCGGTACAACTTGACCGACGTCTTCAGCAACATCCGCGAGCGACTGAGCGAAATCACGCGTCGCGAGCGCCAGGGAATCAACGAGCGCCTGGAGCAGGCACCCGAGAGCGCCAAGCGCGTCCTGCAGAAGATCGTAAAGAAAAAGCTGGAGGAGCTCGATCGCCTGCCGGAGGATGTTGGGGGCGCGATCCGCGAGCTCAACGATTACGAGTTCATGGATGAAGGTGCGGCCCAGGCCTTCCAGAAGTTGATGGAAGAGCTCAAGCAGCAGGTCTCGCAAACCTACTTCAAAAACATGACCCACACCATGCAGCAGCTGCAGCCCGAGCACCTCGGCGAAATCAAGGAGATGATGAAGGCGCTCAACCAGATGCTGCGTGACCGGATGGAGGGGAAAGCGCCGAAGTTCGAGCAGTTCATGCAGCGCTTCGGCCATTTCTTCGGCCCCAACCCGCCGAAGACCTTGGACGAGCTGATCCAGCACCTGGAGCGCCAGATGGCGCAGATGGAGTCGTTGATGCAGTCGCTCTCGCCAGAGATGCGCCAGCAGATGCAGGACCTGATCGCCTCGACCCTAAATGACCCCGAGCTCCAGGACCTGATGGCGGAGCTGGCGGCGCAGCTCGAGCTGCTGTCACCGCGCCCGGGGTTGGGCAGCCGTTACGCCTTCTACGGCTCGGAGTCGCTCCCGCTGCAGGAAGCGCTCTCACTGATGGAGCGTCTGCAGGGCATCGAGGACCTGGAGTCGGCGCTGCGCGAGGGATACCAGGGCCGGCAGCTGACGTCCGAGCAGTCGCAGCAACTGCAGCAGCTGCTCGGGCCCGACGCGCGCCAGGCGGCCGACCAGATGAGCGAGCTCGCCGCGCAACTGGAGAAGAAGGGATACGTGCAACGCGGCAAGCGCGGCATGGAGCTGACGCCGCGCGGCATGCGCCGCATCGGGCAGAAGGCGCTGCGTGACCTCTACGCGCGGCTGAAACGCGACCGCTTCGGCGATCACCCGATCAGCGTCCGCGGCCTCGGCTCGGAGCGTTCGGATGAGACCAAGGTCTATGAGTTCGGCGACGCTTTCAACCTGAACGTGGAACAGACACTGATGAACGCGCTGCGCCGCGACGGCTCGCAGACCCCGATCCATCTTGCGACCGAGGACTTCGAGGTCTACCGGTCGGAATTCAGCGCCCAGTCGGCGACGGTGCTGATGATCGACATGAGCCGGTCGATGCCGCTGCGCGGCTATTTCTATGCCGCCAAGAAGGTGGCGCTCGCCCTCGACGCCCTGATCCGCAGCCAGTTCCCGCGCGATTTCCTCCAGGTGATCGCCTTCAGTGACTACGCTCGTCCGGTCAAGTCGCACCAGCTCGCCGAGCTGACCTACAACGAATCGATCTACGGCACCAACATCCAGCACGGGCTGATGCTGGCGCGGCAATTTCTGAACCGGCACAAAACGGGCAACAAGCAGGTCATCATCGTGACCGACGGGGAGCCGACCGCCCACATGGAGGGTCAGCAAGCGGTCTTCTTCTATCCGCCGCTACCAGAGACGTTCCAGAAGACGCTGCTCGAGGTGCAGCGCTGCACTCGCGAGCACATCGTGATCAACACCTTCATGCTCGACAACGACTATCATCTGGTGTCGTTCGTCAAGCAGATGACCCGCCTGAACGGCGGCCGGGCGTTCTTCGCGAGCGCCGACCGGTTGGGCGATTACGTGCTGCTCGACTACGTCGATCGGAAACGTAAAGCCAGCCGCTGAGGCCCGGCGGCGACCGCTGAGCCACCGATCGACCACGCGACCAGTCCGAGCAGGCTGAAGCCAAGCGCGTTCAGGTCGCCGTGGATCAGCGCCATGCCCTGGATATCGAGCGTCGCAAACCCGAAGACGTGGCCCGCGCTGTACTCGACCGCCAGCACCATCGGGAGGAGCGGCGCGAGCGCGGAGAGGCGCAGCAGGACACGGGCCGGGGTCGACTCGACCAGGGTGGTGCTTCTGAAGAAGAAGACGACCGACGTGGCCACCACGCCGGTCGCCACGAGGATGGCGCCGGCCACCTGCAGGACGTGG
>Ga0137390_10003034_pt1 | contig 13568 bp, 14 predicted proteins | sample 15con2h24AmetaG_FD_104937 | JGI IMG/M metagenome (GOLD analysis project Ga0137390, IMG submission 104937) | Vadose zone soil microbial communities from Angelo Coast Range Reserve, California, USA - 15con2h2.4A metaG | ecosystem: Environmental > Terrestrial > Soil > Vadose zone > Saprolite... | reverse complement strand
TCAACTGGCCGATCGTCGAACAGCGTCTTGCGTTTAGCCACTGTGAATCATCGGAGTTAGTGAACTAAAAGTGAAAGGAGCGGATGAGGGTGCCCACGTTGTGCCAACTTTCCAAGCTTGACGGTTGTGCTGCTGATGTCTTTGCCGATCGCGCTGGCCATGCGAGTGAACTCGCTTTTACTGTCGTCGCGCGCTTGTCTTTCTAGGAGGCGCTGTTTGCCTGGGTGTTTTGCAGGCAAGGAGGAACGGGTGCGGATGGACTCGACGCAGGCCAGGAATTCGTTTGTACGGTCCTGCAATGGCATGGCGAAATAGATAAGATTAAGGAGAAGGTTACCGGTATACGAGGAAGAGAAACGAGTGTGGGTGTCTGTTGTCTTTGGGCGTGACGCGCAGTTGACACCCATCAGCACCGTGTCACCGGCTGTCACATTTAGCCTTAATTCGGTAATACGGACGTCACAGCAGGGCACGGGACGGCATCGCTGATGATAGTACGTACTCTAGCCCGATGGTTTATCCAAATCCAAAAGGTTTGGCAATCTAGACTTTGCCATATGCGCCTTGCAAGGCTCTTATGTGCTCCAACCCCATACAAGTTACCCCATTTTTCCCATACTTTTCCCCATCAATTTCCCCCCCTCACACGACACCTTCCCCCGTCCTCAAATCCCGTCTATACTCCCGTTAGATACTCCAACGTATACCGCCCCGCTTCCAGGATGCCATCTAATTCACCACCCCCGAAGTCCAAAGTCCTCGTACTCGGCGCTGGAAACTTTGGAAGTTGTCTCGCTGACCACCTCGGAGACTCTGATCACGAAGTTTTCATGTGGTCGCGTGAGAGGACTGTCGTCGAGTATTTCAACGAGCACCACAAAAACCCACAATATCTCAAAGGCCACTGCTTCCCTCACACGATCTGTGCTGTGGGACCTGACCTTCCTGACGCGGACCTTGTTAAGCGGGTGGATGTCTTGCTATTCTCCATACCCACGCAAGGACTCAGGTACTCGTTTCTTCGCATCCATTTTCCGGGCGCGAATATGTACAACTTTACCTAGGGAACTGCTGACAAAATTGCGCCCAAGTCTTGATGTCGTGAACCCTCCCTTGCTCATATTTGTAAACAAGGGTATCGAGACCGGAACCAATGCACTGACGCTCGAGATCATTGCGGATACCTGTGGTAAAGACATTGCCAGGGTATCGACCTTCCTTGTGAGCGGGATATGGTTCTGGTCGCCAAAACATTACATCTGAATCGCTGTCCTCTCTCAGTCCGGACCATCATTCGCGACAGAAAGTAGGGCGCAGAGTGTGGCTATGGAGAATAAGCTGACAAGTCTTGTGCAGTCATAAGGCGCCAACCAACCATGGTCTCTATAGCTTCGCTTTCAGAAGATCACGCTGAGAAGGCGTCACTTGTCTTTCATCAGCCGTGGTTCCGCTGGTTTGTCTGATTCTGATCCCTATTCGGCAAGGAGCTCTGACAAAGTACTTTCGCAGCTACAGAGGCAACGATCCTATTGGGCTTGAGCTGGCAGGTGCGCTTAAGAATGTCTATGCGATTGCATCTGGTATGGCGGAGGGGTTGGGGTACGAAAATAACACGAGGGCAAGTTTAGTCATCCATGATTTCTTGGCGATTCGAAGCAGTGTGCTTACTACCAAGAACCTCGATAATTCAAGGTTTAATTACCCGCGGATTGTCCGAAATGACTCGGATTGGTGTAGCATATGGGGCTAACCCCCTCACGTTTCTGTCGCTGGCAGGGGTCGGAGACCTGTTTCTGACGTGTAGTTCACCGACAAGTCGCAACTATACTGTCGGTTTCAGGCTTGGACGCGGGGAAAGCTTGGAAGAGGTTCTCCAGACCCTCGGTAGTGTCGCCGAGGGTGTGACAACCGCAAAGGGCCTGAAGGCTATTGTGGATGACCTCGATGTCCCAGCCCCTCTTGCCGATGCGGTACGTTGATTTCCTGCTTGTGTAGTTTGTACTACGTTCCAGAGTGTGGTGGACTGATCTCATGTGTGTCCTTCAGGTCTATGGAGTGCTATATGAAGGTTCGTGAAACTGCGGTTCGATGATAAGCGCCTATTAGCTAAGGTGTGGCGGCAACACAGGTCGAAATGTGCGGGAGCAAGCGCAGGCGCTGTTGGAGCGACCAATGGTGAAAGAGCTTGACCTGCCTGGGAAATCGGGTGGCCCCGCACGCGCGCTGATGAAGAAGTTGGGGATTGAAGGGGAGTGAGGGGGTGAAGCGCACCTTGTACGTACGTACGTTGCCTGTATATATGCACGAGTATGATGTGGAATATGCTGCCAAGACGGCTCGGGAGCAGGCGCGAGGATCCGAAGCGAAGGGATTGAGTGACGGGGCGAGGTTTAACCATGTTTGGTGTCGGGCGCCTGGCTGATGGGGATGATCTGATCGGATCTTGATCTGTTCGCATTTTCCTTTCCCAGCTCAGGTAAAATTTTGAGAGCGCTCGGCCGGATTGGTCCAACGCGTCCCCGGCTAAAGCTGACCTGAGCCTGAGCTGAACCTCTTCACTGTGTTTACCACCACCACTCTCCCTCATCTCTCCTCATCGAGTCATCCATCCTCCTCTTCTCTTCATTTATTTCACGCTTCACTTCCTCTCCTTCAAAATCATGGTTGCTGACCTTTTCCAGGCGTGCTTCGACGGCGACCTCAACAGGGTCAACCATCTCCTCACCCAAGCTTCTCCCCTAGACATCGAAGAAAAAGGTCTGCCCCTTTTTTATATTTTTTTTGTCCCATATCCCTCTCATCATACCCCCCATCCTGTCTTACGCGCGTCTCTTCTTTCTCTTCTCGTCTCTTCAAAAGACCAGGACGGTGTGACACCTCTCATCGCTGCCGTCAAAAATGGCCACCGTGACGTGGTCAAGGCTCTGTTGGGACACGGTGCGCCACATCTGCCTTCTTTCCACACTTGACTCTCACCAGCGCATTGTCATCTAGGTGCCAACCCTGCTCACGCATCGACTCACGGCCTCCCCGAATACTACACTTCGGACGCTGCTATCGTGGAGTTGCTACGCACCGCAGCAATTCCCAAAGTCAATCCTGACGCCCCTCCCCAGGACCCGAGATTTATCCATGACCCTAACGTGGGTCCGAAAGCTTATTACATGCCACACCCCGGCCCGTACGCCTACTATCCTGGCATACCAATGCCGCCCCTCCCTGAGGGCGCCATGCCTTACTATCCCTCACCCCCCGCCCCACCCACGTCGAACCCGCCGTCGGCGGATGACCAAACCCGTCCCTCGGCGGGCAACAATGTCTCCAACCTTCCTCCGCCGGAGATCGCTCGGCTCATTCCTTGCAGGTACTTCCCCGCCTGTCGCTATGGAGCCTCTTGCATCTTTGCCCATCCTCAGGGTCCGTATTATCCCGGTCCCATGCCTCCACCTGCGCAGTATCCCTCTCCTTATGAGCAACCGCCTTATCCTCCCAACTTTTACCCCATGCCTGCACCACTGCCCCAGTTTCAGCCGCCAGGTGGCGTACCCCCTCCCCACCATCTTTCTCCTGTCTCCCCACAGTCGGCCGCGCAGCCCGTCCCACCGCCACCCCCGCAGTTTTTGCACCAGCGTAACACCTCGGAGATTGTGCCCCCCTTGCAAATCCCCTTCAACTCCTCAGGAGCACCCGTTCCAGCGCCAGGACCTTTCGGTCCCATGTCCCCTGTCTCTCCATCATACCCTCACCCTGGCCAACTTCCTGTTCCTCTCTCTGTCCCACCCCCGCCCCCGGTACACGCCTCTACTCCGGGGCCACAGTCGCCTACTGCGCCATACCCGCAACCTGCGCCTCCATCGGTCGCGCACCAGCGGTACCCAGCGTCATCTGAACAAAATGGTGCACAAAAATCGTCTCCACAGGAGGGCTTCGGTCCACGTGGCGATCGCCGCACAAGTGGGGGTCCAGGTTTTCGCCGACCGTCATTTGGCGGTAGTCGCAAGCCACCATGCTTGTTTTTCCCCTCTGGCCGCTGCAGAAATGGGTACGTTTTTCGTACTGGTACACCCCGCTTCTTGCGAGGGCGCTGAACGCGTTGCAGGGATGATTGTCGCTTCCCCCATGTCCTGGCCGATGGTCATGTAGTGGGGCGCGGCGGCCGTTTCCGTGCTCCACCCCAAAATGCAATAAACGGCAATAGTCAGGGGAACCTCGAAGAGAAATTGGCCAATCTATCAATCACCGAAGTGAGCCAATTCACGGCATCCTGTTTCTCTGCATTTTCACGTGACAATCTTTTTCGTCCTTTTGCACTTGATGTGCCTGTAGAATGGAAATCATGCGCCCCGCCAGGGAAGTAGTGGTAGTACGACGCCTTCTGAGCGTGGCCCGCGCGGTGCGAACGGTGCAAGCACGCGTCCCTCCAAGTCAACACCCGCCCCGCCGAAGCAGCGTGTACCCAACGCAGATGAATTTCCTGTCCTTGGTGGCTCGTCCACCCCCCCTCAAGTCAACGGGCACGCCACCCACACGGGACCGACAGCTGCACAAGTGTTACAAACACCTGCTGTTCGCAAGGACTCATCAAAGTCGGACACTTCGGCCTCGGTGATTGAAGGACAGGAACAGTTCCGGCCCATAGTTAGTCAGGTACGTGCACCCTTTAGTTTGCGGCATTGCGCGGTTCGCCGATAACAAACGTTGCACTGAATTGTAGACCGTCAAGACCGCTTCTCAGGACAGTACCACATCGACTCTGGCTCCGGCTCCGGCTCCGGTTCCAGTACCCGCACTTCCCCACAAGCTCCCTGTCTCCTTTGCCGCTGTCGCCAACGGTGCGCCTGACACCTCGAAGGAGGTGTCCGTCTCGGCATAGATTTCTGCATAGCGATCACACCCATTACGCCTGCTTTCGTTGCATGCATAGACTCACATCCGCGTTTCTTTTTCGCACGACCCGCCTAACCACTGGTACATCCGCTCATGCAAGTCCTCGATCACAACTCGGCCCTCCATCATGTCTATATGTTTCATTATCTGTTCATCCGTCGGTTTGCTGCTTCTTCTAATATTTAAGTATCGCTCGTCCCGCCATGACGGGACCACCTGCATCGTCTCACCCTCTCATGCCCCACTTTGCACGCGCCTTATTTTCTTAAATTCCTTATCTTCATTTCGTCCGTTTATCTGCTGCTTCCTTTTTGCACATTTACGACCATCTTTTTCGAGCTCGTATGTGCACTTTCCATTTGGCTTTTCTTTGTCTCTTGCTTTTTTTTCTATCTCACTTTGGTCACGGTACATATAAACACAAACCGACATGACATCCCGTTCCCGTTCCTCGCCTATCCTTTCCCCTTCGTGTTACTTTTGTTGTTATTGACCCTTGCACTGCTGCAAGAAGGGCTATCGTTGTACACTCATCGTCCTTCGCCTGAAACAGGCCCCCCGATCTTTTGATGGTGCAATACAATATTCCGATATTAGGAAGACTGTTGGTCGCCCATATTAATATTGTTGTATTTTCTGGACGTGCAAAGTCGCGAGGAACCTAATAGGTGTTGAAGGATCAGTAAAATTTCACAGGGGGCAGTGCCGCGCTACGGGTGTTCTACAGTTGAAATTTGAAAAGGGGGTTGTGGCCGGTTTCGAGCATCTTACATGAAGAAATGGGAGCTGAGGTACAGCGACGGCAATACCGAGACGATAAAGCCCTGTACCCCGATCGCGGCAAGGGGTACGGTGCATTGCCGCCTGCGCAGCACGGAAGTCACCACCAAAAAATGGGGGGCTGAGTAGGGGAGGTGGCATTAGTATGAAGTCTAGACGTGGACATGTAGCAGAATTTATTGGTGAGGTCGAAGGAGGTGGCAGGATTCGATAGAGATCTGCGGCATTTTCGTTGTCACAACAATGGACCATTCCAAGGAAGGAGAATGACCCGTATGGTGCAGCTGATTGACAAGCTGGAACGCACGCATACACGCACAGCGCATCACCGCACCCGCACCCTTGGCTCATCTGATGACACGCCACGACCACACGATAGGGCCGTAACCTCCGAGGCCGTACCAAAATCACTTTGGATCCTGCAAGAGAAAGCAAGGGAAGGGGAGTCGCAGGACAGGGGCTGGCTGGGCATATGTTGCAAGAGGGTTCTGATAGGGCGATGACAAATAGGTTGGCTATCTATCGCATTTTCGATTCGAAACGAAATTTGGTTTTTCTTCTCTATTCACATGCATAGCTTGAAAGGGCCGCAGGTGTGTCAGTTTCGTTATGGGGCAATACTGGGGCAATGCGCCTCCCTGGCCATCCGCGAGATGTGATTGGACGGCTGCGGAATGCGCTGCTGTAGGGGTGTGACATCTGTGTGACATGCCACGTTTATTGGGAGACGGAGACGGACCTGGCGGACCACGGACCAGACATCCTTTATCGCTGTGTCCAACAGCCTTCCGCAGCTCTTTTCTTGCTCATATTAAACACCATTGGCTGTTGGATCCTTGGCAATCGTAGGATGTAAGGGACTTGCCAGCGTGCGGTCCACGACAAGAGTTTATTCAGCGTTTCCAGAGCCGACAGTACAATACATACCAGTTGTTCGAGACCAGCCTGAGGCTGTTCAGCGCCAGCGGCTGCGACCGGAAACACACGGACCCCGCACAACGTGCCCTGCTCCTGTGTAAATAAATGAATGGCGTGGACGTGCCAGAGTGTTTGATGCCTGAGCACGAAGCGCCACGCACTGCATCCCCCAAATACTTATAAAAGCCTTATTATTCGATGATGCCTGTACCGTGCTTTCTGTTATGTCCGCCGCGAACGTCTCAAGCTCATTGCCTACTCATTCAATGGAACCTGTGAGTCTAGCCATTGGTCTTCGAACAGGACGTCGTTTAATTCACTATCCCTGCCTCTATGTTTAGAACGGAGACGCGGACGATGGTGGTGTGCTGATATTGCAGGGTTCAAAGTCGCGCGATGAGAATCAATACGCTAGGTAATTCCTTGTCAGCTTCTCCACCCAGTGAGACATTTGAACCTCATCGCCTACCTCAGTGTCACCATCCCCATTCCGAAAGAGTTACATGACTCGTTCTCATTCATTTCGTCAACGCTATACAAGTTGGTACCAGTGGAGGTGCACCATGTCGTGCCTATTTTCACCGTATTGTAAGCACCGAGGATCACACGCTTGTAGTAGGCACTATCAACTGACGCCCCGTGCCCAGATTCATCGAAACAGTTTTCCTCAAGTTCATAGGATGGTCTTACAAGGATGTCCTTTCCGCCATTTTCTTTACCTCTCTCTTTGGACGTTTTGCGTGGCCCGTGTGGTGCAATCTGAAGCGCGTGCACTGTCGGCTCGACGATGTGCTTGGGAAGATCGAAGCTCTTCAACAGGCCATCAAGGTAAGCGTCGTTTCCCCTTGTGTTCGAACCATCAGTTGACAAGTAGTCTTAGTCCCTCGAATTGACCGCTGTTGTTCGACCTCCCATTGAATACATCCCCGTGCCCGCTGTGCCCGATGTCTCCATCTTTTTCCCAAGAGCAGCCCCCACCGCAGAACGAACCGTAAATCTCGAGATGGTGCAGTTTGACGGAGACCTTGGAAATCTGGGGCCCGTTGCACTTCCTGTGGTTACCAGCAAACCCCCCTACACTCCTTACGACGCCTCTACGCCAGAGCCCGTTGAAACCCCTGTGGTCATCGAGAACCAGCCGTATACCTTGCCACCAGCTACGCCAAAGCCCGTTGAACTCCCCGTGGTCATCGAGAACCAGACCCCTACCTTACCACCAGCTACGCCAGAGCCCGTTGAAACCCCCGTGGCCATCGAGAACCAGCCCCCTACCCTACCACCAGCTACGCCACGCCCTGATCCTAGGGAGGGCGTCCAATTCGAAGGGTTTGGAGGCAATATTGCCGAGGCTGCGCCATCACCTGGTCGTGTTGACGGTGTCTTCTTCGAGGGCATGAACAATATAATCGGGGTGCCTGACGTTGGTATTGCGGTAAATCCACCTCCTTCCGCGCCATCTGCTCACTCAGGAGTTCAACTCGAGGGCATGGACAATATAGCCGGGACGCCTGACGTTGTCTCCGCGGTAAATCCACCTCCTCCCGTGCCATCTGCGCCCTCAGGAGTCCAACTCGAGGGCATGGACAATAAGCCTGACGTTGTCCCCACGGTAAATCCACCTCCTTTCGTGCCATCAGCTCCCTCTGCGAGCGATTCGGTTGAACAACCCGCGCCGACAACCGAACACGGTTCTGGTCGTTGGTTAGCTTCCCTGCGCGAGATCAAGCTACAGCTAGAGCAAGCCACCGAGGGCAATATTGAGAGGACCTCTCACCCAGATCAGCCATCTATCTCTCTCCGGCTTCGCCGGTGGGCCGTACGCCTTCTCATGTCCACCGCTTCACTCTCCCCCGCCGACTTTGCACCTGCTGCCGGATTTTTGGGCCTCCCGGAATCTACGCCTTATTATCCTACCGGAGATCTTGGGGGGGATAGAAGCGTCGCCCTCACTATTGCCATGGACTGTTTGGACGATCTAGAGGTCTGTCTCCTTGGAGACGATGACGTCCGAACTGCCACCAAGCTCTTCGAGCTCGCTCAAGCACTCAGTGACCTCGGTCTGCGCGAATATGCCTTGGCTACGTCCGGTTTCGCATTGGATGCCCTCGAACGCCCATTCATCGCGATGCCCAACGACACCCGTCTTCATCTCGCATCCGTCCTATCTCTGCGGGCCAATATCTTGTGCGACCTTAAGAAAAATGACGAGGCCAATAAAGCAGCGGAAAGGGCGGTGACACTTTGCAGGGAGCACAACGATTCTCAAACTGCTCCCGTCCCAGAGTTGGCGTACGCGTTGCTAAACCATGCAGTGATCCTCAATTCCATCGGCCTCGCAGATGGAAGTGCTGCAGTCGCATACGAACTCCTCGACGAGTTAGACGAATCACGGCCGGATGTGAAGGACATCACTGCACTCTGCAAGCTCTGCGTCTCAAATGCACGCATCGGAGCCGACGACGACATGGCCTCATCTATGGCCGAAGAGACGATCGATTTGATTTACACGTCGGACGTGCACTCCCAGACGGTGCAAGCCGGTGCGCTGCTTGCTAAATCGAAGGCTCTTTCATCAAGTGAGCAGAGCGACACCGCATCCGCCGTCAGCGCTGAAGCCGTGAGGCTTCTTCGCAACATGAGTGCGGCCCGTCCCGTCTTCTCCCTCTTCCTCGCGCATGCCCTCGACACTCATGCCCGCCACCTCTCGGAAGGGAATCGGCTTGCCGATTCGTACCCGATCAGACGATATGCGGTTGAGCTTTGGCAGACGTTGCGAGTTACCGCCGGTAGTGCAGTCGATCGGTCTTTGGCGTGGTCTCTGTTTGAACTGTCCAAGTTCCGCCGCAAAAACGATAGGGACGCGCTTCGTGAGGAGCTTCAGCTTGCCGCGGACGCTGTCGAGATATTCCGTCAAGTTGAACCTCTAGATGCTCCTGGCCTTGGCGATGCACTTTACCTATACGCCGACCGCATGCTGGAACTGGATCAGAACCAAGAGGCTGTCACCTACGCGACAGAGTCCGTTATTTACTTCGAAGATGCAGCATCGAATGATCCGAAGTACTCGCTCGACCTTATATTCTCTCTCTCCCTCGCGTCAGCCTGCCTCGCCTGTACCGATGGAGCCACCCTAGCACTTAAGTACGCGAAGCAAGCCGTTGAAGTCCAACGTGGGAGAAAGGACGTAGGAGGTCAACAATACGACGCCCACCTCCGTAAGCTTTTGATGGACGTTGTATTCCGGGCCACGGAGATGGATCTGGAAGAAGAGGCATCAATTTGGTTACAAGAGCTGCAGAGCCTTGGTGGGGGAGGTATGTGCCGGTTTTCACTTTTCAATCCGTAATTGGGTGAGCTGACGACGGACTTATAGAAGGTGCGCGACGAAGTGGCGATTCTCAGGGTGATGAATTCAGGAAGCAGACGAGCTTCTGGTTAGACGCGAATGCCGATGCATCGAGGTCGAACAAGGGGATCAGCTTCTCGTCGCCAGTGGCGAGCAGCTCCAAGCTGCCCCTTGACAAGGGCAAAGGGAAAGAAGTCGCACCAGAGCCGGGAAGTTCCACCCCACGCGTTGACAAGGGCAAGGCGAAGGAGGTCCACCCCCCATTCGACGCGGGCTCGAGCACCCTCGGTCATCGAACGGCCGACGAAGAGATATTCAGCCCCGGAGTGAAGGCAGCAGCAGCAGCGGAGCGTAGGCAGGCTGGCCGAGGGAACACAATTCCTTTACAGGGCAGCATGTTTGGCTGCGGACCAGGCGGTTTGGGTGGCCCCAGTATGGGCCTTGGAGGCGGGCGCACTTTGGGCGGCTCAGGTATTCCCGGCTTGAGTATGGGCAGCCTCACTGGTGCTCGTGGCGAGTCCTCTCGGTCCTCCCGTCCGGGCAGCAGTGGGACGGGGATATAGAGCAATTTGAACGACGGGGGCGCTTGATCCTTGTCCTGCGACGTTTTCTCAGGGAATTTGGATCGTCAACTTACATGAATGTACTCTCATCAGCTGACGCGGTTTGTGTCATTTGCCGTGTATGAAAAAACTGTTTACGAGGTTGTCTCGCGTTCAAATAGCTTACCCCCTACATATATTAGCCCATTTCTCCGCATAAAAAATACACGTTCACTTGAGCTTTCTTTTCCTTTCCTAGGTCGGCGTTGAAAAACTCAACTCCTGGTGATACATCACATCAACCTCGAAGGCATCTGGCCCAGCGCAGATACCATTATTCACTCCTACATGAAAGACTTGTTATACTGTAGTCATTATTTATCGATCGACGGTAATCTTGTCATATTTTCCGTGTGTTCCGAGTTATGAGATTAATAAATGGTCACGCCACAAACGTGATCCGAAATAAAGGGGCAGTGCTGTCGTGGTCCTGTCGACAGACAGATGTGGGAATGATATCGTATTCAAAAGTTGAAAGGGGTTTGGTGGTACCTCGCTTTGAAAATCTCACAAGAAATGAGTGGTGCTGCGCAGCACTGCCAGTCTCTGAGGCGAAACACCGGACAGCCTGATCGCGGCGGGGCACTGGCGCATTGGCGCCAGGTCTAAGCGAACGCGGAAAGAACCATCGAAAAGTGAGGCGAGGATGCGATACGTAAGTCTAGACGCCCAGACTCTGCAGAAATTATGGGCGAGGTGGTAAGGAGTGGGGGAGGTAGGAAAGTACTTGCTCCTGCAGTCGGACAGGTCTTAGGGTGTGCATGACATACGGCTGGCATGACCATTATTGCAATGGACCATTTCTAGGAAGTAGAAGTCCCAGAGTAGACCAACTGACGTGGAGGTTGGCCGATGCGGCAAGCAAGGCGTCCGCTCGCTCGACTCATCTGGCTGGCGCTTGACATGGTCTTACACGTGGGCCGTAACACTCGAACTTGTACGAGAATCTGGTTCTGCAATAAAGGGCAAGTGAAGAGGGCTGGGCAGGTGACCAACAACCGCCTTGGTTATCAATTCTTCGAATTCGAGAAGGGGCTGTTAACTTCATGATGCCTACGCGATTGCATTAGGTTCCGATAGGGCGATATATATATCTCGGGGCGATGAAGAATAGGGCGGTCCTTGCCGTATATTCGAATGGAAGTCTTTTGTTGGCGGGGCTATGCAACACTGGCACGCTTTCCATAGCTTAAGAAAAGCGCGACTTTTGTGCTACGCTTAGATGCTGTTCGAGACCTGCCTCGCGAGATGTGATAATAGGACCTCGGTACCGGTATGTCGGCCAGGCAGTGCTGTCAGGGTTCTTACACCAAGTGTCACAACACTTTACCCTTCACAAATGTGTCCGTGGTGTGGAGAGCGCGCTACTAAGTGACTTTATCAAAAATCGAAGACGATGTGCGTCCACGAGGTTGCCGCGCGGTGTTCGAGTACATCATCGTTGTACTATCTCTATGGAGCGTAGCCCGTGTGGACTGCGCGAAAGGACTGTGCCCCAGGTCCAGGACGGCCAGTCATGTGAATGTTCGACTTTTGACAAGTCAGATGTGTGAGGGGGCTCAGTCTTGCGAGGGGTGAGCGTGCGACCGACGTATTCAGCAGAGCGGATGACCATCTCCTGGAATCGGAACTTCCTATGTCAGCGTCTGGGCTGTGAACACTGGCAGGCTGGACCCAGTAAAAGCGCCCAGGCGACAGTCCATCATCGTGCGGACCCCCATTTCGGGCTTACGCACAGGTCCAGCGTACACCGTGACCTACAGTAGGCGATCCATGCCTCGCACGGTGCCACCTTTGACGCTGGCGAGCACTGCTTCCTATTAACTATTAAAAACCATCGTACCCTATATTCGACGCACCGTGTGCCTTACTTTCCACCGTGATCATGAGCATCTCGAGCTCTCCGCCAAGTTTGGGCCGACAGTCTGAAGGATTGATAGACGAGGTGAATCCAGTCACTGGTCTATGAGTTGGATGATTGACCCTATATTTAGAACGGAGACAAATCGTGGTCTTCAGCCGCAGCCGCAGATGGCGGCGCGCCGCATCCGCAACGTCCAAGCGATGATGACCGTTACAGAAGGTATTTTATCGTCGGCCTCCCTCCCCAGTGAGACATTCGAAGCTCATCCCATATCCCAGTGTCACCATCTCCGTCCCCAAAGAGATTCAACGCTCGATCTCAATTATCTCAGCAACCCTAGACAAGTTCGCCCCTGTGGAGCGACATCAACTCGTGCCCATTGTCGCCGTAGTGTAAGCGAACGGAAATACAACCTCATGGGCATGCGCCGTCGACTCATACCCATTGCCCAGATGCGTCGAAACGGCGTTCCTGAAGTGGATACGCCGTTCTAATGAGGACGTTCTTTCCACCATCTTTTTCACGATTCTCTTGGGAAGCTTTGCGTGGCCTGTGTGGTCCAATCTGCAGCGCGTGCATTGCCGGCTCGACGATGTATCCGGGAGGATTGAAGCTCTTCAGCGATCCGTCAAGGTAATCGTCGTTTCCCCACGTGTTCAAGCTAGTAGTTGACGAGTCGCGTCAGGCCCTTGAAAAGACTACTGTTATTGGCCCTCCTACGGAATATGTGCCTGCTGTGCCAAATGGCCCCTCCTTTTTGCCAAGAGAAGAACCTGCTTCGAAACCAAATGCGAAACCCGTCGGAAGACAGATTGACGCACGGCCCGAAAGGCCTGTTGAACGTCAGGTGGCCACGGACAAGCCCGTCTACCCCTCGTATGAAATCCCTGCTACGCCAGAGCCTGCTAAACCCCCTGCTGTCGTAGAGGACCCATCCCCAGTCGTCGTCGATGATCCATCCCCCGCCGTTGTCGAGAACACACCCTCTACTGTTGTCGAGAACACGCCCCTTACTGTTGCCGAGAACACACCCCCCACCGTTGTCAAGAAACCACCCCCTTCTATACCACCAGCCCCTTCAAGGGTCGATGGTATCCAACTCGAGGGCATGGACAATATTATTGAGGTGCCTGACGTCGAGACAGAGAGCAGTCCGACCGAGCAAGCAGTG
>Ga0137390_10003033_pt1 | contig 13568 bp, 10 predicted proteins | sample 15con2h24AmetaG_FD_104937 | JGI IMG/M metagenome (GOLD analysis project Ga0137390, IMG submission 104937) | Vadose zone soil microbial communities from Angelo Coast Range Reserve, California, USA - 15con2h2.4A metaG | ecosystem: Environmental > Terrestrial > Soil > Vadose zone > Saprolite... | reverse complement strand
GGTCGTGAGGAAGGCCGAGAACCCGACCACATCCGGCTTGTGCTCCTCGACCGCGGCGACGAACTTCTCTGGCGGCGTGTTGACGCCAAGGTCGAACACCTCGAAGCCGGCGCCCTCGAGCATGATCACGCACAGGTTCTTGCCGATGTCATGGATGTCGCCCTTGACGGTGCCGATGACGTAGCGACCCACCGGCTGAGCGCCGGTCTCGGCGATGAGCGGGCGCAGGATGACCAGGGCGCCCTGCATCGCCCGCGCGGCGATCAGCATCTCGGGGACGAAGAAGTCACCCTTCTCGAAGCGGCGGCCGACCTCTTCCAGGGAAGGGATGAGGGCTTTGAAGAGGATGTCCATGGGGTCCATGCCCAGCTTCAGGCCCTCTTCGGTCAGCGCCTTCACCTCCGGCGCGTGTCCGTTGAGCGTGTGGTCGAACAGGCCGGCTCGGATCTCGTCTTCTCGGCTCATCGGGCCTCCTCCGTGTTGCGCATCGCCCAACTGATGCTCAGAGTCCAACAAGGATACCTCTATAGTATGTTGTTGCGCATTGAGCAACGAGACTCGGGAAGCGACGGTGATCCGGTCGGTGGACCGGGCGGTGGCGATCCTCGACCTGCTGGCCCAGGGAGGCTGGAAATCCGGCGCCGAGGTGGCGCGCGAGCTGGGGGTGCACAGGTCCACGGCGCTGCGGCTCCTGGGCACGTTGGAGCGCCACGCGCTCGTCGAGCGCGACCCTCGAACCGCGAAGTACCGCCTGGGCCGCCGCCTGCCTCAGCTCGCGCGCGTGGTGACCGGCGAGCTCGACCTGCGCCACGTCGCACGCCCCGTGTGCGAGAGCCTGGCTGCGTCCAGTGGAGAAACCGTGACCCTCGATGTTCTGGACGGCGATGAGATCGTCCCCATCGAGCAATCCACAGGCTCGACCTCCTTCGTCAGCGTCAACTGGCTCGGTCGGCGGACGCCGGTGCACTGCACCGCGAGCGGGAAGGTGATCCTCGCATTCGCAGTCGAACCCGTTCGGCAGCGCCTGCTTGCGCGCCCTCTCGAGCCGCGCACGCCTCGGTCGATCGTCGACGTCGCCGAGCTCGAGAAGCAGCTGGCGGCGGCCCGCGAATCAGGCTATGCGCGGACTTTCGAGGAGCTCGAGCTCGGGCTGGACGCAATCGCGGCGCCGGTCTTCTCGACCGACGGCGAAGTCCTGGCTGCCATCGACATCTCGGGGCCTGCACACAGGCTGCAGGCGGGCGGCGGGCCGGACTTCGTCGGGCTCACCCGCGATGCGGCGGCCGACCTCTCGCGGCGGCTCGGTTACCGCGGCAAAAGCTCGCGCGGAGGCCCCGTGGGTTAACCTCGCCTTAACCCAATTGGCGCTATCGGGGCGCGAGTCGTTCTTTGCAATGTCTCCGGGCGTGGAGCATCATTTACCCGCCAATCGGGGTCGGGGCCCGCCCGGCCGCGCGTATCAGCCGTCATTTGGGGAGAGAGGCATGAACTGGCGATATCACATCCGTGGTGTCGGTGTGGCCGTCGCAGCCTTGGTCTTGGTGGCTGCGTGCGGATCATCGGGCAACAACACAACCGCGTCTTGTGGCGCTTCGGCCAAGTCCGCGGCCGACTGCGGCGGCATGGATGCATTGGTCAGTGCTGCCAAAAAGGAAGGCAACCTCAATGTCATCGCGCTGCCACATGACTGGACGGACTACGGCCAGATCATCGATGCCTTCAAGGCCAAGTACGGGATCGCGATTAACGAGATCTCGCCCAATGACGGTAGCCAGCAAGAAGTCGACAAGATCAAGTCGCTGGGCAGCCGCGGTCCCGATGTGGTCGACGTCGGCACCGCGGTCGCGCTGAAGAACACCGACCTCTTCGCTCCATACCAGGTGACCACCTGGAAGGACATTCCGGCCAGCCAGAAGGAGCCCACTGGTCTGTGGTTCCAGGACTATGGCGGCTTCATGTCGATCGGCTACGACTCCAGCAAGGTAACCGTCACCTCGATCAACGACCTGCTCGGATCGAGCTTCAGGGGCAAGGTTGCCCTCCCCGGCAACGCCCTGCTGTCAAACCAGGCGGTGAACTCGATCATGGCCGTATCGCTGGCCAATGGCGGCTCACTTGACGACATCAGCAAGGGAGTCGACTGGTTCCACACTCTCAAGAAGAACGGCAACTGGGTGCCGGTAATCGGAACCACGGCCACCGTCAAGGCCGGGGCAACGCCCGTCCTTTTCGAATGGAGCTACAACGCTTTGACACACGTCACTGACGTCCCGACGTGGAAGGTCTACCTGCCGAGCGGCAACGTGGTTGGCAGCTACTACAACCAGGCGATCAGCAAGACCGCGCCGCACCCGGCTGCAGCCCGACTGTGGGAGGAGTTCCTGTTCTCCGACGTGGGCCAGAACTGGTATCTCAAGGGCGGCGCGCTACCAATCCGCTTGGTGGCAATGACGACCGCCGGATCAATTGATAAGGCAGCACTGGCCGCGCTGCCACCAGTCAATGGCACCCCGGTGTTCATGAGTGACGCGCAGTCCACCGCTGCGAGCGCTTACCTCGCCGCACACTGGGCAGCAGCCATCGGTTGACAGTTACCGGCAAGCCGGTCACCGGCATTCCGGTTATGGAAACGGCGCGCCGCCCCCGGGAGGGCGGCCGCCGTCTTCCTCTTCATTGGGTCGGGGCCGCACCGTTCATCGGCTACGTGGCTGTGTTCCTGCTCCTCCCCACCGCGATCGTCGTGGTCGGCGCGTTCTCGGCCGATGGCGGCCCAACCCTGGCCAACCTGTCGGCGCTCAACCAGCCCCAGCTGATCACCGCTTTCACGAGCAGCTTGGTGCTATCCGCGGTGAGCGCTATCGTCGGCGCCGTTCTGGGCGCCGTGTTTGCCTACGCGGTTGCAACAGGCAACCCCAGCGGATTGCTGCGCCGGATTGTGTCGTCTGCCTCTGGGGTTCTTGCCCAGTTCGGCGGCGTGACGCTCGCGTTCGCTTTCATCGCCACCATTGGCGGCAACGGCTTCATCACCCTCTGGCTTCAAGCTCACGGACTCGATCCCTATGCCAGAGGTGTGTGGCTCTACGAGCTTCCCGGCCTCGTGCTCGTGTATGCCTACTTCCAGATTCCGCTCATGGTGCTCGTGTTTCTGCCCGCCCTTGACGGCATCCGGCCGCAGTGGCGAGAGGCGACTGAAAGCCTGGGCGGGAGCACCTGGCACTATTGGCGATATGTGGCGGGTCCCTTGCTCCTGCCGGCATTCCTTGGATGCACGCTGCTGCTCTTCGCCAACTCATTCTCGGCCTACGCAACCGCGGCAGCCCTCATCAGCCAAGGCGATCCAATCCTTCCTATCGCGATCGCCAACCTCCTCAACAGCGAGACGGGAATCGCTCAGCCGGGAATCGGGCAGGCACTGGCTTCGGAAATGATCGTGATCGTTGCGGTGGTCATGTTCTTGTATGCGGTGCTGCAGCGGAGGACGACGCGATGGCTCCGATAAACACGAGTGACACGGTCGTCAGATGAATCGTTCTCGGCGGTTGAAGCTACGAGTTTTTCGCGCTGTCGTTTTCGTCGCTATGGGGGCCTTCTTCCTGGTTCCCATCGGCGCCATGTTCGAATTCTCGACGCGTGGCGTGGGGGAGGGAGCTGCGCGAACGCTGGTTTCGTGGACGACGATAGTGACCTTCCCGGACCTGGTAAAGGCGATAATCGCCTCGCTCGAGCTTGCCACGATCACATCGGTGGCGATGCTGTTCCTCCTTCTGCCGACGATGATCTGGGTTCGTTTGCGGCTGCCTCGTCTAAACCGGATCATCGAGTTCCTTTGCCTGCTTCCGCTCACCATCCCGGCCATCGTGCTGGTCGTCGGCTTGTTACCGGTGTACAGGTGGATGGCTGAAAACCTGAGCGACTCGATTCTCACGCTCGCATTTGCCTATGTGATTCTGGTGCTTCCCTACACATACCGCGCGCTGGATGCCGGTCTCTCCGCGATCAACGTCAAGACGCTTTCGGAGGCAGCTCGCAGCCTGGGAGCCGGGTGGGGCACGGTGATATGGCGCGTCATTGCCCCCAACATGTCGGGGGCGGTGCTTAACGCATGCCTGCTATCTGTCGCCCTGGTCCTGGGCGAGTTCACACTCGCGAACATCCTCGGCTACGTGAACGTACAGGTCGAAATCGCCCAGCTGGGCCAGGCCAACGCCGGGGTTTCCATTGCGGTGTCCGTCGCCTCGCTCCTGTTCGCGTTCGTACTGCTCATGGTTCTGTCCTTCGTCGGCGCGGCTCGCCGCTCGCTCCGGTCGAAACCTCGCGTACGCGATCCCAGGCTCGAAGCGGTCTGGGGTCAGAAGGCCTGACATGGCGAGCACTGCGCCGGCCGTGCGTGCTGGAGTCGAGGTCCGGCTCGAGAACCTTCAGCGCAGCTATGTCGGTGTCTCGGCACTCAATGGGCTCAGCCTGACCCTCGCCCCTGGGGAGCTGGTGGCCTTGTTGGGACCGTCTGGATGCGGCAAGACAACTGCCATGCGGTTGGTTGCCGGGCTCGAGGAGGCTGACGGCGGCCGCGTTGTCATAGGTGGGGCCGACGTCACGAACCTGCCAGCCAGCAAACGCGATGTGGGCATGGTTTTCCAGGCGTACTCGCTCTTCCCCCATATGACCGCATGGCAAAACGTGGCGTTCGGGCTGCAAATGCGAAAGGTGGGCCAGGATGAACGCCAGCGCCGCGCCTACGAGATGCTGGACATCGTCGGCCTCGCTGGCTTTGCCGAACGGTTTGCCCACCAATTGTCCGGCGGCCAGCAGCAGCGCGTCGCGCTGGCCCGCGCGCTGGCGATCAACCCCAAGATTCTCCTGCTCGACGAACCGCTCTCCGCTCTCGACGCCCGGGTCCGAGCGCGGCTGCGAGACGAGATACGTCGAATTCAACTGGAGGTCGGGATCACGACTCTATTCGTCACCCACGACCAGGAGGAAGCGTTGGCCATCGCCGATCGGGTGGGAGTCATGAACAAGGGCCGCCTCGAGCAGCTTGGCCCGCCAACGGAGGTTTACTCACGGCCTGCGACGCCTTTTGTCGCAGAGTTCGTCGGTCTCACCAACCGGCTGGCGGGCGTTGTGCGAGGGGGCGAGGTTGAGGTGCGTGGAGCGCGCCTTCCGCTCGTCAGACCTGACGCCGAGGATGGGCCGGCGATCGCACTGGTACGGCCCGAGACCGTGTCGATGACCACTGACAACGACGCGTCCACCGGTCCGTTGGTCGGCACGGTGACCGCCACCTCGTTTCTTGGCGCGACAAGCCGGCTCACTGTCGATCTCGGGGACGCAACCGTCTTGGCGCAGCTGACCACGACTGATGCGTCAAAGATGCCGCCCGGCACGCGGGTTCGGCTGGTCCTCCGCCCGGATCCCGTTCTCATCGCGAGGGACGAAACAGCCTCGGCGGAGGCTTGACCGACCCTTCATGCCTGAGCCACCAGCGGAGGCTGGTGGCGGGCGAGGTCGTGCGTTCGGGATCCAGCGGCGAATATCGCGCTGTCCACACCGCGCCGGGCGAGCCGCACCAGTTCCGGTTCGAGCTGACCGACGGGTCGGTCGACGAACGTTTTCGCCCCGGCCAGACCCTGGCCTGCATCGCGCATCTGACCGACCTGCACGTCACCGATGTGCAGTCGCCCGCGCGGTTCGAGTTCATCAACCGCGAATACCTCGACCCGCGCTTCCGCGAGCTGCTCCCCATGCACCGGCCGCAAGAAGCCCTGAACGAGCACGCCATCGCGGCCATGATTCGAGCCGTCAACGGGATCGGCGGGGCGCCGATCACCGGCAGCCCGGTCGATCTCGCGATCATCTCGGGCGACGCGGTCGACAACGCGCAGTCGAACGAGCTGGCCAACTTCGCGGCTCTTCTCGATGGAGGGCGCGTGTGTCCCGACTCGGGTGGCGAACGTTATGAGGGCGTCCAGTCGCCGGGATGGCCCGACGATCTCTTCTGGAAGCCCGACGTGGCCGTCGCGGGCGGGGATCTCATGCGCCTGGCGTACGGTTTCCCGCTCGTGCCTGGCTTGCTGGAACGCGCTTTGAAGCCGTTCCCATCACCCGGGCTGCGCACGCCATGGCTCGGCTGCCGCGGCAACCACGAAGAGGTGTGCCAGGGCGTCGGCATGGTGACCCCGGCGCTGGCCGCGGCCATGGTGGGCTTTCACAAGCCGATCCGCCTCCCCGACGGTCTGGACCGCGACACAGTGCTCGAAGCTTTCGTGCGCCATCCGGAATCGTTCGTGACGGGCCGGGACCTGCCGGTCACGCCCGACGCGGGAAGGCGACCCTTCACACGCAGAGAGTTCGTCGAGTCGCATTTCCGCAGCGGCTCTCGACCCGAAGGCCACGGGTTCACAGCCGACAATCGCAAGGATGGTGCCGCGTATTACGTTCACGACACGCCTTCGGTGCGGTTCGTCGTCCTCGACACGGTCTGCACTACAGGGGGCGCAGACGGATGCATCGACGAGGACCAGGTCCAATGGCTCGAGCGGCGCTTGAAGGAGGCACGCGGCCGGCCGGTCGTGATCACCTCGCATCACACGCTCGACACGCTCGGCAACAAGCGCAGGGCGGGCGGTTCACGCTACATCGACGCCGACGAGCTGCTGGAAGTCGTTCATGGCGCCGGCAATGTCGTGCTGTGGCTCAACGGCCACATACACGCCAACGTGGTGAGGCCGCGTCCCGACCCTCGGGGCGGCGGCGGGTTCTGGGAGGTGAGCACGTGCTCTGTTGTCGACTGGCCCTGCCAGTCGCGCCTGGTCGAGCTGTTCGTGGCCGGTGACGGCCTTCTGGCCATCGGGTGCACGATGATCGACCACGACGGCTTGGCCGACCCAGGGAACGCCGTCGAGCCGGAGGAGCTGGCGGGACTGCACAGGCAGCTGGCGGGCAACGTACCGGTCGGCGGCTTCGAAAGCGGCCGGGAGGGCACGCCGCTCGATCGGAACGTGATCCTGCCGGTGCCCTGGCCGCGGTGACGCCGGCCCCGTTGCGCATGGCGCGACTGTGCCGTATAGTGCGACAACGAGGCGAACGTGGTGAGTGGGCGCGTGCGTTCAGGTCCCGGAGCGCCGTCTCGGCTGCTCGGCCGGATCGGCCTCACCGACGAAGCCGCCCGGCAGGGCCTGATCCGCTTCCTCCAGGCGCCGCGCTACGAGGTCCTGCCTACAGAAGACGCCGAGGAGCTCGTCGTCGGCCACGTCCCGCATGAGGTCACCATCACCATCACGGCCTCTCCGCGCAGGGGCATCGAGGCGACGATCGCGCTGGCGGAGCGGCTCGCCGCACAGAGCTACATGGTCGTCCCACACATCTCCGCCCGTCTCATCCGCGACCAGGCGAACCTGGACGAGGTGCTCGGCCGGGTGGCCGCCCTCGGGCTCGGCGAGGTGTTCATCGTGGCGGGCGACGCCAAGGAACCGGCGGGAGACTTCCCCGACTCGATCTCGCTGCTGGAGGCGATCAAGGCCGAGCCCCACGGCCTCCGCGACATCGGCATCACCGGGTACCCGGAGCGCCACAGCTTCATCGAGGACGACCTGACGATCCAGGCGATGTGGGACAAGCGCCGGATCGCCACCTACATCGTCAGCAACCTGTGCTTCGACCCGCGAATCGTGAAGAAGTGGGTCGCTCGAGTCCGCCGCCGTGGCGTCCAGCTGCCCATCCACATCGGGCTTGCGGGCGTCGCAGAGCCGGCCAAGCTGCTGCGGGTCTCCACGCGCATCGGCCTCGCCGACTCGGCGCGATTCCTGCGCGGCCATTCCAACTGGTTCATGCGCATGGTGCAGCCGGGCGGATACGACCCGGAGCGCTTCGCAACCGCGGTGCTGCCGGACCTCGCGGCGCCTGAGCGCAAGGTCGCGGGCTTGCATTTCTTCACGTTCAACGAGATCGAGGCCACCGAGCTGTGGCGCCAGGAAACCCTGGCTCGGCTGCTCGCCGCATGAGGAGAACGACATGGCTGTGACGTTTCCGCCCGACCTCGAGATCGCGCGCCGCGCGCACCTTTACCCGATGGCCGAGATCGCCGCCAGGATGGGAATCGGCCCGCACCTGCTCGAGCCATATGGCAGCGACGTGGCCAAGATCCGCCTCGAGGCGATCGACGAACTTTCCGACCGGCCGAAGGCGAAGTACGTCGTCGTCTCGGCGATCACGCCGACACCGCTGGGCGAGGGCAAGACGACGACCACGGTCGGCCTCGGACAGGCGCTCAACCACATAGGCCGGCCGGCGACCGTCGCCATCCGCCAGCCGTCGATGGGTCCGACGTTCGGCATCAAGGGAGGAGCTGCCGGCGGGGGCTACAGCCAGGTGGTGCCGATGGAACGGCTCAACTTGCACCTCACCGGCGACAACCACGCCGTCACCGCCGCCCACAACCTCCTCGCCGCGATGATCGACAACCACGTCCACCAGAACGACGACTTCTTCCATGTGGACAGGCACACCGTGACGTGGCGGCGTGTCCTGGACGTCAGCGACAGGGTGCTTCGCAACATCATCGTCGGCCTTGGCCAGCGCGAGGATGGAGTCATCCGCCAGACCGGATTCGACATCACGGCCGCCTCTGAGGTGATGGCTGTCCTGGCCCTGTCGACCTCGCTGCAGGACATGCGACGGCGCCTCGGACGCATCGTCATCGGCAACACGACCGAGGGCAGGCCGATCACTGCCGACGAGCTCCATGCGGCCGGCGCGATGACCGTGATCATGCGCGAGGCGATCAAGCCCAATCTCCTGCAGACGCTGGAGAACACGCCGGTGCTGGTGCACGCGGGGCCATTCGGAAACATCGCGCACGGCAACTCGTCGGTCATCGCGGACCTCATCGGCATCCACGCGGGCGAATTCCTCGTCACCGAGGCGGGCTTTGGAGCCGACATGGGCGCCGAGCGCTTCTTCAACATCAAGTGCCGGGCGTCCGGCCTGGTGCCCGACGCGGCGGTGATCGTGGCCACGGTCCGCGCCCTGAAGGTGCATTCAGGCCGTTTCAAGGTCGTCGCCGGCAGGCCGCTGCCGGTCGAGATGCTCAAGGAAAGCCCGGACGACGTTTGCGCCGGGGCCGCCAACCTTCGCAAGCAGATCGAGAACATTCGCATCCACGGCGTGACCCCCGTGATCGCGATCAACACGTTTCCCACCGACCATGCTTCCGAGCACGCCGCGATCCGCGAGATGGCGGACGATCTCGGCGTCCGGTCGGCAGTGTGCCATCACTTTTCGGAGGGCGGCAAGGGGGCGGTCGACCTGGCGGAGGCCGTGGCCGAGGCGGCGTCGGAGCCCAACTCCTTCCACTTCCTCTATCCCGATGACGCGTCCCTCAAGGAAAAGATCGAAATGGTGGCCACGCGGGTATATGGCGCGAGCGGGGTCGAATACGACCTCCATGCGACGAGGCAGATCGACTCCTACGAGCGCAACGGGTTCGGCAAGCTGCCCGTGTGCATCGCCAAGACGCACCTGTCGATCTCGTCCGACCCCAATTTGAAAGGAGCGCCGACCGGATGGGTGCTGCCCGTGCGCGAGGTCCGCGCCTCGGTCGGCGCGGGGTTCATCTATCCGATCTGTGGCGACATGCGCACGATGCCCGGCCTTCCGTCCAACCCGGCGGCGGCGCGCATCGACATCGACGAGAAGGGGGAGATCGTCGGCCTTTCCTAGCCGGGTGGGAGGATGGGTCAGCCGATGGCGGTCAGCAGCAGATTGGATAGCCGCCCAGAATCCATCACGCGCTTGGCCCGCTCCCACCGAGCCTCGTAATAGCCCTTGAAGTCGTAGTCGATCGCCGAGATGTTCGCCTGGATCGCCCCCCACAGAGTCCATCCGACGTCTGACATCAAAGCGAACAGGTTCATGCGCGCGAGCTGCCGCTCATCAAGCCGGCCGAAGTAGGCCTCGCAAAGCGCGGCCCTCAGCTCGTCGTCGAACTCCGCCTCCTGCGCGGTGTTGCCGAGGTCGAAGCAGGGATCGTTGTTGCCGCTGAGCTCGTAGTCGACGATGCGAAGCGCCACTCCGTCGTCGATGAAGTTCTCGCATAGCAGGTCGTTGTGACACGGCACGGCAGGCAGCGATGCAGCGCCCACCGCGCGCTCGATGTCGGCGACCGCGGGCAGCCGCTCGCGGTAATCGGTCGGGATCGTGACGTCGTGCTTCTCGACGATGTCCAGGTAGTACTCGATGAGCCCGAACATGTTGAAGTCCTGCAGAAAGCGCGGCGCCGAATGAAGGCGGCGGAACGACGCCGCCATCCGCGCGGCCATCTTCTTCGACTGTAGTGTCCTGGCCGACATCGTCGGGCCCTCGATGAACTCCAGCACCATGACGTCGAGATCGGGGACGACCTCGAGCACCCTGGGTCCAATCCCCGTCGTCGCCGCAGCCTTGGTGTTGTGCACCTCGTTGGCGCGGTCGATCGAGAGCAGCTCGGTCGACTGCCCGGGCAGGCGCACCACGTAACGAGCGCCGCCGGCCTCGACCAGGTAGTTCTCGTTGGTGAGCCCCCCCGACAGCGGTGAGACCGCCACCTTCTGGCCGCGCCACAGCGCGACCCTGGCGACCGCCTCGTCAGCCCGCGACATTCTCCCGCCGGACGACCGAATCGGTGGTGACGACGGCCGGGATTCGGCTTCCGAACACCTCGACCTCGAGCCGGCCGCCGCGGCCGACATCGATCGGCACGTACGCGTAGGCGAGGTTGCGCCGGGCCGTGAAGCCGTACCCGCAGCTGCGCAGGCGGCCGATCACCTCGTCCCCTCGATACACGGCTTCGCCTCCGTAAATTGGGACGTAATCCTCGCCGCCCACCTCCAGCGTGCGCAGGCGCCGCTCCAGGCCACGCTCGCGTTCGGCCAGCAGCGCGCCGCGACCGTTGAACTCGGGCTTGTCGAATCGGACACAGAAGCCGAGGCCGGCCTCGAGCGGGTTGTCGAGCACCGTCAGGTCGGTGCCGTAGTAGCGGTAGCCCTTTTCCATCCGCAAGCCTTCGAGGACGCGGTAGCCGCCGGGCCTGATGCCCGACGCCCGTCCGGCAATCATCAGCCGGTCCCACGCCTGGCCGGCCCACTCGGGGTCGCAGTAGAGCTCCCAGCCGAGCTCCCCGACATACGTGACCCGCTGCGCGAACGCGCTCGCGCCGCCGATGCGAATCGTTCTTGCTTGCATGAACGGGAATCCCTCTTCGGATACGTCGTCATCGGTCACCCGTTCGAGGATGTCGCGGACGCGCGGCCCCCAGACGCCGATGACCGAGAGCTCGTCAGTGGACTCGCGAATGGCGACCGGTGGATCCCCATCCCTCACCTGAATCCGAAGCCAGCCCAGGTCGGTGTTCACATAGCCGGCCCCGGTCACGACGCGGAAATGGTCCTCGGCGAGTCGCGTGATCGTGACGTCGGCGGCGATGCCGCCATCCTTCTCGAGGAGCTGGGTATAGACGACAGTGCCCACGGGCCGGTTAATCAGATTGCCGGCCACGCGCTCCAGCAGCCGCATCGCGCCCGGCCCGCTGACCTCGATCTTTCCGAACGAGCTCATGTCGATGATGCCGGCGCGCTCTCGGAATGCCGCGTGCTCTTCAGCCAGGAGGTCGAAGTACGGCGGCCGGGTCCAGCCGAAGCGGCGCTGGTCGGCGCCCGCCCGCCGCCACGGCCGGCCGGGATCGTAGTAGTCGACCCGTTCCCAGCCGTGCTTGGCTCCGAACACCGCACCGAGGTCCTGCATGCGCGTATGCAGCGCGCTGGTGCGGCGAGGCCGGCCCCATTCGTCGGCGTCGAACGGGTAGCGCAAGAAGTAGTAGTAGCGATAGGCCTCGCGCGAGAGCTCCGCGACATAGCGCGGGTCCCGATGCACCGGGCCGAAGCGCCAGCAGCGATAGGGATGGAGGTCGAGCTCCGGCTCGCCGCCGGTTATCCACTCGGCGATCGCCCGCCCCATGCCCCCCGCTCCGCCGAACCCGTTGAGCGACAGCCCGGCCGCCAGGTAGAGCCCGCGCACGCCCGGCACCGGGCCGAGAAGCGGGTTGGCGTCGGGGGTCATCGCGTCGGGATGGCACACGAGCTTCACGATGCCTGCTTCGCCGAGGAACGGGAAGCGGCGCGCGGCGCCGCGCAGCAGGGGCTCGAAGCGGGCCTGGTCCGGAGGCAGCGAAGTCCCCGAGTGCTCCCAGGGGACCCCGTCGATCCAGCGGGCGACAGGGTCCGGCTCGTAGCCGCCGAGGATCACGCCTTCGGCCTCCGACTTGCCGTAGACGAGGTTGTCGGGATCGCGAAAACACGGCATGTCGGACGAAAGCTCGTGGCCGGGGACCGCGCGCAGCGCGGCGTGCTGATGGTCGACCGGCGCCGACACCACCTGGGCGCCCGCCATGGCGGCGATCTGTGGCGCCCAGATCCCTCCCGCGACCACGACGACCTCGGTTTCGATCCTGCCCCCGTCCGTGAGGACCGCCTGGATCGAACCGCGGACCGACCTCTCGATGCCCGTGGCCCGGACCCCCGTCGAGACCCGCGCGCCCAATGCGCGAGCGGCCCGCGCCAGCGCGTGGGTGGCGGTATGCGGGTCCAGGTGTCCGTCTTTCGGCACCCACACCGCACCGTAGAGCGATCGGGTGCTGATGGCCGGCATCAGCCGCGCGGCCTCAGGCGCGCTGATGAGCTCGACGTCCAGCCCGATTCCTCGCGCGCGGCTGGCCGTGCGCTGCAGCTCCATCAGCTGCTCCTTGCTCGACGCAAAGCGCAGGCTGCCAACCGTCTCGAAAACGCCCAGCTCGCGGTACAGCTCGATGCTGTAGCGGCGGAACCGCATCATCGTCGGCGACGGGTTGAACTGGGTGACGAGCCCGGCGGCGTGGCATGTCGATCCGCTCGTCAGCTCGCCCTTCTCGATGAGATGGACGTCGCGCACGCCTGCTTTGGCGAGGTGGTACGCGACGCTGCAGCCGGTGATGCCGCCGCCGATGACGACGGCGCCCGCGTGGTCGGCCCTATCCATCGGCGCTCGTCGCCTGGGCATCCCGCGCCCGCCGCCTGTCGACCGCTTCGGACAGCAGCGTCGCGAGGTCGATGACCTGGAGCTTCGCGCCTGTGGTGCGCACCCCGTCGTCGAGCATCACGGTGCAGAAAGGGCAGGCGACCGCCAGGGTCTCGGCGCCGGTGCCCGCCGCCTCGCGCACGCGCTCCTCGTTGATGGGCCGGCCTCGCCTCTCCTCCATCCACATACGCGCGCCGCCGGCGCCGCAGCAAAACGTGCGCTCGCGGTTCCGCGGCATCTCCACCGCGTGGCCTGCCGCCGATACGAGCTCGCGCGGCGCCTCGCGGACGTCGTTGTGGCGCGCGAGATAGCACGAGTCGTGATATGTGATCTTTCGCTCTCCGGCCAGCGGTTTCAATCTGCCCTCGCGCACGAGCCCGGCCAGGAACTCGGTGTGGTGCACGACCTCGTACCGCCCGCCGAAATCCGCGTACTCGTTGCCGATGGTGTTGAAGCAGTGCGGACACGTGGTCACGATCTTCTTG
>Ga0137390_10003029_pt1 | contig 13578 bp, 24 predicted proteins | sample 15con2h24AmetaG_FD_104937 | JGI IMG/M metagenome (GOLD analysis project Ga0137390, IMG submission 104937) | Vadose zone soil microbial communities from Angelo Coast Range Reserve, California, USA - 15con2h2.4A metaG | ecosystem: Environmental > Terrestrial > Soil > Vadose zone > Saprolite... | reverse complement strand
GCCCTTCCGGCCCGCCCGGGCTCGCTCGCTCCGGAGGAAAGAAAACTGGCCATGGCTATTGGATCTTGGTCGGTGAGGGGAGGGTTCCGATCGCATGGCATGGGTCTTGCATGCCGACTGGCAGCCGCGGGCTTGGGGTAGAATGCCTGTATAACAGGTTAGGGAGGTTTAGCAATGCCACACAGGTCAATTGCGGTAACGCGGACTAAGCAAATGCCATGCAAGTATTGCGATAAGCCAGTAACGGTAGGTCGTAATACGCGCAAAGCGCCGCATCATTTGGAGTGCAGTATTCGGGTAGCGGTTGAGAATATGCAACAGTTGAAGGCGAAGTCTGGTCCGTGTTATGAGAAGTGGCTAGATGGTATGCGTCGATCTCTAGAAGACTAGTATTGGGCGGGAGGGGTGGGGGTGCGAATGGGATTATGTGGTCACGTGAATTGACCAATGGGAGTTAAGGGTTTACCCTGAAAAGGCCGGGGTTGATAGCGGCCGGATCGGCGTGCGCGTCGGTGGGCTCCGACTCCCCGATCCGGCCGCATCGGATTACAGAATAGGGTGAGGGAAAGTGCCAGTTCGTACAACGTCAGCCGACGCCACCGCCAAGTGGCTTCAGAATCTGTCTGCATCACAGGATCGCATGACCAAGGGCGCTCAGAGTGTCACGCGCGCTCCTGGTCTCGCCGCGGCAGCAGCCTCAGACAAGTGGCTTGCCAAGGTGACACAATCCAAGGCCAAGTTCGCCGCGCGTGTCTCATCTGTCAGTCTTCAGGACTGGCAGAACGCATACATCAGCGTGGGCATTCCGCGTGTCGCACAAGGCGCGACCGCGAAGCAGCACAAGGTCATGTCGTTCTACGACGAATTCCTGCCGTATCTCGCTCGGGGACTTCAGACGATCGACAACATGCCATCTGTCACTCTCGAAGACGGTATCGCCCGCTCGTCAGCCATGATCCGGTACAACGCGAAGTTTGTTCGCGGCGCATCTAAGTAGCGGACGGAGACGCACGAGATATGCCATACGCAATTCAGACCATCGCAGGATTCGCTACCGCAGCCGGAGCAGGAACACTCGTAGTAACCCCATCTGCTGGCGACTCGTTCGCCGTCGCAGCTTACACGTCAGGTAGGGCATATCTGGAACAGATATATGCCAACGGCGGGACGGTGGACTTTGTTCGCGTCCGCTCACCCCGCATGCACGACGCGAACCAGGGACTCCGTCTTTGGGTTGGTGCGTCACTCCGTGAGCCACTCCTCCCGTGGGAGATTGACCAGCCATTGTTCCCCGTAGATGTGCCCATTGTGGAGATCGACGCCACAGGCATCGGGACAAACGGGGTTCTAGTGCATTACGTCTATGACGACATGCCAGGAGCCATGCCACGGCTCGCAATGCCATCTGAAGTCTTGCCGCGTATTGTCAACGTGGCAGGCGTCGAGGTAGATGTCACGTCCGGCGCTCTCGGACAATGGGGAGCATCATCTGCGATCAACTCACTGTTCGACAACTTTGAAGCCGGAGCGGACTACGCGCTTCTAGGTTACACATGTTCCGTGCAATGCCTTGGCATTGCGGTCACCGGCAAGGATACCGGAAACCTGAAGCTCGGCGGGCCCGGTTCTGCGAACGCATTCGAGACACGCGACTACTTCATCAAGTGGTCGGAATACTCCGGCAAGCCCGCCATCCCGATCATCGCAGCCAACAATAAGGGATCAACGATCCTGCAAAATGTTGACGTGGCTGCCGCGACAGCGGTCAAGGTGTCACTCATCATGGCACAGTTGGCGTAACTCGTGACCGCCGACCTGTCGATAGACGTAGTGGTCGGAGAAGTACGGGGTATACCCGTTCCGTTCACTACGTCTGACATGACGCTCATATCCGGAAACGGTTACATGTACGGCTGGTCATTCCGTGAGGCAACGGGAGGGCAGGCGGTACAGAATGAAGGCGCCGTAGTCGCTCCGGTAGCCCTAGCGACGATCGTCACCATAACGGGACTCGCCGCAGGCACCTATACCGTGAACTGGACTACTTCACTCCAAGGTGCCGCAGCCGCAGCCGACGCGAACAACTTCCGGCTAACCGATACGGCTGGTACGGTGCTTAACGGTGTCAACCCTGGTGTCGCGGGAGAATATCCGCAAGTCGCAAGCGTGATAACCGTTCCGCAGGGTAGCGCTATTAGTATCGTGGCGATTGGTGCTGGCACCGCTGCGGTAACCTACGCTGCGGAGATCGCATTGACGCCGATTATCATAAATGACGCGCTTGTGGAGCTACAGGACGGAGGCCAGCCGCTAGGCGAGATAGGGCTAGGCGTGAATCAGGCCGCAACGGTATGGTTCGGTAATCCTGGCATCCGCATCTCGTCACAGATTAAAGTACATGTCATTTTCGGTGCAGTAATAGGAGTGGTATACGCCGGTTTTGACAAGTAGCCAACCCTGGCAGGAGCCCTGGCATGGCCGATCGTATCGAGTGGTTTTCCGTGATTGTACCCGCGGGCACCCCGAAGGCTGCGTCGATAACATATCCCATGAAATTTTTTCAGGGTACCGTGATAGAGGTAGATATTAAGATACCTCCTGGTCCTGCGGGAAATGTCGGCTTCTATATCGCAGCTGGCGGAAGTCAATACATACCCCGGACGGTCGGAAGTTTCGTTATACCCGACGGCGACTACCTGGTGTGGCCTATGGCTAACGCGATCAACTCTGGCTCGTGGGCGCTCGTCGCATACAATACAGACGCATGGCCTCATCTTATACAGGTAAGCTTTCAAGTTAACGAGATATCGTTTCAGAACGCGTCAGCTATCTCTAGTTCTGTGAGCCTGTGACATGCCACTAACCGGATATCAGGACTGGCAAAGAGTAAACTACGTCAACGGGTATCAAATACTGAACTTCAACGTTGCCGTAACAGTTCAGCGGATAGATGGACCTTTTAATGTTCAGGCGTGGAATTCGCTGCTTGTCAACTTGCTCGCTCCCGGAGGTGCCGATCACTACCAAGTGCTATTCGGATGGTACGCCGACGTTGCGGGCTCGATAGCTGTCGCATCCAATTTCATAGTCGTTGGCCCCAACTCGCTTGCATCCATGTCTATCCCAGTCCAGGCACCTTACCTATTCATATTCACAACTCCTAAAGTGGGCGGTAACGCAGCGCTATGTAACTTTTGGTTTTACGGCCAGTCTGGCGTACCTCGCGCTCTAGAGATCGCAACATACTCTAGTCCGTTCTTGGTATCTAACCATGCCTACGCAATTAGTGCGACTGAGACTGATGACATTACCGCAATCTATAACGGAAACGCGCATATCCACATGCGTACATCTACTAATAATCCCGCAACGGTAAACGTGCAATATTGGGACTGGGGTACGGCTGCATTCATAACGTATCTAGCGCTTGATTCGGCAACGACGATCGGAGAGATAAAGCAAACCATACCTATGATGGCATCACCGACGCGAATATTGATTGCTAACGGTGCGATAGCGCAATCAATTCTATGTTCGCTTGTTCCATCTTACTAGGGGAAGGTAACGCGAGTTGACAGGCAACCAATTCCTAAGTAGTCCGCTAGCGGCAACCATGCTCGGTATCATTTGTGCTAGCGGAGTGACGATAGCGGTTGCGCTCATTAAGTTGTTCGGACGTTTTACGTTGCTGGAACGTGAGATGGTTCAAGTTAAGGTAGATATTGGCGCGATACAGCGTGATCAGATGTTGGTACATTGGTGGGTACTAAATGTGATGCGTCACACTATGCCGGAGCAGACCGGAGTGCAGGAAAGTGGACAATGACAGGCTGGCAGCAATCATGGCGAGAGACAACTTTGCGCGTTGCTGATATTCCTAAATCGGACTTTGCGCTACAGGTATTGTCGGCATGGCGACGATCGACGCCGGTAGAGCCGTGGACATATAACCCCCTCGGCATGCCCGCACATGGGAATAACGTGCCGCGGGCTCTTAACAGTCCATATGGCCTGTTTACGTCAATGACTGCATTTAGTAGCGCGTTTGGTAAGTTCACTAAAACGCGACACGGACTAGCGGTTGCGGGAGTTCTGGCAAGCGGAGATAGCCTAGCTGAAGCTTGGCGGGAAATACATGCACTCGGCTGGCCAGCGACGACAACTGAAGAAGACTGGCCTGCGGCACTATTGGATATGATCGAATCTGACTACCGGGCTAAGGTGACAAGACGTCAAGATGCGTCACCTAAAACAACGGGTGTCACCAGTGCATCCCCAGCTGCACATGAAGCAATGCGGCAGCAAGCCGCCGCTCTCCACTACGCCGCGGGAGCATTTAACAGCGGGGCCGCGGCAATACAACATATTATGCGGAGGTTGAGTTAACATGGCAGACATCTACGACGTGCTGTCGCAAAAGCAGAATGTGCAGATATCTCCGGCCGGTAACACGTTTGAGGATGTGTGGGAGATCACGTACAAGGTTACTGGGGGGCCGTCGAAGGGTACGGTTGCGACACTCACCGTACCGGATGAAGATCATAACGCGAAGTATGTAGACGATGCGATCCGAGCCAAGATTTCGGCATTGCATGGAGTCGCAGGGCTATAGCTGACATGTACCTGCATCCAACGTGGGGTGCTCTCTACTGGCCTATTGGTCTAGTAGTTACCGCACTACTGTTCTTCCCGCCGGAAACTTACGCGTTCTTTACGGGACATGCCAACACGTTGTCAGACTACGCGCGCTGGCAACTGAACGAATACCCAAACGAGCCACTCTTTGCGCATGACTGGCAATGGTGGCTGTCGCAAGTTGTCTACCTAGGTGCGATCGAATGGCTATGGGGCCATATCTGGTACTACATCTGGGGGTGAGATCGTAAGTGCTTGACTTTCTTAAACGTCTCTGGGCACTGATCACTGGGGATATCAAGTCGGTAGTCAGCTGGATAACGCGAACGATCCAAGCTGTATACTCATGGTTCGATCGCGAAATTTCCTGGCTTTCCCGTGAGATAGTAGCGGGCTACCATGCTACGCTCACGCTATTTGACCAAGCGTGGCATTACATTATAGTCGTTTACAATTATGCCCGGTATATCGCACTTGTGTTGATTGTCAATGTGATTATCTGGACTCTGCGTATTGTAAACGATGTATGGAAGTTCGCGCACTGGGTATACAACGAGACCATACGTTACTTCAATCTAGTGCATGTCATGTTGCAAGCCGCTATCGACTACCTCATAAAGTGGATTATGGCCAATATCTGGACTCCGCTATTTAATCAGATCGCAGGTATACTGCACTGGATTGCCGAACATGGCTCATATATCGTAAGCCTGTTGTACCATCCGGAAAATTTGGTAAAGTTGATCGCGGCTGAACTTTGGAAGTCATGGCTTAGCCTGCTTACTAAATACTCAAAGCCTATTGCCCGATGGTTGATTCGTTCCATGTATGGGCTAGAGCGAGAGTTGTCAGACTTGATTGAACGTATACTTGCGGCTATGTTGTAGAGCCCATGGGGAGACAGTGATGACTTCACAGCACAGCGGGACACGACTTGGCCCGAAGATTGCCGCACTCGTGTCACGGTCGATTGTGGCAACACACACGGCGTTGCTATCGACAAAGCATAAGCTTGCCATGGCCGTGTTTCACACGATATCTGATGAAGTTTCCATTGAAGCGCAGCATGTACTAGGACCGACACTGAAGAAACTACTTGATGACCCTAACTTGCATCCCGACGTTAGGCCACATGTTGAGTTTCTGGCATATCAGCACGGACAGTTGAGCGCTATTGCAGGAGCTAACCTAGCTGCGTCGAGTATCCTCGCATCGCTTGCGCTCCCGATCAACGTGGCGCTAGCGCCAGCCGTGAGAGCAATTGTCCAGAAGTCACCGAACCTAGCCCCCGATCCTGGCACGATATCCGAACTTGTGGCCAAGGACATTTACACAAAACAAGACGTCGAAGGCTCCGTAACAGGACAAGGATTCAGTGCTGCATGGTTTGGCGCAATGATCGACGCAGCGAAAGCCTACCCCGATATTGGTACAGCGATTGATATGTACCGTCGTGGGCTAATAACCGCAGAAGACTTCATACTCTGCGCGCAGCGCAACGGCACACCACAACAGTTCATCGGCCCACTGCTAGGTACATCGGTTACGCCGCTGTCGCCTGCTGACGCAGCATTGGCCACGCTGCGAGGCAACATGTCAGAGCCCGCAGCCGCTAAAGCCGCGCGCATGTGGGGAGTGAGCCAAGATGACTTCGGCATACTCATCGGCAACATGGGGGAGCCACTAGGACTAGAACAATTGGCTGAAGCACTCCGGCGTGGCTTCATAGACACAGCTACATTCGCTCGTGGTATCCGGCAGTCGCGCGTTCGCAATGAGTGGATACCTGTAGCTGAGAAGTTGCGATTTAGCCCCATGTCTGTAGCGGACGCCGTAAACGCTGTTGTGCAAAATCATATGTCGTCCGCGGAGGCTGCGTCTATCGCAGAGCAAAACGGGCTAGAGCCCGGTATGGTCGCCATACTTGAAGAGACCGCGGGTGAACCACTGTCCCGTACTGAGATGGAAACACTGTACAATCGCGGGCTAGTCACTGAAGCCGAAGTTATACAAGCGTCACGCGAGAGCCGTCTGAAGAACAAATACAACACTCTCGCATTCCAACTTCGCAGACGCTTGCTAGAACCACGCATGCTAGCAACCGCGGTAGAAGACGGGGCCGTTACCCACGAGTACGCTATCAAGGTAGCGATGGAACACGGCTTTAACGCTACAGACGCAGCCATACTCGTTAACGGGGGAAGCCTCCGCAAACTGAAGACATACCGGGATCGCGTTGTTGCCGCGGTTGAAGCCATGTATGCCGATAATGCGATTTCACAACAGACGGCAGAGTCGATTGTCTCCAAAGTGGGATACTCTCAGAGCGAAGCCGCATTTATCTTCCAAGCCGCGGAGTTTCATAGATCAGCAAAACTTGTCACAAGCGTAATCAGTGTCATTCGCACAAAATATCTTAATCGTCATATTAATCAGGCCGAAGCGTCAAATTCGCTAGACGCGCTAGGTGTTCCATCGTCACGACGTGACGAGCTACTGTCTATATGGGGGATAGAGCATAACGCATTCACTCGCGTTCTGACTGAAGCACAGATAGTTAAGGCTGTAAAGTTGAAGTTGATAACCGAGCAGGAGGGTAACGATAGGCTAGTTGTCATGGGATACAATCAAGTAGACGCGGCTCTATTGCTAGGTGGTGCGTAATGGTAGACCTGCCAAGGAAAGGATACGTAAACCTAGTTGCGGCAATGGAAAAAGTCGTCTCAGCACATGAAGCGGTTATTCAGGGCGTTGCCACGCATGCGCAAAAGGAATCCGCAGCACGTCAAGCCGCAAACCACAAGCGCGATGCTGACAGGGCGCTAAATCAGGACACGGTGTCTCATGGCACCTAGTTATACGCCGATCGCGCTCGACGTGCGCATGTCCGACATGGGATACTGGGTTGTCCTGATCTCCGTGGCCCCCGGACGGCGCATGTCTGTTATGATTGCGGCGACAGGGATCACCCCTGAGCAAGCCCAGGAGCACGCTCTGGGCTCCTTCGCCGCCGCTCTAGCCCCCCGGAGGCCAGTGTGACCGATCAACCCCCCACAAGCTTCACGCGCTCGTATGGCTGTAGTTTCGGCTGCGGCAACCCTTACGACTACATCGTCACGAGCGTCGCCGACGCCACCACTGAGTTTCTTTGCGTACCGTGTTACATCCGGCTCGCAACTGAGATGATTCAGGCCATAACGGAGCCTGACAACCCTGATGTTGTTGCGAAGCTTGCTGCGGTCGGCGTACTTGACACGGCGCCAATGCACGAGCACAACGTACACAGCCGCGGGCATAACGCACCGCTGACAACCGACGACGACGACCTAATCGAGACCTACAGCGCCGTAATCACCGAAGATGAGTTGCCACCGGAGTTCAGATGACCGGACGCAACTACCGGAAAGAGGCTCATGCGCGCTGGCAGCGGTGCCAGCAAATAGCGCACGGGGCTCAGATCACAGGACTGAACGCAACACCCGAAATGGTCAACCGGAAGTTGGCTGTATGGGAGAGGTGGTATCAGGGAAGACTAGCAACAGGGTACCTTATCAAGATAACCGGAGTACAGCGAATCAACCCGTAGGGAGACAGCATGACTAATCGTGACATGTGGGATTCAACCACAATGGATGTTATCCCACTCAACGCCCAGATCGTCGCGGGGTATCCTCACGCATTCCCAACCGACTACGGCCGGTTTCCGCATGCGCTGCAAGTTAAGATAGATCAGCACGGAAACCACGCGGACGACTGTCACGTTGCCGACGGCGAAACAGGGGCAATAGGTATCGCGACCATGCGGCAATGGGTCGAATCGTGGCACCTGCTGCACCCCTATGGGCTCATGGCCGTCAACGGATATTTTGACGTGCCAACCGTCTATTTCTCACTGAACAACATGAAGTCCTACATGGCGTCGCTCGTTGGACTCGTCTACGATGTGTGGGTCGCATCATGGGGCGTTGGCCCCACCGTCATCCCCGGCACGTCACTACATCAGTACGAGAATGAAGCACTCACGGGCATTCATGCCGACCGCAGCATCGTGTATGACCCGACATGGGGAGTTCGCCCACTACCGGCACCACTTGACCCTGTCCTGCGGTGGGAGGTGATCGCATACATTAACGCACATCTCACGTAGGAAGAAACTAAGTGCGCTATCGAAGATGTAACTTCGATACCCGGTACCCCATCCATCCCGACGATCAACTAGCCATAGATGAATTTCGCGAAACACTCGCGGTAATTCACATCCTGAGAGGATACCCCGGTAAAGTGAACAGCAAGACTAGCCCCCCGATCGACGAGCCGGCCGCGGAAGGCAAGTTCTACGCGCCAATAATTCAGTCCGGTACGGCTCTGCCCGATGAGTTGTTCGGCAAGCTTGACTTGTCGGTATGGGCAGAATCACTCGTCAACCGACGGCCATACACAGAGCCCGACCCCGAATATCTCTCACGCATGCTCCTTGTGCAGACGCTCATGGCCGAAGACGCCGAAGCAGTCTTCGCGCAGGCTGGCATACGGAAACTGCAAGAGTCAATCCCGAACGTGCCGAGCGCCGGAACGGGGCCCATTGAGCTGTACGACCTGTATGTCACGGGCTCTGACTTCGGCGAAGGTGCCCCCTGCTACATGATCATGTCGGTACGTGATCTAGAGACAGGATTCGAGTCGAAATACACAACCGGCGCGACGCAGCTGCAAGCGCAGATTCTGCGGCTCATCAGTCTCGGCACATGGCCGATCCGATGTCAGATCAAACGAACCGAACGCAAAGATAAGGGCGGACGTTTCCTGTTCTGGCTATTCCCGCCCGACTGACATGCGCAACTTTCATATGCCAGTGTGGCCAGCATTCGCGCTCGTCGCACTTGCCGTTATGCTCGTGATAGTTGCAGTCTTTACGTCGGGCTGCAAACCGGCCGGAGCGAATGTGTGTCACCCATCCGCCGCCGTCCAATGCACAACGCCGACTCCGAATCCCACTCCGTAAGGGGACAGAGCCCACGATGTCAACACCGACGAGTACCGATCACGTCAACTTTATGGCTCGTGCAGCTACCGCCGTGTCATACATGGAAGTTCTGACCAAGCTTACCGACGCGCACAACCAAGCGCGCTCTGAAGCTACGGCACATTACAAGTCCGCGATGAATGATCTCGCGCTCGAATTCGCGCGGGACGTTGCTGACATCACGGAGCAGTCGCGTGGTGCTATTGCCAGCGCTACGGCGCACGCGGAGATCGTGCACGACGATGATGACGAGTCACCGTTCTAAGAGTAGCGTAACGCCACGGCAGGGTTAAGCCCTACGGTCGTCAAAGATCAGCCGTGGCTCATGAGTGAGTGCATTCATGGTATGTGCCTTGTCCATCATAGGGTGGCATACATAGACCTTGATGGCGTATGGGTTCACCAAGACGGGTGGCCGTGCGACGCCCTGGCCGTCGAAGACGATGAGTTTATCGAGCCTTACAATGCCATAATCGCGGAATGCGAGTTGATCAGATGACAGGTAATCAGCTAAACCGCGACGACAAGCTATATGGTGACCTAGTTGACCTGAAGCGTCATTTGCGCACTTGCCGTAAATGCATGGCAGCACGTAAAGCCATGAGTCCGCATGACATGTGCGAACGTGGCATAATGCTAGTCCTGACAGGTGCGGAAAAATTCGACGTGATCATAAAACTCCGTGTTAAAGCACACAATGCCTCCGGCTATACCGTCTTCGCATGTCCCGACCTATCAAAACATGGCAAGAGCTACGCGCTTACCGCTGCGCCACTCATGGTAACCGGCATTCAAGATAGCCTGTTTTAAGTGGCGCGAATCCTTGGTCTCTTCCCATCATCGCTAATTGCTGCGCGCGAAGGTATGTCCGCTAATGCCTTTTATCGTGAGTTGCGCAATCTTGGGCTAGCGGCACGACGCACTGAAGTTCTTCAGCTGTATAAGATCGCAACTAGCATCATAGCCCGATCACCTGAAGAGCCCTTTAGAGACATCACTACGGCGCCGACCAATGATCAGCTTGTAGAATGGCCAACAAAGAAAGCGACCGACGTTCGCCAGAACATAAGCGTCGTTTACCGCGACAGGACTACAGGTCACATATCGCGAGTACCCTACTCAGTGTCAAGTGAAAATGGAGTAATCCGTGAGCAGGCTATGGCACAAGCTATTGACGCTTATGCGGCGCATGCGGAAGAGTATAATCAAGATCTCATCGGAGCCGTACATACAGGCGTCTACCGATATACGCCAATTGTCGTCTAGAGATCAGGCTTATTTGCAATGGGTTCGCAAATTTAGTCGTCAGCGTATTCTCGACATAATCGACGATCAACTAGACACTGTGTGGGACATGATAGAAGAACGGGAGTGCGCAGACAGTGAAGGTTACCATAGCCCCCGATCGCACAACCCACTGGATACGAGCCAACCACCAGAACAGAATACCTAAAAGATGGGTCGTCTTTGACACGGAGTCAAAGTTCACATACAACGGTGATGAGCAAGTTCAGACGTGGCGCATGGGAGCCGCGATAAGGTTTCGCTATGGTCTAAAAACAGGAGACTTTGCCGAAGCGTCGGCATTCGATAGCGCGCTAGACTTGTGGCGCTGGGTTGTTGACTACATGCGTCCAGGTACTCGTACGGTTGCGATCGCACATAACCTTGGCCACGACGTGCGAATAGCGGAAGTGCTTGACACGCTACCTAAGCTTGGCCTGCATCTCGAATGGTGCAACCTTGACCGGAACGTATCAGTAATGACATGGCGTAGTGACCGCGGCACGCTTGTATTGGCAGACTCTTGGACGTGGCTGCCAGTCTCACTATCTAGCGTCGCACCATCGGTTGGGCTCCGCAAATTGAATATGCCACCAGATAATGCTAAGCACCGTACCTGGGAAAAGTATTGCATGCGCGATGTTGACATACTGTATCGTGTTGTCAAGCCACTAATTGAGTACATTGGAGCGGAAGATCTTGGCAATTGGCAACCTACCGGCGCAGGTATGGCCTACGCAATTTGGCGACACAAATTTATGACACATAAGGTTCTGGTACACGATGACCTGGATGCGCTAACAGCGGAGCGCGCAGCTATGCACACAGGTAGAGCGGAGGCATGGCGACACGGTAAGCTAGAATACGGCGTATGGACTGAAGTGGATATGAAAAATGCTTATGTGTCGATTGCCTCAGAATGTGATCTACCCGCCAAGCTTAAGTTCACTCTTGGTGCGATCAGCATTGAGCAGTATAGGAAACTATCCGCCTGTTACCGGCTCTTGTGCAACTGCACCGTCACGACCGATCAGCCTATCGTGCCGTGGCACGACGGAAAGCGTACCTTGTGGCCTGTCGGCACGTTTACCACCTGGATATGGGATACCGAAATCAATGAGCTACTAGCCTCTAGTCAAGGTGTGAAGATACGATCTGTATTTGTTTATGTGCGGGCTCCCGTACTAGCTGCGTGGGCTCAATGGGTGCTTGACGTACTACGGCCAGACAATGAGGCTATATCACCTGTCGTCCGTACGTTCGTCAAGCATTGCGGAAGAGCCATGATAGGCAGGATCTCACTACGGTCCCCGAAGTGGGAGCAATTCGGTAGCAACCCCGGCTGTATGACCGGTATCTCACACGAGGTTGACTCGCGCACGGGAAACGTTGCCCGCATGATGCACGTCGGCGATCGCACGCTTATAGAGACGGAGCGAACCGAAGGGCGGGATTCGATACCTCAGGTGACAGGCTGGATTATGGCTGAGTGTCGTATGCGCCTCTGGCGCGCTATGTGCATCGCAGGGCTCGGGAACGTGGCACATGTGGACACCGACGCTCTGGTGGTGTCCAAGGCTGGCCTGGCGCGGCTGAGGGCCGCCTGCGGCGAGTCCTGGGCAGCCAGGTGGGCGGTCAAGGGGTCGTGGTCGCGGGTGATCGTCTATGGGCCGCGCAACTACCGGGCTGGCCGTCGCAGGTGGGCCGCAGGCGTCCCCCGGAAGGCCAGGGAGACGCTACCGAACGTCTTCCATGGTGAGCGCTGGACGGGGCTAGCTGGGGACATAGAGGCCGGCAGGGCGTCGGCGGTCACGGTCACGCGGGACAAGTGGACCCTGACACAGGCCGACACCCGGAGGCAGAGCGCTCCGGGTGTCGGCACCGCGACGATCGCCTATGCGGCTGCGGGCTCCGCGGGCTCGAGCATGTCATCGTCGGGAAGATCGGGAGTGGGCTCATAAGGCACCGTGGCGAGCGACCACTTGGTGTCCTTGACCGCTGCGCCGTCTTCGCCGCGATGCGCCGACGGGTCAAGGGCCTTGATGGCGGATTCGTCGTTTGCCCGGTAGGCGAGCCGGAGGAATACGGCGTATGACTTCGCGGCGACTGGAGTGTTGAACGTGGCAACTGGCCACTGGTACACCTTGCGATCGTACTTGCAGGTGCCGAAGAGAATCGTCTTGTCGAGTGACTTGGCCATGAGATGTTCTCCGTTCTGGCAGTAGGTGACCGTGAGCATATCACGGTCTGGGGTGATGTAGACCGAAACGTGTCGATCGCACCTATGCGCGGTCACACGTCACGACCTTGGCGGCTTCGGTGTCCACTCCGATCCACTCGTGCAAGGCGACATACTCACCGCACACGGGGCACACCATGGTGTCAGTCACGCGACTGCCGAGCAGTTGCCCCATCGTCATGATGAGTGTGACTGGAACGTGAAGAGTATCCATGGCTAACTGTCGCTTCCTGGTGTCTTGGCTGGCGCACACGAGTGAGCTTCTGCCCATGTGAACGAACTGTCTGTGGTGGACCCGAAACTTAGTTTGGAAGTTTCGCAGAGATGACATGAGGCAATCCATGCTGACGAGGTATACTCGCCGTCCGCGTTGTCGTACTTGATAGTGACGAGAGCG
>Ga0137390_10003023_pt1 | contig 13587 bp, 15 predicted proteins | sample 15con2h24AmetaG_FD_104937 | JGI IMG/M metagenome (GOLD analysis project Ga0137390, IMG submission 104937) | Vadose zone soil microbial communities from Angelo Coast Range Reserve, California, USA - 15con2h2.4A metaG | ecosystem: Environmental > Terrestrial > Soil > Vadose zone > Saprolite... | reverse complement strand
TAGCGTCGCCCCTGCTCAGCGGTCCGTGGGCGGGAATAGCTCAGTTGGTAGAGCATCAGCTTCCCAAGCTGAGGGTCGCGGGTTCGACTCCCGTTTCCCGCTCCATTTCAAGCCCCTGATTCTCCTCGTTGCCGATCGTCGAGTTGTGCACGCGAGCAGGCGTGGACCTCGGGTCTTGCAGCAAGGATGCAGCAAACGGCGACGGCGGAAGCAGGTTGATCGCGTCGCGAAGGTCCTCGACGACGAGATGGCCGTACGTTCCGGTCGTCGTCTTCACGTCGCGATGGCGCAGCAGGCGCTGCACGCGGTGGGCGTCTACGCGCTCGCGTAGGAGCAGCGTCGCGACGCTGTGCCGCAGGTCGTGGAAGCGCATCGGGCGCACCTTCGCGGTCGGCCAGAGCTTCATCCCGCAGCGAGGGCACGTGCGCAGCTCGCCGTCGGCGTGGCGCTCGCTGTGGGGCTCTCCGCGGCGCTTGCAACGGCGGCAGGTGTGGACCCAGTGGTCGACCAGGCCGGCGCGCGCGAGGGCGGTGCGCAGCACCTTCTGCGGGTCGGCTTCCGGAGAGCGCATCCGGCCGTCGGGGCCGGGGAACACGAGTTCGCTCGTCGAGCTCGCGAGCGCCTCTTCAAGGAACGGAACGAGCGCCTCGGCGATCGGGATCGCGTCCGCGTGCCCGCCCTTGGTCGTCTCGCGGTCGTAGGAACGGCGCACTGTGATCGTCCGGTGGTCCAAGTCCACGTCGCTCTTGCGTAGCCCGAACAGCTCGCCCTTGCGCAGGCCCGTGTAGAGGGCGGCGGCGAACACGGCTCGCCAGGCATCAGGCACGGCAGCGAGCAGAAGCGGCACCTCCTCAGCGCGCAGCGTAACGTACGCGCGCTTCGGCTCGGGGTGCTTCTCGACTTCGTCGATGGGGTTCGGGCCGCTCCAGAGCCCGTCCCTGCGCGCGCGGGCGTACACAGTGTGCAGTACGCGCCGCAGGCCGTTAACATACGAGCGCGCGAGGCCAGCGCGCTCCATCTCGCGTTGGCGCTCTTCGATGCGCGCTGCCGTAACGGCGGTGAGCGGCAGCGCGCCCAGCGGCGTCTCGAGGATGTGCCGCCGCAGACGGGAGCGCTCGCGGTAGACGCTCGAGCTCGGGCAGCGCCCGCGTAGCCACCACTCGCAGAGCTGCCCGAGAGTCATGCTCGAATCGGTGGGCAGCGGCTCCAGCCCTAGGCGCTGCCTCTCGGCGCGCCGTTCGAGCTCGCCCGCGAGCCGCCGCGCTTCGGTCTTGCTCCGGACGGTCGACACCTGGTCGCGCCAACGGCCGTCCGGACCCTTCCAGCGGAGGTACCACTTGCCCGCTTTCTCGTAGACGCTCGCCATCGCTGTCAGCCTTTCGCAGCCAGTAGCACTGCGTTCGTTTCTTGCCGTCCTTGGCCCTGTGCATAGGCGCGGATCGCATCAGGGTCGAATCGCACGAGCGCTCCGACGCGCAGGCAAGGAAGCAGCCCGGCTGCGGAGCGATGGTAGACCCACGAACGCGAGACTCGGAGGTAGGTGGCGACATCAGCGACAGTCCACAGCGAACCCATTCGTTGCTCCTCCGGTTCCTATCGATGGCTCTTCGACTTCTTCTCGAACCCGGGACCGCCCTTGTCGCGGATCTCGTTGTAGCGGGTCGCGAGTAGATGGCCGATGTAGTCGTACTGGTCCATCCCCATCGCCTTGCGGTCGGCCTCGAGCACTTCAGCGATCATCTTGGGGAGGAACCACCATTCGCGCAGGCCGTCGAGCACGCGCGCCACGTACTCGTTCATCGACCAGCCCCGAGCAGACGCCGCTCCCTTGAGCCAGTCGGTGATCCTGAACGACAGCCGGAAAGAGACGATCGCTTTCTCGTCGGTGAGCGGAGTCCTGGGCATGTATCGCCTCCCGGCTGACTTGCTTTGTATGCTTGTTCATAATACAAGTCAACAGCATGTCGTATGTACGAGAGAGCCTCGAAACCGTCTCAGCAACAAGGCTCGATCGATGGCTCGATCCATCGCTTTCGAGTCGGAGCGATGAGGTAGCGAACGAGGGCGGTTTCGAGGCTGCTGCCGGTCCCGCCCCGCCGAATCAGGAGCTTGGCGAATCACGATGCGCGCGGCTGGAGAGCCGCGCGGCCGCCTTCGCCGCTTCCCGGCCACCCACTCCCAACGACCGGATTGGGTGGCCGGGAAGTGGCTGTGGCGGGGAGGAGTGAATGGAAGCAGCGGTTGAGATGAAAAGGAGGGCGGGGCGGAACCGGCAGTTGACGGAGAGGGATCGGGAGTTGTGTGGGTTCTTGGCAGTGTGTCGGTATCTGACTCGAGAACAAATTGAAAGACTGATGTTTCCAGGAAGAAGCAAAGCAAGGTCTTCGACCAGGCTGAGGCAGTTGGCGTCGAGCGTCGGCGGGCAGGGGGCGGTGCTACGAGGAGACCTGGGTTACGGAAGCGCGGAGGGATGGACGACCGTCTGGGCATTGACGGCGGAAGGTTTCGAGATCGGGTCGCAGCTCTTGAACCTGAAGCTGGCGAGGACACCGAAGCACGATGTCGGGCAGTCCTTCCTTAAGCACGAGGTGACGCTGAACGAGGTCTTCCTCGGCCTTGTCGCGCAGGACGGGAAGACGCCGGCGAAGGTGCCGAGGGGGGTCCGCTGGATCCTCGGCGAATACCTGGATCTGCCGTTCAACGATTTCGCCGGAGCCGGCCCCACGCTTGAGAGTCGTCGGCTGCAGCCAGACGCGATGCTCGAGCACCCTGCCGGCAGGCGCCGCTATTTCATCGAATACGAGACGGGTAGTGCGACTGTCCGCGATGCGAAGAAGTCCACGTCGACCATGGCCAAGCTGAACCGGTACGGCACGTTCTTCCGCGCTCCCGCCGGCGACGTGTTCGCGGGCGAGCGCGAGACGTTCTACGAGCGGGCGTTCAAGGACAGCTGGCCAGCGGAGGTGCTCTTCGTTACGCCGAGCGAGGCCAGGCGCGATTCGATCGCGCACATCATCGCGGACCGCGAGAGCAGCGACAAGTACAAGTTCGCAGCGCGCGCGTTGACGCTCGCGGAGGCGCACCGGGTCCTCTGCCGGGCGCTCTATGGAGCAGATCAGCCGCCGGGGAACGCTCGGAAGCCCTTGCGCCCGCTGGCCGCGGCACCGGCGGCGCCGAGCGACTCGGCAGAGGCCCCCGCGCGAACCGCCGCCGAGGAGCGCCTCCGCCGCGGCCGCGTCTCGGTTCGCGGCGAGCAGCTCGTCAAATTCGAGAGGCTGTTGCGCAGCTCCCTGGCCGCCCTGAACAGCGCGCAGGACGTGCTGAACCGTCTCCGCGCGCCGAGCGACGCAATTCCTGGAGTGCTCGCGGCCGCTCCTGAGACCATGCGCGTCTTGGCCGAGTACGCCCGCCGAGGCCAAGAGGCCCTCTCGCGGCACGGTCTTACAGCAGCCGAATAAGAAAGGCGCCTCGTTTCTCGCTTGGAATCGTTGTGGAGCCGGCGTCTCGAAGCCTCGTCCCTTAATTCGGTCGGGCCGGATCCCCCGAAGGACCTTTGTCCTCGTCCAAGCCTTCGCGCAGATCCAGAGCCCAGGGCGGCGGCTGAATCTTCTTGAGAAGGAAGCTCGAGCCCCAGTCAAGTCTGGTCTGCTGCGAGCCAACAAATGCAATCGGATCTGCATCTGAAGGTTGGAGCTTGCACACGGCATCTCGAGAGATTCGCGTCTCAATGACGAACTGGTCCTCAACCGCGGCCGCCCCGCGCTGCTTGCGCTGTGTGTAGCCCGCGACGGTCACTCTCTGGAGTGTCGGTGCGGCGGCGAACGCGGTCGCGGCCATCATCAGCGCGAGGCCGCAGGTCAGCTGTGCGTACAAGCGATTACGCTCGGCTTGCTCGCGTTTTACTGGTTTCAGTTGGCCGCTCTTTAATACCTGGTAACGAACTTCCGGGATAACGTCCTCGATTTCTGGCAGATCGAGGGAAATGACGGCCTCTGATGCGCCTTCGATCCCGCTGGCGCATTTGGTCTCGAACGGAAAATCAAGATCGCTGAGAGAGTTCGCGATCGCCTCGTGCATCGCTTCGACGTCGCCTTGAACAAGTCTTGAGGCAAATGCCACGCGTTCTGCTTCCGCCTGGTTCCACTCAGCTTCGGCTTGGGCACGACGAGCTTCGAATGCTCTCGTCGCCTCATCGTGCGTTTGCGTCAACTGATCTCGGCGCGCTTTCCATTCACCGGGAAATCGCAGCTCGGTCGCCGCTTCGACACGCCGCTCGTGAAGCTTGGAACGACGGTTCTCCAGGAGAACTCCGACTACAATCGCCGGAAACAGTGCGATCGTCCCGAGCCATGGTGGATTTGCCTGAAGCAGGAAAATCGTTGCCCCAACTGCGGCTGCGGTGCCGAGGCTGGCCAGCCACGGAGCCGCGCGCTCCTTGATGGAAGGTGGATTCCTCGTGACCTCATCTGCGCGGACGCGAGCGCGCACGTCGCGCTCCTCCGCTTCGTAGGCCGGCGGTGTCGGCGGTTGCTCAGCAAATACGAAGGGTCTTGGCTCGAGTGCGGTCTTGTAGCCGTCTGCCGATGGAATCGAGGGAAGCCCCTTCCAACTATCGACCAGCGCGTTAAGCTCTGCTTCGAACCGCTCGATGTCGGCCTGTCCCTTCTCCCTCGCTTCCGTCTCGGCCAACTTCCGATATGCCGCAGCAAGCTGCTGAGAAGAGAGCCTACGACCGGACGAGCTGTATACAACCGTCGATCGCGGGTTCCGAACGGCTTCTGTCAACTCAGCAGTGCTTCTGATTGGACTGCTGGATGAACCGTCGGCATCTGCTCCACGTGGCCTTGTCTGCGGGGAGAAAAGCGGGGTCGAAAACGACATTCCCGTTCCCGGAACCCCGAATGTCGCGCGTGCGCCTCGGCCGGAGAAATTGAGCGTAGCGCCGCGCGGTCCGACGCTCAATGACGCTCCGGAGCCGCTGATGTTCAACCGAACTCCGGGACAAAGTTTCACCGACTGTCGGAACCGGAAGCCCATGGCCAAATCCTATCCGACAGTAGGCTCCGGAACATAGGGGGCAACGGCGAGCGGTATCTCTTCTCACCGCATGAAAGGCACTCGAAGGAATTAGTCCTCGTCCAACTCGATGTCTTTGAACAGGTAGACAGTCTTGCCCAGCCGCTGCTTCTTCTTCACGGCCTGTACGACAACCTTGCGATTCACCATCGGACCGATCACGTCATCGATGGTTTCTTTCGCGCCGCCGAGAAAAACTTGATCACCGTTCGGGCGGTCAACGAGTAGCCAATCCTTATCTAAGTTGACACCGCGAAGTACTCCTCGGAGTTCCTCGCGTTCCTCGGTGGGATCCTGCTGGGGAGCACCTTCACGGATCACCTTCCTAATCGGCTCGCGGCTCTCCTTCGTGAGCAGCACGGCGGCACGTCTGGAGGGAGCCTCCCCTGCTGGCTTCCACTCACGCGCCAGCTCGATCTCCCGGACAGTATCTCCGGCAGGAATCACGTTCCGAACTAGTTTGAGGACTGCCTGCCGATACTCCGGATCGGGAACCAGCCGCTTCATCTCGTCTCGCGTCCTGGCAGATTCCGACACTGCGGTGCGAATGACTTCAAAGAGCGCGTCCGCGACCAACGCAGGTGTCGGCGCAGGTGTCGGGAACAGTTCCTGCTGCACAGGCGCGGCCAACTTGATCGTAAACTTGTAGCTGCCCGCAGCTGGCTGGGTGGCTCGCACAGCGAGGTACTGACTAATTTTTGGCGAGGGCGGACCCCTGCGACGGAATTTCTCGCCGGCCACCAACTCGACCATCCGCGTTACCAAGCTCCGCACCTCAACTGCCTTGTCGAGAACGAGATCAAGCGGTGCTGTGCCCGAACCGACCTGACCACCGCGAAGGGCGACGACGATTTCCTCGCCCGAGTACTCGTACCCAGCGGGGAGAGTCTGTTCGTCCCAGACTGCTTCGAGCAACTCGCGCAATTGCGTCCGGGTGTCCGGTAGGACGTTCGCGCGCGCCAGCATCGAGTACAGCGCGACCTCGGCCTCCTGATAAGCGCGCGCCTTGTAGAGCAGCGCCCCGACGCTAACGGCGATGATCCCCCAGGTTCGTGGCTTGTCGGGCGGAACGAGATCAAGCGCCTGCCGCTCGAACTTCGCTGCCTCGGCATAGAGGCTTTGTGCGTCCGTGACCGCACCAGCCCGGCGCCGTTCCACTGCGAGGGCAGCCAATTCTTGCGCTTGTTGGTGGGGGTCGGTCGCCATCTACTCCTCGCCTTCGCGTAAGGGCGCAATCACCACCAGCCTGGAAAGGAAGCCCACCACCGCGACGAGCGCTGGCCGATCCGATCTGCCCTGCGCCGCCTGCCTGAGCTTCTTCCGAACTCGAACGAGCACCTCGCGCCTGTCGCCGTCATCGGTTCCGGACACCTCCAGTCGGTGTGCAGATTCGAGGTCGACAGCTTGGCCGATGGGTCCGACATAGTAGTCGGCACCCGTGCGCGTCTCGGCTCGCGCTTGCGCGACCAGCCCGAGTTCGGCCTCGACGCTCGCGAGTGAAATCGAATACGCGCCGCCCTCCGTCGCGTCAGTCTCGTTCGCCCACGCTCTCGCCACTGCGTCGTGCGGAGGCTGCCACACCAGCGCGCGAACGCAGTTTCCTTCGAGGCACACGAGCTCCACGTCCGTGGGCGATTGGTGATGTCGAGCGAGGCAGACCCGAGCTGCCTCCGCCAGCGCGCCGCACAGATTCTTGGTCAAGCCCGGGTGCCGCTCGTGCAGGTTCTCCAGCACGGGAAGGTTCGGCTTCCGAGCGGGATCCGACATGCCGGGCGGTGTTTGCTCCTCGACCACGACCAAGGGAGAGCACACTTCTGACCGCCACGGAAGGCGCCGATCTTGCCCCAATCGGGTGTCTCAGAAAATGGTGGTGCGAGGGACGTCGTCGTAAGGCGCGGTTGCGGAGCCGCTTGCCTCAGCGCAGGCGCCCGAGTAGATGCCGCTACAATTCGGTCGATGCGGACCCGTACCCGCCAATCTCACCGACGTGCTGATCGACCTGAACGAGACGATGGGGCTGGCTGAGGGACGAACGGGTACTGCGGCGGAGAGCGAGGCACTCGGTCGCCACGAGCGCGGTGAACGCTGGGTCTCGATGCAGGCGGTCAATGAGTTCCTCGTGCACAAGCCCGATCACCACGAAGAAGTTCTACGCCGCGATGGCGGTGACGACGAAAGTCCCACCCTCGCGTAACGCGGACTCCCTTCACCGAAGGAACTGGATCGTCTCCTTCACGCGCGGCACGTCCTGTACGGCTTTCCATCCGGTGAGCATGTCGTGTCGCCAGTAGTTCGTGTTGAACGCACCTCCCTCGGTGATCTGAATCACCTCGGGCAGCGCGAACGCGTGGAAGAGGTCCGTCACCACGACACGCGTCGCGGACATCCACTCGACCGGGTCGCTCAACACAGGATCGAGATCAATGCCGCGTGGCATCCCGACTAGAGCGGGCGCCGGGATCTCACGCGGCGGGTGGTACCCCTCCCATGAGTTGAAGTGCGCGTACCCAAGACGTGCAGGCCCCGAGGCGAAGTGGAGCGCGCACCGCACGAGGGCACTACCCCGCACTCCGGTATTCGCCGACGCATGGGAGGCAGCGACTCGCAGACACTCAGCCGCCTTTCGCACCAACTCGTCTGCGTAGATCCCGAGACCGGCTGGCGGTTTGCCGGGTCCGTAAACCAGATCCTCGGTCAGCAGTTGGCCTGCGGCAGACGCAGCACCATCCGTGTACAGATGGAGGTAGTACCCGAAAGGCGGGTCCGTTTCCTTGTTCCGCGTGGTGACGGAAACGCGCTCAATGTTCGGGAAGGCCCTTGCATTGCCATGTACCATCCCTCGGTGAAGCGGCTCACACACCGTGTCTGCCCACTTCTCGAGCTCTCGCAGGCGACGTGCTGAAATATCCATTACACCCGGGTACCCGGGGATCAGCGTCACCGCCACCCACGCGCGAAAATGCGGTTCATCTGAGTACGACGAAGGCGCAGCTGCCTTGGTGATCGCCTCCAGCCGTTCCTCTCGCTGCCGTAGGCGCGAAAACCTCGACTGGTACGCCTCCGCGACCTGCGCTTCCGACATTGGGTGCCGCGCCGGTCCCGCTCGGTAATAGTAGCGCAGCGCCATCTTCTTCACGACGGCATGTGGGAAGGTCGGGCTGCGAGGCACGTTGATGATGTAGACGCCTGCGGCCGGGTCGGCCGAGGGTATCGGCCGGACATCGACGTCGTGAACGCGTGGAGCAGTGAGCGAGGCGAGCCACTGGCGCATCTGCACAGCCGTCTGATCGGAGAGCTGCACCGGGAGCAGTGCGGACGCAATTCCGTCCTTCTCCTCGACCCCGATCACGATCGCGCCGCCGGTCGAGTTCGCCATGGCCACGACGTCGGCGGCCATTTCCTCACCATCATCGTACAGCTGGCGCTTGAAATCGAGCTGGGTGTCTTCCGCTGCACGAGTCTCCACCAGCCGCTGCAAATCAGCGAACGTCAGCCGATCGATCGGTCGTCCCAGAAATGCTTCCAGCAAGGGCATCTGCACGCTCCCTCGAGTGCCGCCTTACAGCTCACGCCGCTGGAGCTCGTCCAGCAGCAGGCGTTTCGCCTCGTCCTTGGTCTTCGCGAACTTCGTGGCCACCACCCCGATCGATCCACACCTCGGTTCGGGAGCGGGCCGGTCGCCTGCGCCCGCACTTGGCCGTTCTCGTCAATCAGGTCGATCCGATGCGAGCCCGTCTTCCCCTTCCACATGGCGTCGTTCATGGTCGGCGTAGTAGCACACCACCGTCAACGGCCTGTGGAAAGTGACGTTTGCGGAGGGGGTGGAAATGGAACGGCGAACACCAACGCCTGCGGAGTCCAACTGGTCGCAGCGGGTGAATGTCGAGCACCTCGCGCCCGTGGTGATCCGGGGATTCATTCGACACGGGAGCGAAGCTCCCGGCGCTGAACGGACTCGCGAGCACATCGAGCAGTGCGAAGAGTGCCAGTGGGTGTTTCTCGCGTTGAGGTCGAACGAGGGCGCCGATGTCGTGCTCGACTATGTGTACGAGACGAGAGAAGCACTCCGACAGATGTGGGCTGCGGCCGAGAAAGAGGCCGGGAGCGTTCGGGAAGAGTTCACTGGGATCGAGCGGCGGCAGTGGTGGACCCTGCTGGCCGTCGTGCTGCTGATCGTGCTCAGGTTGTGGCCAGGTCTACTCCGCTGAATCGGCAGGCGGCCGCCCTCGGGTGGGGTAGCGAGTCGCCGTCATCACTTGGATGGTATCGTCCCCGATCCGAATGGGGTTCTTCACCTCGAAAGCCAAGCGCGTCGCGCAGCACCGCGAGCTACTTTCGATGGCGAAGGACGCGCTCGCACGCCTGCACATCGAAGGCTACAAGACCCGTGAGGGGCACCACGTGCCCACGTGGAAGAACCTTGACGCTGTGCCGCTTGAGTGCCGGTATTGGCTGCGGACGTACCTCGAATCGCTCGTCACGTGGGTCTACGACGGTGACGAGAACGACCTCGGAAACCGCGAAGTGATCGCTGACTTGGCCGAGAGCGTAACCACGGCACGCACTGTGCTCGCCGGGATCCCAGATTCATTGCGGCCGCGCCTGCGGGCGCACGCCTTCATGCATCTGCAAGACGCGCTGCGAGATCAGATTGAGTACCTGTCGAAGGGTATCGCAACGGACAACTGGATCCTGCTTTCCGGCACGCCCGAAGAGACGCTGGAGCGGTTCTTAGGGTACTGCAGGACGGCACTGACGTGGTTCCCGGAGTACAAGGAGCTCGACGCCGCGTACGCTCAGGTCAAAAAGTCCGCTGACGCGTTGAAGCTGCCTCGGCCCGATATTTTCGAGATGCGTCGACTCATCGAAGACGGAGAAAAGATCCTCCCGAAGTTGCGGGCAATCGCTGCGGCCAAGGCTAGCCGCTGATACGCGCCGCCGTCAGTCGGACAGGGGCTCCAACTGCGCGCCCCGCGCGAACAGCTGGCCGATGAAAGGCGGCTGTGCGAACCTTGGCTGATCACATGTCCCGCCGGAGCGAGAGGTTGGCCGTGCCGATCAGACGGCGCCGCTGCCTACCGTCGCCTGAACCCTGTCGAAGATCGGGGGTTTGAAGGCGTCGAGGGGGACGGGCGGGCCGCAGACAAAAATTTCGCTGCTCCTCGCGCCCGTCAGGTGTCGGCGCAAAAGTGTCCTATCGGGCCGCGCCGAATCTGCCCTCATCTGTCAGAGTGGTGCGTTACGCTCCCAGTCGCGAGGATTTCGGGCCAGAGAGGCAGGCGCATGGTCTCGCGGGATCGCTACGATAGCTGGCAGAAGCTCGAGGAGCTCATCCCGGGTCGAGCGCGGGAGGGGACGCACCTTGAGTTCAAGGGCGAACCTTACTCGCACCCAGGAAAGCCGCCGCAGAAGCGCGAAGAGGACAAGTACGAGTTGCGCAGGGATGTCGTGGCGCTCTCGAACGCTGGCGGCGGCCATCTCGTCGTTGGCGTTGCGGAGGATCCCGAGCGCGGTTGGGCGAGGGCACTCCGGCCGCTCGCAGATCCTCGGGGGCATGAAACGTTCATCCGCGAAGTAACTTCCAAGTCCATCGAGCCGGCGTTTGACCCCGGCGAACTCGACATCCTGATCGTTTCGCCCGGAAGCGACGAGGCTCGGGGAGTGCTTGTCGTGAGCGTGGCGCCAGCACGAGCAGGCCGACCCCGCGCGGTCGTCATTGACGGGAAGCCCCAGTTCTTCACGCGTGTCGGTCCGAGCAAGCGGGAGATGAGCTACGCCCAAATCCAAGCAGCCTTCTCGGAGAGCCACGACGGCGACAGCGTTGTAGAGGGTGTGGCTATCGTCGACATCGTGAAAATTGAGGCCGAGATTGAACAGAAGCACCTAACCGATGTTCCGCGAACCCTCGAGTTGCTGAACCAGTTGAGCGTCTACGCGAACAGCTACGTCTTCGGTGACCGAGTCCGACTAGCGATCGTGAATGCAGTTGGGGAGGCGCTCGACGACCCGCGAGCGCACATCCCACCGGCGGTGATGCGCGCAGCGCTTTCCGTGATGGAGCAAGCTCTTCCCCACGTCCATCTTCGGTACGCGACGAGGAACCTTTCAGATGCTGAGATCGAGCGGTTCCGACAGGGGACTCACTACGCCTGGTCGTTGGTCTACGACGGGACCCGGTACTTACAAGATCTCGAGACGGTATCGGTTGGAGGCCGCCTTCTCTGGAAGGCACTGCGCGTTGCGCAGTTGAACAACATTTCCGACCTCAAGGATCTCGCGCTTGGGTACTTCGATGAGGCCATCAGGTACGCGCAGCAGAGTTCCTTTGCGGACGCTGAGACTGTTCTGAATTACCAGAGGGCAGACGCTCTGCACGAACAAGATGAGCCGCCTCCCCGCCAGCTCGAGTGGGCCGTTGATGGCTTGCCACCGAAAGACAGGCCTACTCTCGACGAGTGAACGTTTCAGCAGAGGTGTGTTGCGTCATGTGCAAGCCGAACTCGGAGCAACCAATCAAGCTTGATCTCGAGCGATGGGATCGGTGGGTACAGTGGATCGAGAAGGTGAGAATCGACCTCAAGTCGGCGCTCGTTGACCGCACCGTGTTCCGAGGGTTCAGCGACATCGTTAGCGACAACCGAGCATGGATTGCCGAGCACTACGGCGGGAGGTTCTGCGAGTTCGTAGCGCGTGCATACGTCGCCCGGGTCGCAGCCGCTGTGCGCCGCCATTCGCGCTCACACAAAGACGCGATTACCCTGACCGGCATCCTCGAGCAGATGGAGAGGTGCGCTCCTCAGTTAACGTTCGACTTCTTTCTCGAACGGTTCCCCGGCGGCGGCGAAGCCCACTTCACGCAGAGCGCCACGTTCAAGTACGTATCTCAGGATGGACGGGTCGCATCGGAAGCGCTCATCAGGCAGGACATCGACGAGTTGCAGCGGCTGACCACGAAGGTAGAGGCGTTCGTCGACAAGGAACTCGCCCATCTCGACCGTAAGGGGCTGGCGACGCCTGCGACGTTCAATGACCTTGACAGTGCGCTCGACGCTTTGGACCAGATGGCGTGCAAGTACCTCACCCTGCTGACCGGCGGTCACCGGGATGCGCTCGCGGGGACGATTCAAGAGCCTTGGGAGGAAATCTTCACGGTACCGCTGATCAAGCCGCAGTCAGCTTAGGTCCGCGCAGCCGCAAACGTTCGCTGCACTGTCGAGCGCGGTGTCGCGGTCGCCGCAGCGATTTCGGTCAGGTGCGGAAGTCGCCCCCAGCGACGACCTTCCTCCTCGACGCGCTAAGGTCATGCGCGAAGCGCGCGATACCGACGTCTGGCGCTTCACGACGCCGCAGCAGGTCTGGGCGAGCTTCGACCGCCTCCGCCCATACCTTGGGCGGCGGCCTGGCTTCTGGGAGCACTTGCTTCGTATCTGGCGGGAAGCGGGGCTTCTCGGCGCGTAGCTGCGGGTGAAGATCTCCAAGTACAGGTTCAATACTCGTCTACGTGCTCGCGGACGATCACTTTCAGCATCGTTTGGTACCCCAACCCTCGCTTGGCGGCCTTCTTGCGCAGTTTGTCGATCAGGTCCTGCTCCAGCACGATCGAGGTCGGTAGGGTCTTGCGGATCGGTCGCAGCCCACCAGCCGCCCGGATGTCCTCTCCGAGATCTCGCTTCTCAAACTCTTCGAGCTGGAGATCGCGCCTATCAACCTTCTTCCGAACCACCTTCGAGCTTCGCTTTCGCGTCGTCATAGAGCCTCCTTTCGTTGCGCCGCATGGGGCGGCAGCTGATCGGCCGCAGTTGGTCGGCGCGTCGGGTGAAGATGAGCGCCAGCCGGCGTCGCGCGTTGGTTTCTCCGAGCAGCAGCCAGCGCGGCTCGTCGTGCGCGGGCTCGACGATGCGACCCGCGAGAAAGATGGTGCGGTGGAAGAGCGACTCGACCTCCGATGGCTCGACTCCGTGTTTTCGGCCCTTGCTCCGGTTCCCGGCGTCCCAGTCGAATTGCCCGGCAGCTCCCGTGAGGCCGCCCAGCCAGTCGTCGAGGCTGCTGTCTGGCGAGAGCTTCACTAGCTACAGTGTAGCTATCAGCGCGGCCGGTGTCAAATCGACTGGCCTTCGATGAACGCGGCCAGGTCGACCGGCGCGACGCGGATTGCTCCCAAGACCCGGATGTGGGCGAGCTTGCCGGCCGCGCAGAGCTTGTAGACCGTCGCCCGGGAGACGGAAAGCTGCGCAGCCACTTCGCGAACGGTCAGAAAACCTTGCAGCACCGGTGCAGCAAACGGGCTACAAAACGGTGCTCCAAAAGATACTGAATGCAAATCGCCGAACCGAGAACCGCCAAGAGTCGCCACTGGTTGCGCATGCCTACATTGCCCTACAAACGCATCGATTCGTTTTCCCAAGCTGAGGGTCGCGGGTTCGACTCCCGTTTCCCGCTCCAATCCAGGCTGCTGATTCTCGGCAAGGATGCAGCAAACGGCGCCGGCGGAAGCAGGTTGATCGCCTCGCG
>Ga0137390_10003020_pt1 | contig 13594 bp, 13 predicted proteins | sample 15con2h24AmetaG_FD_104937 | JGI IMG/M metagenome (GOLD analysis project Ga0137390, IMG submission 104937) | Vadose zone soil microbial communities from Angelo Coast Range Reserve, California, USA - 15con2h2.4A metaG | ecosystem: Environmental > Terrestrial > Soil > Vadose zone > Saprolite... | reverse complement strand
CCCGGCCAACCCGCCCAGGCCACCACCCAGCCCGAACGCCACCAAGCCCATGCGCGTCACGTCAATGCCGACCAGCCCCGCCGCGCGTGGGTTGCTGGAGCACGCGGTCAACCCGCGACCCAGATAAGTATGGTCGAAGAACAGACCCAGAGCGACAAAAGCCACCCCGGTCAGCAGCACGACCAGCACGTACTGCAACTGCATCGTCACGCCACCGACGTCGAGGTTGCCCTTGAAGCCGTCGAACGAGATGGGCTGATCGCCCCAGATCAGGATCAACACCGCGTACGACCCGATGCCCAGGCCAAGGGTGATGATCAACGAAGCCAGTGGCGACGTCCCGCGCCGGCCGATGGCGACCAGGCCAATCAGCACCCCGACCGCGCCCGTCGCGACGATCGCAAGCAGCTCGGCCAGCACGTGCGGCACACCCTGCCCGAGCAGCGTGTACGCGAGCATCCCCGCAATCACGGCGAACACACCCTGGGCGAAGTTGACCACGCGCGTCACGCGATAGATGGCCACGAAGCCGGTGGCCACCAGTGCGAACGCACAGCCTGTGGCGATCCCGCTGGCGGCGTACTGTAGGAACAACCTCACACGACTTCATCCAGCGCGGCACCGAGGTACGCCGCGCGCACGGCTGGGCTGTCGGCCAGCTCAGTCGAGCTGCCGCTGAGCGCAATTCGGCCCGCTTCAAGGACATACGCGCGCGGACACAGCTCGAGCGCCAGCCTGGCGTTCTGTTCGACCAACAGCACAGCCATGCCGTTCTCACGATTGAGGCGAACCAGATGCTCGGCCAGGTCGTCGACCACCAGCGGCGCCAAGCCCAGCGACAACTCGTCCACGGCCAGCAAGTCCGGCTGCGCCATCAGCGCTCGACCGACGGCGACCATCTGCTGCTCGCCGCCCGACAACGTGCCCGCCACACGTCGACGTAGCTGCAATAGCGGCGGAAACAGCGCGTAGGCGCGGCCAGGATCTCGGTCACGAATCGTCCAGGCGCCCAACCGCAGGTTGTCCTCGACCGTCATTTCGGCGAACAACTGCCGGCCTTCGGGCACCTGGGCCACCCGTCCATTCGGCCGAAACAATCCGCTGGCTGGCTTCAGCAGCCCGCAGATCGTGTTCAGAAGCGTCGATTTGCCGGCGCCGTTGGGTCCGATCAACGCCACCATCTCGCCCCGGTCGACGCGCAAGCTGACCCCGTCGAGGGCGGTCGCCGCGCCGTAGCGCACGACGAGGTCCTCCACCTCAAGCACGCGCAGATCCGGCCCGCTCCTGACCCAGATACGCGCCGATGACGGCCGCATCGCGGCGAATCTCCGTTGGCTTCCCCTGGGCGATCACGCGCCCGCGGTCCATGACCGTGATGCGGCTGGCCAGGCGCGTGACGAAAGCGACGTCGTGTTCCACCAGCAGCATCGCCAGGCCTTCGGTGCGCAACGTCTCGAGCAAATGAGCGAGGCGCTCGCGCTCCGCGGCGCGCAGTCCGGATGCCGGCTCGTCGAGCAGCAGCAGCCGCGGCCGACCACAGAGTGCGCGCGCGACCTGCACCGCGCGCTGTTGGCCGATGGGCAGCGACTCCGCGAGGTTGTCCGCCCGATCCTCCAGACCGACACGGCCTAAGGCAACAAGCGCTTCGGCATGGATTGCCTGCTCTTCACGGCGTTGCTGGGGCAGCCGCAGAAAGGCGCTGACAAAGCCGTGGTGCGTCCAGGCGTGACCGCCGACCATCACGTTTTCCAGAACGGTCATCCCCCGAAACAGCCGCACCGCTTGGAAGGCGATGGCCATGCCCCGGCGCGCGCGCCGATCCGCGCTGAGTCCTGTCAGATCCTCGCCCTGCAGGTGGACCGCGCCAGCTTCTGGCCGCAAATGGCCGGTGATCAGATGGAACAGCGTCGATTTACCCGCCCCGTTCGGGCCGATCACGCCCACCAGCTCGGCGTCGTCAACCTGCAGCGACACCTCGTCGACCGCGACCACGCCGCCGAAGCGGCGGGTCAGACCCTGCGCTTCGAGCAGCACAGCTTGTGCAGCCTTCCCACGCGAAAGCGCCACATCACTTCTCGAGTTGACCCGCGTCAGCCATCACTTCTTGAGTTTCGACACTCGCCAAGTAGCGCAGCGGTAGGCATTCATCAACTGGCAGACAGTTTCCCGCGGGTCGGCGACGTATCCACCTATTGAGTTTTCGACACTCGAGCTATTGACCGGCTCTGGCTAACACGTCGGCGCTGAGGCCGGCTGGGACGAATTGGCCGGACTTGATGACCGTCATCAGGTTCGTCGAATCGGGCATGCCCGCATGCTTCTGGGCCGTGAACGTGTAGTGCCCTTGCGGGGTGTCCAGATCGATGCTGTCCAGACCTTCTTTGATCTGCTCGCTCGCGCCGCCTTTGCGTGTGATCGCATCGACCAGAAAGCTGGCGGCGACCATGCCATCCCAGGCGAACTGGGGCAGGTAGTAGTTGTTGGCCTGCTGGAACGGCCCGGCAAAGTCGTCGATGAGCTTCTTGAATTTGTTGCTGGCCGGTAGCGATTGGCCGATCACGCCCATCGAGGCCTGCACGAACACGCCCTCGGCAGCGGCGCCCGCGGGCTGGGCATACAGGGTCGACGCCTCAGCCGCGGTCATCATCAGTGGAATACCGTTCTGGGCATCGGCCCACCCTTTGGTGATCACCACCGCCGGCGCGCCGGTCGCCCAGACCAGCAGTAAGTCGGGCTTGGCATCGCCGATTTTGGCGAACTGCGGCGCGAAGTTGGTCTGGGTAGTCTCGAACGTCTCGTCGGCGATGAGCTGAACCCCAGCCTGGTCGAGGATCTTCTTCGTCGAATCGTGGCCGGAAACGGCATAGGCGTTCTTGGTATCGGTCAACATCGCCAGCTTCGACTTGCCCTGGCTCTTGATGAAGTCGACGCACACTTTGGCGACCTGGCTCGACAGCGGCGCCGTCATCCACATGTACGGCGTCACCGGGACGACCTGTTCGTCGGCCGCGCCGAGCGAGATGGTCGGCATCTTCTTGTCGTTGGCGACTGGCTTGATCGCCAGGTCGGCCGTCGATTGCGGCGGCCCGAGCACGGCGACGGCACCATCGCCCATCACCTTGTTGAACTGGATGACACTCTGATTCGGGTCGGATCCATCGTCGACGATGTTCAGCTCGATCTTGCGCCCGTTGATGCCGTTCTTGGCGTTGACCGCATCGACGACCTGCTGCACTGCCAACTTGTCGTTGGTGCCGAGCGGGGCATAGTTGCCGGTCAACGAGGTGACCATACCGATCTTGATCGGTCCGCTCGATTGGGCCGGCGCATTGCCTAAGGCGGCACAACCTGTGCTCGCCAGGAGCAGGACGCCCGCCGTGAACGCAAGAACCCGAGTGAGGAAAGTCATGGCATGTCGGCTCATTGTCCGCACACCCCCGGGCGCGTGTCTAGCGTCAGCGACTGACGGGCGCGGCGACGTCCTGGCGGACGGCCCAGGCCACCAGCTCCGTGCGGGTCTGGACGGCCAGTTTGGCAAAGATGTGCTCCAGGTGCGTCTCGATCGTGCGCGGAGTGACCAGCAGCTGCTCGGCAACCTGGCGATTGGTCAGCCCGCGTGCCACCAGCGCGGTGACATCCTGTTCGCGGCGAGTCAGGATTGGCCGACCGGGCGCGGCCTCGGCGGCCGACTCCGGATTGCCCTGCCGCAACGCAAAGCGTGCCGCCTCTTCAGGACTGGTCGCCCGACCCGCGGCCCACTCGGCGGCAAAGGTGCGTTCGCCGAGCCGATTACCCAACCCACCGACCAGGCGCTCCTGCTCGGCGCGGTCAGCGTCGAGCAGCGGCGCGCCGGTGATCTCACGCAAGGCTTCGGCCGCGCCGCACAGTCGCGCGGCGCGGCGCGGTCGGCCAGCCGCCGCGGCCAGCGCGGCGAACCCTTCGAGACACTCGGCGATGCCCAGCGTATTGCCCAACGCCTGGCGCAGGTCGAGCGATTCGGTGAAATAGGCGGCGGACTGCTGCGGGTTGCCCCCCGCGAGGGCGCACTGGCCCAGGTTGGCCAGGGAGTTGGCCAGGCTGCGCGCGTCGCCGAGCTCACGAAACAAGGCCACACTGCGTTCGAATAGTGGCACGGCGTCGCGGTGATGTCCTTGCTGGCGTTCGAGCCGGGCGCGCGATCCGAGCGAAACCGCGATGCCGCGCTCGTCACCCGACAGCTCGTAGAGCTCCTGCGATCTGCGGAAGCAGGCCAGCGCCTGCTCCAGATCGTTGCGATTCTGGGCAACGACACCCAGGTTGCCGACAGTGGCCGCGACCCGCGTTGTATCGCCGATCGCCTGCCACAGCACCAGGCTCTCGGCGAAGCACGCTTCAGCGCGCGCGTCGTCCGCCTGCATACCCGCCAGCACGCCGGACGCATTCAGCGCTTTGGCGCGCACCAGGGCCGGCTGATTCAGGCTCAAGGGCAGCGCCCGATCAAGCCACTGGCGCGCTTCGCCGAGGTGCCCGCGCATATTCCAGAAGCGGTACATCGCGCCGGCGAGGCGCAAGCCGAGGCGCAGGTCGTCTGCGTCGCCCTCCAGCGCCCAGTGGAAAACCGCCCGGAAATTGTCGTATTCGCGCTCGAGCGCATCGAGCGTGTTGCTCATGTCAGGCCCGACCAGAGCTGTTTCGGCCGACTCGGCGAGGGCGACGTAGTACTCGGCGTGCCGCCGGCGGGCAATCGACAGCTCGCCATTCAAGGTCAGGTGGTCGATGGCGAACGAACGAATCGTCTCGAGCCAGCGGAAGCGCAAATCGCCCGGATCGTCGACGACCTGAAGCAAGTTCTTGTCCGCGAGCACGGCCAGCATCGGCAGCAGGTCGAGCACCTGGTTGCCGTCGACGAAAATGTCTGCCGCGGCACTCGAGGTGAACCCGCCGGCGAACGCACCGCACCAGCGGAAGACAGCCTGCGCATCGGCGCTGAGCAGGTCGTAACTCGAGGCGACCGCCGCACGCAGCGTGCGGTGCCGCGCCGGCAGGTCCGACACACCGCTGAGGACGAACGGCGCCCGCGCGTACAGCCGCTCGAGAATGATGTTCGGCGTCAGCACGCTCAGTTGCGCCGCGGCCAGCTCGATGGCCAGCGGCAGGCCGTCCAGCCGAGTACAGATCTCGGCTACGGCGCGAACATTCTCCGGCGTCAGATCGAAGCTGGGCCGACAGGCGCGCCCCCGATCCACGAACAACGCCACCGCGGGATTTCGGGCGACCAGTGCGAGATCACTCACATCCAACCCCGGCACCGGTAGCGGGCGCACGGGCAACACGTGCTCGGCGCGCAAGTGCAGCGGCTGACGACTGGTCACCAGCAGCACCAGGCGCGGACACCTCGCCAGCAGATCGGCCAGGAACTGGACGGCGCCCAGCACCTGCTCGAAATTGTCGAGGACCAGCAGAATGGCTCGGTCTTCCAGGACTTCCAACAGAATCGACTCGAGCGGCGCGCTGCCCGACTCCTGGACCCCGATCGCCTGGGCAATGCTCGCGGGAACCAGCGCCGCTTCTTCGACAGACGACAGGTCGACGAAGCTCACGCCATCCGGAAACTCGGCTGCCACGCGGACCGCGGCTGCGCCTGCCAGGCGGGTCTTGCCAGCACCGCCTGCACCGCTCATGGTGAGCAGCCGCACCCTGTCCTGAATCAGCAAGCGCTCGACATCGGCCAACGCCTCTTCCCGGCCAAAGAGCGGCGTGCTCGCCGACAGCAATGGACGGAGGCGCGGCACAGGATTCAACTCAGGTCGAGCACTGTTGATCACCTGGTGTGGCTCGCCGCGTGGCCGCACTCAAGTCAATATACCTGCTCTTTGAACGAGAGGTTTGGGCGCCATCGCGCCGAATACCCATCCGGCGACGCCGGCAGCAAGGAAGAGGTCGCCCACACTGACGACGTTGGGGCGGGGGATCCAGGCCGGCTGCGGCAGGATGTCGGCCAGCCAGGGCAACACCGTGTCAGGCCGCATCGGTGCCACGTTCTGCAATCTGGTCGGGTCGATGTGACTTGCGCCCCAGACGGCGATGGCCGCCTCCGCCGCCTGGGGCATGTGCCCATCGTTCAGCGCGATGACCAGCGCATTCAGCGCCACGCCAACCGCGGCGACGAGCCACGGCCACCGCGGCCCCGGCCAGGCGTTGCGCAACAGGGCGGCCAGCAACGCCATTTTGGTGCCGAGCCAGATCCATGGCCCGACCTGGATCGCCCAGGCCTGGCCATTCACCGGCGGGTTGTACAGCACGAGCTCCACCGCGAAGGCAACCAGCACAGCTGGCCACCAGCGGACGCGGGTAGTGAAAAGCGTGCGCGGCGAGCCCTTCAAGCACAGTGCCGCAATAACTGCGACGAACGTCGGGGCCAACAGCCCCAACATGGTCGGTGGCTTTACTCCCAGTAGGCGTCAGCGCCGCCGCCAACAATTATGGCGACCAGCGACGCCACAAAAAGCCCAATACGCACGTACAGTGGGGCGCGTTCCCACCAGTTCTCAAACAACCGCATGCTTCCTTCAACTCCCTTGTGCAGAGGGCTCCCAAGCAAGCCATTAGGTCGGCACAACCCGTGCCTGAATCGTCTGCGGCAGCGACACATTTGTTCCGCTTTCTGTAACTGAACCATGACGCGCGTTACTCGATACGTATCCCGAGATTTGCAAAAATCGGGGATTTGCGGGATGCGCACGCTTGTTTCCGAGCGCAGAATGAAATTGAAATGATCCGCACCGCGCCACCCGACAGGGTCACGAACGTTACCGCCAAGCTACCCGACGGGGTCACGAACGTTACCGCCACGGATCTGGACGTCGGCGTCCTGTTCGATCGGTTGCTCGACGCAGTCGTCGTCGCCAGGCTCAGAACCGGGCTCATCGAGTTGTGGAACCCGGCCGCCGAAAGGCTGTTCGGCTTTTCGGCGCACGAGGCGATCGGTCGGTCGATCGAGATCATCATGCCCGCGGCCATCGCCAACGTTCATCGCATCGGCTACGAGCGGTACCTGCGCACCGGACACGGACTGATCATCGACGCGGGCGCTCCAGTCGAAATGCCAGCGCGCACCAAAAGCGGCGACGATATCCGCATCGAGCTGTCGCTGAGCCAGCTGCAGAACTCGAGTGGCGAACGTTTTGCTCTCGCGGTCATTCGTGACGCGATGAATCACAAACGCCTGGAGCTGACTAACCTCGAGTTGACTCAGGCGCGCGTGGCCCGCTCCGAAGCCGAAGCAGCGGTCGTCGCGCGCGACGAGCTGCTCGATGGGGTGACTGCGACGCTGCAGGCCGCGCCTGATCTCGACGAGCTGCAGCGGCTGACGGCCGCACTGAGCGACATTCGGCGCCTGCACACTGGTCAGCTGACCGTGTCGCCCGAGGACGGTGACCTGGTTGACGTGGCTAGCGCCGCGGTCGACGGAGCACGCCGCCGCGGACGCAGCCGACGGATCCGGATTAACACGCCACCACGTATGCCGGCCACGTTCGACGCGCCACGTACGCGACAGGTCATCGAACAGGTCCTCGACGAGGCGTGGCATCGCACCCCAGATGGGTCACGGCTGGACGTCCGCCTGGAGAACGTCTCGCTGCGCATTGCCCAGGTCACCATTTCCGCGCCTGGCACGGGTTCCGATCGCGGCGTCGGGATCGGCTTGCATCTCTCCCGCGAGTTGATGCATCGCCAGGGTGGCACATTCTCCGCCTCCATCACGGCCAGCGGCGGCCTCGAGGTCGTGATCACCCTGCCCGCTCCGTTGCCAGGATTGCCGCAACGGCGCCCGCGACGCCGCGTTGCCAACTCAGTCGGCAGCGGCCACCGGGGTCGATTCTGACGTCGTCTCACTGACGAAGGCCGGTAGGCAGTCGTCGCCACTGCAGCCATGTGGCCGGCGGTGGCGGAACTCGATCCAGGCGTGGCTGCTCACCGCGCCAGTCACGCGATAGGTGACCCGCAACGGGCCGCGGACACCGCGGTCAATCGTCGGGATAACCCAGCTGATCGTCTGATCCTGGCGCGTGGGCGCCGGATCTGCAGAGACGAATGTTGCCCCTTGCGGGTCGGGCAACACGACGCGGACGTGCTCGAGTACGTAATCTGACCGATTGCGCAGCGTCACCCAGAAAGTAACTTCGCCCGGCGCCGGCCCAGACTGACCAACGTCGAATGCCACCAGTGGCGGCCAGCCGCCCCAGCGCACCTGCAATGCCGCGGTTGCCGCGGCGCCGCACATGTCGGTCGCATTCACTGGCTGTTCGCCGAAGGGCACGTTCTCCGGGACACGCGCCTCGACCGCGAACGATCCTTTCGCATCGGTCTCGACGGTGCTCAACGCCTGCTCGTCGTCGCCGATCGTGAGTCGCACCGCGCAACGCTGGCCAAAACCCTTCCCGCTCACTTCCACTTTCTCGCCGGTTTCGGCTGCCACGCGCGAGAGGTCCACCCGCGGCGGCGCGGTCGACTCGTCTTGCAGTGAGAACGTCTGCTCGCCATCGACGGCCGCCGCGGTACGGGCCGCGACGGCGTGCCAGTGGAGGCGGTACTCGCCCGCGACGGGCTCTCTCATCAGCACGCTGAGCCGGTTTGGGTTGGACGGCGCGACCACGCTGTCGGCCGGCATCGGCGACCCGTCTTCGTCACGCCACACCGCCGCCCAGCTTGTTTCCGGGCTCAGCGCATGATTGAACGTCAGATCGAACGTCGTGAGCTCGACCGGCAGGGTGACCCCGGCCGGTGGCCACGACGCGACCAGGTGCGGTGGCGCAGAAAGCACCGGCGCACAGGCGGCGGCCAGCAGGCCAAGAACGTTTGCGGTCGCGAGGATCAGGAAGAGTCGGGGCACCTGTCGTTAGTCGCGGCTACGCGTTAAGAACGTCATTATGCGACCCCCGCCGAGATTCGGGGTAAAGCCTGCTACCGTTCAGCCGACGTGCGCCTTCTGTCATTGGGTCTGCTGGCGCTCGGGCTCGAGGTCGGCTGGCTGGCGTTGTGGCCGTTGAGCGCGGCGTTATCGCACAGCGCGGCATTTACGTCTGAGTTGTTGGCCAGCTACGCGCCGGCCGCGCGCGTATTCCATCTCACCCTACGCGCGCTCAGGCTAATCCTGCCGGACTTGAGCGAGACGCCGCTCCCTGACGCCGTGGGGTCGGCCGCCTTTTTCGGCCCGGCGACCGCTTTGGCGGTGGTGATGCTGTTCCTCGCCGCGGTGTACGTGCTTGCGCTGTGCATTTTGGACCGGGGTCTAGGCGCCCGACGCGGGGCGTTGGCAATCGTGCTCGCGGGCGCGTTCATGTTCCAGACGACGCTGCTGTTTCTGCCGGGGCTGTTTTCGCAGGACGTATTCAGCTACATCGCATATGGTCGGCTGGCGTCCATCTACGACCTGAATCCCTATGTTTGGCCGCCGAGTGCGATCCCCAGAGACGCCGTCATGCCGTGGGTGGCCGAGGTGTGGCGGACCTACGCCGCGCCGTATGGACCGGTGTGGCTGGACGTGCAATGGGTGCTGGCGCACTTCTTCGGCAGTGCCTCGATCGTGGACCAGGCGATGGCGTATCGCCTGGTCGCCAACGCACTCCTCCTGGCAAACCTCGGCCTGGCCTGGCTGGCCCTGGGTCGATTGACGCACCTGAACCGTGCCCAGCGCACCGCGGCGCTGGCCATCCTGGCCTGGAACCCGCTGGTGCTGTTCGAGATCGGCGCCAACGCGCATAACGACGCATTGATGGTCAGCTTCAGCTTGCTGGCGCTGATCGTATTCGCACGGTCGCGCGACGGGGTGCTCGCCGGGGCGAGCTTCACGCTCGGCGCGCTGGTGAAGTACCTGTCCGGGGTCGGCCTGGTCTGGGTCGCCGTCGCCTCGGCGGCGCGCGCGACGTCCTGGCGCGCGCAAATGGTGCGGCTGGGCGTGGTCGGGCTGTTCAGCGTGGCGCTCGCCGTAGTCGTCGTCTGGCCCTGGCTCGAGCTACCGGATTCACTCGAACCGATCCTGGCCGAGACAGTCGGCGTCGGCTTCGTCAACGCCTTGCCCGACGGACTGGCGTTGGCACTGGCCGACCAGGTGCTCGGGCCGGCCGGTATTCCGTCGAGCCTGGCGCGGACGCTGACCCGGAGTGCCGAGCGACTGCTCGTCCTGGCGACCTTTGGCTTGTACCTGATCTGGGAGGCGCGCCGGGTGTGGTCCGACGCGGACGTCGGGGCAGTGGCGCGCGCGTCGGCACGCTCGTGCTCGATCTACATCCTGGTGGTGTCGACGTCGATGCAGCCGTGGTACTTCTGCTTGCCGGTGGCATTAACGGTCCTGATGGGCTGGCGGAGCGCGCTGACCTGGGCCATCGTTGGCTACAGCGTCCTGGCCGTACCCGCGCTCTATCTGAGCTACTACCTGCGCGAGGCGACGCCCATTGGCGTCACGTTGGTCTACGGCTTGGCGCCGCTGGCCCCGGTGCTGATTGCCGCGCTACGGCGACGGGCAGGTACCGGGCCCCATAAACCAGCCGCCGTACGCGTCGTCCACCACGAACCGCACTTTTCGCGCAACCCGTCGGCCAGGGTACCGTGAGACATTGAGATGAAGGTTGACTTCTGGTTCGATCCGATCTGTCCGTGGGCGTGGATCACCTCGCGTTGGATTCTCGAGGTGGCGCCGATGCGCGACCTCGAGGTGCAGTGGCATGTGATGAGCCTGTCGGTGCTCAACGAGGGCCGGGACTACCTCGCCGAGGACTACAAGAAACGCTTGGAAGCCGCCTGGGGTCCGGTGCGCGTGCTGATCGCGGCGCGCCACAAGTTCGGCGAAAACGTGGTGTTGCCGCTCTATAGCGCGCTGGGCAATCAGTTCCATCTGCAGAAAGCCGAGATCGGGCGGCCGGCGATCGAAGCCGCGCTTCGGGACGTCAACCTGCCAACGGAGCTCGCCGACGCGATGACCTCAAACGAGTACGACGAGGAGCTGCGCGCCAGCCACAAGGACGGCATCGAGCGGGTCGGCATGGAAGTGGGCACGCCGATCATCAGCGTCGACGGCGCGTCGTTTTTCGGCCCGGTCATTACGCCCATGCCGCGCGGCCAAGCGGCGGCCAAACTCTGGGACGGCGTGGTGCTGGTCTCGGCGACGGACGGCTTTTTCGAGCTCAAACGTACGCGCGACCGCAAGCCCGATTTCACATGAGCCTTTTGGCGCCGACTGCTGCGAGCGCGGCGACCGCTGTGGAGCCGAGCGTTACCAGCCAGCCGAAACCGATTAGCAACTGCAGCTGATCGATTCGCTCTTCGACCAGACGCAAACTTCGGCCTACGACGACAAAGCCGCCGCGCCAGGGCTGGACGACCACCGCACTGCGCACGCCGGGTGCGGGCTGCCAGGTGATGCGATCCTGGCCGCGGCTGCGCGCCGAGTCGAACACACTCGGCGGGAACGGCGGCGCCTGGCCGTTGAGCTGGGCATTTTCAGCAATCAGATTTTTATCGTTGTCGAAGACCAGTACGTAGGGCTGGAGCGAGGTCGCCAACTCAATCATTTCGCTGGGAACCACTGTGGTCGGGGCCGCGCCCGCGTTCAGTTTCGCCGCCGCGTCTTCGGCCAGCTGGATCTGCGGGTCGTTCGCGCCCTGGCGGAGGTCCTGCTGCACCGCGCCGTACACCAGCGCCGCAAGGCCCGTAACGGCCACCGCCAGCGGCACCCAGAGCACCGCCGCGCGGAGAAGGAGAGGATGCACGCTCCGCAGTCTGGCATCGCCAGTCGCCTATGCCCAATTCGCCGCGCGCATCGCGTGTCAACCTGGCGCGGCATTGGCCAATCGCTCCGCGTAGCGATCGATCCAGTACTGCTGTGACGGCTCCTGCACCGCCCGCGGGCAATACGCGGCGCGCACCCAGCTCACCGCGGAAGCGGGCTCAACGCCGGCGAGGATGGCCATGCACGCCAGCACCGTCCCCGTCCGTCCGTGCCCGCCGATACAGGCAACCTCCACGGTCTCACCGGCGCGGGCGTGGAGGAATGCTGCCCGAATTTGCTCGTCGGCGGTAGCCTGATCCCGTGGCACACCGAAATCGGGCCAATCGAGCATGACGTTTGGCCAGGTCGGCGCCCACTGCGGATCCAGATACAGTCCGAAGTCGGGAGTCGGTTCGCCCGTCTTGCGCTGAAGCCAGCCCGAGGCGAGTACCCGCGTCCCGTCGGGAAAGACGACGGTATCTTCCGTATGCGAGCAGACCACATTCCTATTGTGCCGGGAGCGCCTGATGAAGCTGCTGTTCTTTGACGACTTTCGTCTTGGTGTCGCGCGTGGCGATTCGGTGGTCGACGTGTCGGACGTCGTCAAGGACATTCCGCATCTCGACCCGCAGGGCCTGATGCGCGGACTGATCGAGCGCTTCGACGAGTACCGGCCACAGCTCGAGCAGGCTGCCGCCGCGGGCCAGGGCCGGCCGCTCGACCAGGTGCGCATCCGCCCACCACTGCCCCGCCCGAGCAACATCGTGTGCATGGCGGTCAACTACATGGAGGACGGCACGCGCGCCGAGCCGGCGCCGATCAACGCCTTCATGAAGTCGCCCAATGCAGTCGTCGGCAAGGGCGACACCATGGTGTTGCCCGACGTGCCCGCGACGATCTTCGAAGGCGAGGCCGAAGTGGCGTTGATCATCGGCAAACCGGCGACCGGCGTGGCCGCCGCTAATGCTATGGACTACATCTTCGGCTATATGAACTTCATCGACGGCTCGGCGCGCGGCCTGCCGCCCCTACAGAACTCCTTCTATCAGATGAAGTCGCGCGACACCTTCGCGCCCATCGGTCCATTCATCGTCACCGCCGACGAGATCGCCGACCCGCACAAACTCGCCGTAAACCTGTGGACCAACGGCACGCTGATGCAGAGCTTCAACACTGACGACATGGCCCACAACATTCCGCGCTGTATCGAGTGGGTGACATCGATCCACTCGCTCGAGCCCGGCGACATCCTGGCCACCGGCACAAACCACCGCGGCCTGAATCCGTTCCAGGACGGTGACACCGTCGAGCTCGAAACGCAGGGCCTGGGCCGGCTCAGCTTCAACATCCGCGACGATCTGAAGCGCACCTGGGCCCGCGAAACGCGCCTGCAGCGCCAGCAACAGGGCCATGACAGTCCCACGCCCCAGGTCGGCGGCAAGTACGCGACAGCCAACGTCACCTGAGCGCGCAGCTCCGGGCTATTTGCCGGACTTAATCGTCCGGCATGATCTCGAACCCGGCAGCGTAAAGCGCTTCGTCGAGGCGTTCGATGGTGCGTGGCTCGCCAGGATCGACGAAATCGGGGTGATCGATCGACCAGATGGCGCGGCCGTGATACTCGGCCTCAAGGGAGCCCACGCGCTGGCCGTTCTTGGTCACCTGGTACCGATATTCATACATCTGACGTACAGGTTTTGTACCTATTGTCCGGTCCGCACCGGGGGCGAATGGCCATATTCTTGCATTTCTAAGCCCCAGGCCCATGCACGGCATCGAGCGAATGCGGTTGTTCCGGGCGATCGCCCTGGTGGGCGGCGCCTTCATTTTGCTCGTGCATGCCGCGGG
>Ga0137390_10003018_pt1 | contig 13596 bp, 16 predicted proteins | sample 15con2h24AmetaG_FD_104937 | JGI IMG/M metagenome (GOLD analysis project Ga0137390, IMG submission 104937) | Vadose zone soil microbial communities from Angelo Coast Range Reserve, California, USA - 15con2h2.4A metaG | ecosystem: Environmental > Terrestrial > Soil > Vadose zone > Saprolite... | reverse complement strand
GACCAGGAGTGTATTGCAGCACAAGCTCATGGCGCGCCAGAGAGTGGCGGTTGACACCATCACTGTGGGAATAACAGTCTGGGGAGATCAGCGCGTATGGAAGCCGCAGGAAGGAAGGGGTCACGGGAGAGGTAGGGGAAGAACTGCTGGGGGAAGAGGAAGAGCCATTGGACAGGCCATTGAACGTTTTATTGTCACCGTTGGACTGTGAGTGCGTATCGAGGTCAAATATTCCGAATCCGATACCCGCCTCTGCCAAATCTCGTCTTATGGCCATCTTAATGGCCGAAAGCCGTTCATTGGTGAGAGTGTCCGCTCTGGCGATGACGGGCAAAACATTAACTCGGGAAGAGAGGGTGCGAATTATGTTGATCTCCGCTTGAGGTAGGACCGGTCGTCGAAGGAGCGGATTGGTGGTGACCGGGGGCTCAAGGATGACAGGTTCGGCGTCGGGCTGGGAGACGCTGTTGGCGTGCGAGCGTGGAAGAAGCGGGGCAGGCGGACGGATGGCGGACGGAGGAATAATAGTATCGGGGTCTAAGAAATAAATGCACCTGCCAGGGGAAAAAGTGGGATTGTGAGCCCATGGGAAACGGAAGAGACGGAAACGCCCGCGGAAGTAGACTGCCAACATACAAGTGGATGTGATGGTCGCCTGTCCGAGCTTTGTACTCCTGTAACGACGGGCGAGTGAGCGAATGTGCCGAGAGGATGGGGGAGGGCGACACACATCTTCCAGGCTATCTGTGAACTTTGTCTCGATGTACCGGAGAATGTCACCAACGAGTCTTTCGGAGGCAACGTCGTCCCTGACATCCAGGGACGGGGTGTCGGTAAGGGTAAGAGAAATGGACTGCCGCTGGCCGACTTCGGGGGAGTCCAAGTCAATGTCGAACGAGACGGTGCGGATGTGAGAGGTGTGGCCAGCACATCCCTGGACGAACTTGGCGACGGATGCTAGCTGGTCTTGAGAGGTGGTCGACGCAATGTCGCTGGTATCCAGGAGGAGGCGGAGAAAGGCTGTTTTTCCTGTTGCCTGTCCGGCGACCATAAGGGAGTATCCGCTGGAAGGACCGTCAGGCCGAGCAGCGATGGGGCCGTTCCGTGAGGGGTGGAGAGCCTGCGCGGAGGGTGCGGTGTAGGAGGAGAGCGAGTGGTCCTGGGAGGGCAGCCTGTCGAGACGGTCCTCCTGGTGGTCACGTCGGGCCCGTTGGTCGATTTTGTCCATGGCGGGAGGAAGTAAAGGAGCTCACGGGCCCAACGGAGGGCGGTATGGCTGGCCGTGGCTCGCCCTGGCTAGCTGAGGCGACGTTGTGCGGGGCACTGAATTCCCCGGCCGGACTTACGTTCCTTTCTCTCCGCGGCGCCGCTCCGGCCTCATTTCCCGAGCCCATTTGCCACTATTCCAATCCAATCCAGTACAGTCCACCACTCTCGACGCTGAGCTGTCCATCCGGCGGCTGGGCACAACCACAACATACCCAACGTTCTCCTTCACCCTCACGGCCGCCCATCGCGCGCACTTCATAAAGAGCACCTTCTCACCGTGGTCATGCAAAGAAACCCTGTCCCGTAGCGGCGGATCAGAAGCATCTTCGCCTTCCGCTGATGGTCTAGAACACCCTCCCCTTATCCTCGTGCGTAGCTTTCCGCGGCTTCCGATAACACTTGCCTTCTCAAAATCGCTCTTTTCACTTACCCGTACACTGCCCGGGCCCTTGTTACCAAATAAAGCTATCCTAACGGGGGTGCACTCGACTCACCCCGAAAAACCCTCACAACTCCGAGAAACGTGATAAACGGGTCCGCAACCCAGTTCCGTGAGTCGCTGCGCCGACAATATATGCTTATGTACGCCAAAAACACCAAAATACTTTAAATGAGACATCGACTCAATCCCCCCATATCCTTTCCGTTTTCCCTTCACTTGAGCCCTCATTGTCTTTCGCTTTGGTCAGCAGGATATCTGTCCTTATCTCTCTCTGTCATGACAATTACTGCGATGGAAGCCATGCAGACAGTAGCATTCCGGCCCCTGGGCCGTCGGGTCATTGCCGGGTCAAATCCGACATCGGAGCAAGATCAATCCGGGGGGGGGCACAGCAACGCCTAGGATGGCACACTCCTCCCGTTTCCTCACAGGAGTAAACTTTATTTTCTTTCGTCGTCAGGAGGGGATTTGTATCCGTGAGGGTGCGGAGTTATTAGACTCCGTAAGCAGCAGTTGAAACCGCATGTCCACCGAAAAAAAATGCTGATGAAGTGCGCCCGAATCATCTGAGGAATTGGGCGCTCGGGCCGAGCTGCAAAGGGGTGCCCGGTGCGCCCAAAGTGCCTACACCCGGATCATCATGCAATCTATTTCTTATCGGCTCTCGGTTTGGTAGAGTTCTAGTGATGCGTTGGAGCACTGGTACTAGTGCCTGTAAAGTCATATGGGGGTTTCACCCAACAATAGAAAATGATGAGATTTTCCAACCTTCAAAGCGCTTCAACCTTCAAGTTACGAAGTAATAGACTAATATAAGGAAGATACGAGTAGTATAAGTGGAAGTAAGCTAATTTGGTGTTTTCCTAATGCGCATCTAACCTCCTCGGATCCCTGCGTGATTGGCCCATCAGCGCATCAACGTATCAGTGCATCAGCGCTTCATCGTCTGCCTAAACTTGGCCCCTCGTGACCTTAGGTTGTCATATCAGGAAAGGAGCCCCCCTGCTCTTCCCGCCGAAAACACCAACGTCTGACATGTAAATTATCCAATAAAATATTGAGGTGTGCACTCATTCATTCATATGACCGTTCCCCAGCCTTGTGAAGAGAACGAAGTTAGAAAGGCCCGATCGACGTTGTTCGCCTGCCACTGGTGATCCTGACCGTCCTCGCAGTTGGCTAGCGGTGCGTGGAAATCATCCGGACCGGGCACCTGTATTCGAGGTAAAGGTACTTCGTAACCAACGCCAGGGAACGTGGGCCGGCCGTCTTCTAGTTCAGGTGTTGAACGCTGCGTGCGCGAGCCTGTACCGCGACCCTTCGCGAGCTTTCTGCTGCCTCTCGGGGCTTTACCAGGGCCTCGTCGTCGAGCCGTGGCTTCGTACGCACACTCTCTTCCCTGCTTGAGACATGTCTTGCACTTTGGTCTATCGCCGCTGCAGCCGAGCTTCCTTCCTGAAGGACGGAAATTACGTCAACAACGTGGAAAGAAGAGCGGACCCACAAATGACATGACATTCACAATCAGCCACAAGCGCCTGCGACTCTCATGAACTCCATGTAAAATGTGCTCACCTCTACAGAAATTGCACGCAATTTCCGTCTTCTTCCGGAACTTTCGTAGCGCGGGCAACCCCCCTTCCGATCCACCGCTCATTGTTTGTTTTCCCTTGCGCACAGTCACAGTCTTCATGGGACTCTCCTCTAAAGCGTCTCCTTGGCCAGCCTCAGAGGAAGAACCGTCGACCGTTGTTGGTGGCCCTGGGACTGGTAGGTCTAGCAAGACAGAATCGAGCAGCGGGCTGACAAAGTCCTCTGCACTCGAAATCCCTGGGAGACCATGGGGACTTGCAGACTGTAAGTATGCCTGGTCGTGCGCTGGCTCGGCCGTGACACTGGAGTTCATATTCGGTCGTTCGTCGTATACCCGCGCACTCAGCCCTTCTGGCACGGCAACATAGGGTATAAAACTTAAGCGGCTAGAGGATGGTTCTACTAGCGTTCTCTGCGATCGTAAAATTTCAGCATTGAAAGATAACCCTTCCCAGACGTAAATTGTCAGCTTTCTTGCAGAGGGAGCTGTTTAGGACGTACGAGGATGTCCTTCCAATTGTCCAAGGGGGACCCCCCGCCAGTCTGGAGGGTGCGCCCTGTGCGGTGAGGAGTAGCTTCCTCCCCAGCTGGAATCATCGGCGCGCGTGTAACTTTCGGCATGCCCTATACGCTGAAGGTGAGGGAAGCGTTCATCCCAGAACGGAACATCGGGCTGGGGTACACCGATCTGCCATGTTTGCGTCGTCTCTGCCGTTTGGTTTTCGGGAGGTGGCAACGTAGGTTCTAGCGAGGTATTCGGCGGGGGAGGATACGTGTAGAATGCGGGGTCTGTCGTCGACCGCTGCCCAGTAGACCACGAGGCTGGTGTGTGGCTTCTCACAATCGACATGCTGCGCGACAACTGGGGCGCAGACCTGAGGTGTCTGTGCAGCGGGGAGGGTAGAGAGCTTCGGCTAGGGCTCGGGGAACGGCATTCGTCTGCCATTATTAGGACACGAGCTCGAATCAGCAGCTGAGGCCACGATGAGGAGGGGACACGGGCGGCTCAAGACGGGGCTCTCGACGAGGAAATCAGTCCGACGGTGTGGAAGGAAATCGTCGACCCATTCGCGATCGCACGAAATGGCGGACTAACAAGCGTGAGGGGGGGGGGAGCAACAGGGGTCCATCGAATATGCGGGAGAATTGCCCATAAGGTTTGCTTCCGCTAACATACTCTGCTACATAAATCTGAGTGAGGGGCCACCGCAGCGCATTTTCCATGCAAAATCCTCCTGTTGTCCCTCCGTGGAATTCATTTGCCGGGCTGTTTCGAAGGACGGCCGTCAGTTTTTGCAAAAACACTTGCGGTCGACACTCGAAACTCTACGTTGAGTGGCTCTGGGTGCCCTTCTTGACGGCATCCTCCTATCCCTATACCGTGACAATGCCTGGGGTTGCCCTTCGAACACCAGGTGCTCTATTTAACATGTCCGGGAATGTAGTGCTGGATTTTATCCCGACAGCGAGGTTGATCTTGCCGAGGAAGGTTATCCAAATGTAGTATTTTGGGCCCGAGGACGTGGACTCCCTAGCAACTTAAATGTTGACCTGGGCATCTTTTGATGTCCGCAGCCCCGCCGCCCATCCCTCCAAGTATACTCGGCGATAAGTGATATCAAATATCTGAAATGTCTCACCAAATTTCTCGTATGTACACTACTATACCAGCTCGATTTACCGCTCCAGATATGGGCATATCGCCCCAGAGGTTTTTTTTGGATGAAACCAGATACATCCGCATAGATACCCCTTCGGACGGACCTAATCGGGCTTTTTATTGGAGTTTGGCCACTCATAAATTGGCGGCCGTGCCCTTCACTTTTTATCAATATTTATCATGTGTATCATGTGCGAAGGTGGGGCCGTGAGCGACCAGGCATCTGTAATTCAGTGTAGAGATTTGGGACTTTGAACTCGGGGGTTTCAGACATGGATGTGCGATGCTGACTAATCAAAAAAGTTGTTTTTTGAGTCAAGGCCGGCCATGGGACAGGCCACCGCGACGGTCACTGACAGCCAGCTGAGGCTTTAGTGCGTGTCGGGCATGTCGAAGCTTTTGGCCTATACCTCAAGGAAGTATGCTGCGCCAGCAACCTCCAGGGCGTTCTCGACATGCTTCTCAAACAGAGACGAAAAGCCTGTTATGAACAGATATTCTAGGATCGTTACACAACCAAAAGACCAGGGCGCCAGCCAGGTAAGTTTCGGATTTGACTTGACAACACTGATCGGCGTTTATAATATACGGGCACTATCTAGGCGATGCTTTATGCTACTGACGGGATCCATTCGGATGATGATTTCGACAAAGCCATGGTTGGAGTGGCGAGTGTTTGGCACGTGGTTTCCTTCGTTTGTTCTCGCTGGGCTGGGGCTGATTATAATCCTAGGTACGAGGGGAACCCGTGAGTCTTGCTCACACGACTTTTCTTTGCGCGTCTGAGAGGTCTCCTTGAAGTTGTAATCGTCATTTACTGGGCTTGGGACAGCGTGCCAAGGCGTCGCTCTCTGATGCTGGTGTCATAGGCTACCAGTTCGGCACAGTAGGTGTCAGTGACGGCATCAGTATGGGAACCCGCGGGATGTCCTACTCCCTCCAATCTAGGGACCTCATCGCTGACCAAGTCGAGACTGCTGCTGCCGGTCATTGGCTAGATGGCATGGTCGTTATTCCGGGGTGCGACAAAAACATGCCTGGTGTCCTCATGGCTCGTGCGCACCTTTCTATGTATGTTTCTTTCTGGTGAAGCATTGTAACTGTTTTTTGTAGTCGGAAGGTTAAACCGTCCCGGTCTCATGGTATACGGCGGCACCATTCGTCCTGGCTCCTGCGAAGGTGCTCCCCAATTAGACATCGTCTCCGCTTTTCAATCGTACGGGAAATACTTGCAAGACGGTCAAAGCCCCGAAGCAGAGAAGGAACGATACCGCACTGTGAGGAACGCGTGCCCAGGGCCAGGTGCTTGTGGAGGGGTTTGTTATGTCTCATTATACAAACTTATCGAGCTTACATCAACAAAAGATGTACACCGCAAACACGATGGCCAGCGCAGCAGAAGCTCTCGGGATGACACTACCCGGCTCATCCTCGTTCCCTGCTGAAAGTCCCGAGAAACTTGCTGAGTGCGACTCAGTCGGAGCCACTATGTACAACCTTTTGGAAAAGAACATTCTCCCAAGGGATATCATGACCCGATCAGCCTTCGAAAATGCGATGGTATGTGCGTTTTACTCGCTCTAGTACACTTTCTTGATCGGTTTTGTACACTAGGTTCTAACAATGATACTCGGCGGCTCTACCAATGCTGTTTTACATCTTATTGCTATTGCTCATTCTGTGGGCATAAAATTAGAGCTGTCAGACTTCCAAAGCGTGTCAGATAGAGTGCCGTTCGTTGCAGATCTTAAGCCCAGTGGCAAATACGTGATGGAGGATGTTTATAAAATCGGCGGCATTCCTAGTAAGTACTTGCGTGCTTTTCAATGATTTTCCATCTAATTCTTACGTGCCGCAGAGGTCCTCGCGTACCTCTTGAAACATAACCTCATTGATGGCGATAACATGACTGTTACGGGTCGGACTCTAGGGGAGAACCTTGAGCACTGGACGCATGAGCATGGGGAACTATCAAGGGACCAGGAAGTCATCCGACCCTTGGATAGACCCATCAAGGAGACCGGTCATATTAGGTCCGTGCCAGGTGATCTATCCCCTCTTGCTTTATTCTGAAAGTTACCCCGCCCGTTAGGGTGCTCACTGGTAACCTGGCGCCTGGTGGCGCGATTGCAAAAATAACGGGAAAGGAAGGCCTCGGGTTCACCGGGAAGGCACGTGTATTCGATTCTGAAGAGGAGTTTGTACACGCCGTGGAGGTCGGGTCAATCAAAAAGGGTGAGAAGACCGTCATCGTTCTGCGGTATCTTGGTCCGAAGGGCGGCCCCGGTACGTCATTTGAGAATCTGAGGGTATCGATATTGACAGGAAAAAACTGTAAAAATCAGGCATGCCAGAAATGCTGAAACCCACAAGTTTGATTATGGGTGCAGGGCTTGGCCAAGATGTGGCCTGCGTGACTGATGGAAGGTTTAGTGGAGGGTGAGCATCTCCTACCCGACCCTGAAACTCAAGTTTCCCTGACTGGGCATTCCGCCGGCCTTGCTTCTGTAAAGCTCCCATGGGTTCGTAATTGGCCACGTTGTCCCGGAAGCACAAGTAGGCGGCCCTATTGCACTTGTTCACGATGGAGATACAATCTCGGTGGACGCCGTCAAAAATACCATCGACCTGCGCGTAGCAGAACACGAACTCAAACGCCGCAGGCAGGACTGGACCGCTCCGCCACTCAAGGCGCGCCAAGGGACGTTGTATAAGTATATCAAAGCCGTGGAAGATGCCAGCTATGGGTGCATTACGGACGCCTGAACCCCCGTTCGTAACTGCGGTGGTCACCAGGTGGGGGTAAAAACACCACCGGTACATGAATTAGTGCGAAGCCTTTATACGCTTCTTCTTCTCTGCCTTAGGCATCTTCGATTTTCTCCTTTCACGCTGTTCAGCTTTTGTGCCCCTCTTCCGCTCCTGGGCGCGAGAGTCAGACGATAGTGTGTATATAGATGCTGTGGAAGAATGTACCTTTTTCAACTCGCGGTCCTCGTGGCGATGGCCGCGTGGACGCTTGTCCTCAAAAGCTTTCATATCTTGACCTTCTGCTCCGCTGCTGACATCGCTCGCACTATCCTGAGAATCGTCTTCAGGTAATGGGGTCGGTAACTCTTCGGCATCGTTAATTTGTACGTCGTCCGCTTCTCCCAGGTCCCTTTTCTGTGGGTGCACCAGCTCGATCGTGTCGGCATAAATCGGCTTCTGCCAGTCGTCAAGCGAGAGGGCCGCCACTTCGCGCTCGGGATCGTAGAGTTCGCCGAGAGTACGGGGAATGTACGATTTCTTGAATATGGCATCTTCGTGCGCGGATCGTCCGGAAGACGCTTTGGGGGTATCGCCCTCGGGTATGTCATCAAATGCGTCAAGCTCGAGCCACTTCTTGAACACATCTTCGTCAGTGAGCCCGTCGGTGGTGTCCAGTTTCTCCTTGACGATAAACTCGAAACCGCGACGCAGACCGAGACATCTAACCCCCATCTTTGCGAAAAAGTCCTCCACGTTCTTGATGTCGCTGCGCAAAAAGTCAAACGCAGATGGATGGTCATGCTCCACACTCTGGGAGACGTCGATGATGTATAGGTGGTTCTCGTGATAGAGGATGTTGTATTCAGAGAGATCGGCATGCACAAGCTTGCATTGGTGAAAGAGTTTGCGGATGTTGAGTACGAGCTCGGCGTACAGAGAAGAGTAGACAGATTGGTCTTTGATCTCGGCGTCCTTCAGACGTGGTGATGCCCTGTAGTAAGTAAAAATCAACAATCAAGTAGGTCGAGTGAATGTGTTGCCCCCTCGCACCATCCTTCACTGTCCCCCAGGAAGCTCATAACCAGCACATTCTCGCGAACCTCGAGGGGCTCGGGACAAGGTATCTCCGCCGCGCGCAGTCGCCTAAGATTGCGCAACTCTTTCTCCGCCCATAACCGCACCATCTTTCGAGGGTTCTTACGGTTGTAGCCACGGCGAAAGCGGTACTCGCCCGTCACATACCGGTCGCGATCCTTGAAAACTAGGATGGAAGTCTTGTATATTTTGAGTGCGAGGTGCGCAGACTCGGGCGTCAGGGCATGATAGACATTAGCCTGGCGAAGATCACTGTTCAGAGCCAACAACGAGCACGTCCGATTGGGAACTTCCGTACCTCCTTACCGGTGCTCACGCAACCATTAACCTCGTGAATCAAGCCACGGCCAATCATCTTGAACAGTATGATGCGGGTACGGGGGTCGAGCACCTGCTCATTTGTCGCGCGGTCCGATTTGTCCTTCATGTTGGCATATGAGCTGGGGCCCTTTCTATTGACGCCCACGCCCATCATGTAGGGCATATCGATCTTAGCTAAACGCGATGAGTATTTCGCGAGGGCGAGCAGCTGATCGGACGCTGGCGACTTTGAAGGTGTCGCTGCTTTTGGACGGTTGACGGCCGGGAGAGGGGCAACTGCTGTCGTTTGTTTGATTGCGGAAGCCACGCCTTCTGCATTGCCAGAGTTCACGGCAAGGTGCTGTCGCAAACGATTATATTGTTTAGTAAAGTCTTATTGAAGGGATATCAAAAGAGAAATACAGCGGTGAAGGATTCAAAGACGTACCCCTTTCTGCGATTTCCCAGTCTTCATCTTCAACTCTTGTAAAGTCATCGTCGGACCCCTCAGAGAGAGTATCATCGCTGCCCTCAGAGCTATCTTCTAACTGTTCCAAGGGAGTTTCATCAACATAATTGTATCCTTGTCGAACATCCTGAGGGTGAATGCCTGTAGGAGCATCATCGAATTGAGCCTCTTCGACGACAAGTGATGACATTCTGCTAAGAGTGATTTCAGGCCACGTGCAGATCCAGGAATTCCCTTATTATCAGGAGTCAGAGTAATATCATGAGCTGGAGGCTAGTGCACTTCTTTCACTGATGGGAGATGGGACTCAAATTGCAAAGCATGACCCAAGTCATTTCAGGCGTGTATTATAATAACGTGTTGTATTGGCAGCACATCACACGATTTCTTGGCGTGCTATGAATCGCTGGCTGGGCTGGCCGCATGGGTGCCGCTCTGACCGGGCCGACTTGACTCGCCTAAGCTGTCATCCCGGCCTACTGCCTACTGTAGTACTAGGGATTCCCCACCTTTTTCTTGATTACACCAATGCAAGTTGCCGCCGGGCTTAAGAAGAGGTCCCCCTTTACGTTTGCAAGCGACGAAAACAACTCACTCTCAGATGCGGCTATTTTAGACGACCAAGGTAAGCCCTCGTGGGCGCGTGTGGTGTGCGTCTTCGACATCTTCTGGTCTATCTGACATCGCCCTTCAGAACAAGAAGAGGTTATAAAGACGCTGAAGGTGGAGAATGATACATCTGATCGGCAAATTTGGTTATGCCTCCGTATTGTCATGGGTAGTTTTGCATTCTTGTCCGTCCCCATTGGTTTCTGCTCCGGCAATTCATTGAAGTTGGGAAATTCAGACACTCTCTATATCTCTTTCGAAGAGTAAACCCACTTGGCCCGTTCCTCTCAAATGCTCAGCCGCAGCCACCACGCATACCCTTTGATATTCCATTTGCATTACTCCACACCGTAATCCTGTCGGGCCTTGCGGCGCTAGCGCAGTTTGATGGCCCTACGCCGGGTATCCCTATCCCCGTGCCAAATTATGCGCGAGTTTATGCAATCACTGCAGTAGCTCCCACCTACTGCTTACTTACGGGCCAAGGTCTGGCCAATATCGCATGGTGGAGCTTTGCTCTCGTAGCAGTCTCACTACACCATTTCTTCCGCTCGCTTATCCACCGGGGGAGAAAAAGTATCTCGCAATTGGAGGGGTTGAAGTATGAGGTGAGGGGAGCATGACCGCGGTGATCCTACGGCCTACGGCCCACCTGACTAACCACGATATGTCTTTGTACATCTTATTGTGATCAGCCTCTAGATATCGTATGATCAACCCTGCTAAGATAGGATTCATAATATGCCACTGCCAGTAAACCCCTTGCCCGTGATTCGTCAAATATTCGAGATGCTCCTTATTTGGCGCCTGCAAAATCTAAGCATTGTGATGACATATGGCTGGCACTTACATGCTGTAATGCGACTGTTTCCATGTTACGCTCTTGTAAAGTGTCCCTCGAGTAGATTAATGCTTGACTCGTGTTGTAGTGGTAGTGGTAGCGCAGCAGTGTCGTAATGCACAATACACGGGCCGAATCCGATCATCGACGACTCGGAGTACTGCAGTACAGCCTGAGCGACTCGGCCCCTCGCCATGTCCGCCATGGAGTATTATCCTCGAGTAACGCGACATCCGACCGCTCGCTTGGCCTCAGTGGGGTCGTCCAACTCGCAAGTCGAGAGCAATATAAACGACTACCAGGAATCCGTATCCATGGGCAGCCACTCCCTCTACGCGCTTTCTCGTCCTCTCGCTCCGGAGGTTCCCCACTTGGGCGCATGCATCGCGCGCCCCGCGCTTTCTGGACAGTCAACGCCAATTCCGCAAGAAGAGAGCATAAACGGTAGTTCGCGGTCCATGCGCAGCAATAGCATGGACGTCACGCACGACTGCCAGTGGGAGCGCGTGCGCTCCGATCGGCGGCTGCCAGCCTCTGTCAACGCAGACTCGGACGACTCGGAGTGCGGCATCGAAGAGTGGCCCTGCGCCTCGCACGCCGCCATGCACCCACTGGACGACGAAAGCGAAAGCGAGCCCGAGTCGTGGGCACCCAACGACGACAACGATGCCTCGCAAGCCGCCCGTCCGTGGGATCTCATTCCCGAATATTTTACTCCCCGAGTTCCCAGGGATACCCTCTTCGTCCGTATGCACGGCCGTCCACTCGACCACCGGAGGACGCGGCCAGGGCTGGAACGATCGCACAGGTCCGCACGTTCAAGGACACACACTCCCATACCACATCCGCGTATCCGCCTTCCCCTGCTTTCTGTCCTAGTTTCCCTTCTTTCCATAGATGACGAGACTTTGCATCTCGTCACACACTCCCCTGCACATTCGGCACTGTTTCCTGGTCCCATATCCCCTTCCGACGAGGGAACAGAGAACGCACACGAGAACCATGGCGGCTGTGCGCTACTCGCGGCCTCGAGCCAACATGGGGTCCTTCGAGAGGGCCTCGCTGTCGCATGCGACGGGTCCATCTTGTCCTCTAATCCGTTCAGGTTATCGGCGTCTCCTTTGGTCAGTCTGCTCGACCTTGTGAGAGGCTTTTGGGCAGGGGGTAGGGCTGTCCTACGCGAAACATATATTCAAAGTCTTGCATACACAGGCGTCGTTGCGTAGACCAGTATTCCATATGTATCCTTTAGCATTTGCCAGATTTTTTTCGCAATTTCCTGGCGGGTGATCGATGACAACCGAATAGCTGACAGGCCAATTCATTGTGCGCTCTGGACTCAAGCCTGAATGTACCACGAACCCCCCATGACCCACGCAGTTCAGCCTCGAATGGACTTGCATAAATCACAACGGGAATAGCGCAGCAAAGAAATACCGGGAAACACAGCTCGTAGAGGTCAGCCGAAGGAAGCCCGTCAACCCTACCCGCCACGATTTACAGCGGATGATTAGTATGAATCGCATGGAAATACAACATGCACCTCTTCGAGAGGCACGTCGGAGGCATAACCTTGTGATTGGGGCATGCAATCATAAGTGTTAAAGGATTACGCGCCGCGGCAAGATAGCGAGAGGCGTCATGATTATTCCTCATCTTCTTCCTCCTCTTCCTCTTCCTCCTCTTCTTCCTCTTCCCGTGCCGCCTCGACGACGGCGGTAGCGATGCGGTCGAGGTCTCGCTGTCCATCTTGTGAAATGCGACGTCCGCCATTAGGACCTTGTTCGAGTACGCCAATCTTCTCTAGTGATTGGCAAATTTTACGCTGGACAGAGGAAGAAGCATCTCCATGATGTGAGGGTCGGTTCCCGCGACGGTTGCGACCTCCGTGAAGTTTTGCGAGAGCACCAATTCCAACGTCTTTGCGAAGGTAGATATGCCGTGCTACAGCGGCTTCAATGAAGTCAGCGTGGCGGAACACAACCAAAAGCTCATGTGTATAAACGCACCAGCACGGACATAGTACCAATCCGGATCATAGGGTGCAAGCTCCTTGTACGCGCCGGTTTTGACAATGTCAACCCAAGTTGGAACCTCAAGCTTGCCCGATCGCTTAAGATGAGATGCGTATGCAGCAATAAAGGCCTCTGCACTGCATAATGCGATAGGATAAGATGTATTTCAAGGAGCAAGGTAAGAGGACGCACCTGATATCGCGTACGCCGGGCATTTTGTGAAAGGTAATTGCAGAGTACTGGATGTTGATGATTTATTAGAGTTTGCTTGTAATTCGAAGCCCGACAGCCACAAATTTGCAGTTCAAGTAATTACATAATAACGTGTGATAAAGACTTAATAGCCACTTAATTACAAGTCACCTCCCCGCGTCCGACGCGCACCTCGTGCATACCGTATGGAGCGCCTCCCGACTGAATTGCTCGTTGATATATTCACTTGGTGTACCCACTCGGCCGCCCTCACCGCAGTTACACTCGGTAAGGTCTGCCGATTCTGGAAGACCATCACAGACCATTCCCCGTGCCTCTTCCAGTTCCTCGTTCTCAATG
>Ga0137390_10003017_pt1 | contig 13597 bp, 13 predicted proteins | sample 15con2h24AmetaG_FD_104937 | JGI IMG/M metagenome (GOLD analysis project Ga0137390, IMG submission 104937) | Vadose zone soil microbial communities from Angelo Coast Range Reserve, California, USA - 15con2h2.4A metaG | ecosystem: Environmental > Terrestrial > Soil > Vadose zone > Saprolite... | reverse complement strand
TTGCGGCTATCGTGACGAACAGCGCCAGCGTCTTTCCGACGCCACTTGCACCGCGCTTCAACTCACCAATTTCTGGCAAGATGTTGCGCGCGACATCGAAAAGGGCCGCATCTACATTCCTCTCGATGCCGCCGCAGCGCACGGTCTGACCGAAGCCGAAATTGTCGAGCGCCGCTTCGACGACAGGTACGTCAACTTGATGAAGGATCTGATCGTTCGTACGCGCGCGCTCTTCGCCGAAGGCATGCCGCTGGCAAAAATGGTCGACACCCGCCTCAGCGTCGATCTCGAAATGTTCAGCCGTGGCGGCATCGCGGTTCTCGACGCCATCGAAGCCGCCGGCTACAACACCCTGCACCATCGTCCCTCCATCGGCAAAGGCAAACAAGCGCGCCTGCTCGGCCGCGCGCTCGTCACCCATCTCGTGGCAAAAGATCCCAAGCCCGCGGCCAGCGGGCAGGAACCATCTGCCGATCACCTCCTCGCGCAGTCGTACGAAGAGTGCCATCGCATAGCGCGTTCGTCGCACAGCAATTTCTACTACGCGTTTTTCCTTTTGCCCAAAAAACGCCGCGACGGCCTTGCTGCTCTCTATGCCTTCATGCGCCTCGTTGACGATGTCGCCGACGAGGGCAACGACCTCGCCGTCAAACAACGCGGCCTTGCGAAATGGCGTGCCGCGCTCGATGAGGTCGCCAACGCAAACGGCCGCGCAATCACATCCGCGCTGCCCGGTGCCGCGGAAGTGCTACCCGCCCTTGTCGATACCATGCGCCGCTACAACATGCCCGCGCGCTATCTCCACGATCTCATCTCCGGTGCCGAAATGGATTTGACGGTGAGGTCCTACCCGACTTTCGACCGCCTGCGCGAATACTGCTACCGCGTAGCGGGCACCGTGGGGCTCACCTGCACCCACGTTTTCGGGTTCCGCGACGCCCGCGCGCTGGACCTCGCGGAAAAACTCGGCCTCGCCTTCCAGCTCACCAACATCATCCGCGATGTACGCGACGACTACGCCATGGGGCGCGTCTATCTGCCCGACGAAGATCTTGCCCAGTACAATGTCAACCGGGAAGACTTCGCTCGTAGCGAAGCCACCCTGGGCGTCCGCGAACTCCTGCGCTTCGAAGCCCAGCGCGCCTGGCAGTGCTATGAAGAAGGTGCCGCGCTGCTAACCCTCGTCGAGCCGGAAAGCCGCGCGGCTCTCTGGCTCCTGGTGCATACCTACAGCGCCCTGCTTGCGCGCATTGAGGATCTCGACTTCGCCGTATTCGGTGAACGTGTGCGCCTGTCCAAAGGGGAAAAACTTGTATTCATCGCAAAAGCGCGCTTCACGCGCCTGACGGAAGAGAACATTCTTGAAAAACGTGATCGTGATCGGCGGCGGGCTGGCAGGGATGGCGGCCGGCGTCGCGCTGGCTGAATCCGGTTGGCGCGTGCGCCTTTTCGACCAACGCCCCTTCCTCGGCGGCCGCGCAACCTCCTACGTCTTGCCGGACGGCGAGCACGTCGATAATTGCCAGCACGTTACGCTCGGCTGCTGCACCAATCTCGAGGATTTTTACCGCCGCGTGGGCGCCGCGCACAAGATCAAATTCTTCGATCGTCTTGTTTTCGTAGACCCGCAAGGGCGCCGCGGTGAAATGCAGGCTGGCTTGCTCCCCGCGCCATTTCACATGACCGGGGCCTTCGCGAAGTTCGCGCCGCTCACCTGGAAAGACAAGCTATCTATCGCTTGGGCCATGCTCAATATCTTGCAGACCAACGGCCGCACCTGGGACGTCAACCAATATGGCGGCATCTCCATGGTCGAATGGCTGCGCCGCCGTCATCAGACCAAAGGCGCCATCGAGCGCTTCTGGCGCGTCGTGCTCGTCAGCGCGCTGGATGAGGAGCTCGACAAGACCGATGCGCGCTATGGCATCGACGTTTTCTGGAAAGCCTTCCTTTCGAATCGCACTGGTTACCGCATGGGCGTCCCCAACGTCCCGCTCGCCGAACTCTATGACGGCTGCAAATCCGCCATCGAGCAAAAAGGCGGCGAAGTGAATCTGCGCACCGCCGCTCGCCAGCTCCAAATCGAGAATGACGCAGTCACTGCCGTGCAATTTGACGCTGGCCGCGAAGAGCGCGCCGACGCCTTCATCCTTGCCGTGCCCCACACTGCCGTCGCCGCGTTGCTCCCCGACGAAACGATGCGCAAGGATTCCGCCTTTCGAAATCTCGCCATGCTCAAGACCGCTCCCATCACCGGAGTCCATCTTTGGTTCGATCGCGAAGTCATGACCGAACCATTCATCACCCTGCTTGATACCACTACGCAATGGATTTTCAACAAAACCGCCTTGTGCCGCTCCGTAAACGGCGCCGCCAAAGAACCCCGCAAAGGCCAGTACCTACAACTGGTGATTAGCGCATCTTATAGCTTGCTGCAAAAGCCGCGGCAGGAGATCATTGATCTGTGCCTGAAAGAAGTTCGCCAGGCATTGCCCGCCGCGCGTGACGCCAACCTAATCAAGGCCACCGTCATCAAAGAGGCAGCAGCGACCTTTTCCCCGGAGCCAGGTGTTGACCGCTGGCGTCCCAAACAGGAAACAAGTGTGCAGAATTTGTTCTTAGCCGGCGATTGGACCGATACCGGTTGGCCCGCCACCATGGAAGGCGCGGTGCGCAGCGGGTATCTGGCGGCGGAGGCTGTGTTACGTAAGGAAGGCCGGCCGCATCAATTTGTCAGGCCCGATCTCGGCGCCGATGGCCTGGTCGGCTTGTGGACGCGCAATTGATCGGAACTGCATCGGTCTCGAACGAACCGATATACCGTTCGCTGAGCGTCAGATCTTCGGTGGCCGCGTCTAATGCTTTGTATTCGCTTCTCCGAAGAGCAAGGAATTCCTCGTAGGATTTTCGGGAGAGCCAACAATCAGCAGTGAGGTACACATCGATTCGCACCGTGTCACGGAACAGTTGGGTTCCCGCATGGTTTGCGTCGCTGCGGAAGAGGGAGTCCCAGTCACCGCCGGGGCCGTAGACTTGTTCAAAACGTCGCTCATTTCCCGGCTTGACTTCGAACTCCCACAGGACTAAAAACATAGATGTCCCATCTCCTGCTCGAACTGTCGGCAATCCTGTTCGGTAAACCCTGGGGAAGATTGCGTTAACGGTCGAGTGTTGCAATCCGACTGGATACAAGTCACGGTGCAGCAGCTTTTTCACGCTGTTGTAGGGGCGCGCTTCAGCCTGCCTGCCGCAGGCAGGCGCGTCCCAGCGCCGCCCGGCGCCCTGGTTTGCCGTCTCGTCGGCGTGTTGTAGGAGGGTCTGTGGATCGAAAGTATAGTCACCGCGGTTATCGCGACGCGGAAAAACAAGACAAAAAGGAACGCTCGCATGACCGCAAGCCGCCGCAAGGCGGTCCGCGCGCCGATCAGTTCGGCCCGCGAACGCCGCGCATGGTCGGCACCGTGACCCGCGCGCGCTGTTCCAATTGCGGCGCGGTGCTCACCAGCGGCTTTGACCCCAACGGCCAGTGTCCCAAGTGCGCTTTCGAGCTGCACAGTTGCAAACAGTGCCGCTTCTTCGACAGCGGCGCGCAGTTTGAATGCACGCAGCCGATTCCCGAGCGCATCACGCCCAAGGACGCAAAGAACAACTGCACCTTCTATGAATTTCGCACCACGGTGGAAAAAGACACCGCGCCTACCTCTTACGCTCAGAAGGGAACTACTGCCTCCACGCCTCCCCCGCCGCGCCACAACGACGCCCGTCAAGCCTTCGAGGACCTATTCAAGAAATAAGTGGCACAGCCATTTCTGGCTCTGTGCTGCGCTCCGCCCATGTCCGTCTCTCCCCAACCTCCTGAGGCGCAAATCACCATCCGTCGCACCTCGCCCGACGATATCCAGCTTCGCCAAATCATCGTGATGCTCGACGGCAAACCCGTCGCTGAACTCATGTACGGCCATACCATCACGATTCCCGTCGCCCCCGGCCGCCATCGCCTGCGCATTGACAACACCTGGAATTGGAAGACGCTCGACCTGGACATTGCCCCTGGCGACCACCTCAAATTCCTCACGATCAGCCGCGCCGGCCGCTTCACTTGGTTCCTCGTCGGCACGCTCGGCGCCGGCCCCATGTATGTCTCCATCCAACCCGACCTCTGAATCCGCGTTCGATTCGAATGCGCACCGTCACTCGCTCCTTCCCAACGGAAACAGCGTGGGACTCTGCGGCGGGTTGTTGGCGATGGCTTCGAGTTCGGGGTAGTAAAGGCGCAGCGGGTCGGGCACTTGCACCTTGCTGGATTTGAGCATGCTGATGAGTTCTAGTGCGTTGACTACGGCTTTGCCGAGGTAATGGTTGTTGGTGATAACAAACGTGTTGCGCGTTTGTTCCGCGACGCTCTTGATGCGGCCGGCCCAGGGCGCCAGCTCCGCCGCGGAGTAAAGATAGTTGTAGCGTTCGTGCGGCGGAATTTCCGGATCGTCGCTGAACCAGGTGTCGTAGCGGCGGCCGTGCAAGCGGACGTAGCCAATCGGGGAAGTAGCCTCTTCCGAAGGCTCTAGCGACCGGCCGATGACGGGCTGATCGATGTTGCAGAATGCCGCACTATGCTCGCGCAGCGATGCGAAAACCTCTGGATCGTTCCAGGTTGCATGGCGGACCTCCATCGCTAGCGGATAATCGGCAAAGCGTTTCAGAACCGCGCTTAGATACGCACTCGTTTCCGCGGTGCGGTGAAACGCGAAAGGGAACTGCAGCAACACCGCTCCGAGCTTGCCGGCCTTGTGCAATATATCGAAGCCGGCACGCACGGCCCGTTCATCCTCGGCAGTGGCACTCGGGTCGTGCGTGAATTTCTGCCAAAGTTTTGCGGTGAACACAAAACGCGGATTAGCGGAAACGCGATCGAGCCACTGCTTGGCGTGCTCCGGATTCAACGGCTGATAAAAAGACGTGTTGATCTCGATGGTGTCAAAGAACTGCGCCAGGTACGTAGCCTCGTGAAAGCCTTTCGGCCGCGGCGTCGGATACACGTATCCGGCCCAATCCGAATACGACCATCCCGCTGGCCCAACACGGATCGTCACTGCGGATTCCGAAGATATCGGCGATATCGGAGGTAACCCACAATTGCACCAACGGCTGAATAAAGAAGACTATTGGCCAAGCCCGCGAAGATCCAGAGAAAATAGAAGCCGCCCGTACCGGTTTCGCAATCAATGCACATAATAAAAACCGGCAATAGCACCAGAGATCCGGGACAGAGAAGCATGAAGATGATGAACACCGGAAGATTCAGAGGTGACGAATCGGTCAGAACTTGGTAGGCGACAAAGAGAGCCGAAACCGCGAGTCCGGCTGCAGCAAAGACCAGCATGTATCGCGATTGCTCCCACGGTTTTTCCATTTTGTCAGTTTAGCGCGGCGGACGCACAGCTGATAAGACGGATTGCTCAGGAGTGCGCGAGTTGCTATGCTTTGCGTGCAATGCGGTGCGGAAAGACCATCTGCGTCGCCGTTGTCCCCTCCGGCAAACACTCCTACAGGTGCATACATGAAACTTTCCATCAGTTACAAGCATGTGGACGCGCACGAAGCCGTCGAGAAGCAAAACGAACGTCACGTCGGGAAACTGTCGCGGCTGCTGAAAAGCTATGAGCCGGACCTGGTGCAGCTCCACGGCGCTTTTTCAAAGAATCCGCACAACCAGGCGCACTCGTTTTCGCTGAACCTTTCCTTGCCAACGGGCACGCTGCACGCCACGGGAATTGGCGACAACGTTCGCGCAAGCTGCAAGAAAGCATTTACCGAGCTCGAGGTGCAAGTGAAAAAGCACCAGTCCCGCTTGCGCAAGGATTATGAGTGGAAGCGCAAGCGTCCGCGGTCGCTTCCCGTTGCGGCGTCCTGAGTGTTTCTGCCGCGTGGGCGTTTATCCAGCATTTAGGTCTGGTCGGCAAGAATAGCCTGAGGAGAGAGAAATTTGTGAATCGCACGGCTTTGCTGCGATCCGCCGTAGTGGCGCTGCTCCGCAATAAGATGCGCAGCGTCTTGACCGTGCTGGGCATCACCATCGGTATTGCCGCGGTGATCTGCGTGGTGTCTATCGGCAAAGCCGGGCAGGCGCGTGTCGAGCAGCAACTCAATAATCTGGGCGACAATTTTGTTTGGGTTGAGGCCGGCGGCCGGGCCGTCAACGGCGTGCGCACCGGAACGCATGCCACCAAGACCTTGATCTTCGCGGACGCGGTCGCCATCAAGAACCAGATTTCCCTGATCAAGAGCGTTTCCCCTCAAGTGGATGGTCCGGTACAGGTGATTTACGGCAATCAAAACTGGTTTACCTCCTATCGCGGAGTTTCCCCCGAGTACTTCGATATCAAGCGCTGGTATGTGGATCAGGGCGCAATTGTCTCGCAGGACGATGTGGATCGCGCGGCGGACGTTTGCGCGATTGGGCGCACCGTTCGCGAACAGCTTTTTGGCGTTGAAGATCCCATCGGCAAAGTGATTCGCATCAACAATCTTCCGTGCACAGTGATAGCCACGCTGCATCCCAAAGGGTTGTCGCTGGACGGCCGCGATCAAGACGACACCGTAATCCTCCCTTACACCATGGCCCAGAAGAAGCTGAAGGGCATCACCTGGCTTGACGATATTTTGTGCTCCGCGGTTTCGCAGGACGCGGTGAAGGTGGCCGGGCAAGAGGCCACCGCGGTGCTGCGTGATCGTCATCATCTGCGGCCTGAAGAGGGCGATGATTTTAATATTCGCAACCCCGAAGACATCATTCAAGCCCAGCTTGATGCCAGCAAAACGCTAACCGTTCTTCTGATTGCGATTGCCTCCGTTTCCCTGATCGTCGGCGGAATTGGAATCATGAACGTAATGCTGGTTTCCGTTACGGAGCGGACCCGCGAGATTGGAGTTCGCGTGGCAGTGGGAGCTACGGAAGAAGCGATCCAGCTTCAATTTCTTGGCGAAGCGATTATGCTCAGCCTGGTCGGTGGCGCCGCCGGAGTGCTCTTTGGAATCTCAGGGTCGTATCTGGTGGGACAGACCTTGCATTGGGAGACGCAGATGTCGCTCGAGTCCGTAGCGGTCGCGGCGTTCTTTGCGATAGCGGTGGGCGTATTTTTCGGCTATTACCCGGCACGCAAAGCGTCGTTGCTCGATCCTATCGAGGCCTTGCGATACGAATGAGCATCGTGCCAATGCTCCCGAAAACTGAATGAAGACAAAAAATAAATGGTTGATTCTGGCCGGCTTGATAGTTGTGATTGTCCTGTTTGCCGCATTTGGCCTGAATCGCGGCGGCGCAGTGCAGCACTTTACCGCCAAAGTGGAGCGAGGCGAGATCGACGATGTCGTCGAGGCTACCGGAACGATTAACGCGGTCATTACGGTGCAGGTTGGCTCGCAAGTATCGGGAACGATCGCGAAGCTCAACGTCGATTTCAACTCTCGAGTTCATAAAGGCGATGTCGTAGCGCTTATCGATCCCGCTTTGTTCCAAGGGGCGCTGCTACAGGCAACCGCGGATCTGGAGAACGCCAAAGCAAATCTGGCGGCGGCGCGAGCGAACCTGGAAAAGGCCAAAGCCGGCGCCGTGCAGACCAGGGCGGACTACGCCCGAACCGTTGCGCTTTCCAAAGACGGCGTGATGAGCGAGCAGCAACTGGACCTGGCGAAAGCGAATTTTGATTCCGCGACCGCGGCGGTGAATGGAGCGGTCGCCAACGTCACGCAAGCCGAAGCGCAAGTGACTCAAAAGGCAGCGGCGGTTACCGTGGCGCAGACCAATCTTAATTACACGGTGATTCGTTCGCCGATTGACGGCACGGTGGTGGCGCGCAATGTGGACGTCGGGCAGACCGTCGCGGCATCCTTGCAAGCACCAACAATTTTTACGATTGCGCAGGACCTGACGAAAATGTGGGTGTACGCGAAAACCGACGAGTCCGACGTGGGCAATATCAAAGTGGGGAAGCCAGTGATGTTCAAGGTCGACGCGTTCCCAAAGGATACATTTCGAGGCGTGGTCAGCCAGGTGCGCATGAATGCGACCATGGTGCAAAGCGTGGTGACTTACGACACCATCATTGAATTTGCCAATCCGGACCTGAAGCTTTTTCCGGGAATGACGGCATACGTTACCATTCCGGTGGACACGGTGCAGAACGTGGTGAAGGTGCCCAACACCGCTCTGCGTTACAAGCCTCCCATGGCGCCGGAACAGATTCTTGAGATTTACAAGCAATACGGAATCGAGGGAGGCGAGCGTAACGCCGCCGATACTGCCGGGGCCACCAACGCGACGCAAGCCGCTCCGGGAAATCCGGGCGTTGTGCGGGCGCCGAAAGCAGATAGTGCGGTGGTGTGGAAACTCCATCCGGATAACACGCTGGAGCCGGTCAAGATTTCCATTGGAATTACAGACCACGCATACACGGAAGTGCGTGCGGTTCTTAAGGGCGAGCTGAAGCCGGGAGACGACGTGGTGATCCGGTCCCTGGCGCCAAAGACGCAGGGCCTCGGCGCGCTCCGGCGCTAGCGATCAGCACGCAAGGCACAACTTGGACATGAACTCGACTCCTGCCGTGAAGCCGATAGAAGAAACGCCAATTGCCGCTGCACGGTGCGTCATCCAGATCGAGGACGTTCACAAGTATTACGAATTGGGCGAGACGCGCGTGCACGCGCTGCGCGGTGTGAGCGTGGAAATTGCGCGAGGTGAGTTCGTGGCCATCATGGGCGCGAGCGGCAGCGGCAAGTCGACGTTCATGAATATTCTGGGATGCCTGGATAAGCCGAGCTCCGGGCGGTATTTGCTGGAAGGCACGGACGTTTCGCGGCACGATAAAAAGGCGCTGGCGCTGATTCGCAATCTGAAGATTGGGTTCGTGTTTCAAGGATTTAATTTGCTGGCGCGCACAACGGCGCTGGAAAACACGGAGCTGCCGACGCTGTACACGAAAATTGATAATAGTGAACGCGCGCGGCGCGCCTCCGAGGCGCTGGCGATGGTCGGGCTGGCGGACCGCGCGCATCATTTCCCTTCACAGATGTCCGGAGGACAGCAGCAACGCGTCGCGGTAGCCCGCGCGCTGGTGAACCGGCCATCGATTTTGCTGGCCGACGAGCCGACCGGAAATCTCGACAGCCGCACATCGGTCGAGATCATGGAGATATTTCAGAATCTAAATGATAAGGGCCTGACGATTGTGCTGGTCACGCACGAGCACGACATCGCGCAATTCGCCAAACGCGTGCTCATCTTCCGCGACGGGAAAATCCGCAAAGACGACGCCGTGACAAGCCGGCCAAGCGCGTCGGAAGTGCTAAAGACGCTGCCAACCCTGGAAGATTAGTAGCACAACATGCACGCGGAGACGTTTTCGCCCGCATCAATGACGGTCAGCTGCTAATGGCCCAGGTTCCCTTTACCGAAGTTGGCCTTACTTTCGACCAGGGACTGTTCAAACTGGAGCTCGAAAACTTGGCTCCGGCAACGATCCTTCCGCATGGCTTGCCAATTTAGAGCGTCCAACTCGTGGCGAGAAAGCGTGACGTGATGTTCCGTTGCTTCTCCGTTGTCGCTCGTTACTGGGCGTCCGAGGAAACCTTTACGGGCGCCAGACGCCGACTCGGATCGACCCGGAAGGCCTCGCCGCGTAACGGTCTGAACTGGGAGATGGTAGACTGGGAAGGGCTTATGGTGAATATCGCCGCGCGCAAAAACACGATCCGTTGCATTACTCTTGCGCAATAGTTTGACGAGGAGCAAAGGGACCAGCCATCTCGGCCGAAGAAGCTGGGTGAAGTGGTTTCGTGCTTCGATTGAGCGATTAGCACCTCAATAGGACCGGAGCCTGCGGGAACCGGGGCTGTATCAGCAAGTTACGCGGATTAAACAGTTTAGGGGCGTAGCTCAGTGGTAGAGCAGCGGCCTTTTAAGCCACTCTGCGCTCCATGCCCCGACACGACTTCATGTGCCAACACACGCCAATTCAATAAGATGCGAACGAACCAAGTTGCCGCGATGCGCCTGGTTGCGCCCAGAATTGCCAACCCAACTGACACCAGAACTGACACCGGATTTTGCCGCAGCAATCTCTCCTTGAAACTACGCGGCACCGATGGCTATCGGAGTCGCGCTTCGAAACCCCAAAGGACACTTATCGGGCTATGCATTCGAATTAAACTTTGCTGCACGGATGGTAAGCCAGCAATTTCTCTAAACAGCCGATGGAATAGGCATTTCCGAGATGTCTTGGCGTACGAGCAAGAAAACAATTCTCGCCAGCACTACATGGATGTCAGCGGCGTTAAAAATCCCAAATCAAAAATGGAATTTCATCGAGAATTGAAGTTGGCGAGCCGGGCTAGCCGAGTTGGCGTGGCCGAAAAACGTGAGGTCTGTACGCCGACGAAGTTCTTGAAATTGACCCGATTGAAGACATTGAATGCATCAATGCCGACTTCTAACCATCGCCCGTGGCCTTCGCGACGTCCTTCACCCAGGTTGGAGAGACGGCCGCTCGCATGTTTTTCAGCAGGTCGTGCTCCGCCGTCTTTACTTTCATTTTTTGCAAACGTAATGCGCTTTGAGAGATGGAAGTCGACACTGGCGTAACCCGGCCCCGCTCCCGTATTTCGGCTAATTCCGAGTGGCCGATCGTTTGGCACGGTGTCACCGTTGTTGTCGAAGCCGGTCGTTATATTGTATGGGATACCTGAATTCATGCTGACAATCGTGCCGGCCCTGAAGTCCCAGGGCAAATGACAGATACTGATAAGGTTGAATCGATGACGGCGATCGTAGTCGGATCGCCCGTATTCGGGGCGCAGGTCATAGTTATTCGCGGGAAGAGAAAACATCCCGCGCGCATCGTCCATGGATTTTGAAAACGTGTACTGCCCGAGAAGGTCGAATCTGTTTGTCAGGGTCGTCTGCAAAGAGAAGGTCAGACTATGACTGCGGGACCTCCCGGACGATTCGAATTGATCGATGTCAATGAAAGAAGGATCAGGAAGTACTCCGCTTCCCGGTAGCGGAGCATTGGTGTTCCGAGTGCGATAAAGCTTTTGTCCTCGCACCATGGTGTAATCAACAGCCAAGAAGTTCTTGCCTACCAAGCTTACGTTCGATACCCAAACTGGCCTGGGTCAAGTAAGGAGTACGGATATCCGTAGCGATCCGCAATACGCTGGGAGGCGGCGGCGGTGCCGGATCATAAGGGATTGGGTAACCCGGATTCTTAACGACAATCTGGTGGCCCTGCGCTCCATCATGAAGCAATGCCTGCTGCTGCATGATTTCCGGCTGACGGTCGTAAAAAATGCCGAATCCACCGCGTATCACGGTTTGTCCACTATGAGGGGAATAAGCGAAGGCGACCCGCGGCGCGAAATTGTTGTAATCGGACAAATTTGATTGCCACTCGTGGCGCAGTCCAAGAGAAAGGGAGAGGTTCTGCCGTACCTGGATCTCATCCTGAATAAACGAGTAGTACTCGCGTTGTGTGAGTGAGACCTGGGGATTCCCCTGGTTCATCGTGAAGAGTTCGGGCTGGCCTGAGGAGTATGCGGTCAAACTAGGAAATGTGAAGGTGCCTCCGGAGTTGGAGGCATCAGTGGTTTGAAAAGAGCGAGGCCGTGCCCCGGCACCAAACCGTAAAGTATGTTTTCCTCTGCTAAGAGTGGCTGCATCCTGGATTGTGAATGCTCCTTCCTGCTGGCGCAGACTCATCTGTGCGCCGCCGGAACTAAACGCGCCCAGAACTAGAATTGCCAGTTGGTTCGAGCGAGTGGTGATTCGCTGAGGCTCATCTTTGAAAGCGAAGCGCAGCTCGTTCAAAAAAGTGGCCGAGATGAAAGCCCGCTCGAAAACCTTCACTTCATTTTCGTGAATGGAGAAGTCCGTTGCGTGCTCGGCAAGATTGAACCCGCCCACTCCCTGATTCTGCTGCGACTTATTCTTAAATTTGTAACTCAACGTCAGAGAATGCGCCGGTGTCAGATCAAAATCGAGACGTCCGAAAAGACGGGTGTTGTGCTCAGGAATGGGAACGTTTTCCACTACCGAGCCGGCGGGAGTGCGGGCGTGGACCGTGGCACTTTCATCGCTGGTGTAATAGCGCCCCGCCACAAGAAATCGAACCTTTTTTCCGAGCGGGCCATCGAGCTCCGTCTCAATGATCTCTCGTTGCAACGGCGGCCGCACACGGGACAAAGCATTGCGTGCATCCAGCGCGGAATTCCGCAGCAAGAATGTGAGATTGCCATGATAGTCGCGGCGAGAGCCCTTCCTGGTAATCACTTCGATGCGTCCCCGTCCCGGCCGTCCAAACTCGGCCGAGTACGGGCTATTGTTTACATATACTCTTCGGATGCTCGTCAGTGGCACCTCCAGCGCGCTGGATTCTACTCCGTCAACGATGATCTTGGGCCCCAGAGTGCCGGCGGCCGCTGGGTCCAAAAAGATAGAAGGCACTGCCAGCGGATCACCTTCTTTTGCAGGTAGATTCTCAAGCCAATTGCGATCCAGTTCGATAACATCGATGTCTTGTCCCGCGGTCGGCATGGATTCACTGTTTGCCGAAACGGTCACGCTATCCGCAGAACCGGCAATTTGCAGAGGGACGCGGATTGGACTTTCCTTGCGTTCTCCGACCTTGACCGACACCTCCGCCGATTTAAAGCCCTGCACATTGACGATGAGTAGGTAATCGCCAAAAGCGACACGGTCAAACCGGAATTGGCTTTCTTCGTCGGAACTCGTGGAAAATTCCTGACCGGTTATCTGGTTTCGGAGTCGCACATCAGCTCCGATCATGTACTCTCCCGTGGCATCTTCCACCGTTCCGCTGAGCGCTCCCGTGTTCTGTCCCCATGCAGGGTCAGCGAGAAGGCAAGAGAAGAGAATCGCCATGGCTCTGGAAATGATCTTGGCGATGATTCCGCCAGTTCCTTCAGCAAACCGTCTGCAAGGCAATGGCACCCGGCGCAGTTGTCCGTGCATGGCTGCGATCATTCGAGAGAATTTGTCCCATTCGCCAGAGTTAAGATAGCTTCCTTCTGAATGGCCAGTTGCAGGCTGTAAAGATGAGCGTACTTGCCTTGAAGAGAGAGAAGCCCGTGGTGGGGTCCTTCTTCGACGATGCGCCCTATGTCCAGGACAATGATGCGGTCCGCAAGGCGGACAGTCGTTAGACGATGCGCAATGAGCAGGGTCGTGCGTCCCTGGGCAGCACGCTCCAGTGCATCGATAACGGTCCGTTCGGAGGCCGCATCAAGCCCACTGGTAGGTTCATCCAGGATCAAGATGGGGGAAGCTCTGAGAACCGCCCTCGCAATGGCGATGCGCTGCTTCTGGCCGCCGGAAAGTGTGGCGCCACCCTCGGCGACCAAGGTTTCATAACCGTCTGGAAGACGGTCAATGAACTCGGCGGCATTCGCTACGACTGCCGCCGCGACAATCTCCTTATCGCTGGCGTCTGGACGCCCGAAAGCGATGTTTTCGCGGATTGTCCCGCTGAAGAGCAGGGAGTCCTGCAAAACGAGACTGATCTGCGCGCGCAAGGACTGAACGGAA
>Ga0137390_10003015_pt1 | contig 13603 bp, 9 predicted proteins | sample 15con2h24AmetaG_FD_104937 | JGI IMG/M metagenome (GOLD analysis project Ga0137390, IMG submission 104937) | Vadose zone soil microbial communities from Angelo Coast Range Reserve, California, USA - 15con2h2.4A metaG | ecosystem: Environmental > Terrestrial > Soil > Vadose zone > Saprolite... | reverse complement strand
TGTAAAAGTTAGCCTATTGAACGGTCCGGACGTGGTGATTTCAGCAGACGCCGACCAACTGGAGCAGTTGCTGATCAACCTGGTGCGCAACGCCGCGGATGCCACACTCGAAACCGGAGGCTCCGTTCAAGTTGGCTGGTCCCGGCAAGGCGCGCAACTCGACGTTTGGGTCGTTGACGAAGGTCTTGGACTTCCCAATACGTCGAACCTTTTCGTGCCCTTCTTCACCACCAAGCCGGGCGGTTCCGGCATTGGTTTAGTCCTCAGCCGCCAGATCGCCGAGGCGCACGGCGGTGAACTCACCCTGAAAAATCGCTCTGACAAACACGGTTGCGAGGCCAGGCTGCGCCTTCCCGTTTAGCGCCTGGCACACAAACTGTTCCATTCGCGACATGAAATACGCATTGGTTCTATACAAAACCCTCAGGCACATCTCATTACTGCTTGAATGTTTGACTATTCTCGCGTGGGTGACTTAGCGAGGTTCACGCGTGGCGGTTGGAAACGGTATCCTACCCACGGTTCCGTTCGGATGTATATCGGATGCGCCGGATCGCTTTCGATCTTTTTGCGCAACTGATTGATCACTACCCGCAAATTTTCCGTTTCTTCGCCGTACTCCGGCCCCCAAACGGACTGCAGTAGCCTTCGATGCGTCAATGGCTTGCCCTGATTGGCGATCAAGTGTTTGAGAACATCGAATTCCTTGGGAGTGAGGTGCACTTCCTCGCCGCGCACCGTCAACTGCCGGCTCCCGAAATCCAGAGTGAGATCTTTCGAGAGAAAAGGAGGCAGCGTTTCCCCCGGAGCATAACGCCTTAAAGCCGCACGGATGCGCGCCAGCAATTCCTCGATGCCGAAGGGCTTGACGACATAATCGTCAGCTCCGGCATCCAGGGCGAGCACTTTGTCGCGTTCTGCGTTTCGAACCGTGAGCATAATAATGGGAGCTTCAGAGGATTCCCGGATCTCCCTGCAAGCTTCGATCCCGCCGATGCCCGGCATGTTCACGTCGAGAAGCACCAGGTCTGGCTTCTCCTTGCGGACGGCCTCTACCGCTTCCTCACCTGTCTTGGCCTCGATGATTACGTACCCCTGGCTCGAAAGCGTGGAACGCAGAACTCGGCGAATTTGTGGCTCGTCGTCCACGACCAGGATGGAAGTGTCCGTCATTTCTGCCGTTCCACTTCTCGCGCAACGGGCAAGGTGAACGAGAAAACCGAACCATGGTCCAGTTGACTGGTAACTCCAATGGTCCCTCGGTGCGCAGTCACAAGCGCCTTCGCGATCGGCAAACCCATTCCCGTTCCGCGAACCAGATAGCGCTGGTCCTTGCCGCGATAGAATTTGTCGAATATCATTCCTTGCTCGAAATCATCGATGCCGGGACCGCGATCCGCCACACTGGTGGTCACCTGGTCGCCCGTGAGCTCTGCCGTGATGACGATGGGATGCTCTTTCGCCGAATAGAGATTCGCGTTGTCGATCAGTTTCACCAGAATGTCCTGAGCTCGCAGTGGATCCGCCTCGACAAGCGGAAGACCCGAACTCACTCTCACTTGAACCTCCCGCCCTCCCAGGGAAGATTTCGATATTGCCAGGGCGCCCTGAATAATCTCTTCGATGGGGGCCGGCGCAAAGTGCAGTTCGATTTCTCCTGCTTCCAATCGCGCCATCTCCGCGGCCTCTTCCACAAGGTGATTTAGCCGGTCGCACTCTTCATTGATGATACTGAGCAGCTCATGATTTTGCGGCGTAACGGACTCTTCCGTGACGAGCAGACTCGTAACCGCCGCTTTCATGGAGGTCAGCGGTGTCCGGAAATCGTGCGTGATGGAGTCAAGCAGTGCCGATTTCAGGCGCTCTCCCTGCCGCTCGGCCTCTGTCTGGCTCAATTGCTCCACCGCGCGCGCCCGTTCGATCGCGATGGCCACCAGACTGCCAACGGCCTCGAGCGTCTGGCGTGAGAGTCTCGCCCCCGAAATGCCGAGGCTTCCGATGGCCCTCACTCCGAGGCGGACGGGGGCAAAATAGAGACTCTGCTGCGATTCAATGGTCGCTTCATCGCGGAGGAACGCCGTTTTCATTTTCTCTTCATCCAGGTGGGAGGCGCCAAACCCCGATCGATAGAATTTTTCTTTTTGCGGAAGGAATAACTCAGCAGCGCCCGCCTCGAAGCTCTCCACGATGTAGTTCGGTACGGCGTTCATCAACTGGATGACGTTGCCCTCCCCAAGCAATTTCTGGCTGAATTTGTAAAGCCTCTCGATCTCGCGGCGGCGTCCATTGGCTTCGTCGGCTTCCTTCCGGATTCGCGACGAGAGTTGGCTGCCCATAATGGATGTAACCAGGAATGCGCCAAGGGCCACCCAATTCTGCGGATCAACAATGGTGAGTTTCCCGATGGGAGGCAGGAATTCGTAGTTAAATACCAGCATCGCCGCCACGGACATGAAGACAGACACCGCCATCCCCCAAACCGCTGAAACTGCTAGAATTGCTAGAAGAAGCGTCAGTGCGACGGTGGTTTGATTTACAGCAAGCACATGGCGGTAAAGAAACGCGATGCCGGTGACGATTGCAATGGACGACACGAAACCAATCGTCCGGCCAGCCAGGAATCTCTGCATTTCTCTATTCTAACGCAGGGCATCGATTTGACGGGGAGAAGATAGCCACTTGCCCAAGAAACCGGAAGACTGGTTGGAAATTGCGTCTCCCCCGCAAAAGTCGCGAGGCATTTTCAAGCTTTTCCTCGGATACGCTCCCGGAGTAGGCAAAACCTTCAGCATGTTGAGCGAGGCGCTGCGACGCAGGAGCCGTGGCGAGGACGTGGTGATTGGAGTTGTCGAAACGCACGGCCGCAGAGGCATCGAAGAACTGCTCACCCACATGGAATTTGTCGAACGGCAAAAGATCGAATACAAAGGCGCGGTATTCGAGGAGATGGACGTCGACGCCATCCTCGCCCGTCACCCGCAAGTTGTTCTAGTCGACGAGTTGGCCCACACGAATATCCCAGGGAGCAAACACCGCAAGCGTTACGAGGATGTGCAAGAACTCCTGGCGGCAAAAATCGATGTAGTGTCAACGCTCAACATCCAGCACATCGAGAGCATTGCGCCCGTGGTGCGCTCCATCACCGGCGTCACCGTGCGGGAGACGGTTCCAGACTGGGTGCCCCTCACGGCCACCGAGACCGTAATGGTGGACCTCACTCCGGAAGCCTTGCAAAACCGCATGAAACGGGGAGATGTGTATAGCCCCGAAAAAGTAGAACGCTCCCTGAAGAATTTCTTTCGCCGCGGCAATCTCATTGCTCTCCGCGAACTTGCCTTGCGCCAGGTAGCCGAGCAGGTTGACCGCAGCCTTGAATCGTACATGGAAGCTCAGGACATCCGGAAAAACTGGGCGGTGCGAGAGCGTATGGCCGTCTGCATCTCATCGAATCCTTCTGGGCAATACCTCATCGCCCGAGGTGCCCGTATGGCGCGCCGCATGGATGCCGAACTCTATGTCGTTCACGTGGACCGCGAATTCGGAGTGAAAGCGCCGAATCAGAACGCGCTCAATGCCAATCTGCGTTTCGCGGAGAGCCTTGGGGCCCAGGTGGTTCGCCTGAAAGGCCGAAGCGTCGCCGATAGTGTGGCGGAATTTGTCCGCTCGAAACACATCACCCACGTGATCTTCGGCCGCGCAGCCATTCACGATTGGCGCAAGTACCTTTATCTTTCCGCGGTGCACCGTTTTCTGCGTGAATCGCCTGCCGTGGATGTTCATATTGTGACGCAGGAATCGGAAGAGTAGCCCTGCACTACGGCGGAGTGGCGTTTTGCAAACTGCCTTTCAATTCAAGCTCGATCTCCACGGCGTGGTTAACCTTGAGGAAGAAGTTGCTGGGATTCTTGAGGCCCCAATCGATGAAGGGCACGCTGAACTTAGCGCTGCCCTTCCAATTATTTCCAGAAAACTCGGCTTGAACCGGAGCAGTCAGTTGGTGTTCGCTGCCATGCAGAATAAGAACTCCATGCATCTGAACCGTAAAGCTTCCCTGCGACATTACTTTCCCGTCTATGTGGTCCGGTCGAAAGACGATTTCCTTGTATTGTCCGCTTTCGAGAACATCTTTGTGCATTTTCCTGTCGCGCGAATCGTTGCCGCTATCACCGCTTGTCGCGTATACGGCGATCTCACCGCTGGCTTTGCCGGTCGCACTGTCAAATTGCAATGTCCCACTCTTGAATGCAAACGTCCCATGAACAGCATGGAGCGTCGTGCCCAGCGTCCAGTGCACCTTGCTTTGATCGGGATCGAGTACAAGTACAGTCTCACCGGCCGGAGACTGCGGAGCGGCATGCCTCGGCAGTGCGGCTAGCACCACCACCGCCGCGGGTGCGGCGATTAAAAGACTTAAGACTGATGTGATTGTAGTGCGGCGGCGAGACAAATGCATCATCCACATTGTCCATTCACGCTGTCAGGAATTGCCAGCCGAGGCGAATTCCGGTGCCCGCCAGACATTTCGGCGAACGCTCGCCCCGGTAGACCGTCAACAGATGCGCGAACGCTTCTGGATCCTCGGCCAACCCTCGTAGCACGCGCCTTCTTAATAACGGATATCGATCGAGCAGCAACAGCAGCCGTCCAATGATATTGGGCCGCCTGGCAAGCCGGCGGTGCGCCCGCTGGTAATTCTCAAGCTGCCCCGTCTCCAATGCGTCCGCAAGGGCAATCGCTTGCTGGAAGCTCAAGCAAAGTCCTTCCCCAGTGATAGCATCAACGCTTCCCGACGCGTCGCCAATCAATGCGGTATTACCCATGTAGACCGACTTCAGTCTTCGCGTCGCAGTCACGGCGCCTCGTTCGGCGCTGCTTGGATTCGCCGTACGCAAATTCCCGGCCAACTTGGGAAATTCCCGCCAGGCATCTTCGAGACGCATCCGTGGATCGCGCGAGGTCAGCGCGACACACGCCTCGTCGTTACCGAGTGGCGTCACATACACCTGCATTCTCTTACCCCAATGAACCTCCATGCAATCGGTCCACGCTTTCGCTCGATAGTGCCCCCGCTGCGCGAATCGGATTTCTTCTCGCGCATGCGCCTCCAAACCGCACCAGCGTCTCACGCGGGAATGGATTCCGTCGGCTCCGATAATCCAATTTGCGCGCACTACCTTTCCGCCAACGATGGCGCCACCACCTTCCAGGCTCGATACGGGGGCGTTCCATAGCAAAGTTATTCCGCACCCTTGGGCTCGTTCCACCATCTTCCGGTGGAGCATCGTTCGGCGCACGCCAACGCCGCCGACACCGGACAAGCTTGCTTCCACGGAGGTTCCGTCGTCCACAAAGCGGATCCTGCGAAAGACTTGTCCATCGCCAGGACAAATTGTCACGCCCAGTTTCCCAAGAGCTTCCAAGGTGTTCGGCATCAGTCCTTCGCCGCAGGCCTTATCTATCGGGGGCTTCGCGCCATCCGCGACCGTTACCTCAAATCCCTTTTTGCGGGCAGCGATGGCCGCCGCCAACCCGGCGGGTCCTCCGCCGATGACTAGCACATCTGTGCTCTGCCTCACGAAATCTCCTTGGATTGATTCAGAGCTTTTGGCCGACGCTCTCGTAGATTAGATGTCGAGACGCCATGAAGGATGCCCGACGGCCGGCGCGGATCTTCCGCTACTTATGTGTTCCGATCGCAGGCAGGGCCTTCAGAGAGAGAAATCTCCATAATCCATATTTATCTGATTCAGTATAACTATTAATTTGACTCATTGACTTCCCCGGCCCATCCTGCTACTTTGATGGCCAACACCCATGTTGACGCTAGCCATCGCAAATGATCGGACGGACGCGAAGGACGAAACTGCCCAAGTCGTAGACCGGATTGTAATGCGAATTATTCCCGTGCTCGTACGCGGGACAACAGGCGGATGATGGCGGCCTAAGACAGCATCGCCGGAAGCTTTCGGGGCCATCATCTGAGACGGGATGATGGCCTTCGTTTTTTCAGGACTGTTAATTTCGAGATGGCAGCAGTTGATGACCATCGAAGGGACTTTGCAGTGAGTGACTCTCTGCTTAAGCCGCGCAGCCACACTCTGACGGATGGGGCGCATCGCGCGCCGGCTCGCGCCATGCTTCGCGCTTCTGGACTTCGCGATGAAGATTTCAAGAAGCCGCTGGTTGGCGTGGCCAATACCTGGATCGAGATCGGTCCCTGCAACTATCACCTCCGTGAACTCGCGCAGCATGTGAAGGAAGGCATTCGTGCCGCTGGTGGAACTCCTCTGGAGTTCAACACTGTCTCGATCTCCGATGGCATCACCATGGGCACGGAAGGCATGCGCGCCTCGCTTGTCAGCCGCGAAGTAATCGCTGATTCGATCGAGCTCGTCACTCGCGGCAATCTGTTTGACGCCCTGATTGTCCTGGTAGGCTGCGACAAGACCATTCCCGGCGGCATCATGGCCTTGGCTCGTTTGAATATCCCCGGGCTCATTTTATATGGCGGCTCGATCGCTCCCGGCCAGTTCGAGGGCCATTCCGTCACCATTCAGGACGTTTTTGAAGCTGTCGGCATGCACGCCCGAGGCGGCATGACGGACGCCCGGCTTAGCTCCCTTGAATCCGCCGCATGCCCCGGTGCAGGCGCTTGTGGCGGACAATTCACAGCCAACACCATGGCCTTGGTGTGCGAATTCCTCGGCATCGCACCCATGGGACTTTCAAGTGTCCCCGCGACAAACGCCGGAAAGTCCGCCGCCGGCCGTCGCGCTGGCGAATTGGTCCTCGACCTCCTTCGCCGCGATGTTACGCCCTCGAAAATCATCACGAAAGCTGCGATCGAAAATGCCATTGCCGGTATCGCCGCAACGGGCGGTTCGACAAACGGCGTTCTGCACATGCTGGCCATCGCCAACGAAGCGAACATTTCACTTTCCATCAACGATTTCGACCGCATCAGTTCGCGCGTTCCCATTCTCGCGGATCTCAAACCCGGCGGCCGCTTCGTCGCCACCGATCTCTACGCTGCGGGTGGCACTGCGCTCATCGCCAAGCGCCTGCTTGAAGCGGGCTTGTTGCGCGGGGATTGCATCACTGTTACGGGACGCACTCTCGCCGAAGAGGCCGCTGCTGCCAACGAAGCGCCGGCGCAGCAAGTTGTTCGCAAACTCGATGCGCCCCTCAAGCCCACCGGCGGGCTCGTCATCCTGAAAGGAAATCTTGCGCCAGAAGGCTGCGTCGTAAAAGTTGCCGGCCACAATTTGCTGAATTTCCGGGGCCCCGCTCGCGTGTTTGACAACGAAGAAGCGGCATTTGCCGCGGTCGAAAACAGCACCATCAAGGCCGGAGATGTAGTCGTCATTCGCTACGAGGGTCCGAAAGGCGGCCCGGGCATGCGCGAAATGCTTGCCGTTACGGCCGCGCTGGTTGGCGCCGGCCTCGGCGATTCCGTCGCTCTTCTCACCGACGGCCGCTTCTCCGGCGCTACCCACGGCCTGATGGCTGGACATGTCGCTCCCGAAGCTGTCAATGGTGGACCGATTGCCGCACTCGCTGACGACGACATTGTTGTGTTCGACATTCCCAACCGTCAATTGAACGTCGCACTCAACGCCGCCGAAATCCAGAAGCGTCTCGCTGCGTGGAAGCCGCCTGCGCCACGCTTCCTAAGCGGTGTCATGGCCAAGTACGCTCTGCTGGTTTCTTCCTCATCTCTCGGAGCGGTCACTTCCGTGCCTGCATCCTTTTCATCGCCAGCTCAACCAGTCTTGAACGCGCTCGCCCCTTCGCGGTTGCCCGAAACGAGGACTCTATGAAGCTCACCGGTGCGGAAATTCTTTGCGAATCGCTTACGCGTCTCGGCGTGCGCGAAATCTTCGGCTATCCCGGTGGCGCCATTCTTCCCGTCTACGACGCGCTCGGTAAATCGAAGCTGCACCACGTCCTTGTGCGCCATGAACAGGGCGCCACACATATGGCCGATGGCTACGCGCGAGCCAGCGGTGGAATCGGTGTCGCCATGGCTACATCCGGTCCGGGCGCAACGAACATGGTTACCGGCATCGCCACCGCCATGCTGGACTCTTCTCCAGTCGTTTGCATCACCGGCCAGGTCAGCAGCAAAGTTCTGGGCTCCGACGCATTTCAGGAGATCGACATCACCGGCATCACCATGCCTATCACCAAGCACAACGTGGTGGTCACGAAAGCAGAGGACATTGCGCGCACCGTTCGCGAAGCCTTCTTGATCGCCAATAGCGGACGTCCCGGCCCTGTCCTTGTTGACATCACAAAGGATGCGCAACAGGCTTCCGCGGAATTCAACTGGGAAGCTTCTGCGCCAAAGCTTCCGCCCAAGCGCCTTCGTAACAATCACGATCAGGCCGAATTCGATCGCGCCGTCGAAATGTTGAATACCGCCAAGCGCCCCATCATTCTTGCCGGCCACGGCATCATGGTTTCTGGAGCGATGCGCGCGTTCGAGCGCTTCGTCCGCGCCGGCAATTATCCCGTCGCCATGACGCTCCTCGGCATCGGTTGCTTCCCTGCCAACGATCCTCTCAACCTCGGCATGATGGGAATGCACGGCGAAGCCTGGGTGAACAACGCCATACAGGAAGCCGACCTGCTCATCGCCATCGGCATGCGTTTTGACGACCGCGTCACTGGTGACCTGCGCACTTACGCCAAGAGCGCCCGCAAGATCCACATTGAGATCGACCGCGCTGAGATCAACAAGAACGTGCCTGTTGACGCGGCGTTGATCGGCGATGCGCGCGAGGTACTCGAAAAGCTGATGCCTCACCTTCAGACCTGCGATCACAGCGCGTGGATCCGTCACATCGCCGAATTGAAAGGCGACTCAGCGGTGCGCGACATTCAGAGTCTGCCCGACAGCGGCCACCTTTACGCCGCTCATGTCATCAACGACCTCTGGAAAGAAACTCGCGGCGAAGCCATCATCGTCACCGACGTCGGCCAGCACCAGATGTGGGAAGCGCAGTATTACCACCACAATCAACCGCGCACGCTGATTACCTCCGGCGGACTCGGCACCATGGGTTTTGCTCTTCCCGCCGCCATCGGCGCGAAATTTGCCAAGCCCGATTCCGAAGTCTGGGTTGTCGTTGGTGATGGCGGATTCCAAATGACCATGAGCGAGTTGGCTACCATCGTCCAGGAAAAAATCAACGTCAAGATCGCCATCATCAATAACGGCTATCTCGGTATGGTCCGCCAATGGCAGGAATTCTTTTACGACAAGCGCTACGTTGCCACGCCCCTCGTGGCCCCTGATTTCGCCGCCCTTGCCAACGCCTTTGGCATTCGGGGCGAGCGCATCACCAAGCGCGCTGAGGTGCTTCCCACGATCCGCTCCGCGCGCGAATCAGCCGAAACGGTGTTGATCGACTTCCGCGTCGAGCAGGAAGATTCTGTCTATCCCATGGTCGCTGCTGGAGCTTCTTTGAGCGATATGATTCGCCGCCCGAATAGTCCGCTCGTCGAGACGGCGACGGAGCCCTAGGGGAAATCGAGAAAAACAATGCAAACACTTGTCGCCTATGTGGAAAACAAACCCGGCGTCCTGAACCGCGTCTCCTCCCTGGCTCGGCGATTGGCAATCAATATCGACTCGCTCACCGTCGGCCCAACAGAGAATGAAGAGATCGCTCGCATGACCATCGTGGCACATACCGATGAAAGGGGCGCGCATCGCCTGGAAGCCAGCCTCGAAAAGCTCGTCGATGTGCTCCTCGCGGAAAATATCTCCACTCGTGCGCTTCTCGAACGGGATCTGGCGCTGATCAAAGTTTCTGCCGATCAGCAGAATCGCCCTCACTTGATGGAGTTGATCAAGGTTTTTCGCGCGCGTGTTGTGGATGTCGCTCCGGAATCGCTTATCATTGAAGTTTCGGGCACCGTGGACAAAATCGATGGCCTGCTCGAAGTGCTTCGGCCCTTTGGCGTCCTTGAAATGGCGCGTACCGGCCGGATTTCCATGACTCGCGGCAGTGATTTGTTGCAACCGCCGGCAGCCACACAATCCGAATCGCTCGAAACAGCGGAGGCGAAGTCAAAGTAGGACAGGCATTCCTGCCTGTCTTCTGCGAGTGCCCTCGCACATTAACAAGCATCAGGATATTTCTAAAATAAATCGTCTTACGACCACAAACCGGTCACGAGAGGAAACAATGGCAAATCTCTACTACGACAATTCCGCGGACCTTTCCCTGATTCAAGCAAAGAAGGTGGCCATCATCGGGTACGGCTCGCAGGGTCATGCACACGCGCTGAATCTCCGCGATAGCGGCGTTTCCGTCCGCGTTGGCTTGCACGACGGTAGCGCCTCGCGCGCCAAAGCCGAAAAGGAAGGCTTGATTGTTAACGCGCCCGCCGAAGCCGCGGCCTGGGCTGACGTCATCATGATTCTTGTCCCAGACACCAAGCAGCCCAAGTTGTACCGCGACGCCATCGAGCCGAATCTCAAGCCCGGCAAAACGCTGATGTTTGCGCACGGCTTCAACATCCGTTTCGGCACTATCAAGCCTCCGTCCGCCATCGACGTCTCTATGATCGCTCCGAAGGCCCCCGGTCACCGCGTTCGCGAAGTCTTCACCGAAGGTGGCGGAACGCCCGCGCTCCTGGCCGTGGAACAAAATTCCAGCGGCGCCGCGAAAGCACTTGCTCTGGCTTATGCCAAAGGACTCGGCTGCACGCGCGCCGGCGTTCTTGAGACTACTTTTACCGAAGAGACCGAAACCGATCTCTTTGGCGAGCAGGCCGTGCTCTGCGGTGGCGTCAGTGAATTGATCAAAGCGGGCTTCGAAACGCTTACGGAAGCGGGCTACCAGCCCGAGGTTGCCTATTTCGAATGCATGCACGAGCTCAAGCTCATCGTGGACCTGATTTACCGCGGCGGCCTCAGCTACATGCGCTACTCCGTCAGCGATACCGCCGAACAGGGTGATTACTCCGCTGGGCCGCGCATCATCACCAAGCAAACGCGGGAAGAGATGCGCAAGATCCTCGCGGAGATTCGCAACGGCAGTTTTGCCAAGGCTTGGGTCGAAGAAAATGAAAAGGGCTGCCCCAACTTCCTGGCCACCCGCCAGCGCGAGCAGCATCACCCTATCGAACAGCTAGGCCCCAAACTTCGCGCCATGATGCCATTCCTGCAACCCGTGATCGCGCCGGGACTCGAGATCAAAGCGGCCGCGTCGAAAAAATAACACGCGAGGAGGTACTCGAGAACTTTTTCGCAAACTCCGGCATGGCAGGGTTGACACACGATTGCAATTAGGCAATCCTCTCGCGGTGATGAATTGCAAGTCAGGCCCGTTGTTCCTCGCCGCGCACGTCGAATTTCGATTTTCTCCGACGAAAACCCTGTCGCTGGTGGGAGCTATCCTCCTCCAGTTCGCGAGTATCGCCCTCGCGCAATCGCCCAGCCCCATCCTCCCCGGCCCCAAACCCCGCGACATTCCTGCTCGCTGGAAACCTTGGATCGGCGAGTATGGCGGCGTTCATCCTCACCCTTCCCTAACTATTGCGCATGTGGTGTTCGAGAGAGACGAGTACATTTGGATTTGGGAGCGAATCAGCCGACCTGATGGAGTGCACTACGACCATGAGGGTGCCGAGAAATTTCGTGTGCGAGGATCTTCGCCCGAAGCGCACGGATTCAGTACCGACCGCTCCGGCGCGCGGCAGCTACTTCAGGGTGACGTCGTAGACGACAAAATCACGCCCGACTTCGGCGCGCGCGCCCAAATCCTCATCACTCCCGTCCGGCCCGTCCTCGAACTTCGCGCAGAAGCTCTCGCGGCTTCACCTCCCCATGAAGACGGCACCTTTCGCAAGCCCGAGCTCGTCGAATTTGCTCCGCTCGATGCGACCGTCCATCTAGACATTCGATATGCGACGGCGAACGATTTTCTCGGCACACCTGTCTATTCGCAGGCGCGCGCCTTTCTCCAGAGGCCTGCTGCGGAAGCTCTTTTGCGCGTGCAGCAAAAACTCAAGCCGCTCGGGTACGGTCTGCTCATTCACGACGCTTACCGCCCGTGGTACGTTACCAAGATCTTCTGGGAGGCCACTCCGCCGGAGGGCAAGATATTTGTCGCCGACCCTGCTCAGGGATCCCGGCATAACCGAGGCTGCGCCGTCGATCTGACGCTCTACGATCTGACAAATGGAAAACCCGTCGAGATGCCCGGCACTTACGATGAAATGTCCCCACGCTCCTTCCCCGACTATCCCGGTGGCACTTCGCTTCAACGTTGGCACCGCGATCTTCTTCGCCGCGCTATGGAATCCGAAGGCTTCACGGTCTACGAAGCCGAGTGGTGGCACTTCGATTACAAGGATTGGAAGGAATACCCGATTTTAAATGTTTCATTCGAAAAGCTCAATTCTGGCCATGCGCCAACACAAGTCCACTGATGGCGAATTTGAATCATTTCCTGGAGGGTTCTGCTTTGAAAAACAGATCGCGTGTCGTTCTTTTACGAAGTGCCCTGGCCAATTTCCTTCTTTTCTCCTTTCCGTCAACGCTCGTCCGCGCACAGTCCGAAGTCTCTCTCGCCAAGCGCATCGAGAAAATCACCAGCCGTCCTGAATTCGCTCATGCCAATTTTGGCATCGAGTTCTATTCGCTCGATTCCGGCAAGGTTCTCTACTCGCTCAACGCCGATAAATTGTTCGTGCCCGCCTCAACCACGAAAATCCTCACCGAAGGCACTCTTCTTGCGAAATTGGGCCCGGATTACCGCTTCCACACCCGCGTTTATAGGATTGGACCGATCGACAAGCGCGGCGTACTCAAGGGTGACCTCATCCTCGTCGCCAGCGGCGACCCCAATCTCTCGAATCGCATTCAGCCCGACGGCACTCTCGCCTTCGTCGATCACGACCACTCCTACAACGGCCCCGCGCTTTCCGGCGATCCCCTCACCGTCATCAAGCAGCTCGCCAAAGATGTCGCTGCCAAAGGCATTCACAAGATCGAGGGCCACGTTTACGTCGACGCCACCCTTCTGCCGGAAGCGGGCCGCGAAGGCGGCACTGACGTCTTGATGTCCTCTATCATGGTCAACGACAACGTCATCGATCTTGTCGGAACTCCCGGTGCTAAGGCCGGTGACCCCGTCAAGCTTTCGGTTGCTCCGCAAACTTCCTACTTACATTTCACAAATACCATCACCACTGGTCTGTCCGACTCCAAGCCCGCTTTCGACTCCTCCAGCCCCGCCGCCAATGCAGATGGGTCCTTCACCATCACGCTCACTGGAAACATTCCCGCTGGCAGCGAACCGCAGACCGCCGCTTTCCCGGTTCCCTCATCCATCCAATTCGCCACCACCGTATTCCGTGAAGCGCTCCTCTCCACGGGTATTTCCGTAAAACTGCAATCCGCAAATCTCATCACCGACTACGCTCCTCAGCAGCGTTTTTACATCCCGGAGAATCAGGTCGCCGAGCACATCTCGCCGCCTCTGTCCGAAGAAATCAAAGTCACTCTAAAAGTCAGTCAGAATCTGCACGCCGGAATGGGTCCGTATCTTCTCGGCCTTCTGGTTGCAAAAGACGCCAAAGATCC
>Ga0137390_10003014_pt1 | contig 13605 bp, 9 predicted proteins | sample 15con2h24AmetaG_FD_104937 | JGI IMG/M metagenome (GOLD analysis project Ga0137390, IMG submission 104937) | Vadose zone soil microbial communities from Angelo Coast Range Reserve, California, USA - 15con2h2.4A metaG | ecosystem: Environmental > Terrestrial > Soil > Vadose zone > Saprolite... | reverse complement strand
TGTGGACGAACTTGTCGCCTCCACATTCACCAACCACGATCCCAACACGCCCGACTTGGGTACGGGGTCCGAGGCGTACAAGCGCCTGGTCAATCTCTACCTGACTGCTTTCCCCGACCTCCGCTTTACAATTGAAGATATAATGTCAGAAGAAGACGAGGTGGTTATCCGCTGGAGATCATCAGGTACTCACAACGGCGATCTGAGGGGCTCAGCTCCGGCGACAAGACAATGACCGCAGAGGGAATAAGCACCAACCGCATAGCATCTGGGGTACCAGCGTGATCTGGAGACCCGAGGCCGACCCTGCGCAGGGGATGACGGCATATCCAATGGTGCTGCGAAAGAGGTATTGTTCTCGTTTCCAACCGCTACCTCCAAGGTTTTCGAGAGCCACCCGCGTGGCTTGTAGGTTGTTGACTTTTTCACGGCTACCGAGCTGGTAGCGGCCTGCAGTTCGGCATAATTTATAAAAAGGCTTCTCCACGGCGACACAGGTTTTCAAAACATCTTCTCCATCGACGCCTTGACCTGGGTCGACCCGGGACATTGCCCGCGCGATCTGCCGGCCTAATCCGGAGAATCCAAACCGCTCCAATGTGATGTAGACTCTCCTTGCTTTTCGATTGGGTCGAGGTCTTCCCGCAGCTTCTTTGGGCAAGGCTTGAGCGCACAAGGCAAGGTTCGCTGGTGGCTGGTCAGAGCTCGGCTTCGAGGGATCTCATCAAGAAGAGAGCACAAAATCATGGGAGGGAGGTAAGAGTGAACTCGTTAGCAATCCAGGGGGGCGAGCAACCGAAAGAACGTTCTGGATTGCAGAGGTTAGGACCCAACGTTCCCTTAACCGATACAGCGTGGCAAACGCGAGGATTCTGCTTAAATGGCATCTACTTTTTTTCGTTCCGTCCGCTTTCTCGAAGCCGACAACTCTCAGCGTTCTTACCTGGGACTGGCTTTGGCCGCGGCTTTACTCGGCGTATGGTTAGCTTGGTTCTTTCTGGCGCGAGTGTCCATCTACGCAGTCACGGACAAGGCCGATTTAGAGGTGGATCGGGCAGCGCATCCAGTCGAAGCCGCAGCCAGCGGCCGAGTTGTGGCAACTCATCTGTTGCTCGACCAAGAAGTGAAAGCTGGGGAAGTTCTGGTGGAACTCGATTCTGACGCTCAGCAATTCCAGCTCAGTGAAGAGAAGACACAACTCGCGGGCGCGATCCCGCAAGTCCATTCGCGCGAAAAAGAGATTGCCTCGGAACAGCAGGCTTTTGAGCAGCAACAGCAGGCGGCAAAGGACGCCCTGGAGGAAGCGCGCGCCCATTACCGCGAGGCGGAAGCATCGGCACAGTTTGCTCAGGCCGAGTTGGAACGACTGCGCAAGATGTACGCCGCTGGAGTGGTGCCCGAGCTAGACCTGAACCGCAGCGGAGCCGACGCCCAGCAACGTCGGGCGGCAGCCGATAGCCTGCGCTATGGCGTAGTACGTCTGGAAGGAGAGCAGCGCACGCGCGGAAGCGAGAGAGAGGCGCACATCCAGCAACTCACCAGCGAACTCAACAAATTGCGCGGCGACAGAGCGACGGCCAGCGTGAAAATTCAGCGGCTTCAAGAAGAGGTCGATCGCCGACGCATACGCGCCCCGATCGACGGCAAGTTGGGCGAAGTGGCGCCATTGAGGATCGGAGCGGTGGTCCGCGAAGGCGAAAAACTGGCCGCGGTGGTGCCGACAGGCAAGCTTCGGGTGGTGGCGAACTTCGATCCGCCAGCGGCTTTGGGTCGCATTCGACCGGGACAGCACGCCCGCCTGCGACTGGAAGGCTTCCCATGGGCGCAGTATGGAAGCGTCGCTGCGACCATCACCAATGTCGCCAGTGAGATTCGCGACGGGAGCATCCGAGTGGAACTGGCGCTCGATTCCCATTCAGACTCTCGAATTCCCCTACAGCACGGGTTGCCCGGCTCGGTAGAAGTCGAGATCGAAACCATCTCGCCGGCGAACCTCGTATTACGCATGGCCGGAAGTTTGCTGGCCGGCCCCAAAAGCAATTTCGCCAAATTGGGTGCGGAGACGCAGCGATGAATCTGAGCCGGCGGGGAATATTTGTGCCGGAGGTGGTACAGACCTCCGCTATGGATTGCGGGCCAGCGTCGCTGAAGTGTCTCGCAGAAGGATTCGGCATACGGGTCAGCTACGGACGGTTGCGTGAGGCCTGCCAGACGGACGTGGATGGCACTTCCATCGACATGATGGAAGAGGTCGCTGTGCAGCTCGGGCTGGACGCAGAGCAGATCATGGTGCCAGCGGACTTCGTGCTGCTTCCAGAGGCTGATGTCTTGCCTGCGATAGCAGTCGTTCTGCGCGCGAATAAGGTCACCCACTTCGTAGTCGCCTGGCGGCGCCACGGCGGTCTCCTGCAAGTCATGGATCCTTCAGAAGGACGCCAATGGGCGCCCACAGCACAGTTTCTCGCGAGTCTCTATATTCATGTGCTTCCTGTATCCGCTAAAGGCTGGAGGGAATGGGCGGAGTCAGAGAAGTTCACGATGCCACTCCGGCGGAAGTTGGACGAGTTGGGAATTTCGGGGACTGCCGCAGAGCGCTTTGTGGAATCCGCGCTGAGCTATCCTGGCTGGCGATCTTTAGCCCGAATAGAGGCCGCAACACGGGCCCTCGGCTCAATTGTCCGATCTGGGGGATTACGCCGAGGAGCGGAAGCCAGGCGAGTGCTGGAACGGCTTATTCAACAAGCAAGCCGAGACTCAGACGAAGGGCACCGAATAATACCGTCCAATTATTGGTCAGTGTGGCCAGCACCGCCTGAAGACGGCGAAGAGAGAGTCTTCTTCAAGGGTGCGGTCCTCGTGCATGTGAAGGGCCGCCGCTCGGCAGCAGCTGGCGCGGAAACCGGCCAGCTCCCACCCGAAGTGGCCGCCGCACTTGAGGAGAAACCGGGTCGGCCGGGTCTGGAGCTACTGCGGATGCTGACGGCCGATGGACTGCCTGCGCCTACGGCAGTGGTGACGGCGCTCGGTCTCGCGACTCTGGGAGTGTTAGTCGAGGCGGTTCTGTTTCGTAGTCTGCTGGATATGCCGCGGGAGTTCGGGTTATCGGGACAGCGGCTGGGAGTAATGGCAGCCCTTTTGGTCTTCGTTACGACTCTCATGCTGCTCGAGCTGCCGATTGCATCGGGCATCCTGCGCATCGGAAGGCACCTCGAGGCACGTTTACGCGTCGCCTTTCTGAAAAAAATCCCTAAGCTCGGAGACAGGTACTTTCACAGCCGGCTGACTTCGGATATGGCGGAACGCAGTCATAGCACCCACCGCATACGGCTATTGCCGGGTTTGGGAGGGCAGTTTCTCCGTTCTGTGTTCGAACTCATCGTGACGGTCGCAGGAATCATCTGGCTGGATCCGTTGCTGGCGGTGCCGGCTGTTGTCGCCGCCTCGCTGGGGGTCGCACTGCCGCTTATAGTGCAGCCGCTGCTGGCAGAACGTGACCTGCGAGTGCGCAGCCACACCGCGGCGCTGAGCCGCTTCTATCTGGACGCGCTGTTAGGCCTGGTTCCTGTGCGCACGCACGGAGCCGAGCGAGCCTTGCGGAGTGAACATGAGAGCCTACTGGTGGAGTGGGCTCGCGCGTCGTTTGCGCATCAACGTCTGGTCGTCTGGGTTGAAGCGTTGCAGGGGATGACAGGATTTGGTCTCGCCGCATGGCTGATGCTCAACCACATTAGTCGCGCGGGCGAGGGCGGTGGAGCACTGTTGCTCGTGTATTGGTCGCTTAACTTGCCGGTGCTCGGGGAAGAAATCGCGCAGGTCGCACGCCAATATCCCTCGCAGCGCAACGTAACCCTCCGCTTGCTGGAGCCGATCGGTGCACTCGAAGAACAACCCGTGACTCCGGACCTGACAGGCAAACCATCCCCAATCCCGGTTGCAAGCGGACTTGAGGCTGCCAATCTGTCCGGCGGAGTAGCCATCGAATTGGCAAAAGTAAGTGTGCGCGCCGCTGGACACAGAATCTTGGAAGACATCAACCTAAAGATTGAACCGGGCAGCCATGTGGCCATTGTGGGTGCGTCAGGCGCGGGCAAATCCAGCCTGTTGGGCCTGCTGCTGGGATGGCATCGACCGGCTGAGGGTCGCGTGCTGGTGGATGGCTCCGCGCTTGAAGGTGGTCGTCTGGATCAACTACGTCAGGAGATAGCCTGGATAGATCCAGCGGTGCAGCTCTGGAATCACTCTCTGTTTGACAATCTCTGTTACGGCAACCCTGACTCTGTGCCGACGGCAAACTTATTAGAGCAAGCCGAACTTCGCGCGCTTCTAGAGAAGTTGCACGATGGTCTGCAGACTGAGCTCGGAGAAAGCGGCGGTCTGGTTTCCGGCGGAGAAGGCCAACGTGTCCGATTTGGACGCGCCCTGCTGCGACGCGGAGTGCGACTTGCCCTCCTGGACGAGCCTTTTCGAGGTCTCGACCGGCGCCTGCGACGGGAGTTGCTCGCGCGTGCTCGTCGTCATTGGGAGGGCACTACCATGCTGTGTGTCACGCATGATGTGGGCGAGACACTGGGATTTTCGCGCGTGCTAGTCGTGGAGAATGGACAGATCGTTGAGGATGGGAACCCGGCTGAGCTCGCGCGCCAATCAAACTCGCGTTATCGAACTCTCTTAGAGGCCGAAGAGAGCGTACGCGAAGGATTGTGGTCCAGCGGCAGTTGGCGCCGACTCCGGCTGGAAGATGGTCGCCTCAACGAAGAGCTGCAACGGGTGACTGTATGAAGGACGATCTGAACGCGCTGTGCTGGTCATTGTCTCAGCTCGGCTCCGGCCTCGAAGCTCTAGCGCGTAAGAGCGGGCTCCGGCCGAAGCCTGTGCAGGTTCCGCCTCCTCCAAGTTCAATCGCTTCCATAGATGGCGCGGCCGCAAACCGGGACGTCCTGAACCAGTGGATCGAGTCGGCTGCCACATGGTTAGGCCTCGAAGCGGAACCCTCAGTGGTGCCGTACGAGGGATTAGAGCGACTGGTGGAAAACGTCGGGCCGGCAATCCTAGAGGTGCCAGAAAACGGCACAGCCCGATTTCTTTTCCTTCTGCCTCGAAATGGTGCGCGCGTATCGGTGCTCGCTCCCGATCTACGTACCGAGCGTCTGCAGATAGAAACCGTGCGCAGTGTGCTCTGTCGCGCAGTGGAGGAGCCGGTTGCGACAGAAGTTGACCGCCTGCTTGACGAAGCCAGCATCGCCAGTGCGCGCCGCGGCGCAGCACGAGCCGCACTCTTGCTCGAACGCCTACGGAGCAGGGAGGTGGGAGGATGCTGGTTGCTTCGTCAGTCGCCAGGGAGTAGCTTCTGGAGTCAGGTGAACCGGATCCACTTACCCAGACGTTTGGGTGTGCTGCTGACGGCGCATGCGGCTGAGTATCTTCTGCTGATTCTCTCCTGGTGGCTCATCGGGCGCGCCGCGCTTTCCGGGCACTTGGATTCTGGTTGGTTGCTTGCGTGGGCGCTGATTCTGCTCACTCTGGTTCCTTTCCGCGTTCTCAGCACGTGGTTGCAAGGCGTGCTGGCCATCAACGGCGGGCTTCTGTTCAAACACCGACTCCTATTCGGCGCACTTCGCCTCAAGCCTGAGGAAATCCGGCACAAGGGTGTAGGCCAATTTCTTGGCGAGGTCATGGAATCGGAAGCAGTCGAATCGTTAGCGCTTGGTGTCGGTTTTCAGGGCTTGACGGCGGCAATCGAATTACTTGCGGCCGAAACTGTTCTCTCCCAAGGCGTGGGCCGCGGGCTGGAGTTGATTTTGCTACCGGTGTGGGTCGCACTCGCTCTGCTCATGGGAGCCCGCTATCTCCGGCAACGGCAGCGTTGGACGGAAACGCGATTGTCGATGACCAACGATCTCACCGAACGAATGGTCGGACACCGCACTCGCCTGGCACAGGAAGCGCGCCGGCACTGGCACAATGGGGAAGATGAGGCATTGGAGCGCTACCTGGATCTGTCAGAAAAGATGGACGGCGCGGCGGCGCTGCTGACGGCGATCGCGCCGCGCGGCTGGCTGATCTTAGGGTTGCTCGGCGTGACCTGGGCGTTCGTCACCAGCCGGGGTTCTAACATCAGGCTGGCGATTGCACTCGGTGGAATTCTGCTGGGATATCGTGCGCTGAAGCGGCTTGCGTCCGGGTTGATGTCCGTTGCCGACGCGGTAATTTCCTGGCAAAAAGTTGCCCCATTGTTTCATGCGGCAGCGCGACCGCAGCTGCACGGCTCGCCCGCCATCGGCTTCACACCCGCAACCCAAAATGGCGAGAGCGGAGCCGCCACGGTTATGGAGGCGCACGATCTCATTTTCCGCTACGAAGAACGCGGCGAGCCGGTGTTGCGAGGATGCAACCTGACAGTTCGTCCGGGCGAAAGGCTCTTGCTTGAAGGTTCGTCGGGCGGAGGCAAATCCACATTGGCCTCACTACTGGTGGGTTTGCGCGCGCCACAGTCCGGCCTGCTTTTGTTGCATGGTCTTGACCGGCAGACCTTAGGCGAGCTGGGCTGGCGCCAACGAGTCGTGTCCGCACCGCAGTTCCACGAGAATCATGTACTGACCGAGACCTTCGCATTCAACCTCTTGATGGGCCGCCGCTGGCCGCCACGCGAGGAGGACATGCAGGAAGCCTCGGCTATTTGTCGGGAACTCGGCCTTGAGCCGCTACTCAACAAAATGCCCGCAGGAATGTTGCAGATGGTCGGTGAGACAGGCTGGCGGCTTTCTCACGGGGAACGCAGCCGCGTTTACATTGCCCGGGCATTGCTTCAAGGCGCGGAGGTGGTGATTTTCGACGAAAGCTTTGCGGCTCTCGATCCGAGAAATGTCCGGCTGGCACTCGACTGCGTGCTGAGTCGCGCGCGCACTCTCCTTGTGATTGCGCATCCATGACGAGACTCTTCCTAATCTAGGTTACAATTTCAGCTCCTCAAGGTGTTGGCCCATGGTTGGCAAAACGCTTCGCTCCTATCGCATCGAGTCAAAGCTCGGTGCCGGCGGAATGGGTGTTGTCTATAAGGCCGTAGACTCCCGTCTCGACCGAACGGCTGCGATCAAGGTTCTGGCTGCCTCGGCCTTCAGTGCGGACCGCGAAAGGCGGTTCGTTCAGGAAGCGAAGGCGGCTTCTTCATTGAATCACGCGAACATCGTCACGATCTATGACATCGACTCCCAAGAGATAGACGGTAAGCCCATCCGTTACATCGCGATGGAATACGTGGCCGGCGAAACGCTGGATCATTTGATCGGCCGCAAAGGTCTGCGAGTTCGCACTGCACTGAAGTATGGCGTGCAGATCGCCGATGCGCTCGCCACTGCTCACGCGGCTGGAATAATCCATCGCGATCTGAAGCCTTCGAACGTAATGATCACGCCGCAAGGGACCGTCAAGGTTCTTGATTTCGGACTTGCTAAGCTGAACGAGGAGACAGAAGCCGATGCTTATGCAGAAACAATGCATGGTGACGGCGCTCCCCTCACCGAGGAGGGGACAATCCTCGGCACGGTTGCGTACATGTCGCCGGAGCAAGCCGAGGGCAAGAAAGTCGACGCCCGTTCTGACATTTTTTCGTTCGGCTCGGTGCTCTACGAAATGGTGACCGGACAGCGTGCTTTCCGGGCAGGGTCCAAGCTGTCCACGCTTTCGGCGGTCCTACACAAAGAACCGCAGCCTCCTTCGCAGGCGGTCTCGGACATTCCTCCGGAGCTCGACAGGATCATCGCTCGATGTCTGAAGAAGGGTCCGGAGCGCCGTTGGCAGGCTATGGCGGACCTGAAAGTCGCTTTGGAAGAGTTGCGGGATGAGATGGAATCGAGCAGCGTCGTTCCCGGGCCATCAGGTGAGCCAAAACGTACCGCACACTTTGCCAAACGATCGCTGTTGTTCGGAGCGCTGAGCCTGCTGGTGGTTGGACTAGCCTTGGGAGCGTATTCTGCACAGAGGTTCTTGCGCTCGGAGCCACCTTCGTTTCAACGGCTGACATTCCGACGTGGTGATGTTACGTCCGCGAAGTTTGGTCCCGGTGATGCGGTGGTTTACAGCGCGGCGTGGGACAGTGCTCCGTCGACACTGTTTTCTACTCAGGCGGGTAACCGTGAGGCGAGGCCACTAGGGCTTCCCACTGGAACAGTTCTGGCAATCTCACCTGCCGGCGAAATGGCGATTCTGCTGGGCAACGGCCCTCTCGGTACACTTGCGCGTGTACCCTTCGGCGGAGGCGAGCCGCGTGAAGTGCTGGAAAACGTCAGCGGCGCGGACTGGGGGCCGAGCGGAGACTCCCTTGCCGTGGTACGAACCATTGGGGGAAAACACCGCCTCGAGTATCCCGTCGGGACTGTGCTGTACGAGACCGAGGTACGTCCCCCGGTTGAGCCACGAGTATCCCGCGACGGCAAGCTTGTGGCGTTTTTCGATTACGACCCGGAAGTTGGAGATTACTCCTTGTCCGTCGTGGGCCCCAGCCAACCCAAGCAGGTGCTTTCCAGGGGATGGCGAGCCGTTGGCGCGCTGAACTGGTCTCCGCATGGCGATGAAATCTGGTTTTCGGCTGGCCAACCGAGCAACGATCCGGCGCTCTACGCAGTCCGTCTTTCAGGCAAGCAACGAGTTGTCGCCCAGGCTCCCGGTTGGATCGTGATGCAAGATGTAGCAGTAGATGGCCGGGTACTGCTAAGTGTTGTGAACTCACGACTGGGGATTCGCTACGTTGCATTCGACGGTTCAGCAGAACGTGATCTGGCCTGGTTGGATGCCTCCTTTCTCTACGAACTCTCCAGCGACGCCAAATCGCTTCTCTTTGTGGAACTCTCCAATGGGCAAGGGCGCAACTCCGCGATATACCTCAGGAAGACGGACGGTTCCGCCGCGGTACGACTGGGGTTCGGCAATCGGCCTTCGCTCTCACCAGACCGGAAGTCGGTTGTCTGCATCCGTCACGAACCTGGCCGGTCGCGCTTAATGTTGCTCCCGACTGGCCCGGGAGAATCACGGTTTCTGAATGTTTCCGCTGTGCACTACGAATCGGTCGAGTGGTTCCCGGACAGCAAACGGATTCTACTTACAGGTACTGAGTCCGGCCGTCCGGTTCGAACCTGGATGTACGATCTGGAGTCTGAGCAATCTAAGCCGATAACGCCCGAAGGAACCAGGGGGACCAAGGTTTCACCCGATGGCCGCTGGTTCGTCATTGCTGACGCCCATAAGCTGTCTCTCGCGGCAATCGGGAGCGGAGAGCCCCGGAGCATAGCCGAGCTGCAGAAGGGGGAGACGGTTGTGCGCTGGAGCGGTGATGGACGATACCTCTTTTTGAAAAAGCCCGACGGGGATACGATCCAAATCAGTCGGCTTGATGTCTCGACCGGACACACAGAGCCTTGGAGGATACTGAGGGTTCCGGAACCTGGGGCTGAGTTCTCCGGAGCGCTCGCGCTGTCGGCTGACGGAAAGGCATGCGCCTTCTCCTTCCAGCACGATCTCGCGAACCTTTACTTGGTAAGGGGTTTGAAGTAAACACTGAGCAGCACTTCTGAGACTCAGAACTGGAGTCCCTTCCGATCCAAGCTCCTCTAAAATTAGTCCGGAATAAAATTAGGCGAGAACCGCCGCGGCACTGCCCGGCTTTAATAATGGCGACTAACATCTTTGTGGCGTTTTCTTTGTTGCCGGCACTCGCCGTGTCAGCCTTGTGCCAGCTTTCACCGACATTGGTAAGCGTGTCGGGTTCCTGTTCTTATGCTCGTCGCTGACGCTTGGGCGTGAGATTCAGCGTACGGATGAGCCGGAACAGGTGATTGGGATGGACGCCAAGGATTCCGGCAGCTTCGGTATAGTTCCCCCCTGCCTGCTCAATCGCCCGCTCGATGAGGGACCTCTTCGCCTCCCGGATGCCGTCGTGGAGTGCCGTAACCGGCTCCCCAGAAGATGACGTCTCTTCTAGGATCGAATCAGGCAGGTCCTCCGGCAAGATCAATTCGGTCGAACCCAACACGACCGCGCGCTCGATAGCGTTTTCGAGCTCGCGCACGTTGCCGGGCCAAGGGTAGCGCATCAGGCAAGCACGCGCCTTGGGGGATATGCCGACCACGCGCCGCTTAACCTTTTCGCTGTAGTGGGCCGCGAAGAAGGCTGCCAGCAACGGGATATCTTCCGAACGTTCACGCAAGGCGGGCATCTTGAGCGAGACAACGTTGAGTCGATAATAAAGGTCCTGACGAAATGTTCCAGCGCGTGACGCCTCCTTCAGATCACGGTTGGTCGCAGCGATCAGCCGGATATCGAGTTTGATTGGGCGCGCGCTGCCTACCCGTTCGAACTCGCGCTCCTGCAGAACGCGCAGAAGCTTGGCCTGGAGCGGCACAGCCAGTTCACCCACCTCATCTAGGAACACAGTGCCGCCCTCGGCGATTTCCAGTTTTCCTTTCTTCTGCGAGACAGCGCCTGTGAAGGCGCCCTTCTCATGGCCAAAAAGTTCACTCTCAAGCAACGTATCGACAATGGCCGCGCAATTAATAGCCACAAACGGCTGGTCCGCACGACCGCTGTTGCCGTGGATCGCACGGGCAACGAGTTCCTTCCCGGTGCCGCTGTCACCGCAGATCAAAACCGTGGAATCGCGCGGCGCAACGCGGGAGACAAACTGATACACCTCGCGCATTGGTTGGCTTTCGCCGACCATGCTGTGCTGGATGTTGAGTTCTTGGTGCAAACGCCGATTCTCATCACCCAGCCAGTCAAGGTGGCGCGCGTTTTGAATAGCAAGAGCGGCTACGTTCCCGAGCGCGGTCACCAACTGCAAGAGCCCCGTATCGAAACGCACATCTTGTGAACTGGCATCTAGGTACAGCGCACCCAAGAGCTCGTCCTGAACCTCGAGGGGGACGGCCAGCACTGAGCGTACCCTTGGGGTCAGCAGGCTCTCCGCCTCCCGAAGTGTCTCATCGCCAGGAACGTCGTTGGAAAGCACAGCGAGATTTTCCTCGATGACCCGGTTCAGAATCGTCGTGCTGACTTGAATTGGTTGATTCGGGCCCAGGCGGCGATCCCACCCGAGCACTGAAGTGAATCCCTCTGCCCCCACTTCCCTCAATAGAATGGCGGCTCGATCGGCCAGAGAAACCTCGAGGACGGCCTCAAGCACTTTCTGCTCAAGCGCAGCCAAGCCGCGAACCGAGTTGAGATTCCTGCTAAAGTTGAGGAGCACGTCCAAATCGCGAACCGTACGCTCCGTAGCACCTAACGCGTGTAGCTGCGCAGGCTGCAGGTAGATCGCGTCCTGCTTTCGCAACACCACCGTGGGTCCGCCCGGTGTTGGTGAGGAATCGAGCGTCAGGGATGTGTTGCTCTCGTAAGGCTCTTTGGGCAGACCCTGGAATACCAAAATCGATTTGCCGATTCGGATCTGATCGCCGTCCGCCAGGAGTCTCTCCTTTACCGGTACGTTATTGACGAAGGTACTGTTCCGGCTGTCGAGATCCTGGATCAGAAATCCTTGACCATCCCTGCGGATGACGCAGTGCCGACGCGACGCGAGCGAGTCAAGAAGCGAAATCTGATTGCATGGCTCACGACCAATGGAGACCTCGTCTTCTGTAAGGGAGAACGTTCTGCCCGCGAGAGGTCCGCTCGCCGCCTCCAGCCGGGCGTGGCCGTGAGGAACGGCGTGCTCATTAGGGTCGTGAGTCATGGAATGAGCATCAAACGGCTCGTTTGCCGCTTAGTCGCTCCAACCTAGCATAAATACGAGGTCGCCAAACATCATTGTTAGGTTGCCGTCGGTCGCCTCCGGGACTTAAGCGGAGTGGAGCCACGGCTCACTCACACTATCTCCTTTCGTTTGATAGAAAAACGCGCTCGCGGTACCGGCCTGGGTAGACATGGTTACTTTCGGCACACCACTTGCATTACCTAAGAGTGCTTGACGACAGGCGTAGTTGAAACAAGCCAATAAATTCACAAAAAGAAAGGAGCTCTCCCATGAAGGTCAAGACGAATACGAAAGCCGGTAGCGCAGTATGGGGTGGCTAGTTTGAGGGTTTCCCCAAACAGTTTTTCCAGAACCCAGGACTAACGGACTAACAGACTGAGCCGAGCAAGTAAAAATCCCAGGAAGGGGGCAGTCCGATGAGAGTCACGACGAGTACCAAGGCCGGTAGCGCAGTATGGGGTGGCTAGTTTGAGGGTTTTCCCAAACAGGTCCACCAGAACCCAGGACTCACCGACGAGCAAGTAAGAATCCCCGGGAAGGGGCAGTCCGATGAGAGTCACGACGAATACGCCGACCGGTAGCGCAGTATGGGGCACCTAAGTTAGGCGACAACTTTCACCAGGCCAAGTACATGAGGGGAAGGGCGCTGGCTTTTTGCCACCTGAGAACCGCCGATCGATCCAGTAAAAATCTGCGTGCCGGTTCCCTTCCCATGCTTGCTGTGATCAAGCACGTCGAACTCCCACCTCCGCATATCCCATCCTGGGCTGTTCGTGGGGAGCGGCCTTCAGCATGAAAGTGACTATGTAATGCACACCTCGAAGCCGCTGATATGAACCCGTTTCCCAGTCCCGCCCGGCCCGGTGTTAGTATCTACGAGGTCCAGCGGTTAAACAGCCCGGTCCCCCTGAATGTAGAGGCCATCCATGAGTACCCTCATGTCGGGGAAGGTGGTCATGAATCCCTCGGCCCCCGGGGTTATGGCACCACGCCCAACAGCCGGAGACCCACCGTTGACCCTGAGCCAGCCGTGACCCTGAGCCAGCCGTCTCCGGTGAGTAGAACGCAGCCACACGGTTGATGGCACGCCGAACACTGCAGGGTCGGTGCGCCATGGCCGTCCGCTCCGCGTATCACCATTTGGGTGTGACGAATGCCAGCGTCCGTCTACCGCGGAAAGTCTACTGATGGCAATTCAAGCATCTCGGATGCATCAGCACGCTTGAGAGGCGATCAAACAGCTGCGTGCCCGAAGGTTTGTGCGGACCATACATGTCTCAGAGGTTCTGAAGACGAACATCGCTGAGTTCACCAACGCGGTGAAAGCGTTCCGAGCATGAGCAAAGGCACCGACAATGGTTGCTAGCCCTTCTGAGTTGTCAACTTCACTGTCGTGAGGGGGCACTGAGATTCTCGGCAATCGCAGCGCACGCGGAACGGTTCTCACACGGACGTGACCCTGCCTGCTACTGCGCGTTCGCCACACACAGTGAGCAGGTTATTTCTGACTCCCGCCATTTAGTCGGCGAAGAGTGTCCAGCATTTTCAGTGCATTATTGATGGCCTGTCGCTCGTGGTGGTGGTCGGCGTCTGGTTGCAAATGCGCCAGTCGCGCACGAATTGCAGCATCCGCCAAGTCGATCCGTTCCAGCAGCTTATTGGTGTCTGCTTCCAAGATAGCCTCTCGGTAGCGCGCCTTCCAGGAGTTCGATTCGTTGGACTCCATAATGGCACCTTGCCCGACGAGCGGCCATTATACGTAAAACAAACGTGACACAGGTGAAGTTCGTTTCCAGAACGAGCACTTTGCCATGTGCAGGAATCACATGTTGCTGGGTTGGGACGTGACCAAGGAGCCAGAGGCA
>Ga0137390_10003012_pt1 | contig 13608 bp, 19 predicted proteins | sample 15con2h24AmetaG_FD_104937 | JGI IMG/M metagenome (GOLD analysis project Ga0137390, IMG submission 104937) | Vadose zone soil microbial communities from Angelo Coast Range Reserve, California, USA - 15con2h2.4A metaG | ecosystem: Environmental > Terrestrial > Soil > Vadose zone > Saprolite... | reverse complement strand
GGGAGACAAGCCGAGACAAAAGGGCGATCGCGAGCCCGTCGACGTAGGCAGACGTCAACTGGTCGTGCCTGTCAAGCGCCGAAGCGACAGCATGAACCAGAGGCGTTACGCCGGGCTCGGACGCATAAACAGGATCCTTCAGCTCAATCCTTGAGCTGCGCGCGGGGCCGCCCGCCATGTCACGCAGCGCGTCGACGGGAACATGGAACTGCATCGAGTCGAACGCACTGTGCGCGAACCAGCACGGCTCCGCTGCCGGCGCATGGATCCGCAGTCCGTGCGCAGGGATCACGCCATCCCAGACCTGCCGCCCATCAAGCCATGAGGTTGCGCGCAAGTCGCGCAGGACATAGGAAAAAACATGCACGTCATCGCCGACGTGCGAGACGAACTCGCGCTTCAGTGCCGTGCGGCAGGTCCAACGCATAATGGCCATGCCGGTATAAGGCAGATCGGAAAGTGCTGCGGCCGGCGCGAGCCGCCACTCCGCGGTCAGCCGCTCGACAGGATTGCTCATCATATTGCTCAAGCGCTGATCGATGTACGGCAGGGTAGCGCAACGGCCCAGCTCGCGGAATCGGAGCTGGCACGCGGTCGGCTTGGGGAGGCTGCGATGCCGGCGGATCAATGCGGTCGTCACCGCACTCGACGTGCTCAGTCACAGGGCTGCCGGCAGCCGTCACCCAACCTAGCGCTGGTGATATCGCCGTGGAATCAGATCAAGTTGTTCGGAGTGCTGCCCGAACAGGTGAGCGGCGAGTAGCCGAAAAAAGGCCGGCGACCGCCTGGCCTCGGTGCTCAACAAGGTGGTCGCCGCACAGGTCGCCGACCCTCGATGCGCCGACCACCACCTGCGGCGACGAGCTGCTGCCGAAACGAAAACCTCCGGCGCGTGACAGCAGCGCGGCAGACCCGGTGCTGCCGCTCTGTCCCCCCTCCCTTCCCCAGCATGCCGGGCAGGGTAGGGCAGGGGGCCCGTCTAAACCGAAGCGGGCCGATGCGCCCGCAGGAAGGAATGTATCTGGCGCACCGCCAGGGGAATCCGCTCCTTGGGCTCCTTCCACGGGAACATGCTCACTTCGGCCTTCGGTGCGAGCATCGCGGCCTCCATGGCGACGGCGTAGGGATGTGCCGGGATATCGTCCGGCAGGATCAACACGGGCGTCTGACAATTGCGCACGAAATCGCGCGTCACCGTGAAGACGAAGTCGGGGTTGGTGCGGTACATCCTGGTCAGGAATTTGTCGACCGTCTCCATCGTGATGTCGGGCCGCCTAGCCGTCAGCGCCGGACCCCAGGTCTTCATATTGCCTTCGTAGAAAAGGTCGCGCATCTCCGGACGCGATCCGCTCGGCTGCGCCAGCACGGCCGCAACAACACGATCAGGCGCCCGCTTCAAGAGGCTCCAGACGAGGGGACCGCCAATGCAAAAGCCCATCACCATGAACCTGTCGATGCCTAAGTGATCCATCAGGCCGATGTGGTCATCGGTGTGGGCATCCCACGGCCGGTCGATCTCGAGGGGGCCGGAGGATTGGCCTTCGTTGGCGTTGCGCAGGTCCGCCGCGATGCAGCGGTACTCTCCCTTGAACTCCTCCATCGGGTTAAAGGGCCCGCGGGCCAAGGCGGAGATCGTTGAGTTCAATCCTCCGCCGGCAATGACCAACAGCGGGAAACCAGAACCGGCCTCCTCAAAGTGAATGCGAACGGGGCCTCTTTCGTAGAAACGGGCGCCGCCTCCTTGCCCGGTCTGCTGAGCAAACACCTGCGGCGCTGCGGCGATCGCCGTCGCTGCGGCGCCCGTTGCCAGTATATTGCGTCTGATCGCATCCATAATCGGCGCCCTCCTAGGTCGTTGTCATGGCCGTTGCGTGCGGCTCGAAGATCGTGGACCGAAGCCGCTCGCAGGTCTTTAGGTTTGATCGGTGGTGCACGGCATTGGTAGCACAGGTTCTGTCGGCGCTGAAGGGTCGAATGGGCGCTGGTGGCCCAGGACGGCCAGGGGCAGATGACGCACGAGATCACCAGACAGCAAGGGATCGCACAGTGCATCCTCGACAAAAACTCCGAGCCCCTGCGGCGGCTGTCGCCTGCCCTGACGCGCAACCCCGTGGCGCGGCTGTCGCAGGCGCCGACGGTACGATGATGGCGAGGTTGGGGTCGGCAGCGCCGCCGCAGTGGCGGGCGCTCGACGCCAGCAGGGCGGGCCCCATCAGGCCGATTCGGCCGCGCCTTCCTGCGCTCTGCGGCCGGCGTCCGTGATCCTGACGCAAGCCACATGGACATTCGGTTCGCGCTTCCCCATGCTCTGAAGCTGTACCGTTGCGAGCCCGCCGCGGATGAGATCAGCGATCGTCTCGAACCTGAATCCGCGGGTCAGCAACGCATTCACGTCGCGGCCGCGCGGCGCCTTCGCCAGCACGGCGAGCGCCCGGCGATGTCTCTCCCCAAGGCTCTGGTTTTCTGGCTCCGTGGCCATTTCGGCCCCCCACGGAGGTGATCGCCCAGACTGCAGCACGAAATCTTCTACGGTCAGGGCTGCCGGGCCGGCTTTCCCCACCCGTTCCAGAGGAGGCCCCAAACCGGCGCACATCCAAAGCCGGCGCCGCGAAGAGGCGCCGGCCGAACGCCGAAGTACAACCGGAGCCGATCGGGGCAACCACAGGGCGGAACCATGACGGTGAATCGAATATTGCGAAGTGTTGCAAGGCAGACACGCTGCTAGCAGGGGACGCCAAAAGGCCTCCGGAGTTGCTATAATGCAGCGGGCAACTGGGGCCGCCGGGAGGACATGATGTCGAAGCCAGCGGTGATATACGCGGTTCTTCTGATGGCCAGCGGCTTCGCGCGTTTGGCATGGGCGCAAGAAGGAGTTAGTACGGAATCGCCAGTCCCACCGAATTTCAGATTTCCCGCTGGAGCAGAAATCACGTTTCAATGGAACTACACTTGCCGCAATAGAAAACCGTGCGTATTCAGTTGCGGAACGGCCGATAGCGTAAAAGCTTTGACAATGTACTTGGGGACAATACCCGTCGGGAGCAACCAGAGGAATTCCGTAATATTCTACTTCTACTCGACAACGACGATTCCCTACAGTGGCGGCTTCCGCATCAGTGGTGGCCCTGCGTCTACGTTATCGTGCGATGTCAGCGGGATGACCCTTGATTATTCGGGGCCGCCAATCGAAATTCCGGCGCCGCCGGTCGACACCTCCAAGACCCGGTAAAGTGGCACCGCGCGCCAATGCCGCTTAAACTCGCGGGAAATCCTCTCAGCCGGTTCGGCGCAAAGCTGCATCGGCCGGTGGTCTGCAATTAATGGCGGGCCTGCAGGATCGATCCTCTGGGTGCACGGACTGTCACCGGCTCTGCGACGCGCTTTCTTCCAACGCTTGCAGCCACTCCACAGGGCTAATCTCCTGAAATACGAGGCCCCTGAAGAGCGTCTTTGCCGACGCCTCATCTGACGCAATAGCTGAAGAAAAAGGCGCAAAGCATGTCCTCATTAAGAATGAGGTTGCCTGGTCGACAGTGTCCGATGACCGGTAAGCCGCCTTCATGTTGTTTCGGATGCATGCGCTCGCTTGAAGAAACCCGTCATTCAAGGCCGTCTCTCGCGTGGGAGCCAAGGCTATCCCTCGCGCTGGACTAAGGCCTGTCTCTCGGGCCGGACTGAAGGCTGTCTCTCGGGCCGGACTGAGGGCTGTCTCTCGGGCCGGACTGAGGGCCATGTCTCGGGCCGGACTGGGAACTGGCTCTCGCGCCGGATTGAGAGCCGTCTCTCGGCCCGGACGCAGGGCTGTCTCTTGAGCCGGCTCAAGTGCTTGCCCGGGAGTGCCGTCGGCTGCGCCCACTCCCGCTGCCTGTGTGGCACCGTCGCCGTCGCGCTGCGTCGTACCCGGTAATGCAACCGTGGCGGCCGGCGCAGCAATATTCGGTTGCCCACGCGGAGCCGGAACGGCGAGGTTATTTTGTGTATCGCCGTTGCCTTGGTCGTGAGCGCTGACCGTTTGGACCCGGAACGGCGATGAACGAGCATTCCGGATGGCCGGCTTCGCCATTTGTGCAGGGGAGGCGGCTGCCTCTATTTCGTCAGGACCCTGGGCAAGACGGGTTGCGGCTTGTCGTGCGTAAGAATCCGCCAATTCAAGTTTAGGCGCGCAGCCGGCGGCGAGCGCAGCAAGTCCTATCGCGGCAACGAAGCGCATGGAATCCCCCCCAATCCCCGAACACCAATCAAGGGGCAAGCGTAACCCCTGGTGAATGCAGAATCTACGCCAACGCAAAGCTTAAATAGTCCTCTGTCGTACTTTTCCGCCGCGAGTGTCATTTTTATCGCGGTGCACGGTTTGCAGTCGCAAGGGCAAACGCGCCTGAACCGAGCAGAGCGATTCGATGAAGCCGATCATATGCGCCATGCCGTGGCGCCACCGAAGGTGGCGAGCCCGGAATCCGTAGACGTCAGCCGGTGCCGAAGCCGCGTTGGCGCGACGGTGAGCGGGATTGCAGCGGAGGACCTGCGCGCGATGAGTCACGCCGGTGCAGACCCCGGAGGCCGCATCCCTGGTCATCGCTCGATCGCGCGCGCGGCAGTCTTCCGTTTCGAGGATTTCTCGCGAAGAGTGAGCAAGCGGCGAGCGGCGGCTTCACCGGATCGCCAAGGCCATTGTGCACGTCCGTAGCAATCGGTAATGCGCCGTTCATCTGCTCGCAATGTCCCTCTCGATAGACTTAAAAGAGGGGCAGTGCTTCGCGATGTCGGTCGGTAAATTTGCACCATGCCGGCCGCGGCCTTTCCATGGGAACCCAATATGCGCCTGATCGTGTTCATTCTTGCGGCACTTGTCTGCAGCGGCCCCGCCGTCGCCCAGAACTGGCAGGAATACAGCTATCCCGATCAATTCTTTACAGTCGCCTTTCCGGCTGATCCGCAGATCGAGACCACAACGTACCAAGTCGCCGACGACCGCTCGGTCGAAGCGCACGTCTACTCGGTCTACCAGGACACTGCCGTGTTCAAGGTGACGGTCGCTGAAGTCGCCGATGCCAGCCTTGAGGAAAGTGCCGTGATCGATCACGCGATCAAGACGCTGTCTGAAGGCGGCGAGGTCAAGGTCAACATCCCCCACCGCGTCAACCGGGTCTTCGGTCGCCAGCTCAGCATCGCAGGTCCGGATGGCATCCGGTCGATGGTTGCGGTCTTCGATTACAAGGGGCGGCTTTATCAGATCGAAGGCAGGTCGGTTTCCATCGAGAACGATGCCGCCGCCGCCATCCGTTTTGTTCAATCGCTCGTATTCACCGGCGGTGGTTCGAACCGCTCTCCCGACGAGATTCGCGCTGTGCAGGCGGCTTGCCGAGGCACAGGCGCGCCTGAAATCGCCGGGGCTCCGGCGCTGAAGCGCCGGACGGGGGACGTTGCCGTGACCGGCACCGCCGCCAGCGCGGAGGCGGCTAAAGAGACATGACGCCCGACGAATGCCGCGCACTCCAGCGGCTTGCCGACGTTCCGCGCGGCATCGCCGAGACCTTGATGCTCGCCCACGGCTTCACGCCCGAATTGATCGCCGGCCTTGTGCTGGCCGGGCTCGCAACGGTGGTGACCGACACCGCAAGAATCGGCGGACAGACGATCAAGGTTGAGCTTGTCATGATCACGGACGCGGGCCGCAGCGCGATCGAAAGTTGATCGACCGCGCCCACGACTGTCAGAAGCCCAATAAAGGCTTTTCGGCCTAGGAATGCGCCGGCTGCGGCCGGCGCTAAAGTCGAGCGTGCGGTTGTCTTAATCCTGCTAAAATCCGATCCCGATTATCATCAAGGCCGCGAGTGAGCCGCTTTGGCGTTGAAATTCCACTTTTACGGATTGCCCGGTCTTGAGATCAGACAAATTGCCGGTTTTCTGTCCGACCCGAATGACGGTCTTATCGGTGATCCTGAACTTCCAGTTCTTCTTCTTCTTGGCGTAGTTGAAGCTCGTCCCTCCGGCATCAACCGAGGTGATCTTTCCTCCCGAAATCGCGGCGGCGCTCGCAGGCAGTGCGAACATGCTGCACACAATAATCGCGAGCGCTGTCTTGTTCATTGAAATCTCCGTTGCTAGTAGACGATCGTTGCTGGGTTCCAACCGTTCATTTTAACGCCAAGATCGCGCGAGTCATACTTTGCCGGTCTGGGTCGGTCGTGCCGCTGCGATTGGCCGTTCTCACGTCGCCCCGGGCTGCCGTCGACAGGACGCTCTGTCGCCCATTGCCCGTGACCCTCTGTTGCGCCGACGAACCGCGATCAACGTACGACCGGTGCCGGCGACGGCCGCAAAAATGGCTTGGACATCGGGGCAGGGGCCGGCCGCAGCGCAGGCTCTGAGTTCTTGTAAAGGACATACTGCTCGACCGCCTGCAACTTGGTGATTTCGCGCGTCATCTGCTCCTGGCCGGCTGCAAGCCGGTCGACGCTGCGCGTCATCTGCTCTTGACTGGTGGCGATGCTGGTGGCGACACGGTCGATGCTTTGCCGTATCTCGTCGAGATCGAGCCCCAGGGCATTGAACCGCTGCTGATCGGCAGAAGAGGCGGCTGGCGCGATCATCTCTCTGGCCGCGTCGCCGTAGGTCTGCCAAGCCACAGTGGCGGTGACACCAATGAAAAACGCGATCAGGTAGCGGGCGAAGGCGAGCGGCGCCAGTTTGCCGAGCCACGACGACGACCCGTTCGGCGACTGGTCGTTTTTCAGATCGGCCGAGCGGGTAGAGGGTGCCTCGACTGACGGCTTAAGCAACGAGGCAGCGAAGAACTCGGATGGCTTCGGACTCGACATGGTGTTCATCGGCGCCTCGCTCTCATGCTGCCAATAGCGCAGCCCCGGTCCCTACACCGAAAGGCCCCCCAGCCCGGGACGGGGCTTGCATCGAAATTGTTGCGACCCCAAGCGCGGGAGAGGTGTTGCGGAATGCGCCGGGGCCGCCGACGGCCGATCGCCCGAGAATTAGCGGAGCCGCGGGATAACAAAGCGGCCGCGCGCGTCTATTGTCGGTCTGCTTCTCGACAACTCCACAAAGAAGTCGCAAACGCTCAACCGCTTCCGTAACCCGCTGAACGACAGCATGTGTACGGACGCACCGGCCCGAACTTAACCAGACGGCCGCAGGCCAGATTCCGGTGGACATGATCGGTCTTGTGTTGGTCATGCGACAATCGCGGACAGACGCCTGAGATACTGGGAATGTCCTGACAGGACGCACCACCCGCATCGACTTGGCCCGCCATGACCGGAGGATTTTTCTCACGGGTCGGACTGATGAATTCGGGTGAATTGACCTCGGAAAACCGATCGGCAGCAAATCGACGATCGAGGCCGCACGAGCGTCAACGAGGAATGGTTCCGATCATCCCCGACCATACCGGATTCAACGCGCCGTCTCGCTCAGTAGCAATCAAGGGCGACGGCTTTTAGGAGAACGCCATGGGAGCCCTTCTGTATGTCGTTTTCGTCACAATTGGAGGCCTGCTTGCTATCGCAATCGGCTATCTGGTCGAGCCGGTGGTGTCGATGACCGCGAGCCTGATCGTGTTCCTTGCTCTGTTTTTCGCCAACTTCGTCGTCTCTTGGATTGCCGTCGTCCTTGTCATGAATGGTCCGCTCAAAGACGTGCATGGCCGAGCGGCGAAGTCGGATATCGAGAAGGCGGGACAGGAGGCGATGACGGCTGGGGGGCTGATGCCGTAGGCGCGTCAATCTCTACAGCGCACAACCCTGGTCGGAGATGGGCATCACTGATCTAAAATGCCTTGCCGAAGTGAGCGCTCCGAACGAGCAAATCCAAGTTTTTCGTTGCTGGCCGTGAAGGAGTTCGCACCATCGGCATCGGCCTACGGCGTGCGCTGTCGTGCCCGCCGGTGCGTCTTGCGGCGTGTCGGCTGGGCACTGACGGGTCGGCTGGCTCCGCTTTGATTGGCTTGCCGCGTCTCGGCACTGGCAACGGCAGTTCTCAACCGGTCAAACACGTTCCTTACGCCATGCAGAAAATCCTCGATCACGAGAGTTGATTCCACCCGCGCGAGCGTTACTTGCTCGACGGCGTCGAGGTGCAGGCTTAGGTCGGCAGGCGATGGATGAGTGTTGATGAGTGTGACGCAAAAACCGACAAGCGCATGCACTTGACCGGCGAGGAAGCGCACGTTTTCGGTTTCTCGGGTATCCGTCACCAGAGCCTCCCGCGACGCGCAGCCGTGACGCGAACGTGAACGCCTAAATCTGAAACCTAAAGTCCGATCAAAGGCGGTGCAGCACGAACTGCGGATCATTAACGCGAGTGACGCAAGCGTGTTCCGAACGTGATGCCTGAGCGAGACGTGTGTCGGCAGGTTTGTCGAAGGGCTGATCCCCTGTCGGCCGGCGCCGGCGATCGTGATGCAGACGAGCTCGATCGTCTTGCTGCCAGCCCCTTCATGCTCACGATCGCCCATGCGCCTCAGTAGGGAGGCGCCCTCCGGGCCCGCTGCATTTTGGCTGCTTCGCTCCACCAAAAAAGATCATCCGCGAAGCGGGGAAATGCGCGGTCGAGCGACAGTCCGGCCTCGCCAATTGGCTTGCCTTCGGCCGTCAATGCCTGGGCGATCGGTCCGACGGCGAGTGTGCTTGAGATTACGATCATGCCCATCTCGGACAATGTCCCATGCCAAAGCAGGGCCGACCGTGCTCCCGCAATCCGACCTGCTGAATAGCTCGCGATGGCAGCGGGCCGCCAGAACCATTCCTCAAGGAAATGATCAGTCAGATTCTTCAACCCGGGCTGCATTCCCCAGTTGTACTCGCCTGTCACGAAGACGAACGCGTCGGAAGCCCGAATCTTGGACGCGAGCGACTCCAGGGCCTCTGGCGCTGAGCCGGGCGGGTATTCCTTATACATGCGGTCAAGCATCGGTAACCCGATTGTCTTCGCATCGACGAACTCAACATCGCCGCCGCGGGCTTGAAGACCGGCAACGACGTAGTCCGCGAGACGAATCCCCATTCGGTCGGACCGGTAGGAACCGTAGAAGACGAGAATGCGAACAGCCATAGACCGCTCCCATGGACGTGAAACCAATCGGCAGTGGCTCTCCCTTGGAGCCGGGGCGGATGGCGGCCGCATATCCGATGACGCTCATCAACCTGTTTGCAAGGCAGCGGGCCATCGGTTTTTTTATCGCATCCATCGTGTCCGGCCGAAAGCGGACAAGATGCGGTGCAGCTTTCGCCCGTCGGCGCACTTTGCATGTTTTCGGAAATCCACATTGCGCGGAAAGGTTTCGTGACGCCTGTAGGGGCGATGCCAAGGTCGCCTCCTCACAGGCGCACGGCACGACCCCCACCCCATCCCTCCCCACAAGGGGGAGGGAGTCGACGCGGCTTAACCTGACGCAAATGAGGTCGCCCCTACAGCGGGCAATGTTGGAGGCCTGTGCGCGCCCCTCCAACGTTGTGACTTTGGTCGATACTCCGTTATGGAGTTCTGGTGGTTCAACCCTGCGGAACGCTTTTCGCCCGTGGCGTAGATTTTGGTGACGTCGGCCGTGCCGGTTTCAGCGGAACAAGGTCGACCTCAACCGGATTCGGGTAGTGGTCCAATCCGGCGCCCGTTGAGGCATCGGCGGCCATGCCGACCAGTCCCCCGACCAAGACATTTCCAGCGAATGCCGCGCCGCCTCCAGGGTTGACTTTCGTACTGACGGGAACTTCAGCAGGCTGGTAACCCGGCTTTGAAACAGTGACGGTGAATTCGTCCTTGCGTCCGACCTGGAGCGTGCAAGGTGTTACGCAGACAAACCCCATGGACGTGCGTGCCTCGGCCCCGGGCGGGTCGGAGACGATTTGAATTTGTTCGGTCGTTCCCCGCGTAACCGTGGCGCAGCTTGCGCAAAACGACACCATCACCGCGGCGGCGATCGCCTGCATCAGTCTCGGCATATCCCCCTCCCCCTGTTCTAGCGTAAGAGTATGATAGCCTCGTCTTTCGCTTGTCGAGGAAAAACCCGGTCCGCCTCCCGCACGGGGGCGTGTGTGGCGTGGCATCGCCAGCCGGCCGGCGCCAACCCCATGACCCGGAACCGCCTACAAGATTGTGGCTACGCCATTCTGCAACTCATCACCGCGAGGGCGACGCCGTCTGTCCGCCAGCCGTCGGTGGCATGACCGGCCAAGTCCTCAACGCGTCAGGCATGCAGCGCGGAGAAAGGTCGCCAACGCCGCAACCATTGTCGAGGCTCGATGATGCATCGCAGGCCTTGCGTAACTTTGCGTAGGCGGCCGAAAACCCCGCCATGTTGAGGATGATACGACCTCGCGGTTCGTTGTCTCTCTCGGGACCAAATCCGGAAATCTCGATGGCGCCTTCGTCGTCCGCTGAATCGACCACGTTGGGCCAGAGGACGGTCGTGCGCATTTCAATTGTCTCTCCCGGCGTTGCGTAGGGTAGATCGATGCGCGATCCATTCACGGTGACGCGAAGCGGGCGTGAGGAAGCGCCGATGCGATTGGACGCGCCGCGTTCTCGGGCGAGTGTCAGGCGCATGGCTTTCCCGGTGCCGCAATTCAATCTAAGGAGCGCCTCCGGATGGGCGGGGGCGGCCTCGCCGCTGCGCACAAAAAAACCTTTCGTGATCGCGGCGTTCGGTTTTTCCACAAACCTCCAATCGGTTTCTCCGAACTCGCGGGTGTCGATTCCGAAACGCACGAGTTCATCCCGTTGCAGAAATCGCGTCGACTCGTGGGGGACTGAATTGGATATATCGAACAGTGCCTTGTTGATTCCCATGTCGCGCAGGAATTCCACGATGCGAGAGTTCGCCGCGCGTGTGGCGGCGGCGATTGCGGCGCCACGAATCTGGGTTCTTCCAAGATCGATCCCGATCGCATGCACACCGAGCCTCACCAACGGGGGAACGGAGCGCATGACGCCTCCGCTGAGCGTCAAGACGCATGCGGAATTGCACATGGCGCCGTTTGAGTCGAGTTCCGAGACGAGGTCTTTGCCGGAACGCTTCAGCATTTCGCATGACTTGTCCGACGGCCGATCGCGGCTGCACTCGCTCGGCACCGTCCGCGCCACGCTCACCTCGATGTTCCGGCTGCGGATGAGCCTGCCGAGCTCGATGGCGCCGAGCACGGAACCCCCGCCGGAATGAAGAAAGATCGGCAACCTGCGTCGCGCGAGCTTCGCCAATAATCTGCGAAGACGCTGAGCGGCCTCAAGATCGATCTTGCCCTCCGCGGCGATCCACGCCTCGCAACCTGATCCACATGCGTCTGCTTCTCCCGTGGCCACGAAAAAGGTCATGGGCGGCGGATCGGACGGCCTGGTGTCGGTTGGCCTGACGATCGCGGGCTTGACGATGGCTGGCTTGGCGGTCGGCTGCGCCGGCGCCACCGACACTCCGCCCGAAGTTCCGATAATTCCCGCAAGAGCAATCGGCAGCAGGCGACGTGTCCTCATTTTGATTGAACCCCACCCCTGGCGGACTCGCGTCTCGGCGTCATGATAGCAAAACAGGACGCCGGTACACGTTCTAATGGCGACGCCTACATTCTTGCTGACCAACCTTAAATTCCCAGGCTCAACTTGCAACGTCACATCGGGCAATTGTTCCGAGACATTCATTCCCGGAAGCGGCCAAGACCTTCGCGCGTGCGGCGTTCATCAACTCAAGGACCATGCGGCTTGCTTCCACGAACAGCGCCATCACTCGTGCCTGCTGCAATATGGCCACTGGACGGCGTCTTGAAAGCTCATCTAATTGTTGATTTGCGATGACCACCTCATAGGCACGAAGAGGCCTGATAACTGGAGCGGCAGCCGGTGCGCTTAACCGCGCGCTCGCCGACCCGCAGGTGCGGCATCGCGACATTGTGGTGGAACTGACCGATCGCGACGGCGATTCCATCAAAGTCGCCGGTACCCCGCTGAAATTCGCGGGCCGCTCCTCATGCGAGCACGCCTATCCGCATCGACTTGGTGCCGACACTGCGGATATTCTCCGCGAGATTTTAGGAATGCCGGCGGATGAGGTCGCGCGCCTCGCCAAAGAAGGCGTTGTTGGTTTGGGATGAGATGAAACGATCATGATGCCGCTCTCGTTGTCGGCTCGTCGGACCCGCACTTGTGGCGGCGCGTTGGTGCTCGTCGCTGCGGTCATAGCGACGCTTGTGGCCCGCGCTGCCGAAGCGCCGCCGCCGTGTGCGAATTGCGCGGCCGAACAGACATTGCCGTCCGCCGATATCGTGCCGGACGCGCCGGCCAAGTCGCCCGTGCCGCCGAACTCTCCGGCTGTCCAGGCGCAGCCGCGGGGATGCGCCGAGTGGACCGACCGCTGCGTCACCTGCCAACGCGACGCCGGAAAGATCACATGCTCCAATATCGGCGTCGCCTGCCAGCCCCAGGCAGTAGAATGCATGCGTGCGGAGCCGGCGGAGGAGAAGAAGCGGGGAAATTGACGAAGCTTCGGTGCCGCGCGATGGGATCGCATTCCGTGGACATTGTGCTCCGAAAGGACACAGACCGTAGGATGGGTTGAGCTCTTCCGAAACCCATCATTGGCTGTTCCGCACGGCACGGCCCCATGATGGGTTTCGCTTTTCGCTCAACCCATCCTACAGCCCTCACGCCAACGCTACGCCACCTTCTCGCCCGCCATCGGTAGCTTCAAGAGCCGCGCGGCGTTGCGCCAGAATACGGCGTCGCGCTCGCGCGGCGGCAGGTTGAGGTCTTCGATGAGCTTGATGGCGCGGGGTTTAAGCGAGGTGAGCGGCGGCGCGTCGCTGCCGTAGAGCACGCGGTCGGCGCCGACGGTATCGAGCACGAGGCGCGCCGCCGGAGTGTGATAGGTCACGCTGTCGAAGTGCATCATTCGCAGATAATGGCTCGGCGCGTGCTTGATCCGCATGGGCGCATATGACCCGAGAAAAAACGCCTCGTCCTGCAGCTCATAGGCATAGTCGAGCCGGCCGATCACCTCGCAGATGCCGCCGCCGCCATGCGAGCCCACGATCTTGACCCGCGGAAAATCCTCCAGAATGCCGCGCACGATCAGCCGCGACAGCGCGAGACAGAGGTCAGCCGGGCGGCCGACGCTGGAGGCGAGGCGATACTCCTTCATGCGCTCTTCGCCGAAGCCCACATGGGGCGGGTGGATCATCACCGGAATGTCGAGGTCCTGCACCAGTTCCCAGAAGCCGCGCGCTTCGTCGTCATCCGGATAGTGACTCTTGTGGCTCGAATTGATCAGGACACCCTTGAGATTGAGCTCCCGGATGGCGCGCTCCAACTCCTTCAGATGCGCCGGCCCGCCGCACGGCGTCGCCATTGCGAGGCAATAAAGCGTGCCCCGATGGGCGTCCTGGATTTCGGCCGCGTAGTCGCTCCAGCGCGCAATTGCCTTCAATTCATCCTTGGCGTCCTTGCCGCGCAGGTAGTGCGCCGCATTGCTCACCACGCTCACCGCGAGACCGGCTTTGTGGTGAGCGGCGAGCACATTCTCCACCGTCATGGGACAGCGCCCGCTCCACAACGGGCTCGCGGCCGCCTCTTCGGGCGGATAGACATGGGTGTGCCATTCGATGATCACGTCAG
>Ga0137390_10003007_pt1 | contig 13616 bp, 12 predicted proteins | sample 15con2h24AmetaG_FD_104937 | JGI IMG/M metagenome (GOLD analysis project Ga0137390, IMG submission 104937) | Vadose zone soil microbial communities from Angelo Coast Range Reserve, California, USA - 15con2h2.4A metaG | ecosystem: Environmental > Terrestrial > Soil > Vadose zone > Saprolite... | reverse complement strand
TGCGACGAGATGACCCTGAGCTGCAGCGCCGGGACACCGTACCCGATCGCGAAGATGATCAGGATCAGCGGGACGCCCCGGGCCACGTCGACGTACACGGTGGAGACGATCCGCAGCGGCAGCATGATCGGTAGGCCGGCTTGTCGGTGGCCACGGTGATCGCGGCCAGGGCCGCCACAGAGATCCGTCTCATTCGGTCACACCCCACAACAAAAAGAATTTTGATGCCGAACGAGCCTACTGCCTGCCCCGCCACCACCCCCAGCCCTGCCGGGTAACAACCCCGCACGCTCGCCTGCTCAGCGGTAACGTTCCCGGAACGGTGCCGGCGTAGCGTGGCGTCCGTGAGCGAGGCGCAACCGGCAGGCGCGCGGCCCGGGTGGGCCACGCCGGCGACGGCGTGGGCGCTGGTCGGCGTGACGGTGCTCCTGGCCGCCGCGCTGATCCCGCTGTCGCTCGGGGCCCGGCAGAACCCGCTGGCCACGGGGAGCGCGCAGATCGCGGTGGCCGTCTCGCTCGCGGCGGTGGGAGTGGTGGTGGCGCGGCACCGGCCGCGGAACCCCATCGGCTGTCGGACTTGGCACCATGACCTATCGGCCACGGCATGGCCACCTGCTCGATGGGGTGGATTTCGCCTGCGGTGGGCTGCTCGCTGGCCGGTGTTGGCCCTTGACGGGTGTTGAGCCACGCTGGGGGTAGACTGCGACGCCGTGGCGCCGATCGATGGTCTGTACCTGAATTTTGCGGTCATCTGCGAGAAGGTGCTTCGCGAGGCCGACGACGTCCTGTCCTTCATACGGGTCATTGATCAGTTGACTGTGACGATTGTGGCGCCGCCTGGGGTCGATGTTCCATCGGAGCTGTCGTCGGCTCCTCCCGTGTCTCTCACGTTCGCCATCGGCTTGAAGTCGGATGGTTACGCTGGCCCGGTGCCTGTCAGGCTATGGGTCGAGACCCCGGCGGGATTGAGGTTGCCGGAGTACGAGACGACGCAGCAAATCGGGGGAGTTGACCGAGGTCTCAACCTCATTTTCCCGATGCAGTTCCCGGCCCAGGATGAGGGAGTTTACTGGTTCGTAGTAGAGGTTTCGGGGGAGGTCGTCACGCGAGTACCGCTCCGCATCAGCAAGCAGGTCGGCCTGCAGGCCGTGCCCCAGCAGGACTAGCAGGAACTCGTGGGCGGCTGTGCGTCTCTACAGAGTCACGAAGAATGATCCCCCGTCTGAGGAAGACATGATGTCGTACGGGGATCTTTACGTCGAACGTCGACCGCAGGGCCGCAGGGATGAGGCTGCTTGGAAGGAAGTCTCCACCTTCGTGACGGCTGAGCTGGCGGCTTCGAAGGCTCGGGCTAGGAACCTTGGATGGTACGTTGCGGAGCTGGAAGTGCCTGAGGATGCTGTCGCTTCACGTGCGGAAAGCGGCCATGTTGGCCTGAGCGGGCTGACGCCGCGCCAGCTGCTCGGTATGGTCCAGAATGTCCGGCGTGTGGATGAGGTCTAGACTAAGGGCATGAACTTCGAGATCTGGGACTCGTGCAGCGGCAACATGCTGCTGTCTACCCATGATCTGGGCGAGGCGCTGACGTGGGCTCTCGACTTCTGGCTTCGAGAGGGTGAGGAAGCCCTTCGCGCTCTGTCTGTCGGTGATGAGCGAGACAGGTGGGTGGTGTCTGGCCGGGCGCTTCGCGAGCTGCTGCTGGAGCGTATGTGGCAAGCCCAGCCTCCGTGGGTGTCGTCTGCCGGGGATCGCGTCGTAAAGGTTCCGTCGCCGGTCGGCTGATCGCGTAAGGAAGCTCACTGCGGGAAGGCGCCTTTGCCGCCGGGGTTGTCCTGTGATCTATCCCTTGATGCTGGGAGGCCGTTCCGTAAGGCGGGGGCTGCTGCGCCAGGGGGGTGGGTGGGCGGGCCGCCTTCGTGGGCTTGCTGTTTCCGCGGCGCGGGCGGCAGCGAGAGAAGTGTAGGGAGAGGGTCTAATCGGCTAGAGCTGCATCGTGGCTTCGATGGTGAGTCGGCGTACGGGTCGGCCGTTTTCACATTTGGGACCCGCCCCTATAGCTTAAGTTTTAACCTTTTGCCTGGTCAGCCCATGTGTGTTTTGCGTGGTTTGGTGGTTTCGCCGGGGAGCGGGTAGCGGGTCGCGGGTCCTTTGCTGCTGCCTTTGGGCCTGCCTGGTCCGGGGCGGGAGGGTTTCGCGACACGGGCGGGGGTGCCGAGGTCACGGCGGATGTTGCGAAACCCCCGGCGGACCCGGCCTGGTGTCAGGGGCCGGGCGGGATCGGGCTGTTTCTCCCAGGGGCGGCGGAGGTCGAAGGCTAGCGGGCGGGCGAGCAGGAGCTGGGCGTGGGCGGCCATGATGATCCTCACCCAGCGGTCGGCCTGTTCGGGGGTGCGGACCCTGGCGGCGGTGAGGGCCCGGTGCTCGGGTCCGTACGACCAAGTGCAAAGTAGCTCTGCGTGATTGCTGTAGCTCGATGTGGTCGTGGGGGCGGCCCGTGTGAGTGTCGGCAGACGATCGTCTGCCGACACTGTGAGGGCTGATCACGGAGCCCCAGGTGGGATGTGTCGATAACCCGTGCCGATTTTCAATGTCGGTGAACGGTTCACGGAGTAGATTTCGACGCATGAACTTTGGCTACGCGCGGGTGTCGACTGCGGACCAGAATCCCGATCATCAGATCGACGCGCTCCTGCGAGCCGGAGTCGACCGGACCAACATCCATCTCGACACGGCGTCCGGGGCGAAGGCCTCACGGCCGAAGCTCGACCTCGTCCTGCAGCTGCTGCGCGAGGGCGACACGTTGAAGGTCACCCGCCTCGATCGGCTGTCCCGGTCGGTGCTGCATCTGGTGACGCTCGGGGCGGACCTGCGGACGCGGAAAATCGGCCTGCATGTGATCGAGCAGGGCATCGACACCGACACGATCGAGGGCCGGGCGATGTTCGGGATGCTGTCGGTGCTGGCCGAGCTGCAGCGCGAGCTGATCGTGGCGAACACGATGGACGGCCTGGCCTCAGCGCGGACCCGCGGCCGGGTCGGAGGCCGCCGGCCTCGCCTGAGCGAGGGCCAGGCGGCGCTGGCCCAGGAGCTCTACGACGCCCGGGTCAAGACGGTCCAGCAGATCGCCGACCTGTTCGGAGTGCCTCGCTCCACGGTGTACGGGCACCTCAACAAGGAGACGACCGTCTCCCGGCAGCCGAAGAAGAAGTCGCTGGAGAAGGCGTAGTCCCAGGTACGGAGGATGTTCCAGGCCGTGAGGGGTGCTCGCCGCGCCCGGTCGGGGGCCTGGTGCTCTCTACCTGTGGTTTGCTCACCCGGGCCGCTGAGCTGGTCATAACGAGGCAGTCCGGATCCGCAACCGCGATCCAAAAGGAACTGCGCGTCGGCTACATACACGCGACCGGCCTCTTGGACCACCTGGAGGACCGGGACGGCCTTGGCGGCGTCGACCGCGACGTACTCGGCATAGCTGCCCTGGCCGCGGCTAAGCCAGGCGACGCGCCGGCCCTTGGCGGGGTCGGTGACGCCCTGCCCTACGGCGACTACTTCGCCGGCGCCCTCGACGCCGGCGACGAACGGCGTCGGCAGCGGCGCCGTGCCAGCCCGCTGGTAGATGTCCATGTAGTTGACGCCTGCCGCGCCCACACGGACCAGGACCTGTCCGGGCCCGGCGGTCGGCCGCTCGCGGTCGGCCGTCTCGAGGACTCCGGCGTTCCCGGGCCTGGTCACTGTTACTGCGCGCATCGCCCATCTCCTATCTGGTTATCGAGGCTCAGCCGCGGAGCCGGAGGTTTATCTGCTTGGTCTGGGTGAAGCCGGCGAGCATGCCCTCGTCGAGTGACACCTGCCGATGCGGCTTTGCTTGTAGTCGCCGTAGGAAACACCCGTGCGCATCGTCGTGTGGTACGAGATACTCCGCACCGCCAGCGGGAAGGTGCTCCGCCAGGATGTCAGATCGGCGTTGAGCCGCTGAGCTGCTCCTGCTGGCGGATCGGCAGGATCACGCCGGACGGGTGTCGCGGGTCGTGGAACACCTGTTGCTGCGCGGCGCGCACGGTGGTGGCGGTGGCGCGGGGTTCGCCGGTGCCGAGGTTGCGGTTGTACCGGGGGAAGGCGCCGCTGGAGACCTGGACGCGGATGCGGTGTCCGCGTTTGAACCGGTACGCGGTCGGCCACAATGTCACCGTGGCGCGGCTGATCTTGTCCGCGCCGGTGAGGCTTACCAGGCCGTCGCAGATGTTGGTGGAGCGGCCCTTGCCGTCGACGTCGCAGAGCCGGACGAACACGTCGGCGTAGGGCAGGCTGGACCGGAACCAGATCTCCGCGCTGATCTCCCCGACCACCTCTGCGTCCTGGTCCAGCACGGGCGTGGTGTAGGTCAGCACGTCATCCCGGGCTTCCAGTTTGGTGTTGTCGACCCGGCCGGCCTTGATGCCGGGAGCCAGGCGCACCCCGCCGGCCGCCGGCGTCGGGCTGCCCGGGTTGTAGCGGTAGCCGTCCGGGGCCGACTCGCCGGGCGGGTCGGTGGCCAGGGCGCCGCCGGGGTGCAGGTGGAAGCGCTGCGCCGGGTATCCGGGCGGCGGCCAGGACGGGAAGTCGCGCCAGCCCTCCTGGTGGCCCATGACATACAGCCGGACCGGGGCACGCTCCTGTGGCTGTTCGCCGCGGGCGTACGCGAGGCCGAAGCCGAGCGTCTCCCGGACCGCCGCCCCGCCCACGTTGAGGAAGTCGGCGTGCGGCCAGGGGCCGACGGTGAGCCGGGCGGTGCGCCCGGCGGCCTGCAGCACCGTGAGGTCGCGGAGTTGGCCGGGCAGGAACACGTCGAACCAGCCGCCGACCAGGCTCGCCGGCACGGTGACGTCAGCGACCCGGTGCCGGTGGTCAGCGGGCGCCCAGAACGGGTCGTCGGCGTCGTGGGCGAGGACGTTCTGGATGTAGTCCGAGCGGTGGCCCGTGGCGGCCACGTCGGCCTGGCTCAGCGGCAGGGTGTGCTCGGCGCGCTGGACCCGTTTCGCCTCGAGCAGCTGGCGCACCAGCGCGAAGCTGCGTTCCTGGCCGTCGACCTGCACGCCCCAGTTGAACAGGACCTCCAGGGAGAATCCGTCGCTGCGGAGGAACTCCCGGGTGAGCGCTGACTCGGTCACCGCCGGGATCATGGCCTTGACCTGGGACGGTGCCTGGTCGGCCACCGCCCACTGGACAAAACCGAGATAGCTGCTGCCGACGAGCACGATCGCCTCGCCGAACCAGGGCTGCTTGACCACCCAGTCCAGGGTGTCCAGGCCGTCCTCGCGTTCGCGCCGCAGCGGATCGGACGGGCCGTCGGAGCCGAAGGTGCCGCGGGTGCTCTGCACCAGCACCTGGAAGCCGCGCTCGGCCAGCGGCCGGGCGGTCTGGGCTGCGACCAGGCCGGCCCGGCCGTAGGGGATGCGGACGAGCGCGGCAGGCAGTCCGTCCGCGCCAGATTTCGGGGCCCAGCGGTCGGCCAGGAGCACAGCCCCGTCCCGCATCGGCACCTTGAGGTCGCGGTCAACGACCAGGTCTCGGGTCAGCGGCGGGGGAAGGTGCTGCATGCGCTGCGTGAAGTGACTTTTCAGGTTCATCGGGCTTGAGCTCCAGTGACGAAGGATTGATGGCCGGGGCCAGGACCGCCGCGACGCGCAGCAGGCGATCGGCCAGCTGGCCGGGATCGGCGGCGTCGCCGGTCAGCCAGTCTCTGACGATCGCGACCGCGCCGCTGGCGAAGAACATCGCCAGGTCGTCCAGCGCGTCCTGGTCCAGCGCGCCGAACAGCTGCCGCACCGTGGTCTGGCTGAGCGCGCCGAACAGGCCGCCGAGTGCCCTGGTCATGGCGAACGCGCATGATCCGGTCAGCATCGCCCGGTAGAACGGCCGATGCGCCGCGAACAGCCGCGCCACATCGAGTACCCGCCCGCGCACGTCCTCCGGGACCTCGGCCTGCGCCGCCAGCCCTCGCTCCACCAGATCGAGCGCGGCCGCCGCCAGCAGCGCGTCCCGGTCGCCGAAGTGCATGTACAGCAGCTTCCGGCTTACGTCCGCTGCTTCGGTGAGGTCGGTGACCGGAACCGAGGTCGTCCCGCGCTCGGACACCAGCCGCACCGCGGCGGCCATCAGGGCGGCGCGGGTGCGCTGCACCCGGCGGTCCACGGCCGGCTCCTGGGCTTGTCCTCGGGCCATGCAGCAATAATACTCATCTGTACCTAAAGAAACAAGTGTAGAAGATCGTGTGCCTAGAAGACGAGCGGCCCCGGAGCAGCCGGGCCCGGGGGCGAGCCGCTCTGGTACGTCTCGAGCGCGGCCGGCACGCGGAGGAGGAACTCGGCGACGGCGTTCGGCTCAGTGATCATCAGGTCGTGGCCGGTGACGCCATAGCTGGGATTGGCTCGTTGCCCGGCTTGAGCACGACCTCGACGTCGTTGACCAGCTCGCCGTTGCTGCGGGCCGCCTGCATCTGCGCCTCGGGTACGAGCATCAGGACGATGACGGCGGCGACCGCACCGAGGGCGGTGGACCTATCCTCACCGCGGTGGCAGGCCGCACGGATCAACCACACGGATGCGGCCTGGTGTTACGGGTGCTGGCCGGGCGCAGTGCAGCCCGGCAGGTCTGGTGATCCAGACCCGCCGGGCTGCGGAGGTGGCTGGTTAGATGACGACGGCTTCTTCGGCGGGGCGGCCGCGCTTGGCCAGCACGGCGATGACGGCGCCGGCCAGGGCGACGGCGGCGGCGACGATGAACGCCGCGCTCATGCCGCTCACGAAGGTGGCATGGCTGACGCTGGTGATCGCCGTGGCCATCTGGGGCGGGGTGCCGTGCGGTACCGGCGCGACGCCGACGGTGACCGCGCTCTTGACCTGGGCGAGCTGGCCGCTGGTCAGGGCGGGCAGGTGCGCGGCGGTCCAGCGGGCCGGGAGCAGGCTGCCGATCTTGGCCGACATCACCGCGCCGAGGACGGCGGTGCCGATCGAGCCGCCGAGCTGCATGGCAGTGGACTGCAGTCCGCTCGCGACGCCGGCCAGCTGCACGGGGGCGTTGCCGACGATCACCTCGGTGGCGCCGACCATCACCGGGCTGAGGCCGAGGCCGAGCAGCGCGAACCACAAGATGGTGTCGTTCAGGCTGGAGGTAGTGCCGAGGCGGGACAGGCCGAACATGGCCACCGCGGCCATCAGCATGCCGGCGATCAGCGGGATGCGCGGGCCGACCCGGTTGATCACCGCACCGGAGATAGGGGACCCGACGATAAGCATGCCAGTCAGCGGCAGCAGCCGGACTCCGGTGCCGATCGCGTCCAGGCCGTGCACGTTCTCGAAGTAGAAGGTCATGAAGAACATGGCGCCGAACATGGCGAACATCAGCAGGATGCACAGGACGGTGCCGGCCGACAGCGGGAGCGAGCGGAACAGCCGCAGCGGCAGCAGCGGCTGGCGGGCGTAGTGCTCACGGATGATGAACAGCGCCATCGCGAGCACGGTGCCGCCGAAGAAGGCCAGCGTCGTGCCGCTGCCCCAGCCGTAGTCCGGGCCCTTGATCAGGCCCCAGATCAGCAGGAACAGGGCGGCGGAGAGCAGCAGCATGCCGGGGATGTCGAACGACTTGGCCGCGGGCGAGGCGGGGGTCTCGCGCAGCACGAGCAGGCCCATGGCCAGGGCCGCCAGGCCGACCGGGACGTTGACGTAGAAGCACGCCTCCCAGCTGATGTGCTGCACCAGCAGGCCGCCGACGATCGGCCCCGCCGCGGTGGACGCGCCGATCACCGCGCCCCAGATGCCGATCGCGCCGTTCAGCTTCTCCGGCGGGAAGGTGTTGCGCAGCAGCGCGAGCGCGGTGGGCTGGAGCATCGCGCCGAACACGCCCTGGGCGACCCGGAACGCGATCACCAGGGTGATGCTGCTGGCGATCTGACCGGACAGGCCGACGGCGGCCGAGGTGGCTGCGAAGCCGACGATGCCGGCGAGGAAGACTTTCTTGTGACCGAAGCGGTCGCCGATCTTGCCGACGGTGATCAGGCTCACCGCCAGCGCCAGCAGGTACCCGTTGGTCACCCACTGGATGTCGGCGAGCGACGCATGGAGCTTCGCCTGGATCACCGGGTTGGCGACCGCGACGATCGTGCCGTCGATGCCCACCATCATCACGCCGATGGCGACCGCCAGCAGGGTAAGCGCGGGGTTGCCGCGCCAGCGCCGGGTGCGCGGCGCGGACGCCGTGGCGTGGCGCGCCCCGCGGGAGGCGACGGATTGAGTGTTGCTCACAGCCCTGGTCCTCTCAGGTTCAGTCATCGTGTCTCCGTGTTCGACGCCCCGACAATATGTCAGTATCTGACACTTGTCAATCCCTGACTGATGACATCGCATGCCGTAGCGTGTATCGTGGAGGTGAACAGAAAGGAGAGGGCCCGTGACCGTGACGCCGCTGTCGCCGTCCGCCTCGACCGGGCCGCGCCGGGAGCGCAAGAAGCGGCAGACCCGGGACGCCCTGATCGCCGCCGGCCTGGAGCTGTTCGAGACCAAGGGCTACGAGCACACCGCGGTGCGCGAGATCACCGACACCGTGGACGTCTCCGAGCGCACGTTCTTCCGGTACTTTGCCAGCAAGGAAGACCTCGCGCTGTCGTTCATCAGCGAGGCGGCGCGGGGGCTGGTCGACGCGCTCGCCGCCCGGCCGCCCGGGGAAGACCCGCTGACCGCGCTGCGTGCCGCGCTGCGCGACCAGATGGGCCGGATCAGCACCAGCGAGGGCAGCAGCTCCGGCGACCTTCACTCGTACGTGTCGGTGATCAAGATCATCGAGAAAACGCCCTCGCTGCTCGCCGCCCAGCTGCGTTACACCCACGACCACAACGACGAGATCGTCCGGGTGCTCGCCGAGCGGGAAGGCGTCGACCTCGCCACTGACCTGCGGCCGCGTATCCTCGCGGCGACGTTCGGCGCGCTGGTCTTCCTGGCCAACCGCGACTGGCGCGCAAACGGCGATGCCAGCATCGAGGCGATGATGGCATCGGTTGACGCGTACGCGGACCAGCTCGGGCCCGCGCTGTCCGGCCACTGGGGCTCCCAGGCCGGCTAGCCGCTCCTATGCACGGCGCACCGGCGCCGAACGCGGCTTCGGCACCATCAAGGGCCCCGCCTGCAACGACACCGGCCGCGGCTGGTGCCGCCTGATGGGCCTTGCCCCGCTCCTGCTCATGGCGACCTGCCGCTCGCGGTCCGCAACCAGCGGATCATCGCCGCCTCGAACGCCCGCCAGGACGACAACGCCCGCCGCGCGGCCTGCCGCCCAGGACCCGCCGCCGGCGCCGCAAGACCCTCACCAGCCTCGCCGCCACCACAGCGCCTCCGTAACACGGCAGCCATCCCGCCGGCCATGGTCAGCACCACGCACCGGACCAGGTGACGGCCCATGTTGTGACGGATCGTTATCAAGCCCGACGGCAAGGCATTCAAGATCCGGCATGCGCTCTGATCACGATCCGCCGAAGCACGGCTGCTGGCGCCGGAATGGCAATCATGCGTCCTCTCCGTCACGGCCGGCACACCATCAGTAGCCGACGCCGATTCGGCAGGCAGCAGACTCGCAGCGAGCCGTACAGGCAAACCCGCTCACTGTCTGTGATAACCGCCATTGCCATCTTCGCAACCACCAGCGAGCAGATCCTGATGGGCCGCCAGCAAACTCAACGGTCTTCAGCTCGCTATCGCCACTGGCCGTGCCGTTGTTGCTCAACCTCACCCGCGTCGGGGTTCTCCTGTTCCTCGGCTTGTGCGGGGATTGTGCAGGTCCAGCATGCCGGTCAGCTCGCCTGCCCGAGGTCCAGTCCTGGGACGGGGCCGAGGTCGAGCTGCTTGCTCATGTCGAGCTCGAACTTCCCGTACAGGTTCAGATGCGACCAGAACAGGGCGGACAAGCCCCGCCGGTCGGCACTGGTGAGTTTCTTCTGCCATTTCGGCTCGGCCAGGACGATCTGGACCATGCGGGTGTTCAGGTAGACGATCGCGGCCTGGACCAGGTGCAGGGCAAGCGCGGACACCTCGACGTGCTCGCGGTCGTCGCCGGCCAGGTCGCCGGCCTTGCCGTAGAAGATGTCCTTGTTCGCCGAGTTCCAGTTCTCCACCACGTTCAGGCCCTCATGGATCTCCCTGCGCAACTCCTCCTCGGCGAGGTAGTCACAGATGAACACTGTCCTGATCACGCGGCCGAGTTCCTCGATCGCCCGGTAGGTCGGGTGCTTGGGACCACCGCGGGTGAAGCGGCGCAGCATCTGGTGGGCCTCAGCAGTCTTGAGCCGCAACGCGGTCGCGTACTTGATCATCTGGTCGTACTGGTTGGCGATCAGGTCCCAGTCGATCGTCTTACCCGACAGGACACCGTCCAGCTCAGGCCAGGCCTCGCCCTCGGTCAGGCCAGGCCGGTACAGGCGTGCGGACCCGATGTTCTTCAGCCGTGGCAGCAGCTTGAAGTCCAGCAGGTGCGAGAACGCGAACCCCACGATCGAGGCACCATGAGTGTCTGTGTACTGCCGGTCGATCTCGGCGGAGGTCAGATGCCGGAGCAGGCCCTCGATCATCGAGGCGACCTCGGAGTCCGTCGTGGACCGCACCTGGCTGTAGATGCAGACGTTCTTGCGTTCCACGTGCCAGTACACCATGATCCCGGCGCCCCCGTAGCGCTGGTGCCACTCGGTCATGAAGTTCGCCGACCACGATCCGAACTTGCGGGAGTCTGACGCGCACGCCGTGCCCGGCCCCCACAGCGAGGTGTCACGGGCGTCCAGGGTCGCGTTGACCACGGTGCGGATCGCGCCCCGCAGGTTGTCGCGGTTGATGAACAGCCGGCGGGTGCGTCGCAGCGCGGCCTCGGTGTCGGCCTCCATCCCGGGGACCGCCGCGGTGCCGTCGGCGACCCGTTTGATGCCCATGTTCGTGCCGAGCCCGAACGTGCACAGCAGCAGCCTGCGGCGCAGCACATCGGCGTCAGTGACGGTGCGGGAGGCCACCGAGGTGAACTCACCGGTGAACTGGGTGGCGTGGTCGACGTTTTTGATCAGGTCCAGGAGGTCGATGACGCCCCACCGCCTGGCGATCTCCTCCTTCAGCTTCTCCAGGTTCTCCGGTTCGGCCTGCTTGAGCACGGGCGGGACGCTGATCCACGGCTCGCCATTCTTCTTCGTGATCTTCACGCCGCCGGCGGTGCTCTTCTTCAGGCCCTTGTTCAGCCGGTCTAGCGCCGCGACGTGGCGTTTCTTGAGGTCGGCGATGAAGTCGGCGGGGTCGCGGGGCTTGGACAAGGCTTGGTAGTGGACGTCGCGGTTGTCCTCGAAGTCGACCGGCAGGTCGTGGTCGGGGTTGCGCCAGGCGTTGCCGCCCTCCACCCAGATCTCCCGGCGCCGGATCGCCTTGCGCAACGCCACCAGCACGCACAGCTCGTAGGGGATCCGCTCGGCCAGGCCGGTGTCCTCATCGACCACGGCGTCCCGCCAGTCGTCGGGCACCACGTGCTCTAGCGGCACCGTGTCGGCAGCGTCGTAGAAGTCGGCTTCGGAGTCGGTGTACCGGCCCAGCAGCGCCAGTGCGTCCATCACCGGCTGGAACGCCTCGTTGCTGGACCCGAACGTCACCGCCTTCAGTAGCTTGGGCAGGCCCCGGCGGTAGTGATGGGAGTAGGAGCCGCGAAGCCTGGTCCGAACCCGGATATTGAACTGCTTCTCGTTCGCCTTGGCCTCGGCGATGATGTCCTCCAGCGTCCGCTTGCCGACCACCGGGTACAGGGCCTTGCGGACGATCTCCTCCGGCAGCGCTAGCGCCGCCGTGGCGAGCTTCACCAGGATGCCGTTCTTGCCGTGCACCCGCCGGAACTCCGCGTTGATCTCGCCCTCGACCTTCTTCTCCGCCCGCCCGCTGATCTTGTGAACGTGCTGGATCAGCAGCCCGACCAGCCCGTCGATCAGCTCCGACCTCCGTACGTGGCACAGCGCGGCCAGCAGGGTGAGCCGGACCGGCGGCGCGGCCGCCTCGAAATCCGAGGGGTACATCTTCATCGCCCGGGCCCGCCACGCCGCTACGACCTTCTCCGACACCCCCTCGAACAGGTCCGCCGGCAGCCCGATCGCCTCCACCCGCTCCAGCTTGCCGATCTCGGCCAGCAGAGTCTCCAGCTGGATCGACCCGGGGTCCTCCTTCAGCTCCTGCAGGAACCCCCGGCGCCCGCCGGCCGAATCCGGATCCTCGGCCTCCAGCAACTCCCCCAGCTTGCCCGCCGACCCGTCCGGCAGCCTGCCCTGGGTGGTGGCGGTGAAGTCCTTGCCGAACAGAGCCTCCGCCTCGCCCAGCACCCGTTCGATCTGGCCCGGCGCCGGCGGCTCGATCTGCAGCTCCCGGCACCGGGCCAGCAACGCGGCCCGCAGCCGGTCCCGCGAGGTCTCCGTCGGGCAGATGCCGGTCGACAGCCACCCGGCCAGCCGGTCCTCGTCCTGGACCGTGGCCTTCGCGAACTTGTGGAAGTCCCGGACCTGGCCCCGATGGTTGGCCGCTTGCCGCGAGGTGAGGTCGTAGTCGGCGAACAGCTCTGCGCCGACCTTCACCTGCCCGGCCATGAAGTCGACCGCCGCCCTCGGCACGTCTTCGCGCCGCGGGAACCGCGCCTCATGCTCGAAGTACTTCAGCAACAACGCGAACCCCAGCCGCGTCGCCCCGGTCTTGTTCGCCAGCAGGGCGAACTCCTCCTCGTCCAACGTCCAGCACGCGATCAGATCCTCAAGTTCCCACTCGCGCCGCATCTTGACGCCTTTCTCCCGAACCACACACAAGGTCAGGAGAAAACATGATCTGTAGCTGTTTGACTACCAGCCGGTATCGTCGAGCCGTGATCCTCGCGTAGCGGATCTGCAACGCAACCCTGAGCTACATTTCAGCCCGACCAGACCACCAAGAGCCCGCTCAACCCGCACAACAAGCAATCACGCAGAGCTACTTTTCACTTGGTCGTACGGACCCGAGCACCGGGCCTAGAACGAGGCCAGCGCCGACAGGCGGCGGCGCACGCTGGAGGCTGCCGCTCCCGCGTCGAGCTGGGTGGCGGCCTACAGGTCGACGTGCACCCGCCCGGCCGCGAGCGCCTCGGTCTCCCGGTCGGTGAGCCAGCCGAGCCAGGCCGCCACGTCCCCGGCGTAGGCACAGCGGGTGCGCGCGGACCGCAGCCCGGTCAGCCACGCCGCCACCAGGACCTGCTCCCGCTCCCCCAGCTCGCCGACCGCCGGAAGCTCCGCCCGCACCCGGCCCAGCAGTTCGGCCGCCAGAGCCACAGGGCCCGCGCCGGGCGCGGAGGCGGCGGCGGGCACTCGTACGAGGTCTCCTGGCATGGCCGGATGGTAGCGCCAGGCACCGGCATTGACCGGGTGATACAGCGGGGTATCTGCACCGGGACGTGGGCCGGCCGCGGACGGTGGAGGTACGGCCGCCCGGGCACCCGGCCGTGCGGCCGGAACAGAGCCGGGAGCCTAGCCGGGACGAGGAGGAAGCCGGCGAGATCCCGGGCATCGACATCCCGTCGCAGGAGGCCGCCTACGTGCCGCTGGTCGGGCGGATCGCCGCGGGCGG
>Ga0137390_10003006_pt1 | contig 13618 bp, 7 predicted proteins | sample 15con2h24AmetaG_FD_104937 | JGI IMG/M metagenome (GOLD analysis project Ga0137390, IMG submission 104937) | Vadose zone soil microbial communities from Angelo Coast Range Reserve, California, USA - 15con2h2.4A metaG | ecosystem: Environmental > Terrestrial > Soil > Vadose zone > Saprolite... | reverse complement strand
CGAGCCCCACTGCAAGCTTTGCAAGGAACGCGCGTCATGAACGTGCGAATCCGATTGCGCGTGAATTCGCTTTCCGTCTCTTCGTAGAGCCGTTGCATCTGCGGCACCAAGCCCTCGAATGGCCGAACGACTTTGCTCGAGCGGCCGTTGCTTCCGAAATTCATTTCGATCGGCTGATTGCCCGTCCCGAAATAGAGCGCTTCTTTGAATTCGTTAGGCAATTCCGTGAATGGCTTGTCGTCATCAACTTTGAAATGTTTCACGAGCGCGCCTTGCAATTGCCGATAATACGATTGCATCCGCTTGGTCCCGCGACGCCACGGAGTGACCGCGCCTTCCGCGAGCGTTTTCTCCGGATCGGAAATCATCAAATCGACATCACAGACGAGTTGTGTTCCCAATCCATGACATGCAGGACAAGCACCGAGATGGCTGTTAAAGGAAAAATGTTTGGGCGTTAATTCGCCTAACGAGAAGTTCGTCTCTGGATCGCTGTAATCGGTCGAGTAACGCACCTCTTGCCAATTATTCTCCCGTTCGGCGTTGGATGTTGGACGTTCGACGTTCGATGTTTCTGCTTTTTCTTGCCGCAACACTAGCAACCGGTTCCCGCCCCACTTCAGCGCTGTCTCCGCCGAATCGGCTAAGCGAGGTCGAATCCCGTCGCGTACCACCAGGCGATCAACCACCGCTTCGATGGTGTGCCGGCCGCTTTTCTTCAGACGGATCGGCGCGGGCTGGGCCAACTCAAGGATCTCACCGTCTACGCGAATGCGCACGAAGCCCTCGCGTTTCACTTTTTCAATTACATCACGAAATTCGCCCACCTGGTTCTGCACGAGCGGCGCGAGCAATACAATCCTGGTTTCAGGCTCGTAGGCGACAATTTGATCGACGATTTGTTGCGGCGTCTGACGATATATAGGCCGACCGGTTACTGGGTCGTGCGGCTGACCGACCGCCGAAAACAAGACGCGGAGATAGTCATAAATCTCAGTCGTGGTCGCGATCGTCGAGCGCGGATTGGCGCCGGCGCTACGCTGCTCGATCGCGATTGCCGGGGAAAGGCCTTCGATGAAATCAACATCGGGTTTTTCCATTTGGTCAAGGAATTGGCGGGCGTAAGCGGAAAGACTTTCCACGTAGCGGCGCTGGCCTTCGGCATAGAGAGTGTCGAAGGCGAGAGAGGATTTTCCCGACCCGCTCAGGCCGGTAATTACGACCAGTTTTTCGCGTGGAATCTCGACGTCGAGGTTCTTTAGATTGTGCTGGCGGGCCCCACTGATCTTGATAACTTGCGCAGGCATCGGACGAGTTACGTCGAACCTTTTAGTTAAGCACAGTTGTTGCTCTTCTCCAGTGATATTGACCATGAATGAGACCGCCGGAAGGGCTTCCAACGCAGATCTCGCCCAGCTGCAGCGAAAGTTCAGCGAGATCAAACACTCGATAAACAATGCGCTGGCGGTAATGATGGCGCTTTCTGAGATGTCGCAACGACGGCCCGATTATTCCGAGAAACTGGCCAGCACGGTCTTGACGAAAGCGCCCCAAATCGTCTCAAGCCTGCAGGAATTCACGCAGGCGCTCAACGACAAGATTGGGCCGAAAACAGACACGTAAACGGATACGGCAAGAGCGCGGTGTACCTCGCCCCCCGCTACGGTTTAGGCGGTTTCGAAGCGGCTGGCGTAGCAGATGGAGCCAAAGGCGCGCTAGCTGGGGGCAGGACTCCCACTTCCGCTCCGGTCGGTGGCGGCGAACCTGGCGTTTCAATCGGCTTGGCTCTTTCTGGTGCTGTCGCGACCGGTTTGGCAGCGGGCGGCGCGCCCGCAACCGCCGGCAAACTCGTCGCCTGGTTTTTCATGAGTTCACGGCGAAGGCTACTGCTCCCAACGCTGCGATGCGCGTATAAAATCGAGAGCGCGAAGGTGAGAGCGAAGAAGAGGCCGGCCAGCCAGGCGGTGGCTTTGGTCAGAACATTTGTTGTCTGCGCGCCAAAAATATTCTCGGTCACGCCCCCGCCAAAAGCGGCTCCGAGCCCCTCGCTTTTCGGCCGCTGCATCAGAATGACCAGCAGCATGAGCAGCGCGTCCAAGACATAGATCGCGAGTAGAATATTGATCAGAATCGTCATCGGGACGGGAAATATCGCCAAAGTGAGATGTTTGTAAATGTCGGGCCCGGGCGCTCCGCGTCAGTGACAGCGCGTGTCGAAAACACTGCCCTACCGATTTTTCAAGCGCTTCCAAATCGCATCCATCTCTTCCAGCTCGACCTCGCCAAGCTCCTTTCCTCTCGCGCGCAATCGCTCTTCGAGTTGATTGAAGCGGTGCACGAATTTGTCGGTTGCGCCGTGCAACATCATTTCCGCATCGAGACCGCTTTTCCGCGCCAGATTCACTACCGCAAAAAGTAGATCGCCAATTTCGTCTGCGATCTCGTGGCCCGCGATTCCAGCGCGTGAATCATCGGCAGGATGCCGATGCCACGATTGTATCGCTCGTTTCGTTTCTTCCAGCTCTTCATCCACTTTGGCGATCACGTCGCCTACATCCGCCCAGTCAAAGTTCACCCGCGCCGCTTTCTTTTGCGCTTTCTGCGCACGCATCAGCGCCGGCAACGCCGCCCCAACTTCACTAAGGTAGGTCTTCTTTTCCTCCTTCTTTTCTTCATGCTTGATCGCATCCCATTGCCTAACCACTCCAGCGGAATCGCGCACCGCGCTCGCGCCGAAGACATGCGGATGCCGCCGGATCAATTTCTCCGTCACGGCTTCGATAACTGCGTTGATGTCGAAGCGTTCCTCTTCGCGCGCAATCTCTGCGTGCATCACCACAAGCAGAAGCACGTCGCCAAGTTCCTCGCAGAAATTCGCATCGTCTTTCGCGGCTACTGCGGCCACCGCTTCGTATACTTCTTCGACCAGCTTCGGAATCAGCGATGCGTTGGTTTGCTCGCGGTCCCACGGGCATCCCCCCGGTGCGCGCAACTGCGCGACGACGTCGCACAACTTCGCGAACGCTTCGCTCATATTCGCCAGAGCGAACGATGGGCGAGGAATTCAGAAACTTCGCCGGTGGTTTTTTTGCCGACGTAAATGGTAATGCCAATGACGGAAACAAGTGTGCCTACGAAAACGAATGCAACCAGCCACGATGGAATGTGCCCGACCCTCAATGCGTGATAGAAGTCGAGGCTGCTGTTCATCGCACTCGGCGCATGCAAAAAAATCTTCGTCACCCACGCCACCATGATGAGGATGAAGATGAAAACGTAATTGCGTTTCAAACGGCGCCCCACCGCTTCCAGTTTGCTGATCTTAAACGAGGGCAAAATCAAATCTTCGCACACGAGTTTCTTCCATTCTCCCTGCAGCAGATCGCGATTTTCCATCACCATCGGGACGAGGAAATGCGCTTCGAGCATGCGCACGCGTGCCCGAAAAGCGTCGTAAAAGCGATAGCGCCGCGCCTCGATCCAGAGCATCACCCAAACGATCGCGAGGTTGAAAAAGAAAATAATGTGCGGCACCTCGCGGTTTGAAAACGCGATCGTGATGATGGCCGTGCTGCTCGTGATCGCCCAATTCGTCGTGATGTCGAGGCGCTGCCGCCAAACCATGATCCGGCCAAGCTCGCCGCGATAAAAATGTGACATCGCATTGACATAGCCCGGATCGTAAATGCTTTTTTGCAGCGAGATCGTTGCTTCGTCGGTCGGCGCGCCCGGAATGTTTTCAGTTGCCACGGCTGAGTTGTTAACTCGATAACCGGCTTTGCCGCGATAATCCAACAAATCCTCGACGAGCGGCGCGGAGCTGCTTTTCTTTCCGCTCTGCTCGAGGAAAAGCGAGGCGCGCTCAGTCTCAGCGCGCCTGCAGGAGGATGCGCTGCATCAATGCCACATAGACGCCGCTGCAATCTCGCTCACTTCGATTTTTTTAGGAGGCGATTGCGCGCGCGATCAAGCGCACGCCGTTCGCTCGCACTCAAACTGCTGATGCCGTATTTCGATATTTTGTCGAGCAACGGATCGATTGACTCGTAGACGTCGTCCGGTTCCACCGCGCGGCGGCCGCTCGCGCGCGGGACGACCTGAAACTTGGGTCGACGACGAAAGATTTTCGCGACGACGGCTGCGATTGGGGAAGTGTCGGAGGCGCTGCGTCGTTGCAAATAGCGAATGTAAAGAAACGCCGTCACGCACATGCCCCACAACACGCTGATATTTCCCCATTGGTGATTCGGTAGATACTGCATCGATCCGAGCACGATGCCGGCGAAGGCCAGCCATTTGAGTGTGACCCACCCGAACATTTCGATATTTGGATAGAGCGTGGCGAAGGCGATAAACATGCCGACTGAGATTTCATACGGTCCGTAGTAGCTCCAGTGCATCCCGGCCACAGCCCATCCCGTCAGCACGATTGGTGGAACTAACAAAAGTAAACCCAAAAGCTGCAGGTAGCGCCGGCGACCGAGGAATTTTTCTACTTCGGCGCCAGACCAATACAAAAACACGATGTTAAAAAGGAAAAAGAACGACGCATTTTGAATGAGAACGGACGTCAATGGCTGCCACAGCGCGCCGTGATAAAACGACCAGACGCGAAACCCGAATGGCGTTAAGTCCAGCCTGGCGGCTTCCGCAAATACCGTCGCAAACATTCCCAGCACGAAGACCGCGCAAACGAGGGTGGTAATGCGGATGGGATACCGCCCCATCCAAGCGACCGGCTTGTAGTCATCGGAGGTAGTGACTCCGAACATGCTTACTTAATCGTGCCCGAAACCATCGCGCGCAAGGGCGCTTCCAGCGCCGCCCAACAGAATAAAATTCGCTTGGAGAAGCTGGGCGATGCAGCGAAAATTGCGGTTCTCTTCTCCGAGACCGCCTCATGACCGATATTGCCCCAGCCATTTCTCCGCCGATCGGAATTGGCGACGCTAATTCAACGAATCAATCAGTCCTCGATTGGGTGCAGGAAGTCGCGCGACTCTGCGGACCGGAAAATATTTTTTGGTGCGACGGTTCGGAAAAAGAAAATGAGTACCTGCGCGGTGAGGCTGTCCGGCAAAACATCCTCATCAAGCTGAACGAAGAAAAAGTTCCCGGTTCTTATTTGCATCGCTCCAATCCGAACGACGTTGCGCGGGTCGAGCAATTCACGCTCATCTGCACGCCGACAAAAGAAGAAGCGGGGCCGACGAATAATTGGGCCGCGCCGGACGAGACCTACACGAAACTCCACCGCATGCTTAAGGGAGCGATGCGTGGACGGACGATGTTCGTCATTCCCTACATCATGGGACCGCCCGATTCGCCGCTTACCAAAGTCGGGTTTGAAATTACCGATTCCATTTATGTCGTCCTAAGCATGCGAATCATGACGCGAATGGGCGTGGTCGCGACCAAGCGCCTCGGCAATGACGCCAGTGCGGAATGGAATCGCGGCGTACATTCGTTGCTCGACGTGAATCCCGAGCGTCGCTGGATCTGCCATTTCCCACAGGACAACACGATCATTTCAGTCGGTTCTGGATACGGCGGAAATGTTCTCCTGAGCAAAAAATGTCTGGCTCTGCGCATCGGTTCCTACCTGGCGCGCAAACAAGGCTGGCTCGCAGAACACATGTTAATTCTCGGCGTCCAATCGCCTGAAGGCCGCAAGCATTACGTGGCCGCGGCGTTCCCAAGCGCATGCGGGAAGACGAATTTCGCGATGCTCATTCCGCCCAAACATTTCAAAGGCTGGAAAGTCACGACGATCGGTGATGACATCGCGTGGATGCAGATCGGCGGAGATGGCCGACTCTATGCGGTGAATCCCGAGAATGGTTATTTCGGCGTCGTTCCCGGGACGAGTTACAAATCCAATCCCAACGCGATGAAATCGATCGAGCACGACACGCTTTATACAAACGTCGCGATGACTAATGATGGCGATGTCTGGTGGGAAGGCAAAGATGGACCGCCGCCACCACATGTGATCGATTGGAAGGGCAATGATTGGACACCCGATTCAAAAGAGAAAGCGGCGCATCCAAACAGCCGGTTTGCCACGCCCATGCGCAACAACCCGGTGCTCGATCCAGATGTCGAGAAAGGCGACGGCGTGCCGATCAGCGCGATCATTTTCGGCGGACGCCGCAGCGATACGATGCCGCTCGTTTTTCAAGCGTTCGACTGGGAACACGGTGTCTACGTCGGCGCGATGATGGCGTCGGAAACGACTGCCGCCGCGACCGGCGCCGTCGGTCAAGTGCGGCGCGATCCAATGGCGATGCTTCCATTTTGCGGTTACAACATGGGTGAATACTTCCGGCACTGGCTGCGGACGGGCGCGCGCCTGAAAAATCCGCCACTGATTTTTCATGTGAACTGGTTCCGCAAAAGCGCCGACGGAAAGTTTCTCTGGCCCGGTTTTGGCGACAACATGCGCGTCCTAAAATGGATTATCGATCGTGCCGAAGGTCGTGGCGGCGCTCAGAAATCGCCGATTGGTTTTCTCCCGCGCCGCGAGGGTCTCGATCTCGATGAATTGGAAAATGTATCCAATGCCGCAATCGAAGAATTGCTTGCTGTCCAGCCTAACGAGTGGAAAAAAGAACTGGCAAATCAGGAAAGTCTTTTCGAGAAACTCGGTGGCGACATGCCGGAGGAACTGATCGCGCAACGCGCAAAACTCGCTCAACGTCTTGGGTAGCACGGGCGTCTCGCCCGTCTTGCTCCGCGTCTCGCGGAGCAATTAATTAATTGCCGGACGAGAGGTCCGGCAAGGCGCCAGCAGATTTGCGCAGCACTCCGCCATCTGGAATTGTCTCCGGTGGGTTCGAAGGTTGTTGAAAAAAATTGCGTCACCGCTCCAGCCGAGCGCGGTTGCGTCGAGATTCGGGGGGCGCGCCAGAACAATCTCAAGGGGATCGATCTTGATTTGCCGCTCGGCAAACTGACCGTCATCACTGGTCCGAGCGGGAGCGGAAAATCGAGCCTCGCCTTCGATACGATTTACGCGGAAGGGCAGCGCCGCTACGTCGAAACCTTCAGCCCTTACATGCGGCAATTTCTCGATCGCATGGACAAGCCGCGCGTCGATGAAATTCGCGGCATTCCGCCTGCCATCGCGATCGAGCAGGCCAACCCGGTAAAAAGTTCGCGCTCCACCGTCGGGACGATGACCGAGATCAACGATTATTTGAAATTGTTGTGGCCACGAGTCGCGCGCGCGTTTTGTCCAAGCTGCGGTCGCGAGATTCGGCCCGAGACGACGAGATCAATTACCGACGAAGTCTTGCGCGATCTCGATGGAAAAAACGCGCTCATTACCTTCTGGGTTTCCGTTCCGGCGAAAACTGAGCCGCGCGATTTTTTCCAATTTCTGCAGCAGCAGGGTTACCTGCGCGTCTGGATAGGCGGGCAAATCGTGCGAGTGGATTCCGACGCAAAAATCAAGCGGCTCGGCGCGCGGGTGCAGGTCATCCAGGATCGAATCGCGATCGGCGCAGAAAATCGCACGCGCTTGACTGAGGCAATCGAAGTGGCACTGCGCTTCGGCAAAGACCGAATCAACTTTGTTGATTTGGAATCAAAAGAGGAACGGCCGTTTTCCACCGGCTGGCACTGCGCCCATTGCGATCTCGATATTCGGCCGCCGACACCAGGCCTCTTCAGTTTCAACAATCCGTTAGGCGCATGTCCCGAGTGCCGCGGTTTCGGTCGAACAATTGCGATCGATCTGAACCGCGCCATTCCTGATCGCAGCTTAGGCATCGCGCAAGGCGCAGTGCGCGTTTTTCGCGGCCAAGAAATGGGCGAATCGCAGAAGGATTTGTTGCGCGCCTGCGCCCGCGAAGAAATCGACATTCACCTTCCGTTCGAGGACCTGCCGCAAGCCGATCAGGATTTTGTCATCAACGGCGAAAAACGCAGCGGTGAATATACAGACGACGATTACGAAAACGACCGCTGGTACGGCGTGCGCGGATTTTTTAAATGGCTCGAGAGCAAAACCTACAAAATGCATGTGCGCGTTTTGCTCAGCCGCTATCGCGCTTACACGACGTGCCCCAACTGTAATGGCGGACGGTTCCAGCCGGAAACGCTCAATTACAAAATTTCGGAAACCGGAAACCGGAAACCGGAAAGAAATAACATTTCCGAAACCAGGTCTCCGAAATCCGAAATCTTTTTCACGCTACCGGAATTCGCAGCGCTTTGTATCTCCAGTGCGCGCGACGCGCTCGCCAACGTCAAGATTTCGCCTAACGACTCAACCGGCGAAATGTTGCGCCGCGAAATCTGCGCCCGGCTCAATTATCTTTGTGAAGTCGGTCTCCGTTATCTCACGCTCGACCGTTCCACGCGCACCTTGAGCGGCGGCGAGGTGCAGCGGGTGAATCTCACTACCTGTCTCGGCGCATCGCTCGTCAACACATTGTTCGTCATGGATGAGCCGAGCGTCGGTCTGCACCCGCGCGATATCGGCCGGCTCGTCCGGGTAATGCACAACCTGCGCGACAAAGGCAACACGTTGCTCGTCGTCGAACACGAAGAAGCAATCATTCGCGCCGCGGACAACTTGCTCGATATCGGTCCGGGCCGCGGCGAACGCGGCGGCGAATTGGTCTTTAGCGGGCCGCTCGACGAAATGTTAGGTGGATCGGGCGCTCCGCGCGCGATGCCAAATAAAATCGCGCAGCGATCAAACATGAGTCGCTTCGCGGCGTCGGGTTTAACATCGTCCGCGGAGCGGCCGATCCATTATTCACTCACACGCGATTACCTCAGCGGTCGCAAATCCATTCCCATTCCAAAGTCTCGCCGCAAATTTTCTCGCGCGATCAGAATCGCCGGGGCGCGTGCGAACAATCTGAAGAACATCGACGTCGAGATTCCGCTTGGGATTTTCGCCTGCGTGACGGGCGTCTCGGGCTCCGGGAAATCAACGCTGATCCACAACGTCCTTTACCGAAATCTTTTGCGCGCGCGTGGCGAAACGAGCGAACACGAACCGGGCGAATGCAAGAGTGTCGCTGGTGCGCATCGCTTTGGCGACATCGTCATGGTCGACCAGGCGCAACTCGCGCGTACGCCGCGCTCAACGCCGATTCTTTATCTCGGTCTGTACGATCGCGTCCGGGAACTTTTCGCAGCGCAACCAGAAGCGATGTCGCAAGGATTGACCGCGAGCGCCTTCTCCTTCAACTCCGGGAACGGGCGTTGTGAACGCTGCTCCGGCACCGGCTTCGAGAAAATCGAAATGCAATTCCTGAGTGATCTCTACGTGCGCTGCGCGGAATGCGAAGGGCGGCGCTTCCAACCGCACGTGCTGAAGGTGCAGCTCCGTGGCAAATCGATCCATGACGTGCTCCAGCTGACCGTGAGCGAAGCGATTCAATTCTTCGCGCAAATCGGCGAGCAGAAGACATTATCGAATTCACTCGATGTTCTCGACGAAGTAGGACTGGGTTACCTGCGCCTTGGCCAACCGCTAAACACGCTTTCTGGCGGCGAATCACAACGCTTAAAACTCGTTAGGCACCTTGCGGACACGCGGTCGTCTGATTCGAATGGCAGTCTGAGGAATCTTTTCATCTTCGATGAACCGACAACCGGGCTGCATTTCGACGATGTCGCGATTCTGTTGCAAATGTTCCAACGGCTGGTCGATTCCGGCCACTCCATCGTGGTCATCGAACACAATCTCGAAGTCATTAAATGTGCAGATTGGATCATCGATCTTGGTCCGGAAGCTGGTGAGGATGGGGGAGAAGTTGTTGCGGCAGGGACGCCGGAACAAATCGCCAAGATCGCCAAGTCGCACACGGGGCGGTTTCTGCGCAAGATTTTGGGTTGCGCGCGCGTCTCGCCGCGAAGGTTCGACGGCGTTTACTCGGATGACGACATCGAACTGGCTCGCGCAGCAGAAGAGCCGTTCGGCGAGACGCCGACCGCCACACGCGAGACGCGTGCGCTACCCAGAGGAAACGGCGCGATTACGATCCACGGCGCGCGAGAGCACAATCTCAAAAACATCAATCTCAAAATTCCGCGCGACCAAATGGTGATCATCACCGGCCTGAGCGGCTCGGGAAAATCGACGCTCGCGTTCGATATTCTTTTCGCGGAAGGGCAGCGTCGATTTCTCGACAGTATGTCGCCTTACGCGCGGCAATTCGTCGAGCAACTCGAAAAACCGGACGTGGACCTGGTGGAAGGCTTGCCGCCGAGTGTCGCAATCGAGCAGCGCGTCACGCGCGGCGGTGGCAAATCGACCGTCGCGACCGTCACGGAAGTTTACCATTTTTTGCGACTTCTCTTTGCCAAAACCGGAACGCAATATTGTCCGGATTGCGATTTGGCGGTCGAAAAACAAAGCGTCGCCGCGATCGTCAAACAGGTCGAGACCGCAGCGAAACGCGGGCTGCTCAAAGTGCTCGCGCCGCTCGTGAAAGCGCGCAAAGGATTTCACACCGACGTCGCGCACTGGGCCGAGCGGCAAGGGTTCGACACGCTCTTTGTCGATGGTCGGCTCATTCCCGTTGCACAATTTCGAAAGCTCGAACGTTTCAAGGAACACACCATCGATGTAGTGGTCGGCGTAATTGATGCAAAGCGAATTTTGAAAGCGCGAAACCTCGTCCAGCGCGCACTGGAAATCGGCCGCGGCACGGCGCACTTGCTCGATGCGAAACATCGCCTCACGGTGATGAGTACGGAGATGAGCTGCCCCGGCTGCGGGCGCGCTTTTGAGGAACTCGATCCGCGCTTATTCTCGTTCAACTCGCCGCACGGTGCGTGCGCAGAGTGCGGCCGCGCCCGTGCAATCTGGAATCACGCGCTGCAAACCGGCGCGGAAGAAAACGGTGATTCGGCGCTCGAGAACGAACTCGCCGCCGATCGCGAGTTCGAATGGACCAATGATGAGGAAGCGCGCATTTGCCCAGCCTGCGGCGGTTCGCGCTTGAATGCGGTCGCGCGACATGTGCGACTGCAGGGATACACGATTGATGATTTTACCGCGCTCTCCGCCGGTGAAGCGCTTCGTCTCGCGGGGAAACTGCGCTTTCGCGCCACGCAGCAAACGATCGCGGCTGATCTTGTGCCGGAGATCAAACAACGTCTTCACTTCATGGAGAATGTCGGTCTCGGATATCTCGCTCTTGGTCGATCGGCAAAAACTTTGAGTGGCGGCGAATCGCAACGCATCCGCCTGGCGGCTCAGCTCGGATCGAATTTGCGCGGTGTTCTTTATGTTGTGGATGAACCAACCATCGGATTGCATCCGCGCGACAATCTTCGCCTGCTCGACACCCTGAGAGCGTTGCGCGCGAAGGGGAATTCGCTCGTGATTGTCGAACACGATGAAGAAACAATGCGTCGCGCGGATCATATCATTGATCTGGGACCGCGCGCTGGCGTGCACGGCGGCGAAGTTGTGGCGCAGGGGACATTGCATGACATCGAGCGGACTACCGAGTCGGAGACAGGACGTTGCTTGAAAACGCCGCTTTGTCATCCGACGCGCAAATCACGACGCTCGTTAGGCGAGGTGGAGCAGTGGATCGGGGTCCATGGCGCACAGGCGAACAATCTAAAAGATGTCAATGTGCGTTTTCCCGTCGGCCGGCTCTCTGTTATCACCGGCGTTTCCGGTTCCGGCAAATCGACCTTGATGGGTGATGTCCTGCTGCCGGCAGTGCGAGAACAATTAAATCGAAAGAAGCGATTCGGCGACGGCGACTTCTTCAAGCTCGTTAGCGGCACGGCAGAAATCGAAGCCGTTTACGAAGTGGACCAATCGCCGATCGGAAAAACGTCGCGCTCCACACCGGCGACTTACATCAAAGTTTTCGACGAGATTAGAAATCTTTACGCGCAATTGCCAGTTTCACGGGTGCGCGGTTATTCGGCCAGCCGGTTTTCGTTCAACGCCGAAGGCGGTCGTTGCGAAACGTGCAGCGGCCAGGGCGTGATTAAACTGGAGATGAGTTTTCTGCCGAGCAGTTATGTGCCCTGTGAAGATTGCGGGGGAAAGCGTTACAACCCGCAAACGCTCGAGGTCCTCTACAACGAAAGGAGCATCGGCAACGTGATGGAAATGACGATCGAGGAAGCGGCGGAGTTTTTTTCCTCACACCCAAAAATTGCGCGCTCGCTTTCCTTGCTCGTCGACACCGGACTCGGCTACCTGAAACTCGGGCAACCAAGTCCGACTTTAAGTGGAGGCGAAGCGCAACGCCTGAAACTAGCCAGTGAGCTGACGCGCGGGATTGGCCGCGCGCAACACGAGCGAATTCGAAAAATGCGCAAACCAAAATCGACGCTCTATCTCCTTGAAGAACCGACCATCGGTCTGCACATGGCCGACGTAGAATTGCTCCTCAACGTGCTCCATCGCCTCGTCGACGAAGGCAACACCGTGATCGTGATCGAACACAATCTGAGTGTGATTGCCGAAGCAGATTACATAGTCGATCTCGGCCCGGAAGCGGGTCCGGCTGGCGGCGAGATCGTCGCGACCGGCACGCCGGAAGAAGTCGCGCGCAATCGGATTAGTCGCACTGCGCCGTTTTTGCGTGACGTGTTAAAGACCGGTCGCAATAAAAAAGACTTGTCCACCCGTAGGGCGGCGGTATCCTCATTGTAGATACATGAAATCAGCAGTTCAGCAGTGGGGAAATAGCCTCGCGGTCCGGATTCCACGCCTACTTGCACATGAATCGCGTGTCCAGCGCGGTTCGCCGATCGAGATCGCCGTTGCGGATGGCAACCTGATCATTGCGCCGTTGCGAAAAACATCCTCAGTTCAGTTGCGTTCGCTTTTGAAAAAGATCACGAAAACTAACCTTCATCGGGAAATAGAAGTCGGTCGACGAGCGGGCAAAGAAGTTTGGTAAATGGCGCGCTACGTCCCGCAGCGCGGCGATTTGGTGTGGCTTGATTTTTATCCGCAATCAGGCCGTGAACAGGCAGGGCGCCGCCCAGCAATTGTCATTTCTCCCAGGGAATATAATCAAAAGACCGGTCTCGCGGTTTTCTGTCCGGTTACCTCTCGATCGAAAGGATACCCATTCGAAGTTGCACTTGCTGCGGATTCGCCCGTGTTTGGAGTCGTCCTGGCGGATCAGGTGCGCAATCTCGATTGGCGAGCGCGAAGGGTGAAATTTATCGCCAGATGCCAGATCTCATGTTTCGAAGAGATTCTTGCCAAAGTACGCGCGCTGCTCTTTGACGAACGCTAAGTCTTATTCATGCTCGCCTATTACCTGCACAATCTCGATCCGATTATTTTTCGGGTTTGGGATAATGTCGGCCCGCGCTGGTATGGGATGGCGTACGTGCTCGCGTTCATCTGCGGTTACGCGCTGCTCCGGTGGCTGTCGAAGCGCAGCTATTGCGAATTGCCGGTGGATCGCGTGGCCGATTTCATCACCTGGGCGGCGCTCTTCGGCGTGATGCTTGGCGGCCGGCTCGGTTACGTTTTATTTTATCGGCCCGAAATGTTGCGCGAGCCGATCTCGATTTTGCGTGTGTGGGAAGGCGGTATGTCGAGTCACGGCGGAATAATCGGCTTGTTCCTCTTCACATTTTATTATGCGCGCGGGCATAAATT
>Ga0137390_10003005_pt1 | contig 13620 bp, 9 predicted proteins | sample 15con2h24AmetaG_FD_104937 | JGI IMG/M metagenome (GOLD analysis project Ga0137390, IMG submission 104937) | Vadose zone soil microbial communities from Angelo Coast Range Reserve, California, USA - 15con2h2.4A metaG | ecosystem: Environmental > Terrestrial > Soil > Vadose zone > Saprolite... | reverse complement strand
GTTCGTGCGGTATATTTCGATGACAGCAATGATGACAGCAATATTGTTATGGATGAACTGCGGTCTCACTCGTTGGGCGTAGACGGCTGTCGTAGGCCTTTGTCACGACGGTGTCGAAGCCAAGGGTCATATTCTGGATCATTCCGGCTGGACTGTAATTGCCCACGGATATGAGCGGGGCCAGCGGCGTGCTGCCGAAAGCATCTTGTATCGCCGTCTGCAATCGCCCAACTTGGTCATAGTGCTTGGTGAAGCTCAGGCTTTGTAATCCGTTAGCGTAGGTGAGCTCGTTACCAGCTAAATCGTATGTAGAGGTGGCCGTGTAGGGCAGATTCGTGGTACAAGTCCCCAGATTGCACTGCTGCTCGGTTTTCACGCGACCCATTGGGTCGTAGGCGAGGATCGACCGCATCGTCTTGTAGCCCGTAGATGGAATCGTGCCCGGACAGGAGCCGGATTGTGTCCACTCAGCTGTCAGACGGCCAACGAAATTCCCCGAAGAAGTGCTGGAAGAACTTGTATCGTACTGATAGCAGGATGATGGTGTCGCGGCTGCAGTAGCGATTGCGGTGGGCCCTAGCCCTGAATACCACTTGGCAACCAGACGGTTCAATCCGTCATACGAATAATTAACGGTTATGTTTCTATTGTCTGTCTTGCTCTGAAGATTGCCATTCGGATCATAGGTGTAGCAAGTCGTCCAAGGACCGTTTGGGGCACAGGTCAGCGAAGCCGGATTCGCGCTAGAAGCGGCTTCTGGATTGTTGGCAGCCACTAGGCGAGACAAGGAATCGTAGCTAAAGCTGCGTATTGCACGTGCCGTCTCGCCGGATAGACCTGGCTGAGTGACACTGAGCAGATCGCCGAGCGGGTTGTACCTATAAGTGGTGGATGCGCCGTTCGGCTCTAAAACATTTGTCAGCCGTCCTAGAGCATCAGTTGTCCGTTGCCATTGACTATTGACCTCATCAGTAAACGTCGTGACATTTCCGGAATGATCCCACTGGAGCGTGCTGGTGCCGTCGGGCTGTGTGACGATATGGCTTCGGCCAAGCCCATCGTACGTTGTAGCTGTCTCGCCGTAAGTAGAATCACCAGTAGAACAGAAGGGGTTGCTAGTCTTCCAAATCCTCCCCGCGCCGTCATATGTGGTTTTTGTGTGGATGACACCGTTCGAGCAAGTATGGTGATCCAGGTCCATCAATTGCGTCTCGCTCTGACGACCTAATCCGTCGAACAGATAATCCTTTTCGACCTGAACGCCCAGCCTCTGAATTGTGTACTGCTTCACTAAAGCAGGACTGACATGATCGAAGCTTACGCCGCCCGACGCGTTTCCATTGTTGGGATCGGGCGGTAACGTCATGCTCGATAGCCGTAGATTGCCATCGTAGAGATACATGGTCTGCTGCAGGTTGGGGTCCGTATGCGTATGTAGCTGTCCCGTGCTTCCGTAGTAGGTATAGCTATCTGTCTGATTCAATGCGTTCTTGGCTGACGTCGGGTAGAGAAAATCAGACCCGTAGCCATAGGTAGTCTGATTACCTTTCGGATCAATGCTGATATGAAGCGATCCAGTGTCGTAATACTGGCTGTAGCTCGTGATGGTGCTGCTGCTGTCTTTCATTTTCGTCACAGAAGTGACGTTTCCTCGATAAAGACCACCCGGCGCTGTAACTAGTTGTGAGGCCCCCGAACTCGCAAGAGCGGCATGATTCGGTCCAGAGTAAACATCGTACTCGTAGGTGGTTTGAGCAATTGGGCTGTTGCTGGTGGCATCAGCATACGTCTTCTGCGTCAAAGGAAATGCCGGAGTGTGAGCTTGACTGGCCGGTCCGTGGTTGCTGTCGGAAGACAAGAACGTCGCAGTATCTTTGCGAAGCAGCGTTCCCTGTGATGGAGTTCCACTGTCACACGTACTTGGTACGAAGTCGTAGACATCACGCTCAATGACACTGTTGACGGGCTGCGCAGCATATGTTGGCTGCTCGTAGGTGTATTGCCCCCAGAACGGCCCCATAAAATGCAGGGTCGGTGTGTCGTAGGTCAATGTTGTGATGGTGCTGAGCGCGTTGCCGCCGGTTGTACAAAGTGACGTCGTCACTTTCGTAGGAAACGGGACGGTCAAACCATTGTATTCGGGATAGTCGGTGACGACCCGTTTCAATAGTGTGCTTGCACCATCGTAATACTTTGCTTCTATTTCCTGAGGTGGGCTGTGAACGGATTCAGCCGCCGATTCGCTGCCGGTGGAATGCCAAAATTTGTGCCAGCTCACATTTCCCATCGGATCTGTTACCGTGACCTGCTCATTCGCTCCCTGGTCGGTGTTGGCCAGGTCATTACGGTCCGGACTGTATAGCGTTTTCTGCTCTTGCGATGATGAGCAGGTCCCCTGCGGACACAGATACTGCTTCGTAACCTCTCGAAAGTCGGCTGTAATGCCACCGGCCGCCTCCCAATACGCCTCCCCATGGGTAAAGGGGTTGAAGTCATAACGGGTGTAGCCACCACCGGGATAGACAACCTTCGTCAGCTCCCCGTAACCGTTGTAGGTAAAGGAATAAGTATCCCCGTCCGGCATGACGACCGAGCTCAACATGCCCCAGGTGGTATTGAGTATTGGTTGCGAAACCCAGACGTGCGAATAGCAAATGCTATAGCAGACATTGTTCGACTGGAGGGGGTATTGGTAGGGGCGAGTCCCGGTGTATTGGCTTGAGCTGGAATCCGTGCTGACCGTGTCCCCCATTTCCCCGTCGTTCCGGCCAAGCGCGCCGGGCGACGCGGAGCGTGTCGAGCCACTGTACTTCAAGCGGCACCAAAGCATACTTCGAGCTGGCCCGCGCTAAGCTCACTCGATCGAAGTGGCTATGGCCGAGAACTGTATGTCCGGAGAGAAGCTGAGTGAGTATTTGGTGGACTTCCGGGTAGGTGGGTGCCCCGGCTACGTCTTTCTCGCTGATTCCGTGGATCTCAATTAGGTCATCCAGGAAGTAGTCTTCTGGGTCAACGTATACCTCGATGTCGAGCTCCGGCCGGTGTTCGTCGTCGATGAACGTGGCGATTCCTATCTGGCAGATACTAGCGGCTGACTCATTGGCAGTTTCGACGTCAAGGCAGAGGAAGTTCAAGGCGTTCTCCAGAGCTTCGTGAGGCATCCAGAGTACAGAGCGTAACGGAAAATTCAAAACAAGAGCCGCCGGCTAGCCTAGAATTCTCGCTATGCCCAGGAGAAGGACGTCGATTCTGCAGTCCGCGCTTGCCCACAAAACGCGGAGAGTCCAATGCTGTACGGAATGGGCGCTTCTTGAGATGGTCTTCGTCATCCAGTTCGCCAAAAATGGAGCACAACGGATGGCTGCGCCAATATTCCTTCAGGGGCGGCAAATCCAGGAAGCGGGCAATGAGTTGTCCATAATTAATCGGTTCGCCGATCTTGGCCTGCGCCTCTAGGAATTGTCCAATATCGCTTATGGTTGTCGTCACGGTCCTCTGGCAGAAGTCACAGCTCACCATCCACCTTACGACAGGTGGCGGTTTTACCGTATTGACCTTGTGAGGCATCGACCTTCAGGGAAAGCCCGACAGTCCCTTTGTGCCTTTGCTCTGGGACGGCCCCAAGCTTACGGAAGAAATGCCAATAGCCTGTTCGAGTTCCATTGACGAATTGAGGTCCTCCAGCCGGTTTTCACCCGTTCTCATGTGGGAGGTTCACCAACGACAGAACCTATGAGACGGATTTGCCTGATGCTGATATTGTCAAAGGCAGGATCCCGCTCCATGCTAGTGCTGCAGCTCTTTTTCCTGCTCTTGACGGTAGGAACTTTTCTCGCCTATAGGTTCTCGTCCGCATCGAAGGTGAAGAAGCGGATGCAGGGAGCTTTGTTGCCTTTTGAAGAGCTGGACGCAGAATTGCGTCGCATGCGACAAAGTCTCCAGAATGACATCGAACTGTCGTCGAGCCAGTACATTCAAGGAGTTAACGCGGCGCGACTAAAGGCGATTCCTCTGGACGAGTTGAAGAAACACGCGACCGGCATGCGCTTGCAGGCGCTTAAGGACGTTGGCATCTGGTCCGTTGCCGATCTACAAGGGTGGAACGAATATCGAGTTTCGCAAGTGCGAGGCGTCGGTCCAAAATCAGCAGGCGCCATCGTCCAAGCGGTCTCCAGAATCACGGCGGCGACAAAAGCTATCCCGATCGATCACCCTGCCCCTCCGTTCTCCGGTGATACTAAGCGTCAACTGATGCAGGCGCTCTACCGCCAACATTGGTTCGACGTTCACATCGCTGAACAGAGCGATTTGTTTACAAAAGATTTGGCTCTACATCAGATCACACGTGATGAGGTAGTAACGAAGAGCAGCTTTAGCCGTTGGCTATGGAAATTTGGTTCAAACGAGACGATTCACCACAATGTAGATCGAGCGAACGCAATGATCGGAACTCTGGAGGGGGTTGGCTTTGGATCCATGCGAGACACACTCTCAACGTCCCTCAGTGAGTGTCGCGCCGTTTGCGCTAACCGTGTTCCAGACGAGTCCATCATTCAGGATTTCACTGAAAACTGGGAGTTCTACGATTCTTGGTTGACCAGCCGGCTTGGCAAATCAGGCAGCACAGGTCCCGCGAAACCGACGTCCCAGCAGAGAGCACCAAACACAGCGGCCTCGTTGGACCTTGCTCATGTGGAGTTTGGCCGTACGCCCCCAGGGGTTGCGCTTCAAGCAAAGAGTGGAGGCCTAACCGGCACCGATTCGCCGGAGACTCAAACGCAGTATTCCGAAGGATTGATCTCGGTCAGTATCGGCTTGAATGTGGAACAACGACCGGTGGAATTTGCACTTCCTATTGCACAACGCGCACCAAGATCTAAGGATCTGAAATGGCTCACGAGAGGCGAGTCCATTCAAATTCAAGGCCGCACCCTGCCCTACGGTTTTGTCTACGTTGGGAAAGGCGTTAATTCCGAACAGCACTATGCAATCAATCCATGGCTGACTGCAAAAGCAGAAACGCCCACATCTCCGGACGTCGCAGGGTATTACTTCAGCTATCCTGCTCTAACCTCGGAACAGCGTTCGCGCTACCTCGATTGGCTCGCCGAGGGTGCTTCGTGTTCGACCGAGTCGTGCTTCGGGATGCTGTATTTCTACGGCCTCGAGCGGCGTGTTCTAGATCACATGCAAGAGAATGTTTCCAATCCTCCCGCACACGAAATGAAACAGCTTCTCGAAGAAGTACATCGTCTCGGGGATCTCTTTAAAAACAAGCCAGGGAGTGTGACACAGTGCTGTCTGCGGCTTTCCGATTTCGCAGTAGCACGTGCTTTCGATGAAACTTCTGTTCCGGTATTGCCGAAAGCATGGGAAAGAGCCTACGAGCTACCTCTCATCATGCGGTACGGGCTCGGCTGTTTCATGAGGGATGGCAAACCAATTCCAACGGAATGGGCTCTGCGCTGGGCATATGTCGAGCCGACGATTCATTTCAGAACCGCTGCCACTCGATGCCCACAGGAATTTGAAGTGGCGTTCGCTGGTGTTTACCGAGAGAAATTCGGCGACGGCCTCATTGTTCCCCCTAATAAGACCAAGCTTAAGTTCGTATACCAACCCGGTTGGCCGATGCACCTGGAACCAGAGATCAAGTATGACTTTTCCGGGATTCCGGACGTCACCGCTCTCAGCGGACCCCAGCAAACGCTCAAGGCTCTCGTCGAACAAAGCACGGCGATGATTGACGGATATAGCCGCTATCTTGGGCGAAACACAGCGAAGACAGGAACGCTCGAAGCTTTTCTCAATCTTCCTCTTCGCTTCTGGCCACCCGCGGAAAGGGATCGCTGGCAGGTGTTCTTGAATTCCATCGTCGATCCAATGGAGCTATTGAGCTTCGAATCTCTGTTGCGAGAACTTGGATACGTGGAAGATCCGGCGCTTGCGAAGATTACGGAGATTGTTACGAATCTCAACCGCGCTCTCGTCGGTTTCGAGCCTGACATCCTTGCAGGAGCGCGCCGGCCAAAGCCCTCGGAAATGGTCGTTCTCTTTCGTCTCGCATCCGAGCCCGATTCTGATCGGACCACAAATGAATACAAGAAGGCATCGCTGACCGTTTCCCTCGCGGCCTGTATCGCTCTGGCAGATGGCCATGCCACCGAAGAAGAAGCTCTGGCCGTCGAAGCGATGATCGTATCCTGGCAACATCTTCAAGTCGACCTACGTACACGATTGCGCGCTCAATACCGGTTGCAGGCCCGACAAGGAATTTCTCTGGCGAGTTTTACATCGCGTTTTTCGAGTCTGACAGCGGACGGGCGGATGCAATTGGCGCTGGCTTTATCCTCCTTGGCAACAGTCGACGGAAACATAGCTGCAGCCGAAGTGAAACTGCTGGAACAGGTATACAAGGCTCTCGGACTAGAGCCGCGGTTGCTCTATAGCCATCTGCACGGCGACAGTCAGCGCGCACACCCATTGGAGTCTCCAGCGCACTCGACTTCTTCTGTACCACATGGCTACTCGGTTGATGCTGCGCGGCTGGCCGCGTTACGGCGGGAAACCGAACAAGTGAGTGCTTTGCTGGCGGGGGTCTTTGTCGACGAAGAAACGCCAAACACAGTTCCGACTCAGACGACGAATTCGGCCTCGTCCTTAGAGACGCATCCGCCAGATGAGTTGCTGCCAGGTCTTGATTTGAAACATCAGCAGTTCCTCGCAGAGCTTCTTGAGAAGCCATCGTGGACTCGCTCGGAATTAAAAGCGGCGGCCGCAAAATTGCAGATTATGCTGGATGGAGCTTTAGAACGCATCAACGAAGCCGCCTTTGACCTTATCGGAGAACCCCTCACGGAAGGTGATGATCCGGTTTACGTGCAACAGAATATTCTGGAGAACGCTGAGTAATGGCTCTCATTCGACCTCGTGAACGCGATGCCGTCCTGCAATCCCTTCGCGCGGGAGTCGTGCCCCGCATTGGCCAACACCTTATTCAGGTGGGCCGGGCGCAGGAATTGCGCGCCCTTATAGAAGACGTTGACCGTCTCGCCGATGGTGGCTCGACGTTCCGGCTCATCATTGGGGAATACGGCGCGGGCAAGACGTTTTTCCTCAACCTCGTCCGCTCCATTGCTCTTGAGAAAAAGCTCGTCACGATGCACGCTGACCTCAACCCCGACCGGCGGCTACATGCTTCGGGAGGGCAGGCACGGTCCCTTTACGCAGAACTTGCTAGGAATATGGCAACGCGCACCAAACCCGAGGGCGGCGCCTTGGCTGGCATTCTCGAAAAGTTTATTGCGCAGGCAAAATCTGAGAGCGAGCAGACCGGAGTTTCGACCGATCAAATCGTGCGCCAGAACACGCAACAACTCGCCGAGATGGTGAACGGCTACGATTTTGCCGACGTCGTGCTGGCCTATTGGCGCGGGTTCGAGAAAGATAACGAACAACTGCGCGCCGATGCGGTGCGCTGGATGCGAGGGGAGTTCACTACCAAAACGGATGCGCGCGCAGCCCTGGGGGTTCGCACCATCGTAGACGATGCTTCAGTCTACGATCAGCTGAAGTTGCTTGCACGCTTTGTCCGGCTCGCTGGCTACAGTGGGCTGATTGTTTGCCTGGACGAGATGGTGAACCTCTACAAGCTTGCGAATACGCACGCACGTGCTTCGAACTACGAGCAAATTCTTCGCATCTTAAATGATTCTCTGCAGGGATCGGCCGAAGGTCTCGGCTTTATCTTGGGCGGGACGCCCGAGTTCTTGCTTGACACTCGGCGTGGCCTCTACAGTTATCCCGCATTGCAGTCACGGCTAGGGCAGAACACGTTTGCGAGAGACGGCCTAGCCGATTTCTCTGGACCAGTGATACGACTAGCGGCACTGACGCCCGAGGACTTTCACGTATTGCTCGAAAAGCTGCGTTATGTCTATGCCTCAGGAGATCCGGCCAAATACCTCTTGCCGGACGAGGCCATCCCCGCGTTCATGCACCATTGCGGTCAGCGTCTAGGTGACGGCTACTTCCGTACACCACGAACCACAATTACGTCGTTCATCGACCTGTTGACAATTTTGGAGCAAAATCCGCAGGTGCAGTGGACCAGCCTCATCGACCGTCTCGCCGTTCAATCGGACACGGGTGGTGAGGCGGACAAGACTATCGAAACCGAAGATGAGTTCACTACCTTCAAACTCTGAGACAGCCTCGTTTGGGCTGCTCGACGAACGCATCCAGCGCTGGATTTGGTCACAGGGGTGGACGAGCCTGCGGTCAGTGCAGGAGTACGCAATTCCTCCTCTCCTCTCCGGAACCACCGATGTGATTCTTGCAGCTGCCACTTCGGCAGGCAAAACTGAAGCTGCTTTCTTTCCGCTTCTCACACGGCTCCTCAAGTTGGATGTTGCTCCGGGATACATTATCTCCATAAGTCCTCTCAAAGCGCTTATCAACGATCAAACGCAGCGACTCACTCCGATTTGCGAACTGTTGGATTTGCCGATCCTGGGTTGGCATGGGGACGTGTCGGCATCGCGAAAGCAGAAATTTCTTAAGGAAATGTCTGGCGTTCTCATCATCACGCCAGAGTCCCTGGAAGCACTTTTTGTCAACAAAGGGACTACGATCCCTGCATTTGCCAGGGCTGCTCAGTGTGTGGTGATCGATGAACTACACTCGTTTATCGGCACGGAGCGCGGTAAACAAGTGCAGTCGCTACTCCATCGTCTTGAAATGGCTGCCGAGCGAAGAATGCCCAGAGTCGGGCTTTCAGCGACGTTAGGCGATAAGTCTCTCGCTGCGGAGTATCTTCGTCCAGGCGCTGGGAACAAAGTCCAAACCATTGATGCCACGGCCGAAGGTTATGAACTAAAGCTGATTGTCAAAGGTTATAGCGACGAATGGGCCGCCCTGCAAAAGCCTGAGTCGGGTGCCGACGAAACAGAAGTTCCGGAAGAATCCATCGATAAAACAGAAGATGATGAGCAATCGGGTTCCTCTAGGCGAGAGATTGCTGACTACCTCTATCGTCATCTGCGCGGTAGTAACAACCTCGTCTTTCCAAACAGTCGCTCGAAAGTCGAATACTATGCGGACCAACTCCGACGACGCTGTGAAATGGAAGGCGTCCCTAACGAATTCTGGCCACATCATGGAAGCCTATCGCGCGAACTGAGAGAGGAATCGGAAGCGGCCCTGAAGAGCGGTGAGACCGCGGCCAGCGCGATCTGCACAACAACGCTCGAACTTGGCATCGATATCGGCAATATTCGCAGCGTGGCCCAGATAGGACCTTCACCATCGGTGGCGAGTTTGCGGCAGCGTCTTGGTCGTTCGGGACGGCGTGCTGGCGAATGCGCCGTTCTGCGCTGTTTCGTAGTAGAACGAAAATTGACGCCCAAGTCGAACTTCTCGGATCGAATTCGTGAGGGATTGGTCCAAACGATCGCAATGGTTCGGCTCCTGATTACGCGATGGGTAGAGCCGCCGCGTCCGGAGGCCTTGCATGCGTCGACACTCGTGCAGCAAATCCTCTCGGTGATTGCACAGAAAGGCGGTGCGACCGCCGCCGAGCTATGGACAACCCTCGTGCGGAGCGGAATCTTCGATCAGGTAGGGTCTTCGGATTTCTCCGACATGCTGCAAGCGCTTGGTGCCCGCGATCTCATTACGCAGGATCACGGAGGCTCTCTCTTACCCGGGCTGCTTGGGGAAAAGCTCATAAACCAGTTCGATCTCTATAGTGCGTTTAGTACAGGAGAAGAGTTCCGCCTGATCGCCGAGGGCCGCGTGCTGGGATCGCTTCCCATTGAAAGGCCGCTCACGTCAGGGCAACGTATTATCTTCGGTGGACGTCGCTGGAAAGTCCTTGACATTGACGCACAGGGGAAGGCCGTTTATGTGGTTCGGGATCGCGGAGGCGCACCGCCGTCTTTCGATGGGATCGGTGGAGTGGTTCATGATCGTGTACGGCAGGAAATGAAACAAGTCCTCGCAGAAGCGGAGCCCATTTCTTTTCTTGATCCAAAGGCTGCTGAGCTTCTCGAGGAAGCGCGCCAGTGGTTCAAGACAGCGGGTTTGGGAGCGAAGCGTTCGTCCATTGACGGTCATAGCATCCTCCTGTTGGGCTGGCACGGTGATACTGTGCAGGACGCGCTGGCCTTGCTTCTGACGGCGAAGGGCTTGCAAGCTTCGAACGAAGGTGTGGCTATGCGCATTTCTTCAACCGACCATCAACATCTCCTAAGATCATTGCAAGAGATTGGAACTGGGCCAGTACCGACGATCTTCGATTTGAGGGTCAAGCCGGAACATGCGATTCGTGAGAAGTGGGATTGGGTATTACCCGAAGGACTGCTACTTCGTTCGTTTGCTAGCGCTCAATTAGACTTGCTCGGCGCACGGCGATTGGCGCTGATGCTTTCGCAAGAGCCCATTTCGCCAACGCATAAGTTTATCCCGGAGGGCTAAGCGTCGCTGATGATCTTTGACCCCACCGTCCGTCTATTTCCGCCAAATCTTCGTAGTTCACTGGATTTGGGGAGTAACAAGATACTCTGGAAGGCCTGATGAATTTTTCCTTTATCCATACTGCCGATTTGCATCTGGGCAGCCCCTTTGTGGGGCTATCCTCGTCCGATCAGGAGCTTGCACGCCGAGTCGCCGCCGCGAGCCGAGAAGCACTAGAAGACCTGTTTACGCGAGCGATCGACTTCGACGTCGATTTTGTTGTTATTGCGGGAGACGTCTATGACGGTGATTGGAAGGACACGACGATCGGCCACTTCTTCAATCGCCAGACTGCCCGCCTCGAGCGAGAGGGCATTCCTGTCTATCTGATTCGTGGCAATCACGACGCTGAGAGTGTCATCACCAGCGCAGTGACGCTGCCGGATTCGGTCCATGTATTCGCCACGAGAGCTGCCGAAACCTTCAGAATTTCGGAATTGAAAGTCGCATTGCACGGTCGGAGTTTTGCCAATCGTGCGGTTCAGGATAATCTGGCCCGCTCCTACCCGCCGCCCGAAGCAGGCTGGTTTAACATCGGAGTTTTACATACCTCATGCGACGGCCGGCCCGGACACGCGAACTATGCGCCATGCACCGTGCAAGACCTTATTCAGCGTGGTTATCAGTATTGGGCGCTGGGTCATGTTCACACCTATGAACAAGTTAATGAGCAGCCTCGAATCGTGTTTCCGGGCAACCTACAAGGGAGCAATATCCGCGAGTGCGGTGCAAAAGGCGCAGTTCTGGTGCGAGTCGAGGATGGGGAGATCGCCGAGACTAGTCGCTTGCTCGTGGAGCGCATATGCTGGGCATCCATATCGGCAGATCTTACGGGTGCGTCGAACGAGAGCGAAGCCTTTGATATCATCCGCGAGGCAATTGCTCAAGAAGTCGATGCTGCAAATGGAATCCCCATCATTTTTCGCATGACTCTCACCGGAATGACTGCCCTTCATCGTTCGTTGCATTCCGCGCCGGAGCGGGTCGCTGATGAGGTGCTAGCAACGGCGAATCATTGCAGCGATCTCATTTGGCTTGAATCAATCAAGCTGGAGACATCGGAAAGCGTTGGTCTGGTAGCTTCAGATGATTCATCGCTCGCTTCTCTGGATCTGGGCTCGATGCTTTGTCCGCTGTTGGCGTCGCCCGAAGTGCGAAGTGAGGCAAGAGAAGCCTTGGAGATGATCAGGGGCAAGTTTCCTTCGATGGACCTCCCCGATGATTTGTTCGCAGAAGATAAACTGATCGGCCTGCTCGAAGAAGCACGTGAGGCCTTACTTAGTTCTCAAATGAACGTGGAAGGATAGACGACCATGAGACTAATCACCCTCCACCTCGAGCGGTACGGACATTTCACGGACAAGATCCTGAATTTTCGCCCTGACGCTTGCTTGCACATCGTATACGGACCAAATGAAGCAGGAAAGAGCAGCTCGCTCGAGGCCATCAAGGATCTCTTCTTTGGTTTCGGAACGCGCACCCTATACGATTTCGTTCATCCAGGGAATCGCCTGAGCCTTGGAGCATCCATCGTGGGAAAGGATGGTCGGCAGCTGTCATTCAAGCGACGAAAGGGAAACAAGAACGCGATCACCGATGACCAGGGATCTTCTTTGCCGGACGATATCATAACGCGCGTCCGGGGTATTAGGGCTCGTCCCTATTCGGAAATGATGGCACTCGTGAAATATCTCGACGGTCATACCCCATTTGCCACGAAGCACAGCGTCAAGGGCGACGAATTCGAGAATGTTCTGGTCGTGCTTGGCCGTGGCTGGAACCAGTACAACTTCGATCAGTTTTTGGAGCTGTCCGCTTCACCGGCGACTATTCCTGCTGATAAGCGTGACTTCTTCGAGCGCAACCGTAATCTGTTCTATGTCTGCTGCTCCCGCCCGACTACTCGATTGGCGTTGCTCTTCACTCAAGTCTTGTCCAATTCGTCGCTCCAGACCTTACGGGCGTGGTTCGGTGCGGATCACGTTCACGACGTTGGCGGCGGTCAATTTCCAGTCGCGAATCATTCGGCCTAGTCTTTCCTTTTAAAACCCGCTGTTATTGCGCGTTCATGTATAACCGGGAACATGCGATCAGAATTCGGGGACCAGTAACGTGAAGCGTGCATCGGGTCTAGGCCAGACAGGATGTAAAGGAACACGAGCTGCGCGATTATTGTGGATGCCGGTCAAGTGACAGCCACAGCTCGCGCCGACATTGGTGCATTTCCAAGCCCGTCGAGAAGCGTGGGTCCGGGGTTGCGTACAGATTTGTGATGACTACAGCTTTCTCTGCCGCGTGCGGAAATGGCGGATCTCGCTTCTTTCGCCGGCTGCCGGGTGGATGACGGGGTCACGAAGCATACGACCCTCGTGGTCGTAGGCGACCAGGATGTGAGACGGCTAAATGGAGCGACAATCAGCACGAAACATCAGAAGGCCCGAGATCTAATAGCCAAGGGGAAGCCCCTGCGCGTGGTTTCAGAGGCTGACCTCATGCTCCTGCTCGCGCATTAATCCGCCAACCCAAACTAAACAGTCACAGCTCCTAAGGGGGCGTGCTGCGTTTGGTATTAGGACAAGGAGCACGCATGGCGGCCTTCGAAGTCCTAGTCGGCATTGGCGCATCGCGATCACCCGCCTCATGTCCTCGCTCCCTTTCCGCATCAGCGCCACTGACCCTTTGACATTTGCCAGCGTCGCGCTGCTTGTCTCTCTAATCGCGCTTGCCGCCGCGTACATTATTCCCGCGCGTCGTGCCATGCGTGTCGACCCCCGTTGAAGTAGGGCAAAAATAACCTATAAGCTCGCCATTTGGTGGGGCCAAAATATGGGTTATTTGTACGCGTCTGAGGAACGCACCTTTTTGCTGCTGAGTATTTGTGATGGACTCTGTTTATGAGCGGAGAGTTTGGAGCAGTGGTTGGTCGTCGTGGCCGAGCGGAGATAGAGCGGCTGGCAAGTTTGTATGGGACGAGCGGGATGGGACGAAGTGAGTTCTGCCGGAGTCACGGCATGGCGTTGAGCACGCTGAACCGCCATCTGAAGAAGCAGCAGAATCGGCAGAACCAGGCTGGAAGCAATGGCGTCGAGCAACGTCGTCTGGTAG
>Ga0137390_10003004_pt1 | contig 13620 bp, 9 predicted proteins | sample 15con2h24AmetaG_FD_104937 | JGI IMG/M metagenome (GOLD analysis project Ga0137390, IMG submission 104937) | Vadose zone soil microbial communities from Angelo Coast Range Reserve, California, USA - 15con2h2.4A metaG | ecosystem: Environmental > Terrestrial > Soil > Vadose zone > Saprolite... | reverse complement strand
CCATGCCGAGCACGATCGCGGGTATGGGCATGTGCGCTAACAGGTCCTGGACTTTGGCCCAGCTCCACGGCGCGTCCGCGAACTCGGGCTTGAACAATCCGCCAATGTTCGCGTTGAAATATTTGAACCCGAAGTACAGCACCAGCAGCGCCAGCAGAAAGTTCGGAATGGCCAGGCCGATGAAGCCAATGAAGGTGAACAGGTAATCGAGCACCGAGTGTTGGCGCACGGCCGAATAGATCCCGATCGGCAGCGCGACGACCCACGTAAACACCAGCGCGGCGGTCGACACCGCCACGGTCAGCCACAAGCGATCGCCGATCACCTGGGCCACGGGCAACTGGTATTCCATCGCCATGCCGAAGTTGCCCCGCGCGATCAGTCCAACCCAGCGCAAGTACTGGATATACACGGGCTGATCGAGCCCGTACAGAATGCGTAAATTCGCCGCTTCTTCCGCCGAAACGGTCCCGCCGGATGAGGCAATCTGGGCGATATAGGTAGTCACATAATCGCCTGGCGGCAAATGGATGATCAGGAACGACAGGATCGAGATGGCGATAACGGTAAACACCGCCAGCAGGAGCCGCCGCGCCATGAAAGTCACCATGATGATTTAGGTGTCATCCTGAGGAGGAACGACGAAGGATCCGTACTCTTCGCGTCGCGACAAGGGATCCTTCGCAGGCTCAGGATGACATTCATGTTGAGCCTCCTCAGGATAACTGCGACTCACGACTTGAAGTAGTACGTCGGCGTGCGCGAAATCGCCGGCGTTTTGCCATCGGGGCTGTTGTACATGCGCGTTGGAATATTGCCCATCGTGTTCTTGACGATGCGCGTGCCCTGCGCCGCGGGGCTGAGGCCGACCGTGGCGATCACGTGGGTCTCTTCGATGACCGTCTTCCACATCTCTTTGCCCAACTTGATGCGCTCTTCTTCGGGCGCGCTGAAGCCCTGCTTGAACATGTCCATGACGGCTTTGATCTTGGGCGGCGGCTCTTTGCCCTGCGTCCCGCCAGACTGGAACCACTTGGCAAAAAGCACCCCGGCCGCGTCGTTGATGGAGTTGTACGGAAAGATGTGATCGGGGAAGGTGAACGGGTGCTCGGAGCCGTCGGCCAGCCACGCGTACAGCTGCGTCTGGTTAGAGCCGGCCGTCTTCTCGGCCAGGCCACGCTCGCGCTCCTGCACGATCAGGTCGATGCCGATCTTGGTCCACTGCTGACGGACCATCTCCATGATCTTGGTGAACTGGACGAACTGACCGCCGACCGTGGTGATCTCTAGCCGCAGGCGCCCGGTGCCATCCTGGCGCATGCGGAAACCCTCGCCGTCCTTGGCCGTGAGACCCGCCTTATCCAACATGTCGTTGGCTTTCTTGAGATCGTAGACCGCCCACATGGTGCGGTATTCGGGCCCAGGGTTGTACTTGTTGTTGTCAGCGGGAGCCATCGAGGTAGGAGTGCCAAGACCGAGCCAGAAGACTTCGTTCAGCTGGTCACGGTCAATGCCCAGCGACAGCGCGCGGCGAAAATCAGCCGTGTTGAACCATTTGACCAGCTCGGCATCGTCCTCGAAGCTCATGTTGAATTTGATGATGCAGTCACCAGCGTAGTCGCCTGGATCAAGGTAGACCTTGTAGTTACCCTTGTCCTGATTCTCGAGGTACACCGGTAGCTTGCCTAGATCGACGTGGCGCTCCTGGTGGTCAAACTCGCCGGCGATCGCCCGCAGGTTCAGTACTTCGAGATTCTCCGCCAGCGTCAGCTGGACCTTGTCGATGTACGGTAGCTGATTACCGGCGGTGTCGACCGCCCAGTAGTACGGGTTGCGCTCGAGGGTCCATTGCTGCTGCGTGCTTGGCGACGTCACTTTCCACGGCGTGATGGTCGGCAAGTTGGTGTTCTTGGCGTAGTCATTCAAGAACTTGAAGTACAGGATCCAGTTGTCGTACTGGGCGTCTTTGGCCATCTGCTCGACAGCCGGCTTACCGCCCGCGACGTACTTGGGGTGATACTGCTTCAGGTAATGGGCCGGCGCGAACGAGCCCATCAACACGTCGCCCTGGAACGCGTGGCCGCTGATGGCCGTTGAGCCGGCCATCAGGTCCGAGATCAAGTAGTACGGATCCTGGAACACGTAGCGGACCGTGTAGTCGTCAGCCTTTTCGAGCTTGCCTGGCTTGCCGTTGATCGACAGCAAGATGTTCGGCGTAGCTATCAGCTCTTCGTTCTTGTAGATGTCCTCGTACCAGAAGACAAAGTCGTTGGCTGAGAATGGCTCGCCGTCCGACCAGCGCATCCCTTTGCGCAAATGCAGGACGAAGGTGCGCCCGCCGTCCAGGAACTCGAAGCTCTTGGCGACGTTAGGCCCTGCTTTTTCACCCGTATAGTCCCAGAACAGCAGACTGTCCGGGCCAGTGACGGTGCGGTTGCCGTTCCAGCGGTCGCCTGGGCCGGTGAAGCCTCGTCGCCAGGTTCCGCCATACTTGCCGATCTCGTGCACCGGCTTGATGACCAACGGCTCCTCGGGCAGGCGCTGCTCGACGGGCGGTAACTTGCCCTGCTTGACCAGCTCCGCGAATATCGGCGACTCGCTGAAGGTCTTGGGCATCTGCGCCGTGTCGACGACGACGCTCGGCCCTTCGAGCTGGCCGATCAGCTGGCGCCCTGGTTTGGGTGCCGCCGCCCCGCTCGGCGTGGTCGGCTTGGCGGCCGCTGCGGCTGGCTGGGTCGGCTTGGCCGCCGCTGGAACCGCCGTCGCGTTGGCCGCCGCTGGTGCAGCGGGCGCAGCTGGAGCCGAGGTCGCCGCGGGCGCTGGTGGAGCCGGCGTGCTGCACGCGGCCAGCAGTCCTCCGACCAGGCCCAGCGAGGTCAGCCCGACCGCGCGTAACAGTTGACGGCGGTTCAGCCCCACCGCTTGTGAGTTGTGCACCATATGTATTTCTCACCTCCCACCGCTCTACGGACCCGCTTTTGAACGCCCGCTGCCCCCGAGCCGCGTTTGCCGCAGCCATCTTATTCCCCCGCGCAGGTCGCGTTGGGATCGACGCTCACACTCCCCGAAGGGGTCACACCGCCGATTCCTCGAAATGGGCCCACCTTTGGTCGACACTCAGACTTTCCGAGGGGTCCCACCGGGCTCGATGTCCTGTAGTGACGGCAATGCTCTCCCAAAGGGGGTCCCCTCTGGGGTAACCGCGTTAGGCCGGTGGCTGGATCTCGTTGATGCGCGCGCGGACCGCGTTTTTGTCTTCCTCGGTGCCGGTCGACCAGCGCTTGTCGAGCTCGATGAACTCCTGCCATTCGGGCGGCACCGCGCTGGCCTCGAAAATGGCGTTGACCGGGCATTCGGGCTCGCAGGCGCCGCAGTCGATGCACTCATCAGGATGGATGTAGAGCTTGCGGTCCAGATCGTCCGAGTCGATGTAGATGCACGACACAGGGCAGACGTCGACACACGACTTGTCCTTGACATCGATGCATGGTTGGGTGATGACGTACGGCACGCGTCTGCTTACTCCTTGAAGTGCAAGGTTAGCTCAAGACCCCGTGGGCGCGGGACGTCTGCGCCGGGCGTTGACAAGCGCTGCCGCGTCGGGCAGCATGTCGCGCACATCCTATGGGAGCGGTTCCAAATTTGGCTGACAAGGCTGCGCCGCGGCTGCTGCACACGCAGCCGGCCAGCCCGCGCGTGTTTCCGGCGAACTTCGTGTGGGGGGTGGCCGCGGCGGCCTATCAGATCGAGGGCGCCGTACACGCGGACGGCCGCGGAACGTCGATCTGGGACACCTTCAGCCATACCCCCGGCAAGGTGCTGAACGGCGACAGCGGCGACGTGGCCTGCGATCACTACCACCGCTGGCCCGAGGACCTGGCGCTCATGCGTGAGCTGGGCGTGGGCGCGTACCGGTTTTCCATAGCCTGGCCGCGCATCATGCCGGATGGCGGCCATGCGCCGAATGCCGCCGGGCTGGACTGGTACGAGCGTCTCGTCGATGGCTTGCTGGAGAGTGGCATCCAGCCCTGGGCAACGCTGTACCACTGGGATCTGCCACAGCCGCTCGAGGACGCCGGCGGCTGGCCTGAGCGCGCCACCGCCGATGCGTTCGCCCGCTACGCCGAAGTCGTCGGCCGGCGCCTGGGCGATCGTGTGCGTACCTGGATCACGCTGAACGAACCGTGGTGCAGCGCCTTCCTCGGCTATCAGTACGGCGTGCACGCTCCGGGCCGGCGCGATCCGCGCCTGGCGCTCGCCGCGACGCATTCCTTGCTCCTCGCCCACGGGCGCGCCGTCGAGAGCCTCCGTTCGACCTGCCCCGGCGCCAGCATCGGCATCGTCCTGAACCCCGCCCAGGTGGAGCCCGCGAGCGACGCTGACGCCGATATGGCCGCCGCGCGACGTGCCGATGGCTACCACAACCGCTGGTTCTTGGACCCGCTCTACGGTCGCGGCTACCCGGCCGACATGCTCGAGCACTTCGCGCCGCACTTTGCGTCACCGCCCGACGAAGACCTGCGCGAGATCGCCGCCCCGACCGACTTCCTGGGCGTCAACTACTACCGTCCGAACACCGTGCGTGCCGATCCAACAGATGCTTTTCTGGGCGCGCGGAGCGTGCAACCGCCCGACGAGCCGGTCACGCAGATGGACTGGATCGTGCGCCCGAGCGGCCTCAGCCAGCTGCTGGTCCGGCTGCACCGCGACTACCCCGTCCGCGGGCTGGCTGTAACCGAGAACGGTGCGGCCTATGCCGATCCGCCCGTGGTCGATGGCCGACTGCACGATCCGCAGCGCACGCGCTACCTCGCCGAACATGTCGCCGCGGTTGGCGAGGCGATCGCCGCCGGCGTGCCGGTGATGGGCTACTTCGCCTGGTCGCTGTTGGACAACTTCGAGTGGGCGCAGGGCTACGCCAACCGCTTCGGGGTGGTGCACGTCGATTACGCGACGCAGCGGCGCACCGTCAAGGACAGCGGCCGCTGGTACCGCTCTCTGATCGCCCGTTCCGTCCAGGGGGATTGACACGCGTCGTGGACGGCTCTAGGATCGGCCAAATGCACCCCGCGGGAGCGCTCCCATGGCACTGACGATCGAGCACATCGCCTCGCTCGCCGAGGTCTCGCGCTCGACCGTGTCGCGCGTCCTCAACAACCACCCCAGCGTCCGCCCGAACGTGCGCGAGCGCGTCCTGCAGGTCATTCGCGAACAGAACTACACCCCGCAGGCCGCCGCCCGCAGCCTGGCCAGTTCGCGCTCCGACACCATCGGCGTACTCATCCCGCGCAGCGCCGGATTCAGCCTCGGCGATCCATTCATCGCCAGCATGATCCGGTCGCTCTTCGAGGCAAGCGCTCAGCGCGGGTATTTCGCACTCCTCGCCATGCTGACCGCTGAGATGGAGCCGGGTTTCTACGATCGGATCCTGCGCAGTCGCCACTTCGACGGGGTGATCATGCTCTCGAGCGACATCGATGACCCGATCCTGCCGTTGCTGATCAAAGATGGTATCCCGCTGGTCCTGGTCGGCCGGCACCCGTACTTCGTGAACGTCGCCTCTGTCGATGTCGAGAACCGCGAGGGCGTGCGCGATGCAGTGGCCCACCTGATCGGTCTCGGGCATCGTCGCATCGGCCTGATCAACGGCGAATTGCAGATGGAGGCGGCGCAAGCCCGCCGCGACGGCTACAAGCAGGCACTGCTGGAAGCGGGCATTGGCATTGATGCCGACCTGATGGTCGAGGGCTTTTACTCGGAAACCGCCGCATTTCAGGCCATGCTGAAACTGCTCGATCTGGCGCTCCCGCCGACCGCCGTGTTTGCCGCCAGCGACCCCATGGCCATCGGTGCGCTGCACGCCATTCGCGACCGCGGGCTGCACGTCCCCGACGACATCGCCCTCATCGGCTTCGACGATCTGCCGTTAGCCGTTCTTGCAACTCCGCCTCTGACGAGTGTGCACCAGCCAGTCGGCGAAATGGGCGCCCAGGCTGTGCGGCTCCTGATCGAGCAGATCAGGGGCCAGGGGCCGACCACCTTGGTGCGCATACCGGCGCGCCTGGTGGTCCGCGAATCGAGCGGTGGGGGAGCCGCCGCTTCATCCAGCGCGAAAGGAGGATCTGTCCTCACCAGAGGTGCTCCGACCTTAGCTTCCTGAAGTGGAGCGCCAACAGGTCCAGTACACGCTCGCAATCACACCACATCTCGGCCCGCGAAAGAGGGAGGTTCCGATGTTTAAACGCGCCGTTCTCACGTGGGGAGCGACACTGCTCGTCCTGGCCCTGACCGGTTCCAACGCGCTGTCAGCGCCGGTGGCCCAGACCCAGACATTCGCGCAGACCACGGTCGCCCCAACACAAACACCCGTCTCGCTCAATACCTTCGATCCGGCCGCCGCTGGTGGCCGCACCGTCGTCAAGTGGTACGTCGGACTTGGAACCGGCGCGAATCCCACACAGATCGAAGTGGAGCGGAAGGTCGTCGACGACTTCAATAAGTCGCAGCAGAGCATTTATCTGACGATGCAGATCGTGGACAACACGGTCGCCTCGCAGACGTTAGCCACTCAACTAGCCGCAGGCAACGTACCCGATGTTGTCGGGCCGGTTGGCACGGTCGGCCGCGCAACATTCGCGGGCAATTGGATGGACCTGACCGACTTGATCCAGGCCAATAACTTCGACCTGAGCCCGTACGAGCCGTCAGTTGTCCAGAGCTACAACCTCCCTGGCGAGGGCCTGATCGGCATCCCGTTCGCCGTCTTCCCGTCCTTCGTGTACTTCAACAAGGACCTGTTCGATGAAGCGGGATTGCCTTACCCGCCGCAGAATTTCGGCGAGACGTACATGGGCAAGGAGTGGAACTTCGAGACACTCCGCGACCTATCAAAGCGACTGACCGTCGACGACAAAGGAAATGATGCGACGAGCGCAGACTTCGCTCCGGATCACATCATCCAGTTCGGTTTTGACCTCCAATACCGAACCGGGCCGCGGGAAATGGGCACGACGTGGGGTGCCAATCGGCTGATCGACAACGAAGGCCGAGCGACCATCCCAGCGAATTGGCTGGCATCGTGGAATTTCTACTACGACGCTATGTTCAAAGATCACTGGATGCCCAACGACGCCTACCGCAATAGCGATCTGTTCGGCAAGGGTAGCGTCTTCAATTCGGGCAATCTGGCGATGGCCTACACGCACCTGTGGTACACGGGCTCCATCGATCCACCCAGCAAGGGCGGCAAAGTCAAGAACTGGGACATCGCGGTCATCCCGTCCTACCAGGGCACGACCACCGCGGCATTGCACGCCGATACGTTCGGAATCATGAAGGCGTCCCAACACCCCAACGAGGACTTCCAGGTCTATAAATATCTGATCACGAACAAGGATCTACTGACTGTCTACGGCGCAATGCCGGCCATCAAGTCGATGCAGTCGGACTTTTTCGGTGGCCTGGACCAGAAGTTTGCGCCAGTCAAAGTCAACTGGCAGGTCGCCATAAACAGCCTGGCATACAACGACGTGCCGAATCATGAAGAGGGCCTGCCCAACTTCCTGAAGGCGCGCCAGGCGACAACGGACTTCCAGACGCTCGTCAACACCACGCCGGGCCTGGATATCAATGCCGAAGCCCAGAGACTCCGGGCCACGCTTCAGGGTATTTACGACGAGAAGCGCTAGCCCTTGCACAGGCGTATAAGCTAGCGAGCGACGTCATGCGTCTCATGGGCACGTCATGGGCGCGCCGGGAGAGCACCTGGGGGCTGCTCTTCCTCGCGCCCTGGATCATCGGGTTTGTGCTGTTCTTTGGCGGCCCCATGCTCGTCTCCCTCGGGGCCTCTTTCACCGACCTGGTACTGGTCCGGCCGGGCGAGGTTCATTTTATCGGCCTGGGCAACTGGGCGCGGTTAGCCGGCGATCCACTCGTCATCAAGTCGCTGTTGGTCACCGGTAACTTCCTGCTCATCGCGGTGCCGATCGCGCTGGCCCTGCCGCTGCTGATGGCAGTCTTGCTGAATTCAACCCGGCTGGTGGCAAAGCCGCTGTTCCGGTCGCTGTTCTTCTTGCCGGTGCTGATCCCGGGAGTGGCCGGCGCCATCATCTGGAAGGGCGTCCTGAATGTCCACACAGGGTGGGTGGACCTCGCACTGACGGGGCTGGGTTTGCCCGGCCCGGACTGGGTGAACGACCCTCAGTGGGTGATCCCCGCGCTGTCGCTCATCGGCACGTGGAGCGTCGGCAATGCCATGGTGATCATGCTGGCCGGTCTGCAAAACGTGCCGACCGAGTTGTACGACGCCGCCAAAGTCGACGGCGCCAACGCGTTCTATCGGTTCTTCAAGATCACGATCCCAATGATCTCACCGGTGATCTTCTACAACCTGGTCCTGGCCACGATCGCCGCTTTTCAGTATTTCCTCACGGCTTACGTCATCTATCAGAACACCGCCGGGCCCAACAACGCGGCACTGTTCTACATGATGAATCTCTACAAAGAAGCATTTGTCTACTACAACATGGGCTACGCCTCGGCGCTGGCATGGGGTCTGTTCATCGTCGGACTGGCCATCACCATAGGATTGTTTGCCGGCGCGCGACGCTGGGTTTATTACGCCGCTGGGGACAGGTAGCGTGGCCACGCTTAGCGGAGTAGCCGCAAAGGAGCGCGTCGGCGCAGCATGGTCGGCGCCGGTGCTGTCGCGGCAGTTGCGCGGCTTGCTGCTGGCCGGCACGATCAGTCTGTTCGCGACCATGCTCGTGACCGTGTACCTGATGCCACTCGGCTACTCCGCGAGCCTGGCGGTGCGCGGCGCGAGCGTCGAAGCGGGCCAACCGCTGTGGCCCTCGGATCCAGCCCAGTTCACGTATAACGGCGAAACGTTCGATCTGTACAACGTTCCCATGAGCGGCAGCGTACGCCAGCTTGCCCTGACCAAACCCGGGCGCGAGCAAAGCACATTCATCGATCCGCAGGACCCGGCGCAGCCCATCAACTGGCAAGGCCGCTGGCGCACGCTGGACCGAGTGTGGATCTTCAGCCCGCACTGGTCGAACTTCGCCGAGGCATGGAAGATCTCGAATTTCGGCCGGTTGTTCTTCAACACGCTCGCCATCGCGTTGATCGGCACCGTCGGCGCGGTGAGCTCCGCGGTCGTGGTGGCGTACGGATTTTCGCGCTTCCGCATCCCAGGCAAAGCGATCCTGTTCGGCATCCTGGTGGGCACAATCATCCTGCCGCAGCAAGTGACGATCGTGCCCACGTATGCGCTGTTCACCAAAATTGGTTGGGTTGGGACATGGCTACCATTGCTGGTGCCACACTTCTTCGGCAATGCCTACAACGTGTTCTTGCTGCGCCAGTTCTTCATGAGCATTCCGCGCGACATGGATGAGGCGGCCATGATCGACGGCGCCGGCCCGTTCCGAATCCTGTTGTCGGTGATCGTGCCACAGGCCTGGGCAGCCATTATCGCCGTCTGTCTGTTCCACTTTTTCTTCGCCTGGAATGACTTCCTCGCCCCGCTGGTCTATCTCGTCGGACATGAGGAGTTGTGGCCGATTTCGGTCGGCATGTCCTACTTCACTGGCCAGTACGTCACGCTGCCGCACTTGATCCAGGCCACCGCGCTGATGGCGCTGGCGCTGCCGGTCGGTATCTTCGTCCTCGCCCAACGTGTGTTCGTGCAGGGCGTCGTGGTGACTGGCGTCGAAAAGTAGCGAATCCCAGTTCGATTCTCGCATTGTCTTCAAGGGAGGGGTTATGCACGTGATGACGTGGATGATTCGGGCTGCCGCACGCGTTGGGGTGGCAGCAGTGCTCGCACTGAGTAGCCTGACGACGACAGCTCTCGCGGATGAAGGGTCAGACTCCGTCCAGCGTGGCCTTGGTCCGAACGTGTTCGTCTTCGACCCGACCATGTCGACCAGCCAGATCCAGGCGACCGTCGACGCCGTCAAGGCTCAGCAGGTCGACAACGAGTTCGGTACGCAGCGCTACCAGTTCCTGTTCAAGCCAGGCGTGTACGGATCTCCAACTGCTCCGCTCCACATCCAGCTCGGCTACTACACAAGCGTGGCCGGACTCGGCACATCTCCAGATGACGTCACCATCAACGGCACGATCAATGTCTACAATCGGTGCCTCGGGCCGGGCAACTGCATCGCGCTGGTGAACTTCTGGCGGTCGGTGGAGAACCTGGCGGTGAAGGTGGCCGGCAAGACCGAATTCTGGGCTACGTCGCAGGCTGCTCCGCTGCGGCGGGCGCACATCAGCGGTAATCTCTTCCTGTTCGATTATCAATCACAGCCGGGCTACTCCAGCGGCGGCTTCATCGCCGATTCGCTGAGCGATAAGGGCGTGGTCATCAACGGCTCGCAGCAGCAGTTCTTGACGCGCAACAGCGAGATCGGCCTGTGGACCAACGGGGTCTGGAACCAGGTGTTCGCGGGGGTCAAGGGCGCCCCGCCCCAGAGCTTCTCGACCACGCCATACAACCCCCCGCCGTACACGACGCTGGCCACCAGTCCAGTGACGCGCGAAAAGCCATTTCTGCGTATCGACGCAGAGGGTCACTACGACGTCTTCGTGCCGGCCGTGCAGCAGAACTCGGCAGGTACAACATGGGCCAACGGGCCCACGCCGGGCTCCGCGATTTCGATCGAGCGGTTCTTCATCGCCCAGCCGACGGACTCCGCCGCCACGATCAATCGAGCCCTCGCCCGTGGCAAGAACCTCATCTTCAGCCCCGGTGTCTATCACCTGGACAGGATGATCAGGATCACTCATCCGCACACCGTGGTGCTCGGTCTCGGCTACCCGACCCTCGTTCCGGACGACGGCAGCATGGCCATGACGGTCGCCAACGTGACCGACGTCGACATTGCCGGAGTCATGTTCGACGCTGGCCCGGTGAACTCACCGGTGCTGCTGAAGATGGGCACCAACCGCGACGAAAGCGACGACCGGGGCGAGGAAGACACAGGCCCGAACGGCCAGGATGAGCGAGACGCGGCCACCCCGTCCGCACTGCACGATGTGTTCTTCCGGATTGGTGGCGCCACGCCCGGCAGAGCCACGACCAGCCTGATCGTCAACAGCGACAATGTCATTCTCGACGACATCTGGGCCTGGCGCGCGGACCACGGCAACGCGGTCGGCTGGACGGACAACCTCGGCGACACCGGTGTGGTCGTCAACGGCAGCAACGTGACGGCGTATGGGTTGTTCGTCGAGCACTACCAGAAGTATCAGGTGAAGTGGAACGGCGAGAATGGCCGTACGATCATGTTCCAGAACGAGATGCCCTATGATCCGCCCGACCAGGCGGCATGGTCGCACGACGGGATCAAGGGTTGGGCCGCCTTCAAGATTGCCGATTCGGTCGAGCACTTCGAAGGCTGGGGACTTGGCAGCTACTGTTTCTTCAAGATCAACCCGTCCATCCACGCGACGCGCGCGTTCGAGGTCCCGATCAACCCGGGCATGAAGCTGCACGACCTGCTGACCGTCTCCCTCGGCGGGGTGGGTGTCATCGACCATGTCGTCAACGACTTTGGCGCGGCGGCGCAAGGCAAGGCGACCACGCCCGTCAACGTTGTGAGTTATCCTCTTGGGCCGTGAAGCCCGACGAAGGTTACTCGCGGGCGCCGCGCCGCCAGGTGCTCAAGGGGGGTGGAGCTCTGGCGGCGGCGGCGGTCTTCGCGGGGCAGCCAGTGCTGCCCGCCGCAGTCACAAAAATGGCCGCATCCGCAAGTGCCCCGACAGCTGGGCCGGCGTTGCCGCCGCTGGAAATCATCGCCTTGAACCGACTCGCCTTTGGTCCGCGCCCTGGCGATCTCGAGGCGTTCCGCCAATCGGGCAGTACCGACAAGGACCGTCTCGGCAACTACGTCGATCAGCAGCTCAACCCGCTCTTGATCGACGACAGTGCCTGCACCACCCGGCTCGCCGCCGCGGAGTTTGTCACGCTCGGTAAATCTCTGCCCCAGCTGTGGGCAGACCATGTTGTCAGCCCACCTGAAGATCACGGCTACGAGTGGCGGGACCTGCCGCTCCACGAAACCATCAATGCGACCTTTATCAGGGCTGCCTACAGCCGCCGACAGCTGCAGGAGGTGCTGGTCGACTTCTGGCACAACCACTTCAACGTGTTTCGCGATACCGAGGGCGTCCCGCCTGTCTTCGTCCACTACGATCGCGATGTCATCCGCGCCAACGTATTCGGCAACTTCCGCAAGATGCTCGAAGACGTGGGCACCAGTCCGGCGATGTTGTTCTATCTCGACAACAACTCCAACCAGGTCGCCGGACCGAACGAGAACTACGCCCGTGAGCTCTTCGAGCTGCACACACTGGGCGCCGAGAACTATCTCGGAGTCCAGGACCCACGCAAAGTCAAAGGCTTCGACCTGCACAATTCGGTCGGCTACGTCGATAACGACGTCTACGAAGCCGCGCGTGCATTTACGGGTTGGCGCGTCGACAGCGGATCGAGCCGCGACGAGAGCATCCAGAACTCCGGCACCTTTCTCTATTACAAGCAGTGGCACGATCGCTTCAACAAGCAGGTGCTCGGGCGGTATCTGCCGCACGATCAAGGCGACATGCAGGACGGGCGCGATGTCCTGGACATGCTCGCCACACATCCTGGGACGGGCCGCCACATCTCGATGAAACTGGCGCGCCGGCTCATTGGCGATCAGCCGCCAGCGGAAGTTATCGCCAGGGCCGCCGAAGTCTTTCACGCCCAGGTCGATGCCCCGGATCAGCTCGCCCAGGTGGTGCGCTCGATCGTCCTGGCGGATCCATTCGGTCAGACGTGGGGTGAAAAGATCAAACGCCCGTTTGAAGCCGCGGTCAGCATGATGCGTGCGCTCAACACTGAATTTACGCTTCTGCCGAACAACTTCCACTATCTGTACGAGTCAATGGGTCAGCCCCTCTACGGGCACCCGGCGCCGAACGGCTATGGCGACGTGCGCCAGAACTGGTCGGGCACGACCTCCATGCTGTACCGCTGGAAGTTGGCCACCGCGCTGGTGGAGAGCGCCTTGCACGATGACGACGTCTCGATGCGCGTCGACCTGGCGAGTCAAACACCGCCGGATGTACGCAGCGCCAATGGCGCCACCGACTTCTGGATCGACCGGATTCTCGGTCGACCGATGTCGCCGGCCGACCGCGGCGAAATCATTCGAGCGATGGCCCAGGCGGATAGTCCGGATGCACCGCTCGGCGATGAAGTATTCGCCAAGCGACTGTCGCAGCTGGTGGAGTTGATTCTGATGTCACGAGAATTCCAATGGCGCTAAACGTACCGCCGCTCACCTCGCTATCACGGCGCGGATTTTTGTTCGGCTGCGCTGCCGCGGCATTTGTCGGTTCGCGCATCTCAGAAGTTGTGTTCGCCAGCGACGCCGACGCCGCGGACCAGGGCGACGTCGTCGTGACCGTTTTTCTGCGCGGCGGATGGGACGTCATGAACGTCGTGCCACCCATCGACGGAGTCGACCGTGGCTTCTATGAGGCCGCCCGGCCCAATCTGAAGGTTCCCAATCAAGGCAGCGGCGCCGCGTTGCCACTCACGGCTCAGTTCGGCCTCCACCCGGCGAT
>Ga0137390_10002999_pt1 | contig 13624 bp, 9 predicted proteins | sample 15con2h24AmetaG_FD_104937 | JGI IMG/M metagenome (GOLD analysis project Ga0137390, IMG submission 104937) | Vadose zone soil microbial communities from Angelo Coast Range Reserve, California, USA - 15con2h2.4A metaG | ecosystem: Environmental > Terrestrial > Soil > Vadose zone > Saprolite... | reverse complement strand
GGACATATCCTTCACTGGCAAGATAGAAAAACGCTTCAGCTGCGGAAGGTACCGCGGTCACCCCAATCGTCGTCGACACGTTGAAGTAATGCTTCTGGAAACATGGCCTCTTTTGGCTCGGCTTGAGCCCGTTCCCAGAAAAGAGCCGCATATCGTCGGAATTCGCGATCCGATAAGCCAGCCCACACCAGCCGGTGGTAGGCACCCGTAGAATCGGGCGGAATCGTACCTTGGCCCCGGATGGCATCTTCGCATAGTGTGAGTAATCGATAGCGTTTTTCGTGGACTGGATAGCCGAGCTGGTGAAAACAATCGCTCATCCAAACCAGCGGCATACCCTTGTGAACGCGGTGGTCTCCCAGTAGTTGTGAAACCAACATCCGCTGATATAGAGCGGAAAAGATTCCCAGCGTCTCGTGTGGACGCCCGGCGTGCAAGTGGACAAGCCCCGTAAGTTCCCACGTACGCTGCGGAGGTCCCACCTCGGCAATTACCTGCGGCAAGAATCGACGGGGCAGTTCGTCAAGAAGAAGAGCAGTGCTGTTACGCTGCTGAGCCAGTCGCAGAAGGTCCGGACTAATAGTTGAGAGCTCGTTTTCCACTTCATTCATCGGCTGAGAATTAAACCACAACCCGCGACATGCGAACAAAGTCGGCACGAGCGTAAAAAGAACAACTCGAAGAACAGAAAAAGCCGAATGTGGGCTAAGCGATCCGAATTCGTGACTCAGCGTCACGCTAAGTTGCTGAACACAAATGACCGGCGGAAAAGCTAAACCCGTTGTGCGGGCTACCACCTGTAAAACTTCTTGACTTCGCCTCCGCAAGGGAATAATCCTGAATTCTCAACCCAGTTCTTTGACAACTGAAAGCCCGTAACTCCTTATTCCGCAATATTTTACCTGCGACTTCTTATTACTCAAAGATTTTGCCTCGGTTCACACCCTAAATCCTTGATTCCAGATATCGGGAGGGGGATACCCCTGACCGCGACCTGCGCTGACGTTTTCTTGCGATAAGATTGAGTTGTAATGAATCCATCCAATCCCCCGACCGAGGCGGCCACGAAGCCGACTTCCGTACCAGCGGCTGCTCCTTCGAATTTCATACGCGACATCATTCTCGAAGACCTGAAGACCAATAAGTACAACGGCCTGGTGCAGACCCGCTTCCCGCCGGAGCCGAATGGCTATTTGCACATCGGACATGCCAAGGCAATTTGTTTGGATTTCGGCCTTGCCGACGAGTTTGGCGGCAAAACCAATCTGCGTTTTGACGATACCAATCCGTCCAAGGAAGAGACGGAGTACGTCGATTCCATCATGGCGGACGTGAGGTGGCTCGGTTTCGAGTGGGACGGCCTCTTCTATGCCTCCGATTATTTCGATCAGCTTTACAAGTGGGCGGTGCAGCTCATCAAAGCCGGCAAAGCCTACGTCGACGATTTGTCCGCAGACGAAATTCGCCAGTACCGCGGAACGTTAACCGAGCCTGGCAAGAACAGCCCGTATCGCGACCGCACGGTAGAAGAAAACCTGGAGCTGTTCGAACGCATGCGGGCCGGCGATTTTCCCGACGGCTCCCGAGTTCTGCGCGCCAAAATTGACATGGCTTCTCCAAACTTGAACATGCGCGACCCGGTGATGTACCGCATCCTGCACGCCGAGCATCACCGCACCGGAAATAAATGGTGCATTTATCCCATGTACGACTACGCCCACGGCCAATCCGATTCGCTCGAGCACGTCACCCATTCCATGTGCACGCTCGAGTTCGAGGATCACCGTCCGCTCTACAACTGGTTCATCCAGCAGTTAGGCATCTTCCCGTCGCAGCAGATCGAGTTCGACCGCCTCAATCTGACCTACACGCTATTGAGCAAACGCAAACTGCTGCAACTGGTCGAGGAACGCCACGTCAGCGGATGGGACGATCCCCGCATGCCCACGCTGGTCGGTATCCGCCGCCGGGGCTACACCCCCGAAGCCATCCGAAATTTTGTCGGCGCCATCGGCGTCTCGAAAACCAACGGCTCGATCGAATTGGCGATGCTCGAACACTTTGTCCGCGAGGATTTGAACAAGCGCGCCCCCCGAGTAATGCCCGTGCTGCGGCCTTTGAAAGTCGTCATCGACAATTATCCCGAGAACCAGGTCGAAGAGATGGACGCAGTCAACAATCCCGAAGATCCAAACGCCGGCACCCGCAAAGTCCCGTTCTCGCGTGTGCTCTACATCGAGCAAGACGACTTTCGCGAGGTTCCGCCCAAGCAATATTTCCGCCTCTCTCCCGGCCGCGAAGTCCGCCTGCGTTACGGCTACTTCGTCACCTGCACCAGCGTCGTGAAAAACGACAAGGGAGAAGTAATCGAAGTCCACTGCACCTACGATCCCGCCACCCGCGGCGGAAACAATCCTCCCGATGGGCGCAAAGTGAAGTCAACGATCCATTGGGTGTCGGCTGCCCATGCCATCGATGCCGAAGTTCGAATCTACGAAAATCTCTTTACCAAAGAAGATCCCAATCAAACCGAAGCGGGCCAGGATTTCACTTCGAATCTCAATCCAAATTCGCTTGAGGTTTTGACCAACGCCAAGCTCGAGCCGTCACTGGCAGACGCTGCCATCGAGAGCCGTTACCAATTCGAACGCCTGGGATATTTCTGTGTCGATCCCGATTCCAAGACCGGAAGACCGGTATTCAACCGAACCGTAGCGCTGAAAGACACCTGGGCCAAGATCGAAAAGAGGCAGCCCGGGAAAGCGTAACCATGGCCGCGATGGTATACAAAGGTGCCATGCAGCTCAAAAAAGTCGCCGAGCTTATTCATGCCCGCCTAATCGGAAATGGAGATGTCGAAATCGAACAAGTCTGCAGCATTGAGTCAGCCTCGGCCGGCGACTTAATTTTTGTCGAAGACAAAGACAATCTTCCACGAGCGCTCAAGTCGTCAGCATCCGCCGTTCTTGTAGGCGACTTCGGAACAGCCGACAGTTCAAAGCCCTTGCTGGTTTGCGCACAACCGCGCCTGGCATTCGCTCGCGCCGCTCGTCATTTGGCTCCGACGTCAGATCACCGTTACGCCATCCATCCCAGCGCGATCGTGCATCCATCCGCGCGACTGGCGAAAGAAGTGCAAGTAGACGAACGAGTCGTAATTGGCGAAGGCGTCCAGATTGGCTCTGGATCATCGATCGGAGCCGGAAGTGTGATCGGCGCCAAAGTGATCATCGGGAATGATTGTGAGCTGCATCCGAATGTGACCATCTACCCCGGCACGCGCCTGGGCAATCGCGTGGTGATTCAAGCCGCTGCAGTACTCGGCAGCGATGGCTTCGGCTATGTACGCGATAAAGAGACCGGCCATTACGAGAAATTTCCCCAAATCGGAAGATTAGAAATCGAAGACGATGTCGAGATTGGGGCCAACTCCACAATTGACCGTGGCGCTCTGGATGTGACTCGCATCGGCCGTGGCACAAAAATCGATAACTTAGTTCATGTGGGACACAATGTGCAGATCGGCGAGGATGTCGTCATCGCTGCCCAGACTGGACTCTCCGGCAGCGCCGTAGTGCAGAACAATGTCGTGATCGGAGGCCAAGTGGGCATCGCCGATCACGTGCGCATCGAAGAAGGCGCGATCCTCGGGGCCCAGAGCGGCATTCCCAGCAATAAAATTATTCGTGGCAAGGGAATCGTTTTTTGGGGAACGCCGGCGCGTCCGATTCGCGAATATTTGAAAGAGCTGGCTGTGCTGGCGCGGTTGGCGAAAAGAGAATAATGGCAGTCGTCGTCATTGGCGGACATTCGCGTAGCGTGGGCAAAACCAGTGTGGTGGCCGGTTTGATTGCCGCTCTGCCTGAATACCCATGGCATGCCATGAAGATCACGCAATTCGGCCACGGCGTGTGCTCTCGCAACGGCGAGCTATGCGATTGTGCGACCGACGATCATAGCTGGTCAATTTCCGAAGAGCGAGACCGATCGGGCGAATCAGATACATCTCGATTCCTGGTTGCCGGGGCGACAAAGGTCTGGTGGGTCAGAACCCAGCAGGGCCGTCTCGCCGAGGCCATGCCTACGATTCGGCGCAGATTCGCGGAGTCGGAAAATGTAATTGTGGAGTCCAACAGCATTCTGAAGTTCATCCGGCCCGATGTCTATTTGACCGTTCTGGATCCCGCGGTTGAAGATTTCAAGAAATCCGCCCAGGAATTCATGGATCGCGCCGACGCAGTGATTTTGCACGACGGACACGGAAACCCGGCATGGCACGGCATTTCATTGAAGGCTGTGGAGGGATGTCCCAGCTTTCGCGTGCGACCTCCGGACTATGTCACGTCAGAGATTGTGAATTTCGTGAAAGGGAGGTTGAAAGATATCCCAGCTACCAAAACCTCAGCATGAATGCCGCTCATTCACTTGCGTACATCGCGATGATGCGCTCGATGGCGCGGCGGCAGACGGCACAGAAGGAATCGTGCCGGGTAACCATGATGCAGTTTTCTTGTGGACGGTAGTAGCCATGAGCTTCATAATTGGCCCCTTCAAAGGCGCCAACATTGCGCGAATATTTATCGGCGGCCAGCAATTCGTCTTCTTTTTTTCTCTCTTCACGGAAGAGAGCATCCATTTCTGATTCGGGCCGATTATGTTCCCGAATCTGCCGCCGCTGCTCTTGAATCGCACGCCCGTAGTTTTCAAAATCCTGCTTGCGCCAAGGCGTCGGAATGGGCGTACCGCGCGTGACCAAATCTTTCCATTTCAAATTCGCCGGATCAAGCAGCGCCGTGACATTCGGCTCCCAAGGCTCGATCCGCCGGCTCGCAGGCGCGTAAGCGACCTGCGAAGTGTAATACTCATCCGCCAACCCCGCGAAGTGATGCCCGAATTCATGTACGAAAACATACGAAGACCACTCACTGTCGGCTGCGACGGTCGCATACAGATTGAATATCCCGCCTCCTCCGTAGGTCTTTCCGTTTACCAGAATCTCGATGAATTCATAAGGCGCAAAGGAGGCAACATCGCGCATTGAACGATTGTCGGAAGTCAGAATGTAGCGATCAGTATCGAAAGTGTCATAGGTGGTTCCCAAAGGAGGGCGATGATGAACTCCGCCCGAAGGACGCGATACGCCCGATTCTTCGGCTGCCGGACATAGCCCCCACACATTAAATTTCTGACGTTGCTCGCGAAAAGGTGAGGCGGCAAAAAGAATTTCTGTGAACCGGCGCGCATCCTGCTCAAATTTAGATCGTTCGGCGGCGGTGTATCCGTCGCCCAGGATCAAAAGATCCACCTTGGTTGTGGGATCCCCTTTTTTTTGAATTACCAGCAGCGTACCTGGAGGCGGCGGACGCGAAGTGTCGATGAATTTGTCTTTAGGATCAAGGGTCGTCGACCAGACTTCGCGAAAATTGCCTTCGTCTCGTTTCTTCAAAATGATTTTTACTGGCGCAGAGGGAGCAGGGAAGCGCAATGATTCGGAAAAAGTCCGATTCACAGTCTTCGCCTCATCTGTTGTTACCCACTCACCAAAGATAGAACTGAATCCGCGCGAATAGAGCAGGCGGCCATCGGCCTTATCGCGCACCTCAAAAAAATAAGCGCCGAGATTGGTGTCGTCCAACAACTTGGCTGGGTTTCCAGGCCATGGCAGAGGTTCTAGGACGATCCGGTCCACGCTGAATATTTCCTGGGTTGAATTTCCAGTGTGGAAATAGTCGAGGCGCATCGTCCCCGGCTGAGCGTAGACACACGAGGCGACGGCTAGAAAAACAAGAACTCGCAGCAGCTTGGAAATCATTGCTGAAATTCTACAAGGTCGAGAGTCCGCCGACGATGCGTAGGGCGTCAGGGGCTAACAATGGGTGGACTTGGAGGGCCTTTCTCACTCTTGTCGCGTGGTTCATCCTCTTCGGTTCGAAGCGGCGTTAGGGGCTTTTCCGGCTTGCCGTCGGGTGCGGCTACAGGACGGGCCTTGACTGTCTTACCTGATGTTTTCTTCAACTCTTTCAATATGTCGTCCTTGTCGCGGCCGGCATAGTCGCGGGCAAAGCGGGTGAGAGCTTCGGTCAGGATGTCATGATGATGCAGATTATCCAGTCCGCTCTCGCGTGTGATATTGAGCCAAAGGCGGTGGACCAGGTGTACGTCTTCCGTTTTCATGGAAGGGGTGTGAGGACCTATGTGGAAAGTGTCCACCTTCATGTCAGGACGGACGATCTGCAAAACAAATTGCCGCTTGGGCTCGGGCGTAGCTTCCCAGGCATGGCCCAGTTCGAAGGCCTGTTCCTGGGCGGTCATTTTGCTGGAGAGGCCGGAGACTACGGCTGAAGATTCCAGGTTGATGGCAGTCTGCACGATGGCCGACCATACATCGCGAGCGGGCACCACCAGCAGGGAGATGTGTTTGCCGAAACTCTCTGCAACGGATACGGCGCGGGTGAATAGTTTTTGTTCGTAGTCGCTGAAGATTTGTTCGGTGGCAAGATCATAGGCCGCGGCGCCGAACTGGCTGACGCGAGCGGACATCACGACGATGTCCTGTTCCTTAGTGTCAATCCGTTCCAAGGCCCACTTCAAGTGGCTCAGGGTGTTGTAATCGCGGATGGTCACCAGCAAGTTTCCAGGACGTATTCCCAAACGGCCTCGGTCGACTGTGTCGCTCTGCAGCAACTGAAAGTGTTCCTGCATCTGCTGTTCTGCCAGGGCGTGCTTACGGCGGTTGACCTTTTCGGAAACTGTGAAGATCAGGAAAAACACGGCGGCAAATGAAACGCCGGCCACGGTTGCAATCGATTTGGTAAAAAGATTTACGATCGCGGTCGAGAACAGAACCAGAAAAACAGAAGCCAGGCCGAATGGAATCTCATGTCCCGCAATAGTGAAATTCGGAGGAACCTTCCAGCCGCGTTCTCCTTTGTACTTATGACGCAGAACCAGCATGGCCAGGCTGTTGAAAGTGAAGCTCCAGATGACGCCGAATGCGTAGGCCTCACCCAGTACATACACATTGCCCCGACTGGCGAGAATCGTGAACAACTGGAGAAAGACGACCAGATTCACAATGCGGTAAGTGGTTCCAAAACGTGGATGCGGCCTCCTGAACCAGTCGGTGAGCACTCCATCTTCCGAGACCCGGTTTAAGACGCCATTGGAGCCGATGATGGCGGTATTCACTGCTCCTGAAAGAATCAAGAATCCAACCACCACCACAAAGGCTCGGAACAGCAGCCGCAAAATCTGCGGGCCCCACAGGTTCATCGCGAGGCCGGCGATCAGGTTGTCTTTGTAAACGGGAATCCGCACCGAGTCGGGAATGATCATTACGAACAGCAACGCGGTCAGACCGGTGAATACGAAGCTGTAAATAGCGATGATGATGGCGGCACGTTTCAGGTTCTTCAGTTTGGGATGGGCTAGCTCGCGATTGACCTGGGCGAGGGATTCCTCGCCGCTCATGGCTAGGACCGAGTGCCCGAAGGCGATCAATATGCCAAACAGACCAAACATTCCGGCCAGGTTCTGGCCTTGGAAGGTGTGCTTCAGGAAGCCCAGCGCTTCTGGACTAAATTTCAAATTTGCCGGCACCGGCAGCGGAACTGGCTGGTAGCCGGTTTTCATCAAGGTGAGCGCCGACCAACCCAACAGCAGCACGACCATCACAGTCTTGATTTGCATCACGCGAAGCGCTTTTTCGCTGGATTCCTGGATGCCTTTGGTGTTTTGCCACCAGAAGTATCCCGTCACCAGGACCGCAAATACGACGGCGGTCCAACTTTCGTTGACGTGAGGTGTGCCGTCTTTGAACATGGCATGAACGGCACGCGGAACCCAACCGTGGGTGTCGGCAATCAACATGGTGTCGTTGATCAGGCCGGCGATGTACTGTCCTGCGGAGACGCCTGAGATTGGACCCGTCAGGATGTAGTCGAACATCAGAGCGGAGACGCTGATCTTGGCCAGCGTGCCGCCCAGCGCTTCCTTGACCACTCGGTAAACGCCGCCGCGGACAAACATGGAACAACTCTCCACGTACACTGCCCGCACACAGAAGGAGAACAGCATCACGCCCAGGATGAACCAGGGGGCAGACTTACCGACCGCTTGTTCGGCGATGCCAGCCGCGTAAAAGGCTGAGGAGCCAAGATCGTTCAGCACAATCGCGGCTGCGCGCCAATAGGAGATGAAGGTCAGCATCACCGAAGTCGCGACCACAATGCGGACGCGATTCGCGGTCGAACCGGCGGGTTGGAAAGGAGAGCCCATTCCCGAGGAGAAGTATTAGTGTCGCTGGATTCGTTCGCTCGTTAGAGTCCGATGTTCCCAACGGCCGTCGGGACACGCACGATGGTCGAATCGACTCCCGCGTACGAAGATCACAGATTCAGGACAATGATAGCGAATAATCCCATCCGGCACTAATGTTAGCCCAGACGCCGAATACGCAATTAGCGGAAAAAACCGATGTGGGCTATGTGGGAGTCAGAGAAGGAACCCGGTTTGTTATGCTTGCCATGTGCGGCAGATTCACAAGAATGCCTGGTTTCTGGTCTTGCTGTCGGCCGGTTTACAGATCGTAATTTTCCCCCTTCCCAATCAATACATGCTCTGCTGGGTGGCAATCGCGCCGCTGTTCATTGCGTTGCAGCGGGCGCGGGTACCGAATACCTTGCAAGTAAGCGAAGGGATCAAGCTTTATCCAGCCAGCCCGGGTCAAGCGTTTCTGCTCGCATACGTGTGTGGAATCTTGTGGTATGCGGGGACGTGTTATTGGATCTACAACACCATGCGTCAGTACGGCGGTGTGAGTGCACCCCTTGGCGTCGTCATCTTGATTCTCTTCAGCTTGTATCTGGCGCTTTACCACGGCGCATTCGGATTGCTGATCAGCCTGCTCACAGGAAGGACTTCGTTCAGCCGTCGCGCTCTTCTGCTGGGACCTGTTGTCTGGGTTGCAGTAGAACTGGCTCGGACGTGCATTACAGGATTCCCGTGGGACTTATTGGGAATTACGCAGGTAGATAACATTCCTCTTGCCCGTATCTCCACCGTCGCCGGGGTATACGGTGTTTCATTCGAGATCATGGTGGTCAATATAGCGGTGGCTGCTGCTTTTCTCGTTCGCCGTGAAAAGCGTAAACCGCTTTTGCTGGCTGCGCTTGGGGCGGCTCTGATTTTGCAATCCGGGAGGTGGGTTCCGGCCCCGCCGTTTCCTGCCGATCACCTCGCCCGTTTGGTGCAGGAAAATATTCCTGTGCTGGAGAATTCCGGGTGGACAAAGGAATACTTTGAAGGGACGTTGCGCGACTTGACTTGGATCAGTCTGCATCCGACCAGCCTAAGTGCGGCGGGTGCAAACTCTCAAAACGCTTTACATCCGGACTTGATCGTGTGGCCGGAATCTCCGGCGCCGTTCTATACCAGTGATCCGGCGTTTCGAGAGGCCGTCAGCAACGTTGCGCGACAGGCGCAAACGTGGATGTTAGTCGGCAGCCTGGGTGTTCGCAACGCCGGTCAGACGCCGGAGCGAGTGACCGAGGTCTACAACTCCGCGGCGCTAGTCAGTCCCGCCGGCGAATGGGTTGGGCGTTACGACAAAGTGCATCTTGTTCCTTTCGGCGAGTATGTTCCTTTCAGACGCGTATTTGGCTTCGCTGGAGGACTGACCCAGCAAGTCGGCGATTTTTCCCGAGGTACATCGAGAGCGCCGCTGCAGGCTGGGAAAGACAAGATTGGAGTTTTCATTTGTTATGAATCCATTTTCCCCGACGAAGTCCGGCAGTTTGCCGCCAGCGGGGCGCAAGTATTCGTGAATATTTCAAACGATGGCTGGTATGGCGATAGTGGTGCTTATGCGCAACACTTGAAACAGGCTCGTATGCGCGCGATAGAAAACTCGCGATGGCTGTTGCGCGATACCAACACCGGAGTGACTGCTTCCATCGATCCCTATGGACGGGTTGTATCCACGGTGCCCCGCAAGTTGCGAGTTGTTCTGCAGGCTCCCTACGCTTTATCGGACGCCACGACGTTCTATACGCGTCATGGCGACTGGTTCGCCTACCTGTGTGCGATAATTTCCATGGGGGCGCTGCTCATGCGTCTACCATTCGGCACGAGGACGAAGCGATAGTTATGGTCGAAGAACTGGAACAGGAATACGCGGCTCTCAAGGACAAGGTCCACGACCTCCGGGAGTACCTTTGACACGTCCAAGCTGCGTCAACAGCTAGCCGAAATCGAAAAGAAGGCCGCTGACCCGAATCTCTGGTCAAATCCTCAACAATCCCAAGTAGTGATGCGGGAGAAAAAGCGTCTGGAAAATGTGTTGGCTACGGACGCCGATCTCATCCGGCGCGGCGACGACATTTCCGCTTACTTTGAATTGGCCCGTGAAGGGGAGAACGTCGACGGTGAACTGCGTCGCGAAATCGACGCTTTGCGGCAGCTCGTAGATCGGCTGGAAACCGAAAGCCTGCTTTCCGGTGAAAATGATGCGCGGAACGCGATCGTGACTATCCATCCCGGGGCAGGAGGAACTGAATCGCAGGATTGGGCTGAGATGCTGCTCCGAATGTATTTGCGGTGGGCTGAGCTTCAGGGATTTCAGACTGTGCTTTACGATTACCAGCCCGGCGAAGAAGCTGGAATCAAATCCGCTACCTTCGCGGTGAATGGTGAATACGCGTTTGGATTGCTGACCAGTGAGATTGGGGTGCACCGGTTGGTACGCATTTCGCCATTCGATCAAGCCAAGCGCCGGCACACGTCCTTCGCCAGCGTTTACGTGTCGCCGGAAATTGACGACAGTATTGAGATCATCATCAAGCCGGAAGAGTTGCGTGTGGACACTTACCGTTCCAGCGGTAAGGGAGGACAACACGTAAATACGACTGACTCCGCCGTGCGCATCACCCACCTTCCAACCGGGCTTGTCGCCAGCTGCCAGAACGAACGCTCGCAGCACAAAAACCGGGAACGCGCTATGAGCATGTTGCGCTCCAAGCTGTACGAACACGAACTGGAAAAGAAACGCGCAGCCACCAAGAAGATCGAGGACTCCAAGCTGGATATTGATTTTGGCTCGCAGATTCGTTCGTACGTGCAGCAGCCTTACCGGATGATCAAAGATCACCGCACCAAGCTTGAAGTGGGGGATGTGGATCGCGTGATCGACGGCGACTTGCAGCCGTTCATAAGCGCCTATCTGCGCATGCGCCGAGGAGAGAAGCAGTAATGCTGGCGGGACGCTCTGAACTTGGGGAACCGAGACGTTCAAAGAACCTTTGTGGAAAAGATTTCGAGTCAGACAGAAAGATAGCCTTTGGTAGTATCGGAAGCTTGGCAGGAGAATTTTATCATTAGAGGTTTCGCAGAATGCCTCGCATGATCGATCTGATCCGTGCGTCGGCCGTGCCTTCCAACTTGATGCAGGCTGCGGCTCGCGGGGCTCTTGCCGTTCCGCCGGGAGAGATGATCGAAATACTGGTTTATCTGGCCACTCATAACAAAGTTTTTGGCCAGCAAGCACGGCTGACCCTGGCCGGCTGGGACGAAGTCTCGTCGCGAGCGGCTGCCTCGGATCCAAATACATCCAAGGAAGTGCTGGAATATTTCATTTCAGCAAAGAACCTGCGACCGGCGCTGCTTCCCGCGCTGCTGGAGAATCCTTCGCTAGCGGAAGGGACACTAGCTGATGGAGCGGGTTCAGCGTCCCGCGAAGTTGTAGAGACCATGCTGAAGAGTGGACGGATCAACCACTCTGAAAAGATATTGAGCTCACTCAGTTCGAATCCGAATTTAACTGGAATCGAAGCCTCAAACATAAAAAACAAGCTGGCGTCAGGTATGGTAGCGCCAGTGAGTTCGCAGGCGGAGGAAGACAGCGTGGAAGACGATGATGTGATGCCGGAAATAGCGGACGAGCCTGCCAGCCCGGAAGATGTGCTGGATGAAGCCCTCATGGCGTATTTTGCCGAGCACGAAAAAGAAATCACCGCCAACCAGGAAAAACCCTTCCGGCCCATCGGCAGCTTTCAAGAGAATATTGCGTCCGGCTCGGAGGAACCGTTAGCTGCGGATCCAGAAGCCCCGATGGCGGCCGCTCCTGCCCCCGCACCTGCTCCGCCGGTCGCTGCCGCTGCAACCACAGAGGCAGCCACGGGTGTCAAGAAGGCGGCGGTCGTAAAAAAGAGTCATGATGAGGCACGAGGCAGCGCGTTGCAAAAGATTTCAAAGCTGGACGTCAAAGGGCGCATTCAGTTGGCCATGAAGGGAACCAAGGAAGAGCGTTCTATCCTAGTCCGCGATGGGACGAAGGTGGTTGCTCTGGCGGTGCTGGATTCGCCCAAGATCACCGACAGCGAAGTGGAAAAGTTTGCCAGCCAGAGGAACGTGCTCGAATCCGTGCTCCGCGGCATTCCCCTGAAGCGCCGCTTCATGAAGCATTACGGCATTGTTCGCAACCTGGTGTTCAATCCCCGCACTCCGATCGATGTGTCGATCACGCTGATAAAAAATTTACTGGTGCAGGATCTCAAGAACCTCTCGGGCAATAAAGAAGTTTCTGAAACCGTCCGAAAATCGGCACTCAGACTGTTTAAGCAGAAGCTGGATACATCGAAAAGAGACTGAAGTCTTCATTGCCGCAATCGGATCCAATCACGGACTTATTGAAACGCTCTCGTACAATTGCGGTAGTAGGACTCTCCAATAGTCCGTTCCGGCCCAGCCACGGTGTCTCGGCGTACATGCAAAGCCATCGTTATCGCATCATCCCGGTGAATCCCCACATCGATGAGGCACTGGGCGAGAAGTCGTATCCATCGCTGCTCGATGTTCCAGAAAAGATCGATATCGTGAACATTTTTCGCCGTCCGGAGTACGTGGAGCAAATTGTCGATCAGGCGATCCAGCTCAAAGTTCCGGTAATCTGGATGCAGGAATCTGTCATCCACGAAAAGGCTGCAGAAAAGGCGCGCAACGCGGGAATATTCGTGATCATGGACCGATGTATCCTGAAGGAACATCGGGCGCGCATCGCCTAGGGCTGGCCAATCGCAACGAAACCATCCGTAAGTAAATTATGAATTGCGCTGCATGGCGCGGATCATAATCACGGTCGCGTCGTCATCGAGGCCGGCTCCATTGGCAAACGAACGCACGTCGGCGAGGATGCTCTCCTCGGATGCCGAGGGACCTAAGACATGTTCCTGGAGACGGGCTGTGCCGTATTCTTCGTCGGCGGGATTAACCGTCTCAGTAATGCCGTCACTGTAAAACACCAGGCGCGAGTTCTCGGGAAGATTCACTTTCACTTCAGAGAAGCTGCCAAATCCGAGTCCGAGCGGCATGCCGCGTTCGTTGTCGAGAGAACGCGCTCCGAGATCGTCCACCAGAATGGGCCGCAGGTGTCCGGCGTTGGCAAAGGTGAGAGTGCGGCTCACTGGATCAAGCACCGCGTAAACCATGGTGACAAACTTTCCGGAAGGGAAATCCTCAACCAGCAATCGATTTAGATGGGTCAGCACCTCGCCGGGACTGCAGCGGGCTTCAGCCAGGGAGCGCAGCATGCCACGGGTTGAGGACATCAGCAGCGCGGCGGCCGTGCCTT
>Ga0137390_10002996_pt1 | contig 13630 bp, 10 predicted proteins | sample 15con2h24AmetaG_FD_104937 | JGI IMG/M metagenome (GOLD analysis project Ga0137390, IMG submission 104937) | Vadose zone soil microbial communities from Angelo Coast Range Reserve, California, USA - 15con2h2.4A metaG | ecosystem: Environmental > Terrestrial > Soil > Vadose zone > Saprolite... | reverse complement strand
TCCTCGGCTCCGACGCCTTCCAGGAGATCGACATCACCGGCATCACCCTGCCCATCACCAAGCACAACTACCTCGTCACCCGCGCCGAAGACATCGCCCCCGCACTCCGCGAAGCCCTCCAGATCGCGAAGTCCGGCCGCCCCGGCCCCGTGCTAGTCGACATCACCAAAGACGCGCAACAAGCATCCGCACCGTTCAACTTCGAAGCCGCCGCACCCAAACCCTACCGCCCGCACCCCATGCTGCGCGCCGAATCCTCTTCCATCCAACAAGCCATCGAGCTCATCAAGGCCGCAAAGAAGCCCATCATCCTCGCCGGCCACGGCATCACGCACTCCGGCGCCGAAGCCCAGGTCCTCGCCTTCGCCGAACGCCAGCAGATCCCCGTCGCCAGCACGCTGCTCGGCCTCGGCGGCGTCCCCACGCATCACCCGCTCTCGCTCGGCATGATGGGCATGCACGGCGAGTCCTGGGTCAACAACGCCATCCAGCAGGCCGACCTCCTCCTCGCCTTCGGGATGCGCTTCGACGACCGCGTCACCGGCAACCTCGCCCACTACGCCCCCAACGCGAAGAAGATCCACATCGAGATCGACCCCTCCGAGATCAACAAGAACGTCCGCGCCGACGTCGCCCTCATCGGCGACCTCAAAGAGGTCCTCGAACTCCTCCTCCCGCTGCTGCCAAAGAACTCCGACGCCAGTTGGCTGCGCGAGATCAACGCCATGAAAGGCGACGCCGCCGTCCGCGACATCATCAACCTGCCCGACAACGGCCACCTCTACGCCGCCCACGTCATCAACGACATCTGGCACGAGGCCCACGCCGCCGGCCGCGCCGAACAAACCATTATCGTCACCGACGTCGGCCAGCACCAGATGTGGGAGGCCCAGTACTACAAGCACGACACCCCGCGCTCGCTCATCACCTCGGGCGGCCTCGGCACCATGGGCTTCGCGTTGCCCGCAGCCATCGGCGCAAAGGTCGCCTGCCCGGAGAAAGACGTCTGGGTCATCGCCGGCGACGGCGGCTTCCAGATGACCGCCGCCGAGCTCTCCACCATCGTGCAGGAAAAGCTCGCCATCAACATCGCCGTCATCAACAACGGATTTTTAGGCATGGTCCGGCAGTGGCAGGAGGCCTTCTACGACAAGAACTATGCCGCCTCGCCCATCCTCTCACCCGACTTCGTCAAACTCGCCGACGCGCACGGCATCGACGGCGCAACTGTCAATAAACGCCAGAATGTAACTCCCACAGTTACAAAAGCGCGCACCAGCGGCAAGCCCTTCCTGATCAACTTCCAGGTAGAAAAAGAAGACGGCGTCTACCCCATGATCGCCCCCGGCTCCGCCCTCCACGAGATGGTCCGCAGGCCACAAAAAGATCCGCTCCTCGAAACCGCGGAGGATGAATAATGCGATTCCATTGTCATCGTTCGGAGCAAACCGAACCCATCCCAAGCGGGCTGAAGGCCCGCGCTACCCTAGCCTGGGGCAACGCCCCAGGTCATAGCCGCCTAACCCTCTGCGGGCCGAAGGCCCGCGCTAAACGCCTAATCCCACACAAACCTCTCATCGAACTCCACCCCATATTTCGCAAGCATCACGCGCATCTCGGCCTGGAAATCTCGCCGCTGATGGTGCGCGGCCTGCGCATCGATGTATCGGACCAGTGCCAACCGATCGACCAGGCCGACCGAAAAAACCGCATAGCCACGCTGCCAGCCAAACTTCGAAAACTCTGGGCCCTTTGTCTTGATCCACTTGGACGACGAAACCTTCAATCTTTCGACCACTCGCGAAACCGATTCCGTTCTCGCAAGGAAGAATGCGACGTGGACGTGATCGGCAACACCGCCAACACGAACGCAGACATTTTCCGATCCATTGAGAACCGAGGCCAGGTAGGCATGCATCTCGGTCCGGATTGCATCATTCAAAAATGGACGTCGGTCTTTGGTACTAAACACCAGATGCACAAGAACGTACGAAAGGGACTGGGGCACGATGGAGAGTATAATGCGAGCTTTCAGCCCGCAAACGCAACTTCAAATCTGACCTGGGGCTTCGCCCCAGGCTACAAGATCTCGGGCCTTCAGCCCGGTACTCTTCACACCATCGCAGCCTTGGCAAGTGACATGCCTGCTCTCCAGGCGCGAACTCTACTTCGGCTCAACAAAAACAATATGCCGATCCCATCCATCCAAAACGCCGAATCAGCCCCAAACGGGCTGAAAGCCCGCGCTACTGTAGCCTGGGGCAACGCCCCAGGTCATAACCGCCTAACCATCTGCGGGCTGAAGGCCCGCGCTAAATGCCTAATCCGCAACTTTTGTATTGCTGCGGCTGTGCTCCTGCCTATTTGCGGAATGCCGTCCTTCGCTCACGCGCAATCGCCACCCCTCCACATCAAAATCATCAACGCCCAAACCAACAAACCAATACCCAACGAAAGATTAAATGTAGCCCTCCGCGTCGATCAGATCGGCTCCGTCCCCATGGCCACCGACAAAAACGGAAACATTCTCGTGAACTATGGCAACGCAACCATCATCCGCATCCTCGCCAACATGTACGCCGACTGCCGACCGCGCGCCGAGCTCTACACCAACTACCCCATCGCCGCCATCGTCCAAACCGGAATCACCACCGGCAATCTCTGCAGCAGCGCCAGCCCGAAGGCCAAACCGGGCGAACTCATCCTCTACGAAATTCCCAAAACATTCATACCCGTGTACCCCGCACCTCCGCTGCCTCCGCCGCCCCACTCCGACGAGAACCCCCACCAACCCCCAACCTAACCACTAATCCCTAACCACTGCAGGTACAAATGCTCCACACCTTCGTAGCCCACGTCCAGGACAAACCCGGCGTCCTCACGCGAGTCGCCTCGCTCTTCCGCCGTCTCAACATCAACATCGTCTCGCTCACCGTAGGCGAGTCCGAGCGCACCGACGTCTCTCGCATGACCATCGTCTGCGAGGCGCCCGACCACGCCGCCCACCGCATCCGCGCCTCACTCTACAAACTCGAGATCACCGTCGACGTCGACGAGGTCGGCCGCGCCGACGCCGTCATCCGCGAACTCTGCCTCGTCAAGGTCGCCGCCGGCCCCTCACACCCCCTCGGCCAGCACTCCCGCTCGCAGATCTTCGAGCTCGCCAACGTCTTCAAGGCCCGCGTCGTCGACCTCGCCCCCGAATCCATCATGCTCGAGCTCACCGGCAGCTCCTCCAAGATCGAAGGCCTCATCCAGGTCATCACCGAGAGCGGCTACACCATCCTCGAGGTCTCCCGCACCGGCCGCATGGCCATGCGCCGCGGCCACCACACCAGCCGCGTCCTCAAGGCCCTCGGCACCCCCGACCCCGCCGACCCCAACCAACCCATCTTCCCCGAAAAAACCGGCACCGAAGAAATACTGCCCACCGAATTCACCGACGTCCACCAGAAAGAGCAAGAAAGTTAGCCTTTTCTCTTATCAGTTTTTATCCCACTGATCACCGTTACGTCTTTGCATCTGATCCGTGTCATCGGTGTAAATCAGTGTTAAGCCTTCACTCAACTCAGCTACCATTACAAACAAAGGAAAGAACAGAAAAATGGCAAAGGCATACCACGACGCAGACGCAGACCTCTCCCTCATCCAGGCAAAGAAAGTCGCCATCATCGGCTACGGCTCGCAGGGCCACGCCCACGCCCTCAACCTCAAGGACTCCGGCGTTGACGTCCGCGTAGGCCTTCGCCCCGACTCCCCCAACGCCGAGCGCGCCCGCAAAGCCGGGCTGGTTGTCGATACCGTAGCCGAGGTCAGCAAATGGGCCGACGTCATCATGAACCTGACGCCCGACCAGACCGCCGCCAAGGTCTACCACGCCGAGATCGCCCCCAACATGAAGCCCAACGTCACCCTGATGTTCGCCCACGGCTTCAACATCCGCTTCCGCACCATCACCCCGCCTCCAACCGCCGATGTCTCCCTCGTAGCCCCCAAGGGCCCCGGCCACCGAGTCCGCGAGGTCTTCACCGAAGGCGGCGGCATCCCCGGCCTCGTTGCCGTCGAACAGGATGCCAGCGGCCACGCCCTCGCACTCGCACTCAGCTACGCCAAAGGCATCGGCTGCACCCGCGCCGGCGTCCTCGAAACCACCTTCACCGAAGAGACCGAAACCGACCTCTTCGGCGAGCAGGCCGTCCTCTGCGGCGGAACGTCAGCCTTGGTAAAGGCAGGCTTCGAAACCCTGGTCGAGGCCGGCTACCAGCCCGAGCTCGCCTACTTCGAAGTCCTCCACGAACTAAAACTCATCGTCGACCTGATGTACCGCGGCGGCCTTGCCTACATGCGCCACTCCATCTCCGACACGGCCGAGTGGGGCGACTACGTAGCCGGCCCCCGCATCGTCACCCCCGAGGTCAAAAAAGCGATGAAATCCCTCCTGAACGACATCCAGGACGGCAGCTTCGCCAAAAAATTCATCGCCGAAAACGAGTCCGGCCGCAAAGAATTCGCCCGCATCCGCAAGGCCGAATCCGAACTTCAGATCGAAAAAGTAGGCGCCGAACTGCGCAAATCCATGCCCTTCCTCGACCCCGTCGTCGTCGTCGATGGTGCGGTACAGAAAGCATAGGCGGCCAGGTCCAGAAGGCGTAAGCCAAGCCAGAATCAAAAGATAGACAAAATTTTACAAATCGAAGTCAAAGGGGCGGCGTCTAATCAAGATGTCGCCTCTTCCTATCAATTCGTCATCGTCGTCGGCCAAATGCGATGGCGAAAGACCGCGATTCCGGAAACTCCTATAACAAAGTAGACGTAAACTAACAGAAACGATTCGATGCCCCAGGCAGCAGAAGGAGCTCCCCAGATGGCCACTCTGAACAGCTATGAAAGCCTGCTTCCCGCCCAGCCACTCGGCCAGACAGATCAGCCGGTCATGGTCGGCCCCCCCGCCGAGCCCACGCCGTTCCCGGAGATCGTCGCTGCTCTCCGCACCGTGACTCCGCTCGACGGCCTTACGGAAGAGGAGTACACGTGGATCGCGACCCACGGCAACGAGCGCGTCGGCCCGGATCGCGCCATCCTCTTTCACGACAACGATCCCGCCAAAAATATGAACTTCATTCTTCGCGGAGAGGTCCAGGTACGGCGTCGCCAGGCCGGCAACATTGCCCTGTTCATCGGTCGCGCCGGTTCCATGACCGGCAAGCTCCCCTTCTCGCGCATGAAGAAGTATGGCGGCGAGGGTTTTGCAGTCGGCCCCGTCTGGACGATCGACGTCCCCGAAACCCTCTTCCCTGAAATGCTGGCCGCGATTCCCTCCATGGCCCAGCGTTGCGTCTCCATACTGCTGGATCGCGTCCGCGAAGTCACCCGCATCGAACAGCAATCGGAGAAGCTCACCGCACTAGGCAAGCTCGCCGCCAACCTCAGCCACGAGCTCAACAACCCAGCCTCCGCCGCCCAACGCTGCGCCGCCAGCCTCTTCGGCGAGCTTCGCGAATACGGCGAGCAGAAGTATCGCCTCGGCAGCCTCTGTCTCTCCGAGCAGGAGATCGCAGCGTATCGCGCCTGGGTCCAGAACGCCCGCGCCCGCATGTCCGCCTTCTCCGGCCACTCGCAGGGGCCGCAAAGTCCTCTCGCCACTACCGACCGCGAAGAGGCTCTCGTCCGCTGGCTCGAAGCCCACAACATCCCCCAGCCCTGGACCATTGCCCCCGCCCTCTCCGAGACCAAGCTCGCCATGGATCTACTCGACGAGCTCGCTGCCATCACCCGCCCCGAGGTTCTTCCCGTCGCCGTCGCCACCGTCGCCAGTTCCCTGCGCGTCGAGCGCATGGCCGAAACTGTCGTCGACTCCACCGTCCGCATCTTCGACCTCATCAGCGCCATCAAGGACTACTCCTACATGGATCAGGCGCCTATTCAGGACGTCGACCTCGCCCAGTCCCTCGAAAACACGCTCGTCATGTTCAACTCAAGGCTCAGGAACGTCACCGTCGAACTCAACTTCGACCCCGACCTCCCGCCCGTCAGCGCCTACGGCAGCGAGCTCAACCAGGTCTGGACCGAGCTGATCGAAAACGCCCTCGAAAGCATGAACGACATGGGAACCCTGCGGCTCATCACCCACCTCAACGGCTCAATGGCGCTGGTCGAGGTCTGGGACGACGGCCCCGGCATCGACCCCTCCATCCGCTCCCGCATCTTCGAGCCGTTCTTCACCACCAAAGCCCCCGGACGCGGACTCGGACTCGGCCTGGACGCCGTGCAACGCATCGTCAACAAGCACTCCGGCTTCGTCACCGTCGAGTCCAGGCCTGGCGCTACCTGCTTCCAGGTACGCCTCCCCCTCGACCGGGCGCAGGCCTACTAGGTCGTATCGACATATAGGCATATAGGCGGCATGTAAATGATTGATTTTAGAAGATGTGTCATCCTGAGCGGAGCCTCTCGCAGTTTCATCGCGAGAGGCGCAGTCGAAGGATCTGCTGTTTGCTCGTAGCTGCGACTCCGTTTTTCCCGGCAACCGGCATTTCTTCCACTGACCTTATCGGCTATATGTCGATACGCCCCAGAACAAAGCGGGAGAAGCCTTGACCTCTCCCGCTTAAGTAGATTTATTATCAATTACTTGGTAATTTCGACGCCGCGCCAGAACGCCACATGATGCTTCACATTCCGAGCCGCGGGCTTCGGATCAGGGTAATACCACGCCGCGTCAGGGTTTTCCTGCCCATCCACCACGATCGTGTAATACCGTGCCTGCCCCTTCCATGGGCAACTGGAGGTCGTTGAACTCGACTTGAGAAACTCCCGCTTCACCGACTCTTCCGGGAAATAAATATTTCCCTCAACCGTCTCTGTCTTCTCACTCTCGGCCAGCGTCTGACCATTCCAAACTGCCTTTGCCATATTCACTACCTGCATTCTTTTCAACAATTTACGGCGGGCACGCCACATCAACAGGCCATCACCGTAGAATCCGATCCCCTGAGGCTATAACGTAGTTGTAACAGAAATGGGGCACAAAAGGAAAGCCCTGGGAGTCGTGCTTAAGGGCGTCGCCGTCTTTGTGCCGGGTTATTTCGCGACGCCAAAGTTCTTCAGAAACGCCTCATAACGGGTCTTTGCCGCAGGATATTTCGCGATCAGAGCAGCTGTCTGCCCCATAAACGGGTTCCCGCTCTGCTTCTCCGTCTCCGCGTGGAAGTGATGGAACTTGGCGTAGATAAGGATTCCCTCGACACTCGAGTCCAGGAACAGATCCGCATCCAGCGCCCCACGCAACACCATCGAAGCCGCCATCTCCCAGTAGGTGAGCGCCTGCCGCCAATACGGATTATGCTCCGACTTGGTGTCCCGCGACACCACCCGCAGATCCTCGACTGTCTTTGGATTGAAGTCAAACACGAGAAAACGCCTCGCCTTGCGTAACGTCTCTTCCCGCCGCAGTTCGTAAAGCCTCAACACCAACTCAGCATCTGCCGCAGTCGCCATTCCTGCTCCCTTGCCATCTCTCGGTTAAGCTACGCTCTCGACAACCGCCCGGGTCTTCTCCGGGTCAGGACGCTCAATCACCGGCACCGGCGCCGGTCCGGCAATCTTCTTCTGATACGTGCAAAGCGGAGTCGTCGGCTCCTCCTCAGGCGCGCCTTTCTTCTTGCGTCGCTTCGGCAGCGCTTCACGATTATTCGGACACACCAGGTACGTTCCCTTGTCGTTCGTCACTTCGAGAACATACGCGCTGTCGCACTTTGGACACGTCTTGTCCACCAGCTTCAGGTTAGAAGCAAAGTCGCACTTTGGATAGTTCACGCAGCCATAAAACACATCGCCGCGCTTGGTCTTACGCACGGCAATATCGCCGCCATCCTTCGGGCACTTCACATCCAGCAGCTCCTGCTTGATGTACTTGCACTTCGGATACCCGCTGCAGCTGATGAACTCGCCATACTGCCCATTGCGCAGCAGCAGCGGCTTCCCGCACTTCGGGCAGGCCTCTTCCAGCTGCACCGGCGGCTTCTGCTGCACCTTCTGGTTCAGCTTGCGGATCGTCTTGCACGGAGGGTCTTCGTTATACCCGGGGCAGGCCATAAACGGCCCCCACGGCCCATTCCGCAGCACCATCACACGCCCGCAGTTATCGCAGAACTCTTCCTCTGCGACCTCATCCGCCCCCGGCGCACTCAGGTCAGGCTTCGCCGCAAAGTTCTCCTTGGTAAAGTCGCAGCTCACCGGCTCAACCGACACCTTCTTGCCCTGCTCAGCCGCCTCAGCGATCGCTGCCGCCATCTCCTTCGCGTCCCCAACCTCTTTCGAGTACTCGATCACATCCTCCGTCGTCGCCTTCACGATCAACGGAAACGCGAACGCCTTCGTGACCTTCTTCGTCACGGCCTTGGCATCCTTCTTCCACGGTCCTGCCGCAATCGTGATCGGCTTCACCTTGGTAAAGTTGCTGCACGAATAGAAGCTGCCGAACTTACCCCATTTCAGAATCAGCGGAGCGCCGCAGTTGTCGCATACTTCCTTCGTCGCCTCCTCCATCCGCTTGATGTCTTCCATGTTTTTTCCCGCGACGCTCAACTCCTTCTCGAAGTGGCCGTAGAACCCATTCAGCAGATCGGTCCACTTCTCGTGGCCTTCCTCTACTGCGTCCAGCTCGCCCTCAAGCGTAGCCGTGTAGGCCGTGTCGAAGATGTAAGGAAAGTTCTTCACCAGCAGCTTCGTGACGACAATCCCAATCTCCGTCGGCACAAACTTCGCCTGAATCTTCTTCACATAGTCGCGGTCCTGAATTGTATTAATGATGGACGCGTACGTCGAAGGCCGCCCAATCCCCTTCTCCTCGAGCGTCTTCACCAGACTCGCTTCGTTGTACCGTGGCGGAGGCTGCGTAAACTTCTGCTGCGGATCCAGCTTCTCCAGGCGCAACGCCTCGCCATCCCTCAACTCCGGCAGCCTGCGCTCGGTCTCTTCCTCGCCATCAGCCTGCACCTCCTGGCCTGTCTGATCGGAAGCCTTCGCTTCTTCCTTCGCAGCCCTGTCCTTCGCCGCCTGCCGCGCGCGCTTGTCTTCTTCGTCGAACCTCAAATGTCCGTCAAACTTCAGAACACTCCCCGTCACGCGGAAGTCATACGCCTGCTTCGCCTGCGCCACAATATCCACTGTCGTCTGATCGAAGACCGCCGGCGTCATCTGGCTCGAAACAAACCGCTGCCAGATCAGTTTGTACAACCGGAACTGCTCGTCCGAGAGATACCTCCGAATCGACTCCGGAGTGAACGACACGTTCGTCGGCCGGATCGCCTCATGCGCGTCCTGCGCCTGTTCCTGCTTCTTGCCCGCATATTCGTTCGGAGTCGCTGGCAGATACTGCGCTCCAAGCTTGCCGATAAACTCGCGAGCCTCCGCAATCGCATCCGGGCTTACACGGGTCGAGTCGGTACGCATGTACGTAATCAGACCGACGGTGCCCTCCGCGCCAATCTCCACGCCCTCGTACAGCCGCTGCGACACGCCCATCGTGCGCCGCACATTGAAGCCCAGACGCCCCGAAGCATCCTGCTGCAGCTTGCTCGTCGTGTAAGGAGCCTTCGGATTATTCCGCCGCTCCTTCTTCTCTACCGAACGCACGCTCCACTTCGCATGCTCCAGTTCGCCGATCGCCTCATCGACTGCCTCTTCATCCGGCAGCGCGTTCGACAGAAACAGCTCCTTGCCCTCTTCGTCTTTTCCATTTGCAACCCGCGAAGGCGTCCCATTCACCCCGACAAAACGCGCCGTGAAGCTCTGCTTACCAGCCGTCGGCTCAAGCTCAGCGTCGATCGTCCAGTACTCCACCGGATTGAACGCATTGATCTCCTGCTCGCGCTCCACAATCAGCCGCAACGCAACCGTCTGCACGCGTCCAGCCGACAACCCACGCCGCACCTTATCCCACAGCAGCGGCGAAACCTGATACCCCACCAGCCGATCCAGAACCCGCCGCGTCTGCTGCGCGTCCACCAGGTTTTCATCAATGTCACGAGCATGCAGAAACGCCGCCTGCACCGCCTTCTTCGTAATCTCGTTGAAGGTCACTCGCCGCACCTTCGACTTATCCTTCACCATCGGCAGCAGCTGCATTGAAAGATGCGCGGCAATCGCCTCGCCTTCGCGGTCGGGGTCAGGCGCCAGGTAAATCATGTCCGCCTTCGCCGCCAGCTTCTTCAGCCGCTCGACAACCTTCTCCTTCCCTGGAGACACGATCAGCGTCGGCTCAAACGTCCGGTTCTTCAGCTCCACGCCGATGTCGTTCTTCGGCAGGTCCATGATGTGGCCAATCGAGGCCTCCACCTGGTAGTCGCTGCCGAGATATTTCCCGATCGTCTTCGCCTTTGCCGGCGACTCCACGATCACGAGTGATGATTTAGCCATTCTTTCCCTTCACCACCAGAACGCATCGCCAAGGCGAAACGTTCCAGATCTTCCTTGTTCCCTTGCGAACCTAACACGCTTTCCGCAAACGCGTCATCCCAGCACAATTTCTCAACTGACGAAAATCCGTCCAGAAGGTCATAACCATACAGCATCTTTCAGAGGAAAACTTACACAAGAAACCAACTGCCAAAGCAAACGGCAGCTTGAACTTACATTTATTTCGCGGATCGTCCCGCCTCTACCCGAACCATGCCGCACCGATACGCTTCAAAATGCCCGAACATAATTTTTTCCAGGAAGCTGCCGCACCCGCCCCGCAAGCTCCAGTTCGAACAATGCTGTGAATATCTCCGCGGAACCCAACTCCGCCTCCAGCTGCTCGATCAACTCATCCAATTGCATCGATTCATCATGCCGCAGCTTGTCAAAGACGATCCGCTCATGCTTCGGCAATGGCGTGTCATTAAATAGAGATGCAGTCCCTCCAGCTTTCGATTCACCCCGCCCCCCCGCCGCCTCCAGCTCATCCTCCAGCGCCAGCCGAATCTGCGAAGGCAGGTCCTCCCACACGTCCTCCCACGTCGCAGTCAGCTTAGCCCCCTGCTTTATCAATGTGTTAGGCCCCCAGGCGTTCTTGTTCGTCACGTTTCCCGGAACCGCATAAACGTCCCGGTTCTGCTCCATCGCGCACCGCGCCGTAATTCTTGTCCCGCTGTACTCCGCCGCCTCAATCACCAGCACCCCCACGCTCATCCCGCTCAAGATCCGGTTCCGAATCGGAAAGTTCTGCGGTGCAGGAAACGTCCCCAGCGGATACTCGCTCACTATTGTCCCGCCCGTCGCCACAATACTCTCCGCCAGCTTCTTGTTCTCCTTGGGATAGATCACATCGATCCCCGTCCCCCAAACCGCCACAGTCTTCCCACCCGCCTCAATCGCGCCTTTATGCGCCGCCGTGTCCACCCCCCGAGCCATCCCGCTCAGGATCACCAGCCGCCGATTCGCCAGATCCCGCGACAACAGCTCCGCCATCCCAGCTCCATACGGCGAAGGCTGCCGCGTCCCCACCACCGCAATTCCCGGCCGCGCCAGCTGCGTCACATCACCGCGAATCCAAAGCACCGCCGGCGGATCATAGATCTCCCGCAGCCGCTCCGGATAAGCTTCATCCTCCGGCGTCAACACAGTCCCACCCCCCTCAGCGACGCGCTTCATCTCATCCTCAGCCGCCGCCCGTGCCTTCCCTTCAAAACAGAACTGCGCCGCAGCAGCTGGCATCCCCAGCCCCTCCAACTCCGTCAACGAAGCCTCAAACAACCGCTCCGCCGCCCCCAGCCGCCCCATCGCCTTCCATATCCGCGTAGGCCCCATCCCGGGCGTCAACATCAACGCCATCCATGCCAGCTTCGCCAGTTCCCGCTTCCCCACATCACCCGCTTCATACCGCTCTGCGAAGCTCATCCCTCTGATTCCTCTCAACTTGGATCCCACCTTCTCTTCAACCTAAATATATAGGCACGTCCAGCGGTCACAACTACCCCCAATTGGTCATCCCTAAAAACCTCCACACTCAAACCACTCCGTAATCTTCTTCTCGCATCTAACCAATTCCCGCCCCAGTGCGGAGGGAGAACCCCATGTTTAAGCGTCTCATTTTGACCGGGCCCCTCGTCCTCGCTCTCGCCCTAGTCATTCCCGCCCACGCCGACACCATCATCTACAGCGCTATTCTCCTGGGATCCAACGAAGTCCCTCCGACTGGAAGTCCCGGAACAGGCACCGGCCTCTTCACCCTCAACGGCAATCTCTTGACGATTAACGAATCCTTCACCGGATTGACCGCTCCCGCAAGCGCAGCACACATTCATTGCTGCGGTCCTGTGGGAGTCAACGAAATAGTAGCGGTTCCGTTCACCCCGTTCCCAAATGCTACTTCTGGAACCTTCAACGCTACCGTCGATCTGTCCCTTGCCGCTACCTACAACGCGGCCTTTATCACCCAGGAGGGTGGCACCGTTGCCGGCGCGGAAGCTGACTTTATCGCCGCGTTCAATAGTGGAAACACATACGCCAACATTCACAACGCCAACTTCCCTGGTGGAGAGATTCGAGGCCAGATCACACCGGAGCCGTCCACTCTCCTGCTGCTTGGCACAGGCTTGATTGCGTCGATGCAGGCAGTACGCAGAAGAATTCAAGCCTAGAGAGGACGATCGAGAAGAGCCTCCGCTGCCAACCATCGGCGAAGGCTCTTCTCCCGCCTCACCCCAGCGACTGAATCAACCCGCGGATATACCCATAACAAAACGCGAACGACTGCAAACCCTCCGGATCATTCGGCGCAACCGGCACATGATCGGGCATCAATAGATACGGATAACCCACCTCGCGATACACCCGAATCGCCTTCACAAAATCCACGTCGCCCTCGTCCGGATACACCTCCACAAAATCATTCCGATGCCCGCGAATGTTGCGGAAGTGAACATTGAAGATCTTCTTGCGCGTCCCAAAGTACCGAATCACGTCATAGATCTCCGTCCCCGGATCAGCAAGCATCTCCGACACTGTACCCTGGCAGAAGTTCAACCCGTGATACTCGCTCTCCTGAATCGCAATGAACTTCTTCAGTCCATCAACCGTCCCAAGCACACGATCCACACCCTGATAGCCCTCCGGAGGCACACCCGGGTCCTGCGGATGACATGCCATGCGAATCTTGTACTCATTCGCCACCGGAATCACACGATCAAGAAAATACGTGATCCGCTCCCAGAACATATCGGCGTCAACATGACCGCAATGGTCAGCGGCGTCTTGGGATGCGCCTCCGCAAGCCTCCACTGGCTGTAGCTCGCGTCTCCCCGCCCCGGCGTCCTGCCAGTGCGCAGCACCCCAAGAATACTCATGTTGTACTTGATCGACGGCAAGCCCACCTGCGCACAGTTCTTGATAAGCGTCTGGATCGATTCAATATCCCGGTCGCGCTCAGGACTCCGCGCCAGCATGATCGCAGGATGCTTCTCGTTATCGATATAGCTCGATGTCAACACCGGCGGCCCAACGCAATCGATCTCGACACCGTTCTTCGTGGCAAGGTCCTTCATGCGGCTCAACTCATCTACCGTCGCATAAATCCTTCCGTCCGCAATCTCCGGATATCCGCAGATATTCCTCACTCCATACCGCGCCAGGTACTTCAGATGCG
>Ga0137390_10002994_pt1 | contig 13631 bp, 12 predicted proteins | sample 15con2h24AmetaG_FD_104937 | JGI IMG/M metagenome (GOLD analysis project Ga0137390, IMG submission 104937) | Vadose zone soil microbial communities from Angelo Coast Range Reserve, California, USA - 15con2h2.4A metaG | ecosystem: Environmental > Terrestrial > Soil > Vadose zone > Saprolite... | reverse complement strand
GGCGGTAACGCCACGAAGTCGGGGCGCGATTAGCCAGCTGAAGACAAAGGCAAGTATTACCGAGTTCATCATGTGGCCCATGAGCCCCAGCAGCACCGGCAACGCTTGGAATTCCATCGGAGTTTCGACGCTCTGCAGACCGCGCACCATGGTGGCAGCGATGAACACCACAGGCGACCAGAAGCCGAGGCCGGTGATCGCGCCGTAAAGCATCTCGCATGTGCCGAGCCTCGCGCTCGGACATGGCCGACGACGCGGATCTGAAGCGCACTCCTCGCTTGCAAGCGGATCACACACCGGCACGCCGGTCAGTAAGCGCGCTTACAGACTCGACGTCGCTGAGCAGCGCTAAATGTCCCTACGGGTTCAGCTGTTGGCAAGTGAATGCCGCGGCGATCGCCGAATGACGCAATCAGCCGGGAGGAACTTCATTCCATGCGCCGCTTTGTAACTGGCCTGAGCGCGGTGGCGCTCTCGATGGGCGTCGTGCTGGTGCCGCACGCATTCGCCCAGGCCAAGCCGTCCCTCAGTATTCTCTCGCCTCAGGCCGGAGAGAATGTCACCAGCACTGACATTCCGGTATCAATCCAGGTATCGAACTTCAGCTTGTCGAGTGCGGACGTGGGCCTGCCTGACAAAGATGGCGAAGGCCATATCCACGTTATGCTCGACGGCATGAACATGGGCGTGCTGTTCAACTTCTATACCAGCCCAACGTTCACGTTGCCTGGCCAGGGCATGAAGCCCGGCCAGCACATGCTGACCTTCGACCTGGCCAGCAACACCCACGTGGATATGGAGGACACCGTCACCAACGTCACCATCAACTATCAGCCGGCTACTGCCAAGGCAGCCCCGCAAGCCAGCAGTTCTAGCGGAACCCCGGAGGTGACGGTCGTCTGGCCGCCGAACGGAGCCACTGTTGGGCCGTTATTCACCATCCAGGTCAGCAGGAACAACTTCACGCCCTCGTTTGAGCTCGAGGGCAAGCCGAATCTGGCCGGCTACGGGCACTATCACGTCTTCGTCGACATGCCCATGATGGACATGGGCGGCGACCACGGCGACATGGGCATGATGAGCATGGCCGGAATGATCGGAATGCCAGGTACGGACAGCATCCCGGTCGATCTGAGGGCCTGGCCCAACGGACAGCACACGATCACCGTTGAGCCGGTGCAGAATGACCACACGCCGATCCAGGGCGCCAAAGAGGCGATGATCACCATCACGCTGCAGGGCGCAGTCACCGCCCAGTCGTCGGCCGGCGAGTGATCTGACCGGGACGCCGTGATCGCGGCGGCTCAGTGCCGAGCCGTTTGCAAGGGGGAGGAGGCGACCGTGCCCGCCCCGCTTCCTCCCCGGTCGATGCTGCCCACCTACCACCATGCCGAGATGGATTCCACGAGTGCTCGCGAGTACTACCTTGATAGTGACAGCCTGCGCTCCGTCACGCCCTCCGAGCCCGACCACACCACCACGAGCTACTGTCATTGAAGCTCCCAGTCCCCTAGCGTCGGCTGCCCCGACCGGCGTCCCAGTCGCCCAGCCCAGCGTTAGCCCGGCGCCAGCGGCGTGGCCCGAGGTCAAAATCGTCGAGCCTCCGTTCCGCCAACCGCAAGAGTGGACCTACGCTCCGGCCGAGGTCAGCGTCAAGGTGGGCACCACGGTTGTCTGGAACAACACCGGAGCGGTTGCCCATACAGTCACGGCTGACGACGGACAGGCCTTTGACTCCGGCACGATCGATCCGAAGGCGACCTATACGTTCACGCCGAAGGTGGCTGGCACGTTCGCCTATCACTGCACTTTTCACCCGTGGATGAAGGCGACGCTCGTGGTCAGCTCCTGACCCTACGTCAAATAACCTGAACCCGCTAAACCTGATCCGAAGCGAAGGAAGACCCGTGACCCAAACTTACATAGGGGTGGCGGCTCACCAGAGCCGCCGAGCGGCGGTCGGAAGGCAGTCCGTAATCGGCGATCGGCTCGTTGCTCATCGAGGTCGCTCTGTTTTCAGTGTGGCTCTCGGTGATGCAGCTCACAGTCCCCAGGACGGTTCGGGGTTTAGGCTTGTAGTATGCCTACCCCAATCGACCGGAATATGTTGCAGCGGCTCGTCGCTCAGGGAGCGCAGTTGGTCGAAGTGCTGCCGCGCGCAGAGTTCGAGGAGGAGCACCTGCCAGGGGCGACGAGCCTACCGCTTCGCCAGCTCACCGCGGAAACGGCGACCGCTCTGAGTAAGACCGTCCCCGTCATCACCTACTGCTGGGATTTCACATGAGACATGAGCAAGCGAGCCGCGTGGCGGCTCGAGACGCTTGGATTCGAGCAGGTACACCATTACACGCCTGGGAAAGAGGATTGGATGGCTGCGGGGTTGCCGATCGAGGGCTCGAAGGCGTCAATTCCGCGGGTGGGCGGCGTAGCTCGCAGAGACGTACCAACGTGTCGTCTTGACGAGCGAGTGGGTGACGTCTCTGCGCGTGTACTCGCGAAGGGTTGGGACCTGTGCGTCGTTGTGAATGAGGGGAACATCGTGCTCGGGCGCCTGAAGCGCGCCGCGCTAGAAGGGGATGCCGGCGCGATCGTGGAATCGGTGATGGAACCTGGCCCAGTCACGTACAGACCTCACGTGGTGGCAGCGGATGCTGCACGCACGCTGTCCGAGCGCCACGTGGAAAGCGTGCTCGTCACGACTGGGGACGGCGAGCTGATCGGGGTGTTCGGTCCTGAAGACGCACCCTCATCCTAGAGCAACCTAGAGCAACGCAAGTGATCCCGACGGTCAGCGTCGAGCAGATGCGAGAAGTCGCCGTGGTTAGCTCCCGCCCCTCAGGGCTGATCAGGTAGACCCGCACCGCGCCCGTCTTGACCAGGTAGATCCGATCCCCGGCGGATTCTGGGTCGAGGATGAGCTGGCGACGCTGCCACACTCCAGACCGGCCAGGGATCTCCTGACTCGACAGATACGGCCGGGCCTGCCAACGCTCGGGAGTCGACGAGCCAGGCGCCAGGCACGCTCACGAGCGGACGGGCTCTCTCGCGAGTCAGTTCGGCGACTGCCTTCCTGGCACATTCGTCGTCGAAGAGTGCTTTGCCCTAGCTTACGGTGGTGGCTTCGGCTACGACGCAGTTGCGTAACAACGCGGTGGCTTCTGCCGATTCGGTGCTCCTGGCTGAAGCGGCGTCGACAGAGTTGGAGCGCAATCATTCCTGGATAGAGCTGACCACTATAGACTGTGCCGCTCGTCTGTCCTCTGACGGCGCAGGCGAGCGGCACGATCCGGTCCGTATCGTCTCTCAGTTATTCGCGAAAATGCTCATCAATGGGCAGTTCACAATGAAACCACTTCCCTGGAAGCTATTGCTGAGCGTTCCAGCGGGCGTAATGCTCATCGCTTGCGTGCCTACCAGTGCCTCAGCGCTGGCGAAGCTCGTCTGGCGCACTCGGCTGGCCAGGGGCACCGAGTCGTTCCACTGAACGAGGTGGATGTCCCACATTGGACTGTAATTGAACTGACCAGCATTATTGGGCACGTCCTCGAGGATGTTCAGCGGCGATTCCTGGTCCAGAATGGCTGCGTTCAACCCCTGTCGCTGAACGTTGTCCTTCCCCGTCTGGCCGTTGGTGAAGGCAATCAGGCTTTCGCGGGCGCATCCGGGATTGATGAAGGGACCGTTGACATTGATGTCATTGGTGCCGCAGTCAGGGAGCGGAACGTTGCCGAGAGCCGGCGCGAACGTCACATCTTCAATAGCGGCAGGCCCGGCAGCCGATGCGTCGAACGACACATAATGCACGCTCTGGTCCTCGTAGCAGCCATTGGTGATGTCGTAGCTGACGGTGTGGCTTGTGGCGTCAACGCTTTGGACTTTGTCTGCCCAGTGCGTCTTGTCGGCGCTGTTGGTGTTGGCGCCGTCGCCGATCTGCGGAGCATTGATGACAACCCCGCTTGGTAACTGGACCAGCGGGCTATAACCCATACTACCGATCGCTCCAGGTGCGGCGGAGGTGGGCGGGAATCCGGTTGCGCCAGGCACCAGGACTCGTGTTGGAGAGAAGTCAACATCACCGGGCACGACAATGGCTGTCGGATCGGGGGATGACGAGTGCTGCACAGCCGAGGTTGCGGCAGCATTGGCCAGCTTCGGCGTGAAGTTCACGCCGAGACTCTGGGCAACACTTCGGTCGGATGCATCGGTGATCACGTAGTAGACGGAGTGCCCGGGGTTTCCCGCGGTGCCCTGGCGCAGCGGGAACGTCACCGTCGGTTTTGAGGTGGGCGGGTTTTCCTGGAAGCTAGTCGGTCCTTGCACGTTCTCGGCCGTGAAGAAGCTGTTCGGGCCAAAGGTCTGGTGAAACGTGTGTGCTGTGTTGAAGCACATAAACGGGAGTTGGTTCGGAAAAGCTGCTTGCGCACTCGTCACGCTGCCCGTTCCGAGCGCAAGCGCGAAAGCTGCACCTGTAACACGTCGCGCGGAGAGGTTAGATCTCCAGTTCATACGATGATGTCTCCTCTAGTCCGAGAGTCACTGCAGACAACGCTGTCGGGCGGTTCGAGGCGGATCCTTTGAACCGTGTCGTGAAGCGGCCAGTTGCCTCCGCCTATGTCCCGTCCACGTGCAGCTGCTCGATGAGTCCTTTTCGTTTTTTGTGCGCCGGCAGCAACAACATAGTCTTGCCGCGGCGGCGAAACGTTACGGACATTTCGGATCATCGGGCGTAGCGCTATGCCGGCGCATTCGCGCCCCGCGACAAATGCTCTCCGGGACGACCGCACGCCCGCGCCAGGCCTAGCGGGCGTGGCCGTGGGGTATTGAGTACTCAGACTCCGTCTATGCCCAGCACGTAACGAGCGGCAGGAGACAGCCGCGCGCACGTCTCGGCGCGGACATACCGTTGCTGATCGAGCTGTTGGCGTTCGGTCCGGCGACAGAAATACGAATGCAGCGCCCGCCGCTGAGCCGCGGTCCGGTTCAAGGTACCGCCGTGCCAGAGATGACTGTTGAAGATGACGACAGTGCCGGCCGGTGCCAACAGCATTCTCTCGCTAGGGTGCGCCGCAGTCGGATCTGGCATCTCGTCCTTCGGCAACGTGCCGCGCAGATGTGAGCCCGGCACCACGCGCGTTGGGCCGTTCTCCACGGTGAAGTCGTCGAGCAGCCAGATCGAGTTACACACCTGAAATTCGCCAGCGGTAACCGGCTCGCGCCAGTCGGTGTGTAGCGCCTGATGTCCCTGTCCGGGCAACGCCGCCCGGTAATTGAGCGAGGACAGCTTGAACTCCGCTGCCAGCACGTGGGCAATGCCAGCCAGGACGCGCGGATGCGTAAAGCAGACGTCGAACACCGCCCCCTTGTTCACCAGGTCCGACAAGCGCTCGGTGCCGGCTTCCTGGTGGACCTCTATGCCCGCCTGGTCGCCCTCGGCCTGCAGCAACTCGTACACCCGGCCGCGCAAGCTGCCCAGGTGCTCGGGCGTCAAGATGCCGCTGAGCGGCAGGAACCCGTCGTGGTCGAGCTGGTCCTTCTCCTGCTGCGTGAGCGTGTCAGGCCGCACCCCAAGGGTTTCCAGCGCGTCCTGCATGGTGCTGCTGCGTGTCGCCACGGAACACTCCTTTAGAAGACATCAGTCGAGGTCGCCGGGATCCACACCCGCATCGCGCCGGGGGCGCGGTTGGCCCATGCGTAATACGGGATGGCAGTCAGCGTCACCGGTGTTGATGAAGCGGGGGACAGCTCGTCGACGGGACGATACAGGCGGCGATTCCACATGCTGGTGCTGATGCCACGGCCGCGCGCCGTGACGGTCATCACGCCGTCCAGCAGGTCTGGCGTCCAGGTGGCACCCAGCGGCGATTGAGAGTCGAGCTCCAGGTCCATGAGCTGGTGCGGAGCGTGGTCGACTTGCTCCAGACAATAGACCAGTGGCCCACGCTGGATCGCCAGACAGCCACGCGACGACTCGATCCACGGATGCGCGCCGAGCAACCGCGGGCGCATGTCGAGCTCCAGGTCAACGCGATCGCCGCCCCGCCAGGCGCGCTCGAGCTGCGCATAGCTGCCGGGCGTCGCGGACACGGCGCCCGCTTTGCCGTTGACGCGAACAGTCGCGGCCGGTGCCCACGCGGGGATGCGCAGCGCGAGCTGCCACGGGTCGCTCGGGGTTTCTTCGATGGTCAGCGACACCGTGCCGCTCCACGGGTAGTCGCTCGCCATGGACACGCGTATACCCGCGGCATCGAGCTGCGCGCTGGCGTACTGGTGGATCTGCAGCCCGCGCTCGTCCAGCGAGGCGAGATAGTGCCCGAGCGACGCGAGCGTACGCATCACATTGGGCGGGCAACACGCCACTCGCCACCACTCGAGCCGCTGCGGCGCGGCACGACCCAGCACCTCCTCGCGACCCTGACTCAGCAGCGGGTTGACATAGAAGAAGCGATCGCCCGCGAGCGCGATGCCGCTCAGGAACCCGTTGAACAGCGCGCGCTCGATCTCGTCGGCAAATCGCGCCTGACCGCTGGCAAGCAGCATCCGCCAGTTCCACATGACGCTGGCCATAGCGGCGCATGTTTCGCAGTACGCCACCTCGTTGGGCAGCTCGAAGGGCTGGCCGAACGATTCGCCGCTGTAGCGCGAGCCCAGACCGCCCGTCACGTACAACTTCCCACCCACCATGTCCTGCCACTGCCGCTCCAGCGCGGCCACCAGCGCCTGCTCGCCGGTTTCGAGGAAGATGTCCGTCACGCCCGAGGCCAGGTACAGCGAGCGCACGGCATGTCCTTCGACGGTCGAGGCTTCTCGGACCGGCACGCGGTCCTGGTAATAGGCGCTCGGATAGCGACCGCCGGTCAACAGGCCCCGCCCGCGGCGGTCAACCAGAGTCTGTGCCAGACGCAAGTAGCGCAGTTCGCCGGTCGCGCGGTACAGCTCGACAAGCGCCATCTCGATCGCCGGATGGCCCGGCGTGGCTTCGCGTTTACCGGGACCGAAGACGGACTCGATGTGGTCAGCAGCGCGCACGGCCACCCGCAGCAGGCGGTCATCGCCCGTGGCACGCTGCCACGCGACGGCTGCCTGGGTCAGGTGCCCCACGCAGTACATCTCGTGGCCGTGAGTAATGTCGGTCCAGCGTCGCCCAGGCTCGGCAACCTGGTAGTACGAGTTCAGATAGCCGTCCGGCTGCTGGGCCGCCGCGACCAGGTCGATAATCGGGCTCGCTATCGACTGCCACTCGGCGTTGGGTTCCCGCGCCAGGTCCAGCGCGACTGCCTCGAGCCATTTGAAAACGTCTGAATCCATGAACACAGGCCCGCGGAACTGGCCCGCCTGTTGGCCGGCGGCGATACGCAGGTTGTCGATATTGCCGGCGCTTTCGAGCATGCGCAGCCCGTGGCCGAGGCTGACCGTTCGATTGAGCTTCTGCCAGCGGGCCCAGAAGCCGTCCTGGATCGTGACCGCCCGCCCAGGCAGCGTGCGCAGTCGGGCGTGCGGACTGGCGCGCGTGTCGACCACGCTGGCGGCGAGGCGAGGCTCAACCGCCATGGCGTGCCTGCCCTCGACCACCCCGCCTTCGCCAGCGCCCCGTGCGCATGCGCTTAGTATGCTAGGCAGCCGTGGCTCGTGACGCGCGGCGCTCCACCGATGTACTCATCATCGGCGGCGGCATCCTCGGCTGCGCCACCGCCTCCTATCTTGCCCGACGCGGCGTCGAGGTCCTGCTCGTCGAGCGCGGCGGCCTCAACCGTGAAGCCTCGGGCACCAACGCCGGCTCGCTGCACATCCAGATCCACGCCTCGCATTTCCGTTTCCAGTACATGGAGAGCCCGCGCGCCAGGGAGCGCCAGGCCTTCTTTGCCGAATGCAACCGACTCTTCGTCGACGCCGCGCGGGTGTGGCCGTGCCTGGAGCAGGAGCTCGGCGCCGACCTCGGACTGCGCTTCGAGGGTGGCTTGATGGTCGCCGGGACGGAGGCTGAGCTCGACGTGCTGCGCGCCAAGGTCGAGTACGAAAACAGCGTCGGGTTGCGCACCGAACTGATCGGCCCGCGCGAGATGCTGCGCCACGCGCCATGCCTGTCCAGCGATCTGTTGGGCGCGAGCTACTGCCCGACCGAAGGCTTTGCCAACCCGCTCCTGGTTGCGCCGGCGTTCATGCGCCACGCCCAGTCGCACGGCGCACGCCTGAGCCTGCACACACGCGTCGAAGGCATCGAGCCGGCCGATGGTGGTCGCTATCTGGTCATGACCAATCGCGGAAGGATCCTGGCACAGCGCATCGTGGTCGCGGCCGGCGCGCAGACGCGCCACCTCGGCCGTCTGGTCGGGCTCGATCTGCCGGTGCTGGTCCATCCCATCCAGGTCATGGCCACCGAATGCCGGCCGCCGATGCTTCGCCAGCTCATCCAGCACGCCAGTGCTCGGCCCCTGTCCTTGCGTCAGACGCAGTACGGCACGTTCGTGATCGGCGGCGGCTGGCCAGCCAGTGAGATCGCGGGGCGGTCGCGACTGACGGTCGAGCGCATGTCGCTGGCCGGCAACGCCGCACTGGCGATGGAGGTGATGCCTGTGCTGCGGGACGTCCAGATCGTTCGTTCCTGGGCGGGCATGACCAGCACCGTTGGCCGTAAGAACCGCGTCGGCTTGCTCGGCCAGGCGGCGCGGCTGGGGCGGTTCTTCGTGGTGACGGCGAGCGGGCTTGGGTTCACGCTCGGGCCGGTGCTCGGGCGACTGATGGCCGAGCTGGTGGCCGAGGGCGACACGAGCCTGCCGACGGGGCAGCTCCGGCTGGAGCACGCGTGGGCCGACGCGTGAGGGCGCGGGCGATGCCGGACCAGTTGCGACTTGTATACTGACATACTAGTATCGCCCGGCACACCAGGGAGGTTGAACCACGTGGCCTTCGGACTCCGATCGCTGATCTCGGGCCTCTCCGCGCTCATGCTGCTGCTCGGTGCCTGCGCCCCTGCCGCGCCGACCAGTGCGCCCGCGGCACCCCCGACCACGGCGCCAGCCGCCGCTCCGATCACGGCGCCAGCCGCCGCTCCGACCACGGCGCCGGCGGCCAAGCCAACCACCGCGCCAGCCGCCGCACCGACCGCGGCGCCGGCTGCCAAGCCAACCACGGCACCGGCCGCCGCTGCGACCAGCGCCCCGGCCGCCAAGCCCGCGCCGGTCACGCCCGAGTTCAACCTCGACCTCAAATACGGCGTCCTGGCTGGCCTCACCGGCGACGGCGCAGCCTTTGGCCAACCGTGGAACCAGGCCGCCGTCCTGGCGGTCGACTACATCAATCAGAGTTTGAAAGATCTCGGTCTCAGCGAAAAGTGGAAGCTGACGATGGTCGGCGCCCAGGACACCGGCGGGAATGCCCAGCAAGGTGTCGAGGCGGCCAAGAAGCTGGTCAGCATCGACGGCGCCAAGATCCTTATCGGCGACTTCTTCAGCGCCAGCACCGCCGCCGTCGCGCCGGCGGTCACGATCCCCAACAAAGTGTTGCAGTTCACCGGCGGCACCAATCCGTCGCTGACCAAGCTGAATCCAGCGGGCCAACCGACGCTGGTGTGGCAGCCCGTACCGGCCGACGATCTGCAGGGCAAGGTCCTCGCCCAGTTGATGGGCGAGCAGTTCGGCAAGACGGCCAGCGTCAACGTCGGCATCCGCAACGATGCCTACGGCAACGGTCTGGGCGACGTGTTCAAGGAGGCCTGGACCTCAGGCGGCGGGAAGATCGGCAAGTACGTGGTGTACAACCCCACCCAAGCGACCTACGACACCGAGGCCCAGCAACTGGTGGACGGCAATCCGGCGGGCTGGCTGTTCGTGGACTTCTGCGCGAACTGGGTGAAGCTAGTCGGGCCGCTGCAGCGCACTGGCCAGTGGGATGCCTCGCGTTCATATGGTGGCGACTCGCTGACCGATTGCGGCGGCAACGCCAAGATCAAGGACGCCGCCGTCCCTGGCTTCCATTCGAGCTCGGGCAACGTCAAGTCCGGCTCGTCGTTCCCCGAGTTTTCGAAACTGTTCCTGGCCAAGATGGGCGGCACGACGTTCAACTCCGGCACCAGCGAAGCATTCGACGCGGTCTTCGTTTCGTTCGTCGCGGCGGTCTCCGAGAAGTCCGACGATCCGACGAAGATCAGCGCAGGCATCACGAAGGTCACCAACCCACCTGGCAAGGACCTGTCGTACACGGACCTGCCCGAAGTCATCCGCACGCTTCTGGCGGGTCAGCCGGTCCACTTCAATGGCGCCGGCGGGAGCTTGAATTTCGAGCCCGGCGGTCGCGTGACCTCCAGTGCCTATGACATCTGGCAGGTCAACGAAGACGGCTCGGCGACCATCCAGAAGACCGTCATCTTCAAGGGTTAGGCCTGCAGCGGGGTACCCTCAGCCAGTGCGTCGGCCGCGCCGTCGCGCGCCAGCGCCACCTGCGCGGTGGCCCGGATGTGGCGCGTGACGGCATCGGAGGCGGCCTGCTCGTCGCGTCGCTCGAGCGCGGCCACGATGGCTTCGTGTTCGCCAATGACGTCGGTGCGGCGCGACGGGTTATGGACGATGCGCGTGCCCATCAGCCAGAGCACGCCACGCAGCGACGCCACGATGCGCGCCGTACGCTGCAGCCCGGCCATACGCGCCATGCTCAGGTGGAATTCTTCGTCGAGGCCGATGAACTCGGTCACGTCGTCGGCGGCGAGCTGTTGACGCTCGAGAACGTGCCGCAGCGAGCGCACGAGGCGCTCGTCGATACGATGGCACAGCGTCCGCACGACGTACGACTCGAGCATGCCGCGCAACTCGTAGAACTCGACGAGCTCGGGCGCCGAGATGCGGCGGACGCGGAACCCGCGCTGCGGCAGGACCTCGATCAGGCCTTCGTTTTCGAGCTGACGCAAGGCTTCGCGGGCGGGTGTGCGCGAGATCCCGAGCATGAGCGCGACCGAGTTCTCGGAATAGAAGAGCTCGGGCTGCAGCTGGCCGTGCAGCAGGGCGAGGCGGATCGCCTGGTAGGCCTGGGTGGCCAGGGTGTCGGCCCGCGTCATGGCGCCTACTATGCTAGTGTGCCAGTGGGTTGGGCGAGTGGCGGGCCGACCTGATGGCCCAGCAGTTCGTTCAGCTATTCGTCAACGGCCTGATCACCGGCGCCATCCTCGCGCTGACCGGCGTCGGCGCCTCCCTGGTCTTCGGCATCCAGCGCATCGCCAACTTCGCGCACGGCGACTACCTGACCATCGGCGCGTACGTCGCCTTTGTCATCAATGTCGTCTTTCACCAGAACCTGGTCGTCGCCGCCCTCGGCGGGATGCTTGCCACCGCGGGCTTCGCGCTGATCGTCCACTTCGGACTGTTTCGACCGCTGCGCGGCCGCGGCACGATCGCCATTTCGCTGGTTACGGTTGGCCTCGGACTGGTCATTCGCGATGGCATCTTCCTGGTCGCGGGCTCGCAGGTGCGCGTCTTCGCCGTCAGCCAGACCGAAGTGGTGACCATCGGCTTCGTGCGGCTGTCACCCGGCCAGACCATCGCCATCGCCGTTGCGCTGGTGGTCGCGCCGCTGACGGCCTTGTTTCTCGCCAGAACGCGTCTGGGCAAATCGATGCGCGCTGTCGCCGACAACCGCTCACTGGCCGCGGTCTCGGGCATCGACGTGGAGCGCATGGCGGTCTACGTCTGGATCCTTGCGGGCGGCCTCGCCGGGCTGGGCGGGGTCATGTTGGCTCTGGTCCAGGGTCCATTCGAGCCAAATCTTGGCGTCGGGCCGCTGTTTCTGATCTTCACAACCGTGGTGCTGGGTGGCATCGGCAGCGCCTTCGGCGCACTGACCGCCGGGCTGGCGTTGGGTCTGGCGATGGAGCTGTCGACCTGGTCGGGCCTGCTGGGTGGCATCGAGCCCAAGTACAAGCCGATCCTTGCATTCGCGGTGTTGATCCTGTTGTTGCTGTACCGCCCGCAGGGCCTGTTCGGACGGGCGCGGGTCCTCTGATGCAAGTCTTCAACCTTCCGTTCTGGACGTTCGTCGGGGTGATCGCCGGCATCTACACGATCCTGTCGCTGGGGCTGTTTGTGCAATTCGCCCTCGCCGGCCTTCCGAATTTCGGTCACGTTGCCTTCATGGCGCTCGCTGCCTACACGATGGCCATCCTGGTCATTCGACTGTCGGCGCCAATGTGGCTGGCGGCGCTGGCTGGGCTGCTGGCTGCAGTCGTGTTCGCCGTGCTGCTCGGCGGTCCATCGCTGCGGTTGCGTGCCGACTACCTGGCCATCGTCACCGTCGCTGGCGGGGAGATCGTGCGCTACCTTGCGCTGAACTTGCTCGATCTGACCGGCGGCGCGGTCGGCTCGGTGGGCATGCTTGGCCAGGGCAACCTCGCTCAGTACAACCAGGGGTGGGACTCGATGCTGGCGGATTTCACCACGGCGCTCTCGGGACCGTTCGGCAGCCTCGCCACGCGCGACTTCAGCATGTTCCTGATCGTGTGGACCGTCGCGGTTGTCATCCTGTCGCTCTTCTGGGTCATGGTTCGGTCCCCATGGGGGCGGGTCCTGCGCTCGATTCGCGAGGACGAGTTGGCCGCCGCCGCCGTTGGCAAGGACGTGTTCCAGTACAAGCTGCAGGTGCTCATTCTGGGCGCCATCCTCGGCGGACTCGCGGGCCTGCTGCTAGCCTGGCAGATCAGCGTGTTCAGCCCGACCGATTACGAGCCGACGTTCACGTTCTACGCGTACCTTATCTTGATCCTGGGCGGCATGACCCGCCTGTGGGCGATCCCGCTCGGCGCAGTGCTCTTCGGAGTGCTGTTCGCGGGCACACGCTTTCTCGATTTCTGGCCGCTGTCGCTGGTGGACTCCGGCGCGCGGGCGTTCCTGCGACTGGAGATCGTTGGACTGCTGCTCATTCTATTGATGGCGGTGCGCCCGCAAGGCCTGCTTGGCAACCGTCGTGAGCTCCTGCTCGAGCGATGACGACTCCGTTGCTTTCGGTCGATGGCATCTCGCGTAGCTTCGGCGGGCTGCGTGCGGTCGACCATGCGTCTTTCGACGTGCATGACCGTAGCATCACCGGGCTGATCGGCCCCAACGGGGCGGGCAAGACCACCGCCTTCAACCTGATCTCTGGCTTCCTCAAAGTCCACGGTGGGACGATCAGGTTCGACGGGCAACGAATCGAGCGGCGAGCCTCGCACGCCATCGCCCGGGCAGGTCTGGTGCGGACGTTTCAGATCCCGCGCGTGCTGACGCGGATGAGCGTGCTCGAGAACATGCTGCTGGCCGCGCCCGAACAGCCCGGGGAGTTCCTCGGCGCGGCGTTGTTCGCACCGGGCCGTGTGCGGCGCCGCGAGCGAGAAGTGCGCGAACAGGCGAACCAGATCCTGGAACTCGTGCGCCTGAGTCGGTTGGCCAACGACTACGCGGGTACGCTCTCCGGTGGTCAGCGCAAGCTGCTGGAGTTTGGCCGAGCACTCATGACCCGGCCGCGCATGGTGCTCCTCGACGAACCGATGGCTGGCGTTGCGCCGACGCTGGCGCTGCAGCTCCTCGAGCACATCCTGGAGCTGCGCGCGACGATAGGCACGACTTTCCTGCTCATCGAACACGACATGGAGGCGATCATGGCTATCAGCGATCACG
>Ga0137390_10002989_pt1 | contig 13636 bp, 12 predicted proteins | sample 15con2h24AmetaG_FD_104937 | JGI IMG/M metagenome (GOLD analysis project Ga0137390, IMG submission 104937) | Vadose zone soil microbial communities from Angelo Coast Range Reserve, California, USA - 15con2h2.4A metaG | ecosystem: Environmental > Terrestrial > Soil > Vadose zone > Saprolite... | reverse complement strand
GTTGGCGACCGGCTGGTCGCCGATCTATCCCTGCCACGTCTCGCCGCAGCAGATGCGGCTGCACCCGATCGGCACCGGTCCGTTCAAATTCGTCGAGTTCAAGCCGAACCAATCGATCACGGTAGTACGCAACCCGGATTATTGGAAACCTGGGCGTCCGTATCTCGACGGCATCGAACACCGCATCATAAAAGACGTGTCGACCCGGCTGCTTTCCTTCATCGCCGGAAACGAGGACGTGTATTTCGGGGTCACCATCCCGCAATTGAAGGACGTAAAGAGCCAGATGCCCGAGGCGATCTGCGACATGGTCACCCCGAACGTCGCGCGCAACATGATCGTCAACCGGGATGCCCCGCCGTTCGACAATCCCGAGCTGCGACGGGCGATGTCGCTGAGCCTCGACCGCAAGGCGTTTATCGACATCCTCGCCGAGGGGCTCGGCACCGCGGGCGGCGTCATGCAGCCACCGCCCTCAGGGGTGTGGGGCATGCCGCCGGAGATGCTGCAAACGCTGCCGGGCTATGGTCCCGATATCGCCAAGAACCGCGCCGAGGGCCGCAAGATCATGGAGAAGCTCGGCTATGGCCCCAACAAGCGGCTCGCGGTCACGATGTCGACACGCAATCTCGCGCCCTACCGCGACCCGGCGGTGATCCTGATCGACCAATTGAAGGAAGTCTACATCGACGCCGAGCTCAACCCGATCGACACGACGCAATGGTATCCGATGCTGATGCGCAAGGATTACAAGGTCGGGTTAAATGTCACCGAAACGGCCGTCGACGATCCCGACCCGGCATTCTACGAAAACTACGTTTGCGGCGCGCAGCGCAACTACACCGGCTATTGCAACCCCGAGGTCGACAAGCTGGTAGACCGGCAATCGGCTGAATCCGACATCGAGAAGCGCAAAAAACTGGTATGGGAGATTGAGCGGAAACTGGTCGAGGACGACGCCCGTCCAATCCTCTTTTACTACCAAGTGGCGGTCTGCCGGAAGCCGCAGCTCAACGGGCTGACCCCGATGGCCAACAGCATCTACAACGGGTCGCGCTACGAGGATCTCTGGCTCGACAAATAGCCCCTCGCCGCACGAGGGCCGCTCCGCACTGCGAGACCGTCGTTATTGTCGATGTCCCCTACTTGTGCCCCGCCCGCTCCGCCGCCTGCCATGCTATGGTCCAATCGGCGAGACGGGGACAGAGCCCCGCGACGGCCAGGGCACCGGAGGGGGAATGACGCGGTACGTCCATCTATTTGCGGCATCGCTGGGGCTGTCGCTCGGATTGGCCATGGTCAATCCCGCCATCGCCCAGAAACCCGGCGGCATCCTGCAGCTCTCCCATTTCGACAGCCCGGCCAGCATGTCGCTGCACGAGGAATCGACCACCGCGGCGCTGCGGCCGGTGATGGGTGTTTTCAACAACCTCGTCGTCTACGACCAACACGTCGCACAAAACAGCATGGCCTCGATCGTGCCGGACCTCGCTACCGCCTGGTCGTGGAGCGAGGACGGGACCGAACTGCGCTTCCCGCTTCGCCAAGGCGTCAAATGGCACGACGGCAAGCCGTTCACCGCGAAAGATGTGAAGTGCACCTGGGACCTCCTCGCTGGGAAGAGCGACGAGAAGCTTCGCGTCAATCCGCGCAAGGCCTGGTACAGCAACATCGAGGAGGTGACGGCGAACGGCGACTACGAGGTCACCTTCCGCCTGAAACGGCCCCAACCGGCCCTGCTCGCTTTGCTCGCATCCGGCTGGTCGGCGGTCTATCCCTGCCATGTGCCGCCGCGCGAGATGCGCCAGCGCCCAATCGGCACCGGTCCGTTCAAATTCGTCGAGTTCAAGCCCAACGAAATGATCAAGGTGGTGCGCAACCCGGATTACTGGAAGCCGGGCCGGCCTTATCTCGACGGCATCGACTGGACGATCATCCGAGATACCGGAACGCGGGTCCTCTCATTCGTCGCCGGCAAGAATGACATGTTCTCGCCCTATGGCGTGACCATCCCGCTCCTGAAGCAGATCAAGGATCAGGCGCCGCGGGCGATCTGCGAGGTGACGCCGACCAACGTCAACCGCACGCTGATCATCAATCGGGAGAAGCCGCCGTTCGACAATCCCGATCTGCGGCGGGCGATGGCGCTGACCCTGGACCGCAAGGCCTTCATCGACATCATCGCCGAGGGGCAGGGCGACATCGGCGGGACCATGCTGCCGGCCCCGGAAGGGATCTGGGGCATGCCGCCGGAAATGCTGAGGACCCTCCCCGGCTATGACCCGGACGTCGCGAAGAACCGCGCCGAAGCCAAGAAGATCATGCAAAAGCTTGGCTACGGCCCGGACAAGCGGATCGCGCTGACGGTATCGACGCGCAACATCCCGCCCTATCGCGATGCGGCGGTGATCTTGATCGACCACCTGAAGGAGATTTACATCGATGGCGTGCTCGACCCGGTCGACACCACGCAATGGTATCCCAAGCTGATGCGCAAGGATTACGTCGTCGGCCTCAACGTCAGCGAGACCCCGGTCGACGACCCCGACCAGCAATTCTACGAGAATTACACCTGCGCCTCCGAACGCAACTACACCGGCTATTGCAGCCCCGAGGTCGACAAGCTGGTCGACCAGCAATCGGCCGAATCCGACAGGGAAAAGCGCAAGCAGCTGGTCTGGGAAATCGAAAGGCGATTGGCCGCCGACGGCGCCCGGCCGGTGATCTTCTACCCGCGCCAGGCGACCTGCTGGCACCCGCAGGTCAAAGGGCTCACCGTCATGGCGAACAGCATCTACAACGGCTACCGCTACGAAGACATCTGGCTGGAGAGATAGAGGGCGATGACGGGAGAAATCCGGCTTGGCATGATCGTGCCGAGCGTCAACATCGTGGTCGAGGCGTGGTATCCGCAAATCGTGCCGGCAGGGGTCAGCGTGCATTTCGCGCGCATGCTGATGCCCGCGGGCACCTCGCCCGAGCGGATCATCGAGATGGACCGCACCGACGGCAAGCATGCGATCGATCAACTCGCCAGCTGCTGCCCGCACGCGATCGCCTATGGCTGCACCGCGTCGAGCATTGTGCAGGGGCACGCGTTCGATGCGCATCTGCGCGAGGAGATCACCCAAATCGCCGGGGTGCCGGCGACCAGCGCGACCAACAGCATCTTCGCCGCCTGCGCCGCGCTTGGCCTGAAGCGCGTGACGGCGGTCTCGCCCTATTCCGCAGAGGTCGACGCCGCCGAGCACCGCTTCGTCGCCGAGGGCGGAGTCGAGACCATCGCCGGTGCGCATCTCGGCATCAGCGACGGGTTTCGCCTCGCCGAGCCCGCGCCCGAAGCGATCCTCGATCTCGCGCTCGGCGCCTGGGACCCGGAGAGCGACGGGCTGATCATCGCCTGCCTCAATTTTCGCTCGCACCCGATCATCGACGCGCTGGAAGCCCGGATCGGAAAGCCGGTCGTGACCTCGACCCAGGCCACGTTTTGGCACGCGCTGCGGCTTGCCGGAGTTACGACGCCGATCCCCGGCTACGGCCGGTTACTGCGCGAGCATTAAGCCTGGATTTGGCTCGTCCCGGTCTGGAACAGCGTCGTGCAACTCTGGCGCAGCCAGCGGTTTGCCGGATCGTCGTGGTAACGCTCATGCCAGAACTGTTTGATCGCCAGGTCGGGAAAGCGGATGGGGTGCGGCAGGATCTTGATCTGCACCGCTTCCAGGAAGGCGCTGGCGAGCGGTTCCGGCACCGTCGCAACCATGTCGCTCGACGCGACGATCGTCGGCAGTGCCAGGAAATGCGGCACGCGAAGCCCGATGCGCCGCCGCACGCCAAGCCGCTCCAATTGCTGTTCGACGACGTAGTGGCCCGTCCCGGTCTCCTCCGCCACCGCATGCGTCGACCCGAGGAATTGCTGCCGGGTCATCCGGTCGCGGATCGTCGGATGGTCCCGGCGCACGATGCAGACGTATTCGGTGGTGAAAAGCTGCTGTTGGTAGACGCCGGTTTTCAGGTCCGGCATGAAGCCGATCGCGAGGTCGACTTCGCCTGATTGCAGGGCGCGCGGCGCATCGGGCACAGAAAGCTGGACCGTCCGGACCGAGATGCCCGGCGCCTGCTCCCGAAGGTGCTGCAGCAGCGGCGGCAGGAACACGATCTCGCCGATATCGGTCATGATCAGCGTGTAGATCCGGCTCTCCTCTCGCGGGGTGAATTCGCGGCGGTGTTGCAAGCCCTGCTGAATCTGCGCCAAGGCACCGCTGACGACCGGACCGAGCCGTTCGGCGAGCGGCGTCGGCAGCATGCCGCCGGCCGTCCGCACGAACAAACGATCCCCGAAATGCTCTCGCAGACGGCGGATCGCGTTGCTGGCAGCCGGCTGCGACAGACCGACAGAAGCCGCGGCTTGCGATACGCTCTTGAGCTGCCAGACCGCGTCGAAGACGGCGAGGAGGTTGAGATCGAGATCGGTATCATTCATGTCATGAATATAGCATATTTCTGAACCGCTATTTACAAATAATCTCAATCGGGCAATGTGGATTCTGCGGCGGGCCGTCGGCCCGCGGTTCATGTTACGATGACCGCAAGGCACCGGCGCTGTTGGGAGGATCGGTCATGGGCTGGCTCGATGGGCAAGTGGCGCTGGTGACAGGCGGCGGATCCGGCATCGGCCGGGCGGTGGTGGCGCGCTTCATCGAGGAAGGTGCCCGCGTCGGGGTCATGGAGCGGATCGCGATCCGGGCCGATGAAATCCGCTCCGAATTCGGCGACGCGGTCATCGGGGTCGCCGGCGATGTCGCCCGCCTCGCCGACAATAAGCGCGCCGTCGCCGAAACAGTGCGCGCCTTTGGCCGGCTCGACATCTTCGTCGGCAATGCCGGGGTGTTCGACACCTACGCAAAGTTCGCCGAGTTTGACGAGGAGAAGCTCGACCACGCCTATGACGAGCTGTTTGGGGTCAACGTCAAGGGCGTCATCTATGGCGCCAAGGCGGCTTTGCCGGAGCTGATGAAGACGACCGGCTGCATGGTGTTCACGGCGTCGGTGGCCGGATTCAACTCGGGCGGCGGCGGCGCGCTCTATACCGCCTCCAAGCATGCGGTGGTGGGGTTGATCCGTCAGCTGGCGGTCGAGCTGGGGCCGCAGATCCGGGTCAACGGTGTCGCGCCGGGCGGCACGATGACGGATTTGCGCGGGCTGGTGTCGTTGGGCAACGACGACCGCTCGCAATTCGCCGCTCCCGGCATGGCGGACCAGCTGCGCGCCCACAACCCGCTGCACATCGCGCTGGAGCCCGCCGACATCGCCGGGGCCTATGTGTTTCTCTCATCGCGCACCAGCGCCCGGGGCATCACCGGCACCATCGTCAGGGTCGATGCCGGCGGCATGCTGCGCATGCCGCGGCAACGCTGACCAGGAGGCGCCTAGTGGATACCGTCACGAACCAGCTGGTCGACGCCGATCGCGGGCTGATCAGCCGCCGCATCTTCATCGAGCCGCAGATCTACGAACAGGAATTGCGGCAAATCTTCGCGCGCTGCTGGCTGTACCTCTGCCACGATAGCCAGATCCCGCTGCCCGGCGATTTCTTCACCACCTACATGGGCGAAGACCCGGTGCTGGTGGTGCGCGACAGCGGCGGGCAGGTCCATGCCTTCCTCAATGTCTGCCGTCATCGCGGCAATCGGCTGTGCCGCGCCGAGACCGGAAACGCCGCCAGCTTCACCTGCGCCTATCACGGCTGGACCTATCGCAATGACGGGCAGCTCACCGGCGTGCCGTACCTGAAGGAGGCCTATCATGGCGAACTCGACCGCGAGCGCTGGGGTCTGGTGCCAGTGGCGCAGCTCGAGAGCTACAAGGGACTGTGGTTCGCCACCTTCGACCCCAAGGCGCCGCCGCTGCGCGAGTATCTTGGCGAAATGACCTGGTATCTCGACGCCTTTTTCGACCGGAATGAAGGCGGTATCGAGATCATTGGCGGCATGCACAAGTTCATCATGCCGTGCAACTGGAAGTTCCCGGCGGAGAACTTTGCCGGAGACGGTTATCACGTTCAATGGAGCCATCTTTCTGCGGTGCAGACCGGATCAGGCGGCGAATTCCGCACAAGGCCGGACGAGGCGGGCCGGGCGATGTCGCCCGGCAACGGCCACAGCGTCATGTTCGCCGGTCCGCAAACCGTCGCCGACATGCCGGATCCCGACGTCCTCGCCTATGAGGCGCGGATCCGCCCGGATATCGAGCGCCGCCTCGGGCCGCGGATAGGCCTCGGCAACCCGGTTGCCGGAACGGTGTTCCCGAACCTGTCGATCCTGCGGCCGACTTCGCGCACATTTCGGGTGTGGCACCCGCGCGGCCCCGATAAGACCGAAGTCTGGGCGTTCGTCTATACTGACAAGGCCGCGCCGCCAGAGGTCAAAAAGGCGATCCGGCTTGCCGGCGCGCGCGTCTTCGGCCCCGGCGGCACGTTCGAGCAGGACGATATGGACAATTGGCAGGGCTGCACCCAGACCGGCCGCGGTGTCGTCGCCCGCCGCTATGCGCTGAACTACGGGATGGGCCTCGGACACGAGCGTTTCGACCCGGAGCGCGGCGCCGTCACCAGCGACTACCGCTACAGCGAATCGAACCATCGCGGCTTCTACCGGCGCTGGGCGCAGCTGATGGCTGGCGAGAATTGGAACGAGCTCTCGGGCAACGGCAGCAACGGCTCCTCAGCTTGACAACCCTTCCCCTTCCCTCGCCGTCATGACCGGGCATCACCCTGGGATGACAAGTTGGGGGGTTAACGGAGGCTCTCATGGCGACAGACACCGGTAGCCTGGTCGATGCCGATCGCGGGCTGATCAGCCGCCGCATCTTCATCGAGCCCGAGATTTACGAAGCGGAGCAGCGTCAGATCTTCGCCCGCTGCTGGCTATTCCTGTGCCACGACAGCCAGGTCGCGCATCCGGGCGATTTCTTCACCACGTATATGGGCGAAGACCCGGTCCTAGTGGTGCGCGACAGCACCGGCGCGGTGCACGCCTTCCTCAATGTCTGCCGCCATCGCGGCAACCGGCTATGCCGCGCCGATACCGGCAATACCGCCAGTTTCACCTGCGCCTATCACGGCTGGACCTATCGCAATGACGGGCAGCTCACCGGCGTGCCGTACCTGAAGGAAGCCTATCACGGCGAACTGGAGCGCGAGCGCTGGGGCCTCATCCCGGTGGCGCAGCTCGACAGCTACAAGGGGTTGCTGTTCGCGACCTTCGATCCCGAGGCGCCGCCGCTGCGCGAGTATCTCGGCGAGATGACCTGGTATCTCGACAATTTCATCGACCGCCGCGAGGGCGGCATCGAGATCGTCGCGACCCACAAATGGATCATGCCGTGCAACTGGAAATTCCCGGCCGAGAATTTCGGGGGCGACGCGTACCACGTGCCGTGGAGCCATCTCTCGGCCGTGCAGACCTCGTTCAGCACGGGGGTGACGACAAAACCGGGCGCCACCGGCCATATGGTGTCGCCCGGCAACGGGCACATCTCGATCTGCGTCGGGGCGAACGATGTCGGCGAGCCGCCGATGCCCGAGATCCTCGCCTATGAAGAAGAGATCCGCCCGGAAGTGCAAAACCGCCTCGGCCCCCGCTCGCGCCTCATTAATCCGATCGTCGGCACCGTCTTCCCGAACTTCTCGCTGCTGCGCGCCACCTCGCGGACCTTCCGCGTCTGGCACCCGCGCGGCCCCGACAAGACCGAGGTCTGGTCGTGGGTGTTCATCGACAAGGCCGCCCCGGCTCACGTCAAGAACGCGATCCGGCTGGCCGGGGTGCGAGGCTTCAGCCCGTCCGGCACCTTCGAGCAGGACGACATGGACAATTGGCAGGAATGCACCCGCACCTGTCGCGGCGTCATGGCCCGGCAGATGCCGCTCAACACGCAGATGGGCCTCGGGCACGAGCGCTTTGACCCGGAGCTCGGCGGCTGGGCCAGCGAGTTTCGCATGAGCGAGAGCAACCATCGCCAATTCTACCGGCGCTGGGCGCAGCTGATCGCGGCACAGGGCTGGGCCGATTTGCCGAACGGCGCGGCGCGGGAGGCGAGCCATGCGTAACGAGGACCTCATCCGCGAGGTTGAGCAGTTCCTCTACCGGGAAGCGCGCCTCCTCGACGACAGGCAGTTTCACCATTGGCTGACGCTGTTCACCGACGACGTGCGCTATTGGATGGCGTCGCGCACCAATCGCTACCCGAAATCCAGCAAGGCGATTGCGATCCTCGATCCCGACCGCTACGTCGAGGACGACATTGGCCGCGAGGACGAGTTAGCGATCCTCGACGAGACCAAGGAGACGCTGAGCGGCCGCGTCGCGCGCCTCGATACCGGGATGGCCTGGGCGGAAGACCCGCCGTCGCGCACCCGCCACATGGTCAGCAACATCGAAGTCGAAGCCGGCGCTGTGGAATCGGAAATCCGCGTCTATTCGAACTTCATCGTCTACCGCAGCCGTGCCGAGACCGAGCAGGATTTCTACGTCGGCGCCCGCCAGGATGTCCTGCGCCGGGTCGACGGCGAATGGAAGATCGCGCACCGCAAGCTGATCCTCGACCAGAACGTGCTGCTGGCAAAAAACGTCAGCATCTTTTTCTAGGAAGGATTCTACGACAGTACGCCCCTACTCCGTCATGGCCGGCCTTGTGCCGGCCATCCACGTGGATCCCCGGGACAAGCCCGGGGATGACGATTGAGGGCATGTGCAAAAAGGCTATGAACGGAGCATTCCGATGATCAAGGGTCTGCACCATAACGCTTATCGTTGCCGCGATTCCGAGGAGACCCGCATTTTCTACGAGGACTTCCTTGGCCTCAAGCTGGTCAGCGCCTTCGAGATCGATAAGGGCAACGGCCTCCACACCTTCTTCGAGATGGACGACGGCTCGTGCCTTGCCTTCTTCGAGGTGCCGGGGAAGCCGTTCGAGTTCAAGCGGCAGAACGACCTCGACCTGCACATCGCGCTCGGCGTCGAAAACGACGTCTTCGACCGGATGCTCGCGAAGGGCCGGGCGGAAGGGATCGAAGTGCGCGGCCCGGTCGATCACGGCTTTGTCCGCTCGATCTATTTCCGCGACCCCAACGGCTATGTCATCGAATTGACCGCCAGCACCGGCAAGCACCAGGAAATCATGGACCCCGCAATATCGAAGCCGCACGACGCGCTGGCCCGCTGGCAGGCGGCAAAGAGCGGGTGATCAAGCTGACTCCCTCATTTGTCATTCCGGGATGCCGCGAAGCGGCAGGCCCGGAACCCATGTTCCAGAGGCCCGTGTTTATGGGTTCCGGGCTCGCGGCCTTCGGCCGCGCCCCGGAATGACGACTTCAATTAACAGCTACGGGCTTTAGCGCGTTACAACCCCTCGGTAGTTGCGTCACCGCACTGGTAGCGCGAGTGTAGACGCCTGTGCGTTACCAGGAGACAGCGATGCCCGAAATCCCCCGCCTCAATGGCGCGATCCGCGCCCTCGCCGCCGGCCAGCCGGCTTTTGTCACGTTCTCGCCGGCCGAGATCGGCGCCGCCCAGGCGATCGGCGGGGCGCCCTATGACGCCGTCGTCTTCGAGATGGAGCACAGCCCCTACGACATCCGCACGCTGCGCGATTGCATGCAGTACATGCTCGACCGGGCGCAGATCGTCCGCTCGGGCAGCCTCGCGCCGGCGGTCGCGCCGATGGTGCGGATCCCGCCCAATGGCGGCGAATTGAACCAGTTCATCGCCAAGCAGGTGCTCGATATCGGCGTCTACGGCATCGTCTGGCCGCATGTCTCGACGGTCGAGGAGGCGCGCAACGCGGTCCAGGCCTGCCGTTATCCGCGGCCCCGCGCGGCCGCCTATTACGAGCCGGCCGGCCAGCGCGGCGACGCGCCGCGCACCGCCGCGCGCTACTGGGGCATCAGCCAGCCGGATTATTACAAGCGCGCCGACACCTGGCCGCTCAACCCCGAGGGCGAGGTGCTTGTGGTGATCATGTGCGAAGAGGTGCGCGCGATCAGAAACCTGCCGAAAATGCTGAAGGAGGTGCCGGGCATCGGCGTCGTCCTGATCGGCGAGGGCGACCTGTCGCAGGACATGGGCTATCCCCGGCAATACGATCATCCCGAAGTCGCCGCGGCGATCGACGAGGCGCTGGCGATCTGCAAGGACGCCGGGGTGCCGTGCGGCCACCCGCATGTCGACGGCAACAATGTCGAAAAACTGATCGAAAAAGGCTTCCGCTGGCTGATGCCGGCACCCTCCCAATCCTTTGCTGCGCTCGACAAGGGGCTGAAGGCGAGCGGGAGGAAGTAAGCAGCCCCCACCCTTCCCTCCCCCGCAAGCAGGGGAGGGTTTTCGAAGGTGCAGCGCCGGGCCCCCTCCCTCGCTTGCGGGGGAGGGTTGGGGTGGGGGCTAGGCCATCACCCCGCGCTGCCAGTTGTAGATCTCGATCCGCTCGTAGATGCCGCCCGTGCAATAGGGCTCGGCGAGGAAGAAATCGTGGAGCGCGGCGCGGCTCTCGAATTCGTAGACCATCGCGCTGCCGAGCCAGATTTTGCCGCCGGCATCGGTAAGGTAGCCGCGCGCCAGGCAATTGCTCGCGTCCTTCGGCTGCAGATGGGCGCGGTGCGCCGGCACGATCGTGTTGCGGAAATCGGTGATGCCGGGCTTGCCGGTGCCGTGAAAGAAAAACCCCTGGAGGCCCGGCCGCGGCAGCGCCGTTGGTTGCCGCGTCGCGAGCGCACAATGCCAGTCGCTGACGACATCCTCTTCATAGATTCCGGCGAGCGCGAAGGGGTCGTCCGCGATGAACCGCGCCACCGCCTGCGGGACGATGCCGGGCAGATCGGTCTGGTACAGATAGCCGGCCGGCGCCGCGTCGCGAAAGAGCGGCCCATAGGTCACCAGCGCATCCCGCCACTGCCCGAGGAAGCGCACATGGTCCGCGACGAGGCTCTTCGGCAAGCCGATCAAATCGACGGTCGAGCGCCGGATCATCACTTGCGCCATTGCCTCTCCCTGTCATTGCGAGCGGAACGAAGCAATCTCGCGCCGCCGGCGGCTCATCGGCCCGAGATTGCTTCGTCGCTGCGCTCCTCGCAATGACGAGATCGGGTGTTCCCTCGCGGGCGGCCCTTGCCAGTTTTTTGCGGATTGGGGTAGTGGTGGGCACCCACGCGTTTCGGAGGACAGGCGATGAACCAGGACGCCAAGAAAACCGCGCTGCGCATGATCCCCTACGGCATCTACGTGCTGACCGCCGATGACGGGAGCGGCAACGTCGCCGCCGCGACCGTCAACTGGGTGACCCAGACCGCCTTCGCCCCGCCGCTCGTGGTGGTCGGCGTCAAGACCGACTCGGGCGCCTATTCGATCCTCAAACAGACCAAGAACTTCGTCCTCAACATGCTGGGCAAGGCGCATAAGGGCCTTGCCTTCACCTTCTTCAAGCCGGCCCAGATGGAAGACGGCAAGCTCTCCGGGCAGACCGTCCACAAGGCCGCCAACGGCGCACCGATCCTCGACGCCGCGATCGCCGCGGTGGAGTGCCAGGTCACCAGCATCGTCGAGCAGGGCGACCACCACATCATCGTCGCCGAGGTGATCGAAGCCCACCTACCGAACCCGATCCCCGGCCGCCCCGACGCCGCGATCCTCGAAATGAAGGACCTCGGCGACAACGTCTTCTACGGCGGGTGACCCACAACCATGGATTGAGTCAAACCCTGCTTCTGCTGGAAATCAGCAGGCGGCGTCTCCTTCGCTTTTGGGTCCGGCCGCACCGCCGCGGACAGCCGGTGCAACGAAATCCGTGAGCGCGCGAGCCGGATCCCGATTGGGTCATACACTCAAGCGTACCGCAACTTTGTGGCTTTTCTTGCGTCGGTGCGAAGGTCGATCCCGCCCCACGGAACAAGTCCGTGGGCTGAAGGCCCACGGGATGACAATTGAGGATCACAGGCGTCAGATTGCCGCCAATAGGAGATGATGCGGAAAATCCCGCTAGCCGAATGCATGACGGTCGAATGAAAGGTCGAACCCGCAGAAAGTCGGCGCGGCCGCTGCGCAGCGAGCCGCCCGAAGGCAGCAACGCGCCTCCCGCGCGGCTGATCTCCCGCGAGACCGCCGACCAGACCCTGGCGCTCGGCCTGCGCCGGCCCTGGTTCGGCGATCTTTATCATTTCATGCTGCGGCTCTCGTGGTGTTCCTTCCTGCTCGGCGGCGTCGCCCTCTACATCGCCGCGAACGCGGTCTTCGCGTTGCTCTATCTGCTGCAGCCCGGCGCCATCGGAAATGCCCGGCCGGGCTCCTTCGCCGATGCGTTCTTCTTCAGCGTCCAGACCATCGCGACGATCGGCTATGGCCAGCTGGTGCCGGCGACGCTCTACGCCAATCTCCTCGTCACGATCGAGACCGCGTCCGGGCTGATGTTCCTTGCCATCGCGACAGGCCTGGTGTTCGCCCGCTTCTCGCGGCCGACGGCGCGCATGCTGTTCAGCCGCGTCGCGGTCGTCGGCCCCCATAACGGCCAGCCGACATTGTCGCTCCGCCTCGCCAATCAGCGGCGCAACCAGATCCTGCAGGCCGAGGTCGCGGCAACGCTGGTGCGCGACGAGCGGACCGAGGAAGGGGTGCTGATCCGCCGCTTTTATGATTTGACGCTGTCACGCTATCGCAGCCCGGTCTTTGCGCTGACCTTCACGGTCATGCATGTGATCGACCGCGACAGCCCGCTCTACGGCGCGAGCGCCGCCGCGCTGGAGGCGCAAAACGCCGAGCTGGTGGTGACCGCGAGCGGCATCGACGAGACGATCGCCCAGCGCGTCCACGCGCGGACCTCCTATCTGCCCGACGAAATCCTCTGGGGCCACCGCTTCGTCGATGTGATCGGCTGGACCGAAGACGGCCGCCGGGTCATCGATTATCGGCGTTTTCATGATACGATGCCGCTGAAGGCCGCGTCGTAGGGCGCGTGCGGTCATCGGTGGTTCTTGGTCGGGAGGTCGGCAATGCCGCAGACGCTCGAATGGCCGAAAGCGGGTAATTCGCGGGTCCCCTACCGGGTGTTTGCCGACCCGGACATCTATCGCACCGAGCTCGACCGCATCTTTCTCGGGGCGAGCTGGCAATACCTTGCGCTGGCCGACGAGCTGCCCGAACCCGGCGACTACAAGACGACCTTCCTCGGCGAGACCCCGATCATCGTGACACGCGGCGAGGATGGCGAGATCCATGCGATGGTCAATCGCTGTGCCCATCGCGGCAATCTCGTCTGCCTGAAGGAGCGCGGCCATACCAATGACGGGCTGACCTGCGTCTACCATTCCTGGCGCTACGACCTCGCCGGCAATTTGCAGAGCGTCGCGTTCCGCCGCGGCGTCGGCGGCAAGGGCGGCATGCCCGACAGCTTCCGCCTCGAGGCGCACGGCCTGAAGCCGGTGCGCACCGACCAGTTCGCCGGGCTCGTCTTCGGCTCGCTGTCGCCGGAGGCGCCACCTCTCTCCGACTACATCGGCAATCTGGTGGGCTCCCATATCGGGCGCGTCATGCGCGGCAAGCCGAAAATCCTCGGCACCACCTCGCAGATCCTGCACAACAACTGGAAGCTCTATTTC
>Ga0137390_10002984_pt1 | contig 13644 bp, 16 predicted proteins | sample 15con2h24AmetaG_FD_104937 | JGI IMG/M metagenome (GOLD analysis project Ga0137390, IMG submission 104937) | Vadose zone soil microbial communities from Angelo Coast Range Reserve, California, USA - 15con2h2.4A metaG | ecosystem: Environmental > Terrestrial > Soil > Vadose zone > Saprolite... | reverse complement strand
TGTTTTTTCAAGTGCGCCGGCAGAAAGATCCAGTTCAATGTCCTCATCGGTGCCTTCGTCTTCATCGTCCGGGACGATAACAGCCGCCTGTTCGAGTAAGCGCTCATCGGAGTCGCCAACAGGAATATTCGAGCCTTCCAACTTCTGCAGAACATCTTCAATATCGTCCGGGGAGACAACATTGTCTGGCAGCTCACGATTCAGATCGTCGAACGTCAAATACTTCTTGTCGCCGCCCAGCTCCAGCAGGCGTTCCATTACGTCGTCACGATCCTTGTCTTCTATACTCACAACTCTCCGCTCCAAACTAATTTCATACCCCGTAGGCTAAATTTCTTGTGTGGTTCGACATACTCAGTTCGAGGAACGCGGGAAGCGACCCGAAATTGCAGGCAAGAGGCAAATCACCTGTTCTCTGCCTGGGCAATTTGGCTTTGAGGCTCAAACGATTTGCGAAGTCTATCCAAGCCGCTGTATTCCGAGCTCAATCGCGCAACTTGAGCTTCGTCTCCCAGCCTTTCAGCCGTTGCGATCTCCACGCTCAACTCCCGAATTCTTTGGTTTATCCTGACCAGCCTCAGGGCGTCCAGACATCTCTCAGCGGTGACCAGAATGTCGTCAACTTTTCCATCTTCGGCGGGGTTGGCTTCGCCCATCAAGAGCATCGGCAACAACTCAGCCGCAAGACTGTCACCCTCCGTCTTTTGGTTCAGAACATCGAACTCAATTGGCGCACCTTCCTTTTCAATCTCGAGGAGCGCTCTAAAAATCGCGGCTGTCGGTAAATCGGCGTAGTCCTCGAGCTCGAGCCGAGGTAGAAAGATGCGGCGTAAGTCCTCATGCGTCAATAGCAGCTCCAACAAACGTTGCTCAGCAACAGTGGGTTTGACACCGCTACGCTTCAGTACCTTCTGGCCTGCCCTACTACTTTCAGCGTCACCGCCACGAAGCGTTTGCCACAGCTCTCGTCGCAGGGTCACGTCGCCAATGCGCAGAGCATCCATTGCCATATCAAAATACTCACGCTTCTGAATACGGTTGCGAACCGCACGAATGTAGGGAAGAACTTCTTCGACCGCCTCGGCTTTCTCCGCCGGTCGGTGAAGACTGCGGTCGCCTACGGCCTGAGCGATCACGAATTGGATATGGGGTTGTGCCTTTGCTCGTCTCTGCTGATACTCGGCTACGCCAAACTTTCGGATGAACTCGTCGGGATCAGCGTTCTCTGGAAGTACCAGAACTTTAACTTCAAGATCTTCCGCCAAGAGGATTTCAATAGACTTTTTTGCCGCCTGCACACCCGCGCGGTCGCCATCATAATTGAGTACGACCTTGCGCGCAAACCGACCCAATAACTTCACTTGTTCCGGCGTCAGAGCAGTTCCCAAGCTTGCTACAACATTGCGAACACCATGCTGATAGGGAACGATCAAATCTAAAAATCCCTCAACCAGAATGATAAATTCCTGGCGCCGGATCTCATCGCGCGTCAGGTTAAGACCAAAAAGATTTTTGCCTTTTACATAGGCCGCGGTTTCCGGAGAGTTGATGTATTTCGCGTCATCGTCTTTAAGCGTGCGACCACCAAAAGCAATAGGCTTTCCCTGAATATCCATCACGGGGAAAATCAGACGACCACGAAAACGATCATAAGAACCACCCTCATCTTTCTTGACTACCAATCCGCTGCGTTCAATCTGCGTCTGACTTGCCCCTTTCTGGCGCAAGTGGAGCGAAAGCGCGTCCCAACTATCAGGCCCATAGCCAAGGCGAAAAGTTTTGCGTGTTTCGTCAGTAATCTCACGCCGCAAAAGATACTCGCGCGCGATGCGGCCTTCGGCACCCGACTCCAGCTGTTGTTCCCACCACTCGAGCGCCCAGTTGTTGAGTTGAATTACCTCGTCAATTTCTTGTCGTTTCGCCTCGAAACGCCCATCGTCTACCAACTTCGGCAAGGGTACCCCGACCTTGTCCGCTACGATCTTGATCGCTTCCGGAAAAGCGACGCGCTCGATCTCCATTACAAAGCTGAAAACCGAACCGCCTTTATGACAACCAAAACAATAGAAGATCTCTTTCGCGGGACTTACGGAGAAAGATGGCGTTTTCTCCTTGTGGAAAGGGCAACACGCCATCCAGTTTGCGCCCTTCTTTTTTAACTGCACGTAGTCCTGGATGACGCGCACGATGTCTGCCTGGCGTTTGAGATCGTCGATGAAGGTTTGCGGGTAGAGCATAAGTCAAAAACCAATTGGTGCGCTTACGCCTTAAGTTCGACAATGGTGGCACCAGAGCCACCTTGATCTTGTGGCGCAGGCAAAAAGCGCGCGACGTGTGCATGACCCTTCAACAATTCGCCAATCGCCCGACGCAGTGCACCAGTGCCGTGGCCGTGAACGATCCGTATCTGGCCGGTGCCTGCTAATGAAGCTTCATCAAGAAACTTATCAACCGCCTCGACAGCCTCATCCGTGGTTTGTCCAATGACATTCAACTCCGAACGACCATTCTGCTCGACGCCTTTCAAATGAACTTCGGTACCGCCCGCCTTTCGCAGTTTTTCCAACTTTCCCTGTTCGGCTTTCGATTGGGGACGTACTTCTACGAGTTCGAGGTTGTCCAGCTTTTCTCTAAAGCGCAGCGACTTGACCCGCACTTCGGCTTCATCGCCTTTGACCTGGTCCACAATGCCAATTGATCCAAACGATCGGAGCTTGACCTTGTCTCCCACCGCAATCTCACGAGGCGACGCAGCCACGTACCTGTCCCGCTCTCCATCGTCTTCAAGCTGGCCGGCGTTCCTATCGACTTTCACGACCTGGCCATCGCGCACAATTCTGACACCACGGGATTTCGTGTCGTCTGCAGCAGTCGGCCCCCGTGCACCTCGCGGTCTGGCATTCTGTGCCGCGTGCTGCGCTTCGCGCTTTAACTCGGCAACACGTCGTTGGGCTTCTCGCTCAACTTTCAATCGTTCGGAGCGATCCTGAATCGTGGCGATCAGCTCGCGCGCTCGTACTTCGAACTGTTTGACGGTTTTATCGAGCATACTCTGGAACGCAGACTGGCGAGCTTGCTCGCGCTTTTCCGCTTCCTTGCCGAGTCCCGAAAACTTTTCAGCAACCGCAGCGCGCTCTTCTTCGAGTGCTTTTCGCAACTGCTCAGCCTCCTCCGATTCACGCTTGATTCGTCGTAAATATTCCGAGGCCTGCCGCGCTGAATCTTTGACAGATTCCAGGGCCGCATCAGTTATCCCCGGAGGGATACCAAAACGACGCGCAATCTCCAGGCCTGACGACGAACCGGCAACACCGACAATCAAGCGATATGTTGGTTGCAGAGTTTTCTCGTCAAATTCAACACTGGCGTTGAGAACCCCTGGCTCGTTTGCCGCATACATCTTCAACCCACTGTAGTGCGTCGTAGCGATAACGTGTGCGCCACACGCTCGCCGAAAGTGATCGACAACAGCAACGCCGAGGGCCGAACCTTCTTCCGGATCGGTTCCGGTCCCAACTTCGTCAAGCAGGACCAGAGCCGGCGCTTCGCACAATTGAATCATTCGCGAGATGTTTGATACATGGGACGTGAACGTCGAGAGATTTGCCGCCAGCGATTGATGGTCGCCAATATCGGCTAGCACTGAAGCGTAGAAGGGGATCCGGGCTTTGCGAGCAGGAACCGAGAGACCTGAGATGGCCATTAAGCTGAGCAGACCGGTGGTCTTTAGTACTACAGTCTTGCCGCCGGCATTAGCGCCGGAGATCACCATTGAATTATTAGTTTCATCCAAAGCGAATGAAACCGGGACAACAGATTCACCCGTAGAGCGTAGATTTTCTTCGAGCAGTGGATGACGGGCTTCAACTAATTCCAAAGTGCCATTGGAGGCCGCTGCGGTTTTCACCGCGTCAATTTCGGGAATGACACAATTGAACCGTTGATGAAAAACGGCCTTCGCGTTGATAAAGTCCAACTCGGCAACAGCATTTGCTGCCAGTTCAATTGCAGGCAGCTGGAGCCGAAGCTCTTCTGTTAAGACCCGTAGAATATGCGCGATCTCGCGAGCCTCGGTCTCGTGCAGGCCTTGGAGTTCATTGTTGGCTTCGATAGTTTCAAGCGGTTCGACGAAAGCGGTAGCTCCGGAAGAAGAGTAGCCATGAGCAACACCCTGAACGCGTGCACGATGATCGGCCTTGATCGGTATCACGAAACGGTCGTTGCGAATTGTCACTAACTCATCCTGAACCGAGTCAGGTGACTTCCGCATTAGACCTTCGAGGGCGCGCGTTATACGGGAACGCAGGGCGGCGATTTCATGACGAATGCGTGCGAGTTCAGGGCTAGCGCGATCGTCAAGTTCGCCAGTTGGCAAAATCTTGTTTGTGACTCGCGCCACCAGGCTATTGAGTTCGCGAGGCAGGCTCTCAACCAACTGCCAGAGCACAGGAGCGGCTTCGCGCTCGGCGAGAATTGAAGCTCGAGCCGATAGAGCTTGTTCACAAAGACGCGCGAGTAGCAGCAGGGATGTGGGTTCGAGAGCGGCGCCTTCGACGCGCAGCCGGCCGATCGCCTCCCCCGGATCGCTAAACTCACTAAATGACCAGGAGACACCTCGATTCCGTAACAGCACGCATTCTCCCAACGCCTTTAGTTCGCGCTGCAACTGAGACAAGTCTTCAATGGGCGCAAGCGTCTGCGCACGCGCCTGCCCTATTTGAGTCTGCGCGCCGTGCTTGAGCAACTCTCTTAGTTGCGGGTACTCAAGGATTGTGAATGCTTGTTCGTTCATTTAGCCTAGGGTCTTGCGTAACCGAAACATCTTGTCATTGACCATTGCCTGGAAATTTGAGGTTGATTCTAGCATTCAGGATTACATTTCACATGTGGAGTGAAGAATGCGGAATGACACTGGCCTGGTTATCGCTGGTAGAAGTTCTGGACGCGAGGAGGGGCGCCCACGGAGAGGCGCCCCTACAATGTTCCGGACCTTGTTGCAGCTACTGTAGGGGCGTCACTCCGTGGGCGCCCCTCGCTTCAACACCGCTCAATACCGAACGGGTCTTCAACTATGACGGCGACGCCGCTCGCGACCGTGGAAAACGGATGGGAAGAGTTCTTTCACATCCAGCACGTGCACCTCTTCGCCGGCTTGTTCGACGGTGCCGAGAAACAGATGCAGTGAATGTTCCTTTGGAGCCATGATATCCGCGGCAATCACTTCCTTCGTTTCTTGTGAAGAAGCGACTGCAAGTGCCAACTGTTCATCGCCTCGCAGTGCGACGATAAGCTGTCGCGGACCACGCGGAGGGCTAAGGTCCGCTTCGTTTGGGCTGATTAGTCGCGCAAGGTCGAGGACCGTAAACATACGGCCCTGAATGGAGACGATACCGAGAACCGTCGCTGGCGCGAAGGGCAATGGAGTTGGCTCGCTCCACTCAGCGACAGTCGTGATCTGATCTTCAAACAAACCCAGACTCATCGAACCAACCTTTAAGATCGTCAGTTTATATACGGATTCTTGTGCCAAATCGTCAGTTGAGGTGTTGTCGTGCATTGTTTCTTCCTGCGTGGGAGATTACACGGAGGGTTAGTTACAGACAACCATTGCGCGTTTGTTTAGTTTGAAACGAAAGTCCCTTAGGTTGCTGTCTCGGGCAAAGACCGAAATGAGCAGCTGACAATCAGGCTTGAAAGCCGCTTACCATCAAACTAAATCATTCAACCTCATAACCTCACAGGTTGGGAAGGCGGACCCTGTCCACGCCACAAGTTTGAATGCCATTCATCATCGACTAAAGCACTCAACTCTAACAACTCAGTGCTCATCATCATTGTGCTTGCCCTCAAAGGCTCCTGGTAGTTGAGTAATCAATTTGTGGGTTAGTGACTTTCGGGCTTGAGGCGGGGACAGGGTCCGCCTTCCCGACCTGAGAGATTAATTGAGTTGGGTTGTTGTTTGAATATTGAGTGGCTTTCAGGCTTGAGACGGGGACAGGATCTACCTTCCCGACCTGAGAGGTTACTGAAGTTGAGCGATTGAGTGGCTGCTTAGCAAATTCAGACACCGCCAAACCGTCTCCCATTTTTGCCCTTCTGCCGCTGCGCGCTACAATGGACCGTTTCTAAGTTGATGATCTAATTCACTAACCAGATCTTCAGGCTCCGGATCTGAGGCGAAAGGACACCGCCGATGGATGAATTCGACCGTTATCGAGCGGAAATGAATGAAAAACTGCTGGGCAGCAACCACCTGGGAATCAAACGGTTTTTTGCCCTGGACACGCAGGCTTACGAAGATGGCGCCCTCGACAAACGAACGAAGGAGTTGCTTGGCCTGGTCGCTTCGACAGTGCTTCGTTGTGATGACTGCATTACTTACCACATCAAACAGTGTGTGACGGTGGGCGTGACGCGCCCGGAGTTTCTGGATGCATTCAATGTGGCGCTGGTAGTAGGCGGCTCTATCACGATCCCCCATTTGCGACGCGCCATCGACCGTCTGGATCAATTGCTCGATTCGAACGAGAGTACTGACGTTGGATCAATTGAGGCGCACCAACATTAAGGTTCGGTCTTTGGTTTTTGGCCTTTACTCTTCGACATGCGTCCAGGGCACAACAACTAATTCCCGTCTGTGATACGTAGATTAGATCGAGAAGTATTAGGGTCAATTGGAGAAGAGGGTGAATTGAATATAGGGAAAACCCGCGTCTTATTGATTGCGGTCGTAGGTATGTTCTCAATACTGGCGGCTTCGCTTGTGAGAGCGAAGCCGTCGTTGGTTCCCCAGAAAGGTTTCTTGATGTCTGTACAGGAAAAAGCTCGAGTGCGCGCGCCCGAACTCACTGGTGGTCATGGCTGGCTAAACACCGACAAGCCGCTGTCAATCGCGGCGCTCAAAGGCAAGGTTGTTCTTCTTGATTTTTGGACTTATGGATGCGTCAACTGCATGCACATCATTCCCGACTTGAAAAGACTTGAGGCGAAATATGCCAACCAGTTAGTTGTCATCGGGGTCCATTCCGCAAAGTTCAAAAACGAAAAGGAAACTGAGAATATCCGTCACATCATTCTTCGTTACGAGCTGGAACATCCGGTTTACAACGATTCTGATTTCAGCGTTTGGCAAAGCTACGGCGTGCGCGCCTGGCCTACTCAAATATTGATTGATCCCGGCGGCTACATCATTGGCGGGGTTTCAGGCGAAGGAAACTATGAGCTTATCGATCGGGTCGTAGCAAAGGCGGTTGACGAGTTTCGGAAACGCGGAGAACTGAACGAACAACCACTGAACCTCGTCCTTGAGCGTGCCAAGGTCGGCGATTTGCCACTGGCGTTTCCCGGAAAGATCCTGGCTGACGGTGCAAGCGGTCGACTTTTCATCGCCGATTCAAATCATAACCGCATCGTCATTACCAAACTTGACGGCACGCTAGTCGACACGATTGGTTCAGGAGAACGCGGCGCCAACGATGGCACATTCGACAAAGCAAGCTTCTACCGGCCACAGGGACTGGCGCTGGATGGCGACTCACTGTATGTAGCCGACACAGAGAATCACCTGATCCGGCGAATCGATTTAAAAGCGCGTGCGGTTGAAACCGTAGCTGGGACCGGAAAGCAGTCGACTGATTACTTCAAACAGGGTCCAGGCCGATCAGTTGGGCTGAACTCGCCCTGGGATCTACAGCTCGCGGGACGAGTGCTTTACATCGCGATGGCTGGACCACATCAGATCTGGAAACTCGATCTCGACAAGGGCGAGGTTTCAACTTTCGCCGGTTCCGGACGCGAAGCACGTCTGGATGGCTCACTACTGGAAGCTGGATTTGCACAACCTTCCGGTATAGCCAGCGACGGCAAGACGCTATACGTTGCTGATGCCGAGGCAAACATTATTCGCGCGATTGATGTCGCTGAAGGTCAAGTAAGAACGCTGGTCGGTGGAGATCTTTTCGAATTCGGAGACGTCGACGGGAGCGGGGATAATGTGCGTCTGCAACATCCGCTCGGTCTATTGGCCCTCGGCGACAAGCTCTTGCTCGCCGATACTTATAATCACAAGATCAAGGAACTCGACCCGCAACGACGAAAGGTGCAAACGCTAGTTGGTACAGGCAAGCCGGGACAGGCAGACGGAGTCTCTCCGTCGTTTTATGAACCGGGCGGTTTGAGTGTGGCCAACGGCAAGCTTTATGTTGCCGACACTAACAACCACGCTGTTCGCGTGGTCGATCTCAAGACAAAAGAGACTTCAACGCTTCGAATCAATGGCCTGGTGCCGCCCCAAAAGCCTGCTGAGACGGAGACTGCCGCGAACAATGTGACGCCGAACGCCGAGGAGATTAAGCTGGCTCCGCAACAACTACGTGCCAGCGCCGATGGCGTCTTGTTGATCAATGTCGAGTTGCCTGCCGGTTATCATCTCAATCCCGCCGCGCCTCAGCGTTACGCGGTTTCCGTGGACAACGGAAAGAGCATAAGCATCGCTGAGAAGAATGCGACCCGCACTGCAAAAAACTTGCAGCTGCCACTGCGTATTCCCTTGAGTGCACCGGATACCGGGTCCGCCAGGCTGCGCGTTCAAGTTACACTTTTCTATTGTCGGGAAGACAACACCGGCACCTGCCGTATAAAGACGCTGATTTGGCAAGCACCTGTGGAAGTTACTAACGACTCGAATGCCCCGAACGAGGTCAAGGTCCAGGGGAAACTTTTGGCGGAGTAAGCTTCGGAAACCTTTGGCGAACCTGACTCCGGGCCTCGTCGTATGGCCTTAATGGAGGTGGAACAGAAGATGTATTGTTCAACTTGCGGTGAGGCCGTGGCGGCCGGGCTTAGTTACTGTAATCATTGCGGAGCCCGGTTGAGTGCCGCAAAGGGTGATGATGTCACCCGAGTGGCAAAAGTGCCACCTGAGTCTCTCGTGGGTAGTGTCCTAATCTGAGATTCAGAATTTCTTTTGGGTTGTCAGAGTTTTATTCTGCCATTGGAATCCAGGCATAGGTATTGTCATCCTTTAACGTTGCGAAATACCTAAAACTCTTGGTTCTGCGAAACGGGTAAAAGCTGGGACGGTAAGATACAAACAATGTGACATCAGCCCTCATTGCCGGATGAGAAGTACCAAAACTTAAATAGCACGGAGTGCTAGTTTTTGCGTTCGCGTCCAGTATGGGCACGTTAAACGTGCCAATATGGGAGAGAATCTTTGAGAGTTCAACGTTATTGCCATATTTAACATCATTTAATACGCATGAAAACTCAATATCATAGATAGAAAACTGGCCGTCATTTTGAAGTATAAACATAGTAGCAAACGGATCGGAGTTCTTTAGTGTGGCTCCCGGTGTTATAGATATTCGCCACGTAAAGAAGTAAAACAGCGAGACGGCACCAAGTACTAAAGATGCCACACCAAGAATCTTCCAGCCGAGAGAAACGGCTTTCCACGCCCGCTTTAGGCCCAATATCATCCACTGTCTGGTATTTACTGGGGCTTGCCTTCGGGCTCGCATCCGCGCTGCTCGTGCTTTGGCTCGTTTACGTCTTGTACGGCTTACTTTTGACATAAAAATAAATCCCGTAGTACAAAAATAGTTGTTGACAGTAATTAGTTTCCGTAGTACAGTATTCCTACTGGAGACGGAAACATGTCAAACTACTTCTTAAGCAAAGACAAACAGATTGCAGTTACAGCGGCCCTAGCTGAAGGTTCGAGTATTCGGTCTATAGAGAGAATGACCGGAATTCATCGTGACACGATCATGCGCTTGGGCGTTCGGATCGGTCAAGGCTGTGCCAAAGTGTTAGACCAGAAGATGCGCGGTCTGAATTCCAAAAGCATTCAGGTTGACGAGATTTGGGGCTTTGTTGGCAAGAAGGACAGGAACGTCAAAGAAACCGAAGACACGGATAAAGTTGGTTCGGTCTGGACGTTTTGCGCGATTGATAGCGACTCCAAGATCGTTCCGTCATTCAAGATTGGCAAGCGCAATCATGACACGGCCAACGCTTTCATGACAGACCTTGCTAGCCGCCTCAAAAATCGCATCCAGCTTGCGAGCGATGGCTTTGCTCCCTACTACGAAGCGGTTGAGTTGGCATGGGGCAGCGATGTTGACTACGGCCAGATTGTAAAGTCGTACCAAACCGAAGAAGGTAAGTACACGCCAGAACGTAAGTACAGCCCTCCGCAATTCGTCTCAGTCAGCAAGTATGCGATCACTGGCAACCCTGATTTGCTTCACGCTCATACCAGCCACATTGAAAGACTAAATGCGACTACTCGCTTGCACATGAAGCGAATGAATCGTTTGACGTTGGCTTTCTCAAAGAAGGTTGAAAACTTCGAAGCAGCGGTTGCGCTTCATTTTTGCGCTTATAACTTTGTGAGGCGTCACGCCAGTCTACGAATGACGCCCGCGATGTTCGCAGGAATTGAGCGTAACTTTTGGTCATGGGGTGATCTGGTTGAGGCTGCGCTGTGAAGGATTACATCGCCCAACTACAGGATGCGATTCGCGATCTACATGGTTGCGAATCGACATATCTTGAGACAGTACCAGTGACCGAGACATTCGAAGGCAAAACGGTCTGGGATGGCGAGGTAGAAGTGTTTGAGATACGCGGGCATCCAAAGGCTACCCACGCCTACGCATGGTCACACAGGGCCGGAGAGCACGATAAAGAGACTCGATACATCACGGTCTTACAGATACCGCCTGTTACCTCGCCAGAGACAGCGGTGAAGGCGGCAATAGCAGCGGAGATAAAAAATGCGAGAGAAAAAACCAAAGGTCGGTAGACCACCGATGACGAAGGGTGAGGCGAAAGCGATTGTATTGCAGTCCCGCGTACAACCTTCCGAAAAGGCCGCGTATCAAAAAGCGGCCAAGTCGGAAGGGAAAGATTTGTCGACATGGGTACGTGAGACATTGAATCGGTCTTTGAATCAATGATAGCTTTAAGTTTGCGGAAGGCGTGGGAATCGAACCCCACCGCTTACGCGGACCCTTTGGGTGTAAATCCCATTACGCTGGCCACAGCAAGGGACGCCTTCCGTAATTCAAATCGCCTCTGAACCGCCTTCTTCTAAATCCGGCACTATTGGTGAATCGCCAAAATCCATATCGATTGTGTCTCCGTATTTCGGCGCGGCGCGATTCAATAAATGGTGGAAGGTTTTCCAGTTGTCCGATCCCTTCATCAAAAAGATGACATTCAGAATGTGTTGCTTTAGCTCAGGAAAGCCATAATCACGAGTGAAAAACTGGTGATGACGATCTCTTCGCCTTCCCTCTGTCTTCGGGTTAACCTCTCGTAGTTTGGTAAGCAATCCTGGCAAGATGCGCGAATAGACCACGTCATTGGTGAGGTGGCCTATTAGTGCGGGACGTTTCACTGTCAACGGCTTAAAATCCCAACCGCGCAATCGAAATATCTGCTCATAGAATTCATCAGGAAAAGTTTTGGCCCACTTGGCCCTTTCTTGAGTGAGGTACTTATCAAGCAACGCTTGCAGAGCGAGCCGATCCCGTACTTCTTGATAACCCGTCACTTCATCGATGAGCGCAATAATCCCAACCTTCGCGAAGGCGCGGGTTAACATCTCACACTGCTCTGCTATCTCAAGTTGCTTCGGTGTCAGTACCCCTTTTTGTCTTGCGGTTAGCAGGGCATCGCATATCTCCGGCAACATTGTGGCCTCATATCCGACTGCCACTTTTCCACCCCGTCCGGGCCTGATAAAGCGTAATGGGCTGGAAAGCGCCATGGCTAAATCATCGGAAATAAACTGCTTAATATTTTCTCTGCCCAAGAAACCCTTCAATAACGCCCCATGGCGTTGTCCCAACGCTAAAGCTGTCTGCATTCCACGTCCTGATAGCACTCGCGTACCGCCTTCTAGCACGTAGCAGGGTATTTCTATGTCTCCTATGCGGAGCGGCTTATCAGGCGATCCATGGGTAGCCCTAAGCACTTTATCCATCTTTTATCTAATCCTTATTGCGTGAAGTCTCCCGACTTGCAGATTGGGAGTGCGCACATAGTGAGGCCAATGCGCAATTCTGTCAACTAGAAAATGCTGAATGGGGGCGCGAATAGAAGTTCGCGAATGTGCAAAAGGGCGTTACCGTTTCCGGCAACGCCCTAGTCGTGGGTGGTCTTGGGCTTGGCTATGCGACTTCGCGCGCGGACAACTGCTTTATGTCAGCAAAGTCTAGCTGGATTCCCTCGCCTGTTGGGGTAACAAAAGAATAAATAATATTGTAGAAACCGACAGGGAGTTTCCCCTTGAAAATAGCCGCCGTGACCGTTGCCGTGATACCGCTTGGGCTCAACGTTACCTCGTCCCCGATTTTGAATAGAAATAGATCACGGATACCCATTATTTCGGCTTCTTGAATTGGAATGTATTGAATAGTATTGGTTGTCATAATGGCTGCTTTATACCACACGGGACAAAGACTATGCCAGAACTCATTTTCCAGATTTTAGATTAGGACACTACCCTCTCGTGTGGGCGATAGTCGGAGTCTTCGTCGTCGGACTCGGATGCATGATTGGCCTGATGGCGGTGATGAAAGAAGAGTTCAACGCCAATATCGGGCTGGTGATCTTTTTCGCGTTGTTAGTCTTTCTGCTAATGCTCGTGGTCGAAGGTGTCTTTATCTCGCTTTTACTCGGCCGCAGAAGCGGTGTTAAGGAAACTAGAGACCAGGGGCGGCTGAAGGAGCAAACAACTAAGGAACTCAACGCTGCACCAGCGCGAGTGCTTTCCGAGCCTGTACCGAGCGTGACCGAACACACCACTCGAGCATTTGAACCAATCTACGTGCAGAAGAAAGCAGAATAAAAGCTCCGTCTAAAGAATCATTTTCCATTTTTCATTGAAATGAGGGGCTTTGGTCTTGGGTCTTCGGTCTTCGAGAAGTCATCGGATCACAAGAACGAAAAGAAAGACGCAAATACCTATGGCCCAAGACCAAAGACCTAAGACACGTGTTGCCCAACCTACGAGCTTGCCCTCCCATAGTGCGCCGAGTAATATCAGTGGTCCCCTAAATTCAAATTTGGCTTCAAATTATCTAAAGGAGTGAGGGCCCGTGGCTAATAAACCGTTTCTCACTGACATCAAAACATTGCGTGAACGCGCCCGGCAGCACATCGAGAACGGGGCCGTCACCGAAGGCTATACTGCCGACCGCGAAACCGTAGTTAAGCTCTTGAATGAGGCGCTGGCAACCGAGTTGGTTTGCGTGTTGAGATACAAGCGTCACTATTTTATGGCGTCAGGGATCAACGCCGAAAGCGTCGCCGCTGAGTTTCTGCAACACGCTAACGAAGAGCAGGGACACGCTGACCAGATCGCGCAGCGTATCGTTCAACTCAAAGGCGCTCCAAACTTCAATCCCGAAGGATTGCTGACGCGCAGTCATGCCGAATACGTTGAAGGCGATACGCTCATTGATATGATCAAAGAAGATCTCGTAGCTGAGCGCATCGCTATCGACAGTTATCGTGACATGGTCATCTACTTTGGTAACGATGATCCGACTTCCAGGCGTATGCTTGAGGGGATACTTGCCGTGGAAGAGGAACACGCAAACGATCTGGTTAGCCTGTTGGAAACGATGG
>Ga0137390_10002979_pt1 | contig 13652 bp, 14 predicted proteins | sample 15con2h24AmetaG_FD_104937 | JGI IMG/M metagenome (GOLD analysis project Ga0137390, IMG submission 104937) | Vadose zone soil microbial communities from Angelo Coast Range Reserve, California, USA - 15con2h2.4A metaG | ecosystem: Environmental > Terrestrial > Soil > Vadose zone > Saprolite... | reverse complement strand
TACCGCACGACGAGTAAGAGCAGCAACTGCCCATCGCCAATCTGCGGGCCCTTGATCACGAGCGGACTACGCTTGCTTAGTTTCGCTTCTGTTTCGAGCAATAATTTCTTTTCCTGAAAAAGTTGCAGATTGAGAAGGTAACCTGAATCGGTCGCGCCTTTTGAATCGACGTGCAGCGAAAAGTATTTGCTCGATGCCATCCAATCTTCATCGCCTTTCTTCAGAGTCTTTTGTGCCTGGCCGATGAGTTTGAATTGATTGTAGCCGAAGAGTTCCTTGAGGGTATCTTCGATCCGCGTCAACTCCGCCGGGGTTGGCTCTGGTTTGGCGACGTTGTTCGCGACCACGATTCCGCTCCATACATTCTCCGCACCGATTGCTGATTGCACGCCGCTGCAAATCAGCGCGACTGCAACGCTGAGAATCACAAGCAGGCGATGGAGCATCGAAAATATTCTACTTGGCTGCGTACTCGGCAGGCAATGACTGAAGTCCGTCTACCCAAAGCACCGTCACTTTATCTTCTTTCGCCTGGAAGATCGAGACGGTTGCATTCGGGCTCAGCGCGGGATCAACCCGTGCATTCAAAATTTGCGACAGGTACTGCGATTGATCAGCTGGCTCCTTCTGCCGCATAACAAAGAATGTGGACACGAAAAAAAGGGCGAGCGATACGGCGCCAGCCCAGGCCAAACGGCCAATCGACCACGCGGGGCGTCGCGGTGAGATTTCGCGCTCCGGTGTATCGGCATTGAGCCGGGTGCGCAGTTGATGGTTAAAGAAGTCTTCATTGCCCATCGTGCGCGAAACAAGTTGATGTTTCAAAAGCGCGCCGAGCTTTTGCGCCTCCAGCTTTTCCGCTTCGGCGGTGGCGCGATCGGAGAGCGAGGCTTCGAACTCGACGAGTTCTTTCCCACTCAGCTCGCCGTCAAGCCAAGCCGTCCACTTTTCCTCAAACGTTTTCATAAACATCTCTCAACAAATTCTGCAGTTTCTTGCGCGCGTAAAACAAGCGCGACATGACTGTGCCGATGGAACATCCCAGCGCTTCCGCGATCTCGTGATATTGCAGGCCTTCTACTTCCTTCATCAAGATGACAGCGCGGTGTTCCGGCGAAAGTTGGGCGATCGACTCGTCAATTCGCGCGCGGATTTCACTTTGTTCCATTCGCTCATAAGGCAGCGCATCCGCTTTCGGCACCGTCCGTGAAGCGGGATCGACGGCTTTCAATGCAATCGAGTCGTCGAACTCCGCACCGCTACCTTTCACTTGTTTTTTGCGCAGCCAGTCAATCGTCACATTCGTCACAATCCGGTAAATCCAGGTATAAAACGAGGAACGGCCGCGGAAGCGCGGGATCGATTTCCACGCTTTTACGAAGCTGTCCTGGGCCAAATCCCAGGCATCCTGCTCGTTATGCACCATGTTATAAATCATACTGAAAACTCGCGTTCGGTAGCGGGTGACCAACTGATCAAACGCGTCGGCATTGCCGGCCTGGCATTGTTTCACCAAGTCCAGCTCCGACACATCGGCCTCTGCCGGAGTCGCTTCCGTTTGCATAATTGGACGGATTCGCGGCTAGTTCATTCAACAGCCCGCTCAAGAGCTGCCGAAGCGCCGGCGCCATTCGCCCCGGTATTCTCCCATCAGGCTGATGATGCCATCGCGCACTTGGAAAAGACGCTGCTGGAGCACCGAATGTTGCCCTGGCGTGATCAGTTGGTTGGCCAGCAGTTGTGCCGCTGCTTCCATGGACGTGGTGATCGCTTTTAAGGCGCGCTTCAGGTACGCGATAGTCATTCCGATTTCGTCCACTTCTTCATCGCTCAAGGCAGCTGCGAGTTTCGCGCTCGCCAAGGCCGCGTGTGTCGCGAGCTTGACCGCGGAGGGCTCGTTCTGGAGTGAATTGTCATCATCAAAGAGTTGGTCGATCCAAACCGTGAGCGCGAAGGCGGCACGATACAAACTATGATCCTCAAAACCTTCAACTGGTGAATCGGCAGTTTCGTCTTGTTGTGCGTAGGTCTCGTGACTCCGTGTTTCCTCAGAAAGCAGCGCATCCACTTCCTGGCTCCAATCGTTTGCGTTCAACAATTGCGTCCAACCCATTTCGCGCGCAATGATCTGGTCGCGCTGCGGATCATCGAGATACCTCTCGAGCAGCTCCATGTACTTCTCCGTCTTATGATCCTGCTGCTGAAGAAAACGCTCCCAATCGTATTCGTCCCACGCTCGATCGGGCTCGTGATCGTAACCGGGCATGCTTTCCCTTTAGGCTAGCTTCGAGGCGCACGCAAAAATTTTTGCACGCCCGAACTTCACCGGGAGAACACATGTTCTCGTTTTGTTTGCAAACGCAGCTGGCCACAGGCGGCATTGATATCGTGGCCTTTTTCACGGCGCAATGTCGCCTTCACACCGCGATCACGAAGGATGGAGAGAAAATGTTCCTGCCGATCACGGGACGGTCGCGACCATTCCAGTCCTTCTACAGTGTTGTAGGGAATCAAATTTACCTTCGCCGATAGTCGCTCCGCATGTTTGCTCAGCGCACGCGCCTGCTCTTCGGAATCATTCACACCTGCGATAAGAATGTATTCGAAGGTAATGCGCTGCTTCTTGCGCGACGTGTAATAATCACAAGCATCAAGCAAAGTCGCCACAGCGTACTTACGATTTATCGGCATGATTTGGTTGCGCACTGCATCCGTTGCGCCATGCAACGAAACTGCGAGCCGTATTTGCAGTGGTTCGTTGGCAAGTTGTCGGATCTGCGGTGCCAGGCCGCTCGTTGAAACGGTGATGTGCCGCGCGCCAATCCCGAGACCCCACGGCGCATTGATAATTCGGATGGCGCGTATCAAGTTTGCGAAATTCGCGAGCGGCTCGCCCATGCCCATGAAAACGATGTTATCAATCTCCTCCCCGCTCACTGCCTCTACGGCGATGAGTTGCTCGACGATTTCGTTCGCTTGCAGATTGCGTGAAAAGCCTTCCAAGCCGCTTGCGCAAAATTTGCATCCGTAAGCGCAACCGACCTGAGTAGAAACACAGATCGTGCGACGATCGGAACGCTCACCGTAAAGCGCAGGTGAGGCAGGAATAAGCACGGACTCGATTAGATTGCCATCGTTCAGCCGGAACAAAAACTTTTGCGTCTTGTCCTTCGATCCGAGAACGCGCACCGTCTCCAAATGATCGAACGAAAAATTCTGCGCGAGCTGGACGCGAAGCATCTGCGGCAGATCGGTCATCGCTCCGAAAGAACCCGCCCGTTTTTTGTAGATCCAATCGGCGATTTGCTGTGCCCGATAGGCTGGCTCATTCCGTCGCGCGAGATAAATCGCTAGTTCATCGACGAGCAGAGATTTGATGGAAGGTTTGTCCGCTTTCTCCACATGAGAATGTAGTGGCCGGCGCCACAACGTCCACGCGGAACCTAAAACCAGATTGCGCTTGATCGGCTGCGCAGACCGGTCAGCTTTTCGCGCATGATTTCGCCTGCGCGCCGGAGCCCTCGTACACCGCTCGCGCTCGGTTGGGAAGCGGCGCGCGCGAATGCACTTCCTGGCTTCGTCCTGCAGGCTTTGATGCTCGCTTTGCTCGTCGCGTTTTACGTAAGTCCGGCGACTGCGGCCGCGCTCGATGAACTCGCCGAATACAAACAGAAGCACGGAATCGTTTTCGTTCTCGTGGCAGCGATTACCGCCGGTGCGTTACTGCCGGAGTTGTTCGTCATTTGTTTTTTCCAGCGAGGACGGCCAGGTGCGCAAAATCTGCGCAATCTGCTCTTCACCGTCCCAACGTGGGGAATCGATGGAATTTTAGTCGACCTGATGTACCGCGCGAATGCGGCCTGGTTCGGTGACGTTGTCACAGTTCCAGTGGTGATCGCGAAAATTTGCGTCGATCAATTTGGTTACAATCCATTCATCGCCGCGCCGGGCGAAGTCTTGGTCTATGAATGGAAAAACACGCGTGTCTCCTGGGCGTCGGTGCGACGGGCGCTGAGCTGGGACCATTACCGCGATCAGATCGTGCCGACACTTCTCGCGACCTGGGCGGTTTGGATTCCGCTCATGGCGATTATCTATTCGCTTCCGTTCGCGCTGCAGTTTCCGCTTTTCAGTCTGGCATTGACCTTCTGGGTCTTGCTGTTGACTTACATGACAAATCGATTTTCGGGAAAGATCGCAGCCGACGCGCCGCTGGCGCTGGCTACCGCGGAACGTTAAAGCGTTTAAGGGTTGAAGCGGTGACGAGTGGGAAGCGCTACGGGCGCTTTAACGCTTCATCGCTTTAACCGTTCAACGCATTTCCGTTTAGGAAATGCACCAGTGCTTCATAAACGCCAGCGCCGTAATCGCGCTGTGCGACATAACCGCCAGCGTTATCGACCGCTTCTTTCACTTCGGGAATTGCATTGGCGGGGCACGCCGGCATGGCTGCGAATGTTCCGTCTAACATCGAGACATCGTTATGATGGTCGCCCGCCGCGAAGATGTTTTCGCGTGGAACTTCGATCAGGCGCGACAGCTCACCCAGCGCAGCGCCTTTGTGATAATCAGCGTGACAAAAACGCAGATAGACGGTGTTCCGCTGATAATTAAACTTCGGCTGCCTGGCACGCGCTTTTTCAATGAAGCTTGTGATGCGGTCCATCTCTTCGTCGCTCGCGGCAACCAGACCTTCGAGACCTTCGGAATGATAAATCAGACGCGCTTTGGTCTCGTGATTAACGAAATCGACGACCTCCGCGAGCACGGATTGCGCTGAATTAAAAAGCGCGGTGTGCTCGCGCGCGCAACGCTCATTCCAATCGCCAAACGGCTCCCAAACCTCGCCATTTTGCGAAGGGCGAAAGACATCGCGCTCGCTTGTGAGAATGAAATCGGGCCGCATCGGAAAAGAAAAATCAATCAGGCCGGATTCGAGAAGATCGACCGAGCGCCCGGTGTTGATGGCCCAAACCGCGCCATCTGCTTGCAATTCGCGAATGAATTCCATGCAGCGCTCGTCCAGGACCGGATCGCTGTCGTGCGAAACCAGAGTGCCGTCGAAATCTGTGCTGAGGAGGCGGATTTTCGAAGAATTCACGCGCTAAGTTAGGGATTGATTTGGCAATCGCAACGCGCAACCGTTTTTGTTGCGGACGATCACAAGCAAGAGCAAGAGCACGAGAAGGACCAAGCGAAAGGGAAATGAAATCAGCCTACGAACTTGCGATGGAGCGTTTGGAAAAAAACGCGCCAACAGTCGCTCTCACCGGCGAGCAAAAGGAGCAGATTGCGGACGTCGATTCCATGTTCAAAGCGCGGATCGCGGAGAAGGAGCTGTTCCTGCGGGACGAAATTCGCAAAGCGCAAAATGCCGGCAAGTTTAATGAAGCGGAATCGTTGCAGCAGCAGCTCACGACCGAGATTCGCCGGCTGCAGGAAGATTGCGAAGCGAAGAAGGAAAAGCTGCGTGCTTCCTTTGCCGAGCAACGATAGCTAGGAAATAGCTTCGGCTGCTCTGGCTGTCGCTGGCTTGCCGCGCGCCGGCAAATCCGGATCGAGGAAGCCGAGCATATGCGCGTGACTAATCACACGAACGCCTTCCTCCTTCTGCAAGTCGGCGATCTGCTCGTGGAACGCTTCCATTTTTGTCCAGTGCACTTTCGGCCGAAAATGATGCTCGGCGTGGTAACCATTGTAGAAAAAGAGCCAATTATAAATTTTGCCGTAACTGCTCACACCCCACGCAATCGGCTTGTCGGGATTAGCGCCGAAGTGACGGTAGTAACCATTCAGATAGCTGAAGCAATGGCCGAGATAAAAAAACGGGAGAAAGAAAAGGAGGTAGCGCCAGTTCAGTAGCGACATCGCGACGAGAACCGTTACAAAGGCCGCGATCTCGATGTTTCCCCAGGCGAGATCGTGATTGTCTCGTCTGCGCAGTTCCCGGCGGATGGCTGCGGGATTGTCGCGAAAGACGCTTAAGAATACGTAACTCCACGGATTTTCCGCTTCGCCATCATGACCGTGTCGATAAATGGAAATCCAATCCACGGTCTCGCCATTTTCATCAGGGCGATCGGCGTTTCCCTTATGATGCTGCATATGGGCGACGTCATAATATGTTTGCGAAAAGCAACACGCGATTGACTGAGCAAGTGAGAATAAACGGTTGAGGAGGGTCGAACGGAAGAAAGGGTTATGAATGAAGTTGTGCCCGACACCATTGATGTTCGCGTTGATCATCAGCGCGTAGCCGAAGCCGAGAATCAGCATCATCCCGAGCGGTGTGCGCGGGAAAAGCAGGAAGAGCGCGCAGAAGTAGAGGAGGTGGAAGAGCCCGGCCAACATCGGGACTGCATCCCAACGCGTGTGCGCAAAAACCTTCGAGTTCGTTGTCGGACGTTCGATTCGAATCGGATCGGCGTTCATTAGTGCGAGGGCCGTGATGAGTTCAAGCCCGTAATTACTGGCGGATATTCAGGCGTTTCGCAAGTCCATCAAAGGATGGCGGAAGACTTGCTGTTCTTGAACTTAATCATCGCCGTTATCCAATTGCCTCGAAACTACTAGATCGGATTCAAAATTGGAGAATACGTTAGAAAAAATCGAGCGCTCCTACATTAAGCTTTCGCTCGGTCTTCTCGCCGGATTGATGTTGTTCGGCTTCGGCGGGTGGGGCGGTTGGCACCTGTATCAGGGCTGGGAGGCGCGACATTTAACGCGACGCGCTGCGGCTTACCTAAGCGGAGGTGATCTCAAGGCGGCCACTCTCAGCGCCCGTCATGCTTTTCAGCTGGACTCAGAGAACACGGCCGCCGCGCGCGTCGTCGCCGAAGCAGCCGAGCGTTCCGGGGATCGCACGGCGCTCGATTGGCGACGCAAGGCAACGGAACTTGAACCGAATTCGATCGAAGATGCTCTGGCGCTGGTTCGGTGTGCACTCCAGTTTGGCGATTTGGCGACTGCAGAAGAGAAATTAGCCGGACTTCGGGTCAGGGCCTCACAGAACGCCGCATATCACGCGATGGCTGCCCAACTCGCGCGCGCGAAAAAAGACCAGAAGGACGCAGTTCAGCATTGGGGGAAGGCGATGGAGTTAGCGCCTAACGACAAGTCTTTTCAACTGGAACTGGCCGCTTCGCGCCTGGCCTCCTCGGAGCCGAACGAAAGAGAAACTGGCCGCGCCGAACTGGAAAAATTGCGGCAGGATGAGATATACGGCCCGGCCGCAATTCGCGCTTTGCTCATGGACGGCGTGGCGCACCACGAAGATGCGGAGCAGTTACGTGATCTTGCGCGAGAGCTGCAGGATTTTTCGAAGGTAGCTTTCGCGGATCGAATGCTCTATCTGGAGATTTTGCGCGAGTTAAACGACCCCCAATTCGAGTCCATTTTGACAGAGGTTGAGAAGGCCGCGCCATCCAAACCGACTGAACTCGCAACCCTTTTGTCATGGATGAACAAGAACCGAATGAGTTTGCTGGCGATTGACTTTGCCAAGGGATTGCCCGCGGGGGCGATTAACAAATGGCCGGTGCCGATCGCGCTCGCCGATTCCTACGCCAGGCTTCACGATTGGACCGCGCTGGAAGGCCTAACGAGAAACTCTGGCTGGGGCAATTTTGAGTTTTTGCGACATGCCTGTCTTGCGCGTGCCTTGCGTGGTATCGGGAAAGAGGCCAATGCTGCGGGGGAATGGAACACCGCAATGAAGGCGGCGGAAGCTCAAGCAGATATGCTTTCAATATTGGGCCAGGCGGTTTCGGATTGGGGGTGGAACGCTGAAACGATCGAACTGCTTTGGCTCCTGACCCGATTCCCCGACAAGAAAACCGAAGCGCTTCGTGCACTTTATCTTCGTTACGCTGCGGCGAACAATACGCAGGGACTTTACCGCGTGCTGCTCCGGCTGGCAGAGACTAATTCGGGAGACCTCGATGTGAAGAATAATCTCGCTCAAGTCTCTCTCTTGCTTAACGCTGAGCCGGCTTACGCGAGGAAACTCGCGGAAGAAGTTTATCGGAAAGATTCAGCGAATCCTTTTTACGCCGCCACTTACGCCTATTCGCTTTATTCAAAAGGCGATGTCAACGGTGCACTGAAAGTGATGGCGAATCTCTCGGAAGCACAACTTCGAGAACCAGCGATCAGCGCATACTACACTATTTTTCTTGCCAGCAGTGAGAACGTCGAGAAGGCCAGTCAATTCGTGAACCAAGGGGAAAAGGCTCATCTGCTGCCGGAGGAAAAAGCTTTGCTTGAGCAAGCCAAACGACGGATGCAAATGAAGAAGTCCGGTTCTTCAGAGAGCGGATGATCTTCAATTTGTTGCCGCAATCATTAACGGTCTAAGTAACGCGGCTAAGCTTTGTTGCACAAAGCAAAGCGGCCGTTCCTTTCGGAACGGCCGCGCCCAATCAAACAAACAACAAAGACTGTTAAATCTTCACAGGAACAGGCGCGGGACGGCGGCGCCGAACCTCCAAAGCAACTGCAGTCGCGATAAGGCATGCAATTGGAATTACGTTGGCTACTTCGGGCACCGGCGTGAAGTTCAGCGTAAAGGTGATGCCATCGTTGAAGTAATGGCAATCCGGATCGAAGCCGAGCGCAATATCTCTTCCATTGGCGAGATATTGCTGCAAAGCGGTGAGCTGCGCTCCGGTGAAGGTGTAGGTGTAATTCGTCGGCGTGTTGCTAAAGCTCTTGTCCTGCAGGAATGTGTCAGCGGTTCCATTTGCGACCAGCCAGTTGGGATCACTGTGATAGCGTGTGCTGATGAAATCATCCGTGAAATCTGTGACCGGAGCGCTGTTAGTGGGGTCGTCAACGAACGACTTCACACCGGCAAACTTCGCGGTATCGAGAAGATGTAGGTGGAGGACGTTGGCATTGGTGTCCCAATTCTGAATGTTTTTAAAACTGAGCGTGGCGCTCGTGATGGTGGACGGATTAACGGTGATGTTGTCAAGCCGCCACGTATAGACCAAGTGATGATCCAAATCGTTTAGGTCGACGGGCGTAGGCTGCCAGCTAAGCGTCGTCACCGCGGCCAAGGCCGAAGAGGCGGCTGAGAGGCAAAGAATTGCGCAGCACACGGCGAAAAGATAGCGGCTGGCGGAAACGAATTTATAGGATGGCGTTAGGTTTTTGATCGTCATTTTTTTGTGCGACTTTAGATGTGATATTCCAGGCGATTGATTACGATTACCATAATTCTCATAATCGCGTCACAGCGTCAATAATTATTTTTATGCCAAACTTTACCCTATTTCCACTTCGTTGCTGAATGCCCGCAGTTTGTTGCATCGGGTGCCGGGAGTATCTTTTGAGCCTCTGGGACTTCAGCTGACTTCGGTCGGGCGTACGTCTCGTCTGCAAAAAGATAGCGACAGTGCCTCGGTGTCGCGTTGGTCAGGCAGTCGAGATACTCACTGCTATTCCGAGAGATTTTGCTGTTGCTGGTGTTCGGGCGAAACCACAACGCGGGAGCGCGCGGGAAAGAAAACATCTAGGGAAGGCTAGGCGCCAACCATCGCAAGCAAAGCTAATGACGTGAAGTATAAATTGCCACTGCTCAAGCGCAACGCGACGTTGCTGAAACTCGGCTACTTCACATCCAAGAGGAATTTGTAGTTTGGGTCTCGTTCAGAGCCGAGACCATCGAATTCAAGTCCGCGATGGGATACTACGCGATCATCGCGATACCAGCCTTACCGTCGAACGGTTATCGCCAAGCACCGTGGCGGTGAGACGATTATTTCTCGAGAAGACAATGACTCACATCCGACTGATTCCATTGGTTGCCACAAGACTAAACGCATGCGCTGGGTGAGCTTGATCGGCTGGGCCGAAAGCAAGACAATGTGAAGTTAGCCTCCACAGCTCAGAACAGGAGACCGAACCGTGGGGCTGTTGCTACGGCAGCAAGATGTCGAAGACGCGCGCGTGTCCCGCGCAAGCTAAAGATTTTGCCAGGTGAATTGGCTGCCCAGGAAAGCCTTTTGCAGGTCTTTGAAATCCGCTTCGCGGCTAACTAGCTCAAACCGTAATTGCTCCTTGCTCCGATTCAAGAACATTATCGAACGCTTGTAGTTCTCGCCGTAAAAGCTGTAAGCGATCGTTACCAGAAAGGTTTCTTTTTTTTCGATCATCAGCGGGTTTTTTTCCTGAGATACGAGTGTCACGTTGGTGCTGCCGCTGGGAACCGAAGCAAGTGCTTCGTCGGTTATTTTTTTTATGCTTTCATCATCGAAGACACCGGGCCGCGAGAGAGTGACTTTTGTTACTGTAGCTTCCGCTTGTGGCTTCTTCGGCGGACGCAGACTTAGTTTGGTAGCACTGCCAGAATACTCCCAGCCTGTGGGTGGCGAATAGGTGATATCTTTGCCACTGCCGTCGGAAAAGACCAGCTGTTTAAACTTGACCCCATCGAGCTCGTAATCGACGAGCCGCGGCGTCAACTGCAAGTCAGCGCGCGCAGAGGCCGCCAGAAGCAGACCTGCGGCGGCAAGTTTTAGAGCATGGACCATCTGCCTTTAACGTAGCTATACACCATGAGAGAACCTGGTGGCGTGTAAATCCGGAAGTTTGTATCGAAATACCACTGGCGAACCGGTGGGCTGTAGACGTTACTTTTTCCCCACGTGCCGATCGATTGTTTGCTTTGGTAGAGCTCAACCATTGAACCGTAGTAGGTGAGGGACTTGCCCGACCAATTCTCGAGAAAACGGGGGAAGTTTTCGGCGCCTCCACTGTAATGGCCATCGCCTCCCACAGGAGCGGTCGGAACAATCCCGGAGACGATCGCGGTATTGACGGTTGTGTTGCCAGCGACACGGGAGCTTACTCCTGCAAACGAGTTGGCATCGTTCCAGGAATTGGAAAGAACGTTAACAGCATCGGCGATAATTGAGCATGGCTGGCGCGTGTATCCGATGCCTTGTGGCGTGGTTGGGTCGCCGATATTCGATGGAGGGGCAATGCCGGTGTTGAAATCGCCCTGCAGATAAACGGGATTTGCGCTTGCGACCGTTAGACCGCCGTTAGGAATGGAAGCCCCATTCTGGATGCGAATACCACGTTTTGCGCCGACACCGTTGGCTGCGGCGCTGTTGTCGTACATATAAACAACGCCGTTGAAGCTCGAGGATTTGTAGGCGCCAGTGAGGGGATTGATGAGTTTGCTGACGTCGAGCGTGGCGAGGCGGACTGTAGATTGCTCTCGATTATCCTGAATTGTCTGATTCGTTGTAATCGCGCCATTGAACATCAGGTAAAGCGGATTTGTGATGGCGAACGGTGTTATTGTCCCGTCGGGGTTCGGTGTTCCGATCTTGACGTTGTTACTGGCATCGACACTTATTGCTACACTCGCCTGATTAAAGTAACGCTGGCTCGCCAAGGGATCCGTGTATCCTGCTACTGGCGTATCAATCAGTGCGTGATAGCTATCGTTATTCGGGTTGGTGTCCGTGGTGCTAAAGATCCGGGTCGAATCCAAGCCGAAGGGCTGCTGTGCAGTATCGCGCGCCGGCGGCAGGTTGCTGGGCCACGTCGGGCTCGTGGGAACTTCCGGATGTGTGCCATCGCCTGGCTTGAAACCGATAAACCAATCCCCGGCGTAGGTCACTTTGTCCAGAAAGTTCAGCGTGTTATGTCCCGTATAAAGGTTGGAGTTGGTATTTACCCAGCCGGTAACGTTGAGCAGTGGCCCCGGATGAATCTCCAGGGGGTCGACGTAAAAGATGGCCCAGTTCCACGGCGAGAGCTGCTGTTTTTGAAAGACGCGCCGAACCTTTGCCACGAGATTCCCCCGCAGCGCCGGCAAGGTAACATCTGCCGAAGCAATGTAGTTATAGGTGGCTGAAGTTGTTGACTGACCAATTCCGGGAGTAGGGGACACGGTTGCGCTGGGGAGGCTGTTCCATTCGGGATCGACCGCTACCACCTTGTAGTTAGAAACAGTAAAATTGCTCGCGTACTCGTCGCTAGTGTCGGGATTGACCCCAGCCTTCGCCGTAAAGTTCGGCACAGTTGGAAACTGCGTCTGAGTAGGTAATGGGATTGATGTGAAGTAGCTGGTGGACATTGGAATAGTTGAGTTACCGCGGCTGGTCTCACGCCAGTAGGCAAACAACTGATCGATACAGCCATCTCCAATCGCGATGGCGCTTTCCAGTGTGTTACTGCGCTGAACACCACGATTCACGATCGCGGTGTATTCGAGGGCGATGCCGACAATAACCATTAAGGTCGCCATGATGGAGATGACGAGAACAATGGCGCTGCCGGAGTCTTTCTTGCGTGAGGTAATAGTAATGTTCATTGATAGGTGGTGAGTCGCGCCCGCATCGGCACGTCCCCGTTGAGAAGAATGTTCGCCGATTTGAATCCGCGATTGCTGTAAGTCAGATCAGCTGTCGAGAGATCGATTGCTGCGATGAAGCGATAGTAGAGTGCGCCTGCCGGAGTCAACGGCGTGGTGAATGGCGTGGGGTTAGTTATGTTAGAGCCCATCACCGAAAATGCTTTCTTCACCGTCGGGCCTTGCCATACCATAGCCCCGTTAATCACCGTGTAGGAGCAACGATCTGTAATAAAGCAAACGATGTGATAGCTACTCGTACCAGTAATCGGAACCGGGATGGCGTGCGCAGTCGTAATGTTCAACTTTCCACCGCTTCCTTTTAGCAGGGCCGTGATGTCGTCTTCTATTTGATGTGTCGGGACAACGAGCCTTAGCTTGCGTATGGTCGGATCTGGTACCGTCGTGCCAGCTGGAACCTGGCATTGAACGAAATTGGCGCCGACAGCGACATCCAGTTGGATCCGGTACGGACCCATGGTCCACTCTTGAAAAGAAATACCGGCAGCGGGCCCAGCGCCAGCTACTGGGTTACCGCTCGTATCGACCAGGAAAGGCAGAGAAACGGCTGAATGGAAATCCTGGGCCATTTGTAGCATCGCGATGCGCGCTTGCTGGTGCGCGGTGTTCACGGCGGTGTTCTTTGCGCCGAGGACCATGCCAATGTTAAGAAGGCTAAACACGACAAGGCCAAGTACGCCGATGAGGGCAGTGGTCACCATCATCTCGACTAGCGTTATGCCCCGGCTTGATCGCGAATGTAGCTTCATATGTCCGATGCACGCATGGTACTCATCGAAAATGAGTAATTGCGACTGAGATACGTGTAAGTAACTTGGACGGTCGCGCGATACATGGGGAGCGTGTTACCGTTATAGGTAACACTCGCGTCCGTTACCGTAGTGGTCATAGTTCCCGATACGATAACCCCACTGGTGGGTTCTTTATAGATCGGAACGTTGGTTGTCGTGTGCGTTCCGATAGTCAGTTCTGGTGGAATCTGCGGCGTGCCATCGTCGTTCGTTTTCTGCGGATTGAATGGACTGTCAGAGAGAAGCAGGTCGATCTGGTTCATGGCTGCGGTATAAGCGCCTGTTGAATTCCGGGCCGTGCTCGCGAACGCATTGATTTTCGTAAGGGCGGTATAGGAAGTAGCGAGTCCAATCCCGACAAGCGTAATCGCAACGACGGCTTCGATGAGCGTAAACCCGTCCAGACCTAAGCTGTTTTTACTATGTTTTTTATGGAAAACCACAACTGCTAACTGCTACAAAGCACCTGC